>OLZZ01001034.1_pt1 | contig 10823 bp, 8 predicted proteins | sample 1673571 | NCBI WGS metagenome assembly OLZZ01 (sample SAMEA103958115, study PRJEB25191) | human gut metagenome | biome: human-associated habitat [ENVO:00009003]; feature: intestine environment [ENVO:2100002]; material: feces | place: Germany | collected 2013/2015 | reverse complement strand
CCTCCACCGTTCCCGGACCGGGAGACAGGATAAGCTTTTCCCCCGCCTGAACCGCCTGTTCCAGTTCCGGGGATTCATTGGAAACCACGCGCGGAACGGCCATTCCCGTCCTTCTGACGAGTTCTGCAAGATTCCAGGTGAAAGAATCCCGGTGGTCGATGATCCAGACGTTCGGTTGACTCATGGCGCGCACATGATAGAGTAATTCCCGACAATGTACACACGGGAACAGACCATCAGCCGCATGAACGCCCTGGGCCGTGCGGAATGTCCGTTCTTTTTTGTCATTTCCCATGATATGGGCCATAACCTGCTGTTTGAACCTTCGGAAACGGAGGGGGAGCGCATGGCTGCTTTTTCCCTGCCGCTGGGCGCGATGGGAAGTCAGGACGGCGGCCCTCCGCTTCCGGAACGGCTGCGGTTCATTCCATCCCCCCAGCCCATGTCCCGGTATGCGGCATCCTTCGCCTCCGTCCGGAACCATCTGATGAGGGGGGATTCCTACCTGCTGAATTTATGCGTGTCCACCCCCGTGGAAACCAACCTGACGCTGCGCCATCTGTTCCGGTTACCGGATGCTACTGGGGCCGGACGCGCGGATTTCCGGAGTGCACGGCCGCGGCTGCGTCTGCTTTTCTCCGGAACCGTTTGTCACGGTGCGCGGGCGCTCCATTTCCACGTTTCCCATGAAGGGAACGGCGCCGTCCGCTACGCAGGAAGCGCGCCGCTGGCTGGAAACGGATGAAAAGGAGAATAGGGAATCCGCCACCATTGTGGATCTGATGCGCAATGATCTTTCCATGGTGGCAACCGGCGTGAGGGTGAAGCGTTACCGCTATATCAGCCCTGTAGAAACGTCCAAAGGGCCTATTCTTCAATGCAGTTCCGAGATTTCCGGGTTGTTGCCGGAAAACTGGCGTTCCCGCCTGGGGGAAATCCTTCTGAAGCTGCTTCCTGCCGGGAGCGTGACCGGAGCGCCCAAGGAAGCCACCTGCCGGGCCATCGCGGAAGCGGAGGATATGGAGAGGGGGTTTTATACCGGAATTTTCGGCTTTTTCAACGGGCGGGATTTGGATTCCGCCGTCTCCATCCGCTTCATGGAGGAGGATGAGCGGGGAATGGTATACAAGAGCGGTGGAGGAATTACCGTCATGAGCCGGATGGAAGAAGAATATCGGGAAGCTGTTGCCAAAGTTTATGTGCCGTTTGATTTTTGAAACCGTTAAATGGGAGAATGGCGCTCCCTGCCTGCTTCCCTGGCACCAGCGGAGGGTGGAGGCCGCCATCGGCGTTCATGGTTCGGACGGCGCTTCCGTCCCCGATCTGGCTTCCATTCTTTCGGCTTGTCCCGGCCCGGAAGGCCGTGGAGTTTACAAATGCCATATCACGTATGATACGCGGGGAAGGGTGCGCCGCACCTCCTTTGAGCCCTACCGTCCCCGGCAGGTGAAGACGCTGACGTGTGTGGAAATGCCCGGGCTGGATTACTCATGCAAGTGGGAGGATCGGACAGGGCTTCTGGCGGCAGGGGCAGCCTTGGGCTGTGACGAAGAAGCGCTGATTCTCCGGAACGGGATGGTGACGGATACGCGGTACAGCAACGTGGTGTTCGGGGACGGGTCCTCCTGGGTTACTCCGGAAACTTTCCTGCTCCCGGGAACCAAGCGCGCCTTCCTGCTGTCCCGCGGAGACATTCAGGAATGTTCCGTAAGAGCGGAAGATATAGGCAAATTCCGCTTCTGTTCCCTGATTAATGCCATGCTGGATCCCGGCGTGGTGGTGCGGACGGAGGATATTATCCTGTGTTGAGGGTGGAAAAACGGATAGATTGTTTTATCCGGAACCCTCTGAATTTTGGTATTGAGGGCATAAAAAAGCGGCCGTTCCATGGATATGGAATGACCGCCTGACGGGAAAAAGCCTGACGCCTTCTTAAATGGCGCCGCAGTAGTGGGCGCAGCACCACATGGCGCGGGGATGGTGGAAGAAGGATTTCCAGAGGCTTCCCTTGAGGGTGTTGGCCCTGGAACCGTCCTTGTTCAGATAGCCGAACCAGTCGCCATGCTGAACGTCCTGGAAGTGGGAGAAAGCCCAGTTGCGCACCATGTCGTGACGGATGGCATAGCGTTCTTCCCCTGTGAGCTTGTAGGCGAGCGTCATGGCGATGAGCGCTTCATCATGCGGCCACCAGAACTTCATGTTGTGCCAGTATTCCTGAACGGGCTTGTTGTACACGTCCGTGTAGTACAGCATGCCGCCGTTTTCCTTGTCCCAGCCGCGGGCGAATGCCCAGTCGATCATGTCGCAGCCCACCTTGATGAGTTCGGGGTCATTGCCGCGATGGCGGGCTTCTTCCAGCACGAACCACCCACCCTCCGTAGTATGGCCGGGGTTCAGGGTGCGTTCGTCGAAGTGGTCGATGATGGAGCCGTCCGTTCCCACCACTTCCATGACTGCCTGGATGTCAGGTTTCATGAATAGGGTGCGGAGGTCGTTGATGCAGCGGTCTGTCCAGCCGGTATAGAAGCCGTCGTCATCTCCCAGGTACTTGCGCATTTCCTGAGCTGTGTTCAGGGTAATCATGCGGGTGCCCAGACCGGTCGTAGGACGTTCCCCGGTGAATTTGGGAACCATTTTGCCGGGAGTGAAGCAGTTGTCCGTGAAGATGTCGAACCAGTGGCGGGCTTCACGGGCGGAATCCCGGCTGCCGGTCGCCCTGGCGTGCGCTGCAAAGGCGATGGCGGCGAAAGATTCGCTGTAGGCGTAGCGGCGTTTGCGGATGGGGGTGCCGTCAGCGGCTACATGAAAGAACATGTGGCCGTCCGCCGGGTCAACGCACTTGGTTTTCAGGAATTCCAAGGCGCTTTCCGCCCATTTGAGCCAGTCCGTATTCTTTTCGATGCTGTTGTACATTGTCAGCAGCATCCATGCCATGCGGCCCTGGGCCCAGACGGATTTGTCGGAGTCCACCAGCGTGCCGTCTGCGTCAAAGCAGTGGTAAAGACCACCGTTTTTTTCGTCGTAGGCGCGGGGGAACCAGAACGGCAGAACGTCTTCCAGAAGCTGGCGGCGGTAGAACTTGCCCAAAGAGGGCATATCAAGAGTTGCAGCCATGTCAGTCAGGTTCCGGGGTTCAGTTTAAAGCCCACTGGAAGAAGCCGATGCCTTCCAGTTCGGAACGGAGTTCCTTCAGCTGATCTGCGGTCGGGTTGCCCTGCGGAAGCCGGGCGGGGCCAAGATCGACGCCCAGCCAGCCCATCAGAGCCTTGGCGCAGCCCATATAGCCCTTGGAGGCCAGGATATTGATCATCTGAACGGATTTCCACTGGCAGTCGCGCGCCGTTTCCACATCGCCTTCCGCAAAGGCTTTCATGAGTTTCTGGTACAGGGCCGGAGCAAAGTTGAAGGAGCTCCCCACAGCGCCCTTGGCCCCCACGGAAAGGGCTCCCGTAAACCATTCGTCCACACCCCAGGGAATATCCACGGTCTCGTCGTAATTCAGCGTGGTCTGGTACAGGGCCAGATCCGGATTGGTGAATTTGATGCCTGCGAAATTCGGAATCTGTTCCTTGGCCAGCCTGATGAAATCCACCGGATTGAAGCGTACGCCCGTCAGCACGGGGATATCGTAGTAATAATAGGGCAGGTCGGGAGCGCCGGAGGCGGCGAAGGCGCAGCATTCCACCAGGCACTGAACAGTGCCGGGCTTGTAGTAGGACGGGGCCAGGGAACTGGTGGCCACGAATCCGCATTCCTGGGCAAAAGAGGCCAGTTCCCGGGCGTCCCAGACGCTGTTGGAACCGGTATGGGCGATAACTTCCACGCCATGCTTGGCGGAGGCTTCCTTCCAAGCGGAATAGATTTCCTTGCGTTCTTCAAGCTGCATGGAGGAGGATTCCCCGGTGCTGCCGGTAATGAAAGCAAGCTTGATGCCCTGGGAGGCAAGCAGCTTGGCCTGGGCGTCAACGCTGGAAGGGTTCAGGGAACCGTCCGCCTTGAACGGAGTGTGTACGGCGGCCACCAGGCCGTGGAGTTTCAATGACGTGTCCATATTATGTAGTGATATGAAAATAATTCGGGGTGATGATTGCAAATCATCTTGGGAAAGACAATCCCTGAATCTTTCTGAATAAAAAAAGACCACATAAAAAAATGCGCGTTTCTGCGGCGGGGATGAGCGCTGATGCAGAGAATGATTCAAAACGCTGACGGACAGTCTATTGGTTCATGACGTGATGCATGGTTTCTGCCGGTGATTTGGCATGTTCCGGCAAGCAATTCTCTTCATAGCACCAGATTTCCGCACCATCCGGCTTCCGGGGAGAACTCATCGGCATTTTGTGATGCCGTGAAGATAGAACATTGCACGGCACGGGAAGCCGTTTTTTAGAAGTGCGGCGCTCTTGATAGGGACGGCAGGATGGCTCCGCCGCAGAACGCCTTTCCTTAATTCCTTAATCCTTCCCATGCAGGGAGGGCACGGGAGCCCTGGCCGGGAGGGTGTACAGTTTTTCAATGTCGTCCAGGTAGCGGGAAACAGGGGTATTGGCCGGCTGTTCCTGTTCCCGGAGGATTTTCACGGCTGCCGCGTAGGAAGCGAATGTCTTGCCGGTTCCGGACCGCGTGTTGATTTCATACCAGTCCATATAATCCCGGACGCGGCGGGTGGTTTTCATGGAAAGGTTCCTGATTTCCCGGAGCTGGCTGATTTTGGAGCCGGCTTCCCGGCTGTTGACTTTCCCTGTTTGCATCAGGGCCACCAGCTTGGCATATTCTACAATGACGGGCCGGTATGAAGGAAAGGAACGCCTGCTGAGGTTGAGCAGGCTGCCGGCCACATTGGAAAGCTGCCTGTTCAGATCCGGCAGGGAATGGGCCTGCTCCAGGTCATCCAGGGGAAATGTGACGGTGGTGCGGGTATCCGGATCATACTTGACCAGGGTGAGTGCTTCCTGAAGGTGCCGTTCCGTTTCCGTAATCGTGAGAGTTTCCGTCAGGGGAGGCGTCGCCATGCGGGAAAGCTGAAGCGTCCACCATTTATGGAGGGAAGTGGGAGTCAGGCTAAGCTGCGGAAAATGGCGTTTGATGAGATTTCCGGGATCGTCATTGCCCAGAATAGCCTGGTCCAGAAGCTGTTTCATGCCTTCCGGGCCGTTTTCCTGGTTCAGCAGGCAAAGCGCCAAGGCTCCGCAGGAAGTTTGATAGGCCGCGTAAGAGGTCGCATCCAGTTCCTTTTCCGGTTCCCGGCAATTCAGAATTTCTTCCGGAGTCATAATGCCGGACTGCTGGAACAGGGTGGAATACATGGCGCGGTCAGCTTCATTATTGTGCCACAGAACAGCCTGTTCCAGCCCGGCAATCAGCCAGGGGGGCAGCGTGACGTTATCCGGCAGGCCTTCCGGATCCACCGTGCGCAGCATCATTTCATAAAGCAGGGTGGAGACGATGGCGCGGCGCAGACTGTCCTGGTTGATACCGTGGCCCAGGTGAATGAAAATATTATAGGAGAGGGTGTTGCCCACAATGACGGTTTGCATGCGGACGGGGTTGGCCGGAACGGGGCTTCCCGGTTCTCCTACCAGGCGGATGTTGATGCCGTTTTTCCATTCGTCAGGCTGCTTGAGGACCTTGAGCAGCGCGGTGCGTATGGCATCCGCCCGGGTGGCGATGGCCCCGGCCAGCAGGGAGTCCATCCCGGTGACATGAAATTGCCTGGAGGAGGAAACGCTGGTGAACGGCTGCCGTCTGGCGGGCTGTTCCTCCGTTCCGGCGGCGGCTTTTGCCGGAGGCGAAGGGGGGACAACGGGACTCACATTGGAATTGCCCTGCAATACAGGACGGTCCGAGGCGTCATCAATAAAAGCCGCATCCTGGACGGATATTGCTTCTTCTTCCGGTAGCCGCACTTCCGCGGAAGAAACATCGCCAGCCCCTTTCTGTTCCTGCCCCCAGACAGCAGGGGGCAGAAGAAGAGCCGTCAACAGAAAGACGCATGTTCCCCTGAATTTCATCCGCGGAAAAAGTTAGTCGAATTGTTCCGCCAGACAGCTGAAATCCTCTTCCGCATGACCTTCCCGGCACAGCTTACCCATGATGGAGGAAACCAGGGCGGCAACAGGAGGGAGGATTCCTTTTTCTGCGGCAAGTTCCTGAGCGTAAATACTGTCTTTCCTCATGTTGTCCAGGGAGAAATGAGTGGAAAAGTCACGCTTTGCCATCAGGGGCAGCTTCAATGCGGCCAGAGGGGAGGCAATGACGTTCCGGGAAATGGCCTGGCCCAGCATTTCCGGGGAAATGCCGTACGCCTGGGAGATGGCCAGGGCTTCGCTCAAACTCTGCACCATGGTGGCGGAGACCATGTTGGTGACCAGTTTGACGACGGTGCCGGCTCCAATGCCTCCCAGATGCAGGATGTCCCGGGAACTGTGCTCCAGCACGGGGCGTATGCGGTCCAGAGTGGTGGAATCCGTTCCAACGTAGTAAACCAGTTCCCCTTTTTCCGCGGGCAAACGGGAGCCGGTGAACGGGCAATCCACATACGTGCAGCCGATGGAGGAACTCATCAGGGAGAGTTTTCCGACAGTCGCCAGGTCAATAGTCGAGTGGTTCAGAATGATATGCTCCGGTGTCAGGGCCTCCCTCATTTGTTCAAACACTTCCAGACAGGCATTCCTGTCTTTCAGGTAGAGCTGGATAATTTTGGAAGCGCGGGCCGCATCCGCCGGGGTAGGAACCGCTTCCGGAAAATCCTCCCGCGGAGTTCTGTTCCAGACGGTGACCGTGTCGCCCATCCCGGCCATATGGCGTGCAATCCGTGAGCCAATGAGGCCCAGTCCTAAAATGGAAACGTGATACATGGCTTTATTTAGTGGGGAAAAGGAGAATGACGTCAGGAACCGATTCGGAAACGGCTTTTCCTGCGCGGAGGTTCCTGTTTTTCCGGCTTGGGCGTTTCCGTTGCGGCAGTCGCGGTTTCTGCCGGAGGTTGTGCGGATGTAGCCGCGGGGGCGGTTTCCTTCATTTGGGAGGCCAGAGAGGCTTTCCCGGATTCCGGACGGTGGCTGACGACAACCTGTTTGGGACCGGCGGAAGGCTTTTCCCGCGCATTCGGATCCTCCGCCACATGAGCAGGCACTTCATTGGCTTCGTGGGGAATGGCTGACGGATCGCTTATTGCCGCGGCCAGCTGGGGGCCGTCCTCTTTTGCGGCGGATGAGGGATTCTGGTCCGGAGCCTGCTTTTTGCGGGGCAGGGTGGTAGTTCCGGTAATGGCAAGTTCCAGGTCGGAATCCGGCAGGCCTCCGCTGCGGATGGCTGCGTCATAGCTCTTGCGGGCCTGCGCTGTGCGGCCCAGCCGGGAATAGGTCCAGGCCAGGTTGAAATGCGCGTCCGGTGATTCCGGTTGGATTTTCAGGGCGTTTTCAAAGTGGATAACCGCTTTTTCATAGTTTCCGGCGCTGGTTTCCAGGTTGCCCAGGTAAAGCAGGGCAAGGGCGTTGGCCGGATCCAGCCTGACCGTTTCCGTCAGGGAGGCGATGGCGCGCTGGTCTTCCCCGGCGCGGTATTGGGCCACCCCCATCATGAACCATGCAGGGGAGGATGATGCGTCCAGTTCCGTAGCTTTTTTCAGAAATTTGATCGCTTCCTCCGCCTTGTTGCGCTGAAGCAGAATGGTTCCCAGATTGACCAGGGCCGGAACGTGGGCCGGCTGGAAGTCCAGCAACGTCCGGTACAGCTGTTCTGCGGCGGCATAGCGTTTTTTGGCGAAGGCTTCTGCGGCGCCTTGTCCCAGGGCTTCCGCCTCCAGCTTCCGGCGCACCGTGGCTTCCATGCTCCGGTTCAGCGCCTTTTCCTGGTCCGGAGTAATGGCCCCGGCGGAGATGGCGGCCAGGCGGGCCTGTTCGGCGGAACGTCTTTTCAGTTCTTCCATCTGCCGGGTGAGTTCTTCCACCTGAGTGTTTTTCTGTTCCAGGGCCTTTTGGGCCCGCGCCAGGGCTTCCGCCTGTTTTTTGTCGTTTTTGGCGGATTTGTCCGCTTTGGTTTTCATCTGGCTGCGCGCCAGTTCCAAATCCCGGGCAAGCTGGGCGGCCTTGCCGCGTTCCGCAGAGAGGGCTTGAGCCAGCTTATTGATTTTTTCCTTTTGCTGAGCCGTCAGGGGAACATTGATATTGTTATCCTTGGCAATGGCGTTGACAATTTGTTTTTCCGCGGGGGTGAGCCTGATGGCTTCTTCATTATCCATCAGGGAGGCTATTTCCGCTGTATCCGGGTTTTCCTGATGCAGCCGCTTATAGGTGCTGATGAGCAGGGAGCGGCTCTGGTCCTGCACGGAAAGGATGCGGAGCTGCTTGGCGATGGTGGAGCGCAGCAGCTGGTTTTCTTCCAGAAGAAGCGGGCTTTTTTCCGGATTGGCCTCCAGCTTGGACAGTTCCACATCCGCATTAATGAGCTTGGTATTCAGCTCTGTAATGCGTTTGCGGTAGCCGATGTTTTCATCCCGGATGGCAATCAGTTTCTGTTTCAGGTCTGCGGATTCCCCCCGCGCCTCTTCCAACGCTTTCAGATTGGCTTTCCGCTGTTCTTCGGAATCGGACTTGGCCGTTTCCAGAGCGGCGATTTTGTCCTGGGCATCCTTGAGCTGGGCCGCCAGCGTCAGGTTGCGGTCCAACAGGTTTTTTGTTTTGTCCGGACTGTTGAGCTCCACCAGGGCCGCCAACTGGTCGCGGTCTTTCTGGAGGGCGTTTTTCTCATCCGTCACTTTGTCCAGTTTGTCCTTGTACTCCTTGAGCTGCAGCTGAAGATCGGCGATCTGCTCCAGGTAACGGGCCTTGTCCTGGCTGAGGGAAGTGACATGTTGTTCCAGTTCCTCCACTCTCCTGGTGAGGGTCTGGATGAGCTTGTTGCTGGTCCTTCTCTCATCCTCCATCTGCTTTTTGACCTTGAGCAATTCATCCCGGTAAACGGATTCTCCGGCGGATGCCACGGCCAGTTTCGCCAGAACCTCCTCCTGCTCCCGGCGGGTACGCTTGAGAGCCTGGATCAGGGCCTTGTTCTCCATGGTGGTTTTATCCAGCAGTCTTCGAATGCGTTCGTAATTGCTTTCCACCACTTCCGGAGCCGCCCCGGGAGAAACGGAGGGGGACGGGATGGTATTGACCAGGGATTCTCCGGGCCGGGTAGGGAATTCCACGCCCTTGTAGCCGGGAGGAAGGGCTATGTTGGGTTTGGGCCTGGGGCGCTTCGGCACGGAGGCAGGGCGTTCCAGCTCCAGGCCGGAGCCGGATGAAGAGGCGGCGGCCTGCTGCTGGGCCAGCTTCTGCCACTGGTCCAGATTTTCCCTGTTGAGCTGGCGGCGCGTTTGCAGCAGTTTGGGCCGCCATTGGGGATAAGATTTGGACAGGCGTCCGAACTTGTCTTCCGCTTGCTGCGTCAGGCGGATGGCTCCTATATAATCCCGTTTTTCCACCAGCCCCGCGGCTTGGGTCACCAGCTTCAACGCCTCCAGATACATATCCGTTGGGTCCTGCCTCGCTCCGGCGGTGACGGGCATGGGGCCGGGCATATACACCCCCTGGGCCAGAAGAGGCATGGAGACGCAGGTCAGGGACAAAGCAAGAGTAATGCCAAGGGGGAGAGGTGTCATCATGGGGAGAGGCTTTGTTTACATACGGCACACCGTCCTGAATCGCAAGAATAAACCGTGTCTTGTGCTTGTGTTCGCGGGGGCGGGTGCTAGACTCTTGCCAATCCTTGATTTTTCCCATGAACATCTCCGTTTTAGACCGTTTTTTGAAGTATGTCTCCGTGGGTTCCCAGTCGGACGCGGATTCCTCCACCGTGCCGTCCACCCCCGGCCAGACGGAGCTGGCCCGTCTGTTGGCCGGGGAGCTGAAGGACATGGGAGCGCAGGCGGAACTGGATGAGGATTCCGGCATTGTTTACGCCTCCATTCCTTCCAACGTGGAAGGGAATGTTCCCGTCATCGGCTGGGTGGCCCATGTGGATACGGCTCCGGGAGTCTCCGGCAGCGGCGTCACCCCCCGCATCATACGCTCGTACGACGGCGGGGACATCCAGCTCAACCCGGAGCAGGGAATAGTGCTTTCCCCCGCCGTTTTTCCCGAGCTGGCGGATTATTTGGGCCAGGACCTGGTCGTGACGGACGGAACTACCCTGCTTGGCGCGGACGACAAGGCCGGTGTGGCGGAAATCATGGATATGGCCGCCTCCTTCCTGCTGAACCCTGAACGGCCTCACGGCGAGATACGGATTGCCTTCACGCCGGATGAGGAAATAGGGCGCGGGACGGATGCCTTTGACGTGGCGCGGTTCGGCGCGGATTTCGCCTATACCGTGGACGGAGGCGCCTTGGGGGAAATTGAATATGAAAATTTCAATGCGGCTTCCACGGTAGTGACGGTGCAGGGCTCTTCTATTCATCCCGGAAGCGCCAAGGGCAGGATGTTGAATGCCTGCCTGGTTCTCATGGAATTCCAGGGCATGCTGCCCGCGTTCCAGAATCCCGCTTTCACGGAAGGATACGAGGGCTTTTATCATCTGGATTCTCTCCGGGGAGACGTGGAACAGGCGGTTGCGGAGTACCTCGTCAGGGATCATGACAGGGCGGCGTTTGAGCGCAAGAAGGAGTTCATGCAGGAATGCGCGGCCCTGCTGAACCGTAAATACGGAGAGGGGACAATAAAGGTGGAAATTACGGATTCCTATTACAACATGAAGGAGAAGATACTCCCGCACATGCACCTGGTGGAACATGCCCGCAGGGCCATGGAAGCCGTGGGAGTGAGGCCGGAAATCATCCCTGT
>OLZZ01001029.1_pt1 | contig 10868 bp, 10 predicted proteins | sample 1673571 | NCBI WGS metagenome assembly OLZZ01 (sample SAMEA103958115, study PRJEB25191) | human gut metagenome | biome: human-associated habitat [ENVO:00009003]; feature: intestine environment [ENVO:2100002]; material: feces | place: Germany | collected 2013/2015 | reverse complement strand
GAGTTTTCCACTCAGCAGGCACAAAGACTTGGTTGGGACAGTTATGGAGATACCCAATATCCGGCTCATGTTCTGAGATACTATCCATACGGACGAGCCTTTACTGCCGGTAGCAATCAGGCGATTGTTGAGGTTGCTCTTACTCAGATTGGCAATGAGGGCGGACAACCTTACTGGAGTTGGTATGGCTTTGACAGTCGAGTAGAATGGTGTGCTTGCTTTGTATCTTGGTGTGCCGACCAGTGCGGTTATATTGATAGCGGACTTATTCCGAAATTTGCGGGTTGTATTGACGGTGCAAATTGGTTCAAGTCAAACAACAGATGGAACGACCGAAACTATGAACCGAAAGCCGGAGATATTATCTTCTTTGACTGGGAGGACGATGGTACAACAGACCACGTTGGTATCGTAGAGAAATGCGAGAATGGCACAGTTTATACCGTAGAGGGTAACTCAGGCGACGCTTGCAGACAAAGACAATACACAGTCGGAAGCAGAAATATTTACGGTTACGGTATTCCGGCGTATTAAAAATTCCAGACGGTGTCTGGAAAATCGAAAAGATGGCTGCTCGCTTGAGTAGCCATCGGGTACATTATGAGAAATCGGTTGTTTCTCTGTTGTTTAGGAAAATATGATGTGTGTGATAAGTAAAACTGAAAAGCATATCGGCATTTTCTTTACTGCCGTCTAAAAAGGAAATATCATCGGCAAGGATAAAAAGAATTGCTAATAACTTCTTGATATATCCAGTGTAGCAGGCATAATCTACATAAATCTTGGCGGCATATCCCTCGGCAAATTCTATCAGGTCAGCGTCAATTTCAAAACTGTTGGATAGCTCGTAAACGGTCTTGATGAATTTGTCTTTGTCAGCAATTCGCTCTTTACTTGGAACACTTCTGCGGTTCTTCTGTATAAATTTCAAAAAATCATTAGCTTCTGAAAAAGTGGGAGTGATTGCGTTGCCAGTTTCCAAATCTGTTTTGTAATCCTCAAATTTCTCTTTTTCAAACCGATTACTGAATATTATCTTTTGTTCGTCCATTCCTTTTTACCCCTAAGTTTATTCTATGGAGATTGTTTAACTTGGCTCTTGGGTTGTGATTTGTCTTTCGCCATTAACAATCGTGAATTACTACTTTTATAGTATAACATAAAAATAGTTGGAAATCATCACTAATAGTTGGTTTGACTTCCTTTGAGTGCGTGTGATTTGAAATCGACTTAATCTATACTGTTAGTTATGGAAACACACTAAGGGAGGTGATGTGATGAAGCTCGATACAATCGGCAAGAATATAAGAAAGTTCCGACTTGCGAAGAAATTACGCCAAGAAGATTTGGCTGAGAAAACAGATTTGACAACAAATTATATTGGTATGGTTGAGCGTGGAGAGAAAATTCCGTCACTCGAAACTTTCATAAAGATAGTAAATGCTTTAGGTGTATCATCGGATATGGTTCTTACAGATGTTCTGGAAACGGGATATACAGTCAAGAACTCAATGCTGAATGAGAAGCTTGAAAAACTTGCTCCTGAAGATAGAAACAGAATTTATGAAGTCATAGATACACTTGTGAAGCAGTCAAAGCAAATACTTCCATAAAACACAGAAGTTCGTCCTAATCGACGAGCTTTCTTTTTTTCAGTATAAAAAATTTCAGCTATCGACAAATTTTTCGGGACTTCGACAGAGAGAATATGCTATAACAACAACTGTCAGTGATAGACACATACTAATAGACATAGGAGGAAGTAGAAATGAACGACATTTTCAGAGAAATAGCGAAAGAAAATGGAACAACCGAAAAAGCAGTAAAAGAGGAAATGCATTTTGCCATTCGGGAAGCAATGAAAAGTGCTGAACCGGAAGCAATAGCTTTTTGGAAAGCAGTTGCACCGGACGGAAAAGAGCCGCCGATAGAAAAGGTTATAGCAATGATTGCATTGAATGTTAATAATAGAATGTATAATTGAGGTGCTTCGGCATCTCTTTTTTATTATTATTTAAAAGAGTTGCATTAGGTGTTTGTAAAAAGTGACACCTTGATAGATAAAAGTTGCGAATAAATCTCTATATCTTGAAAAAATAGATTGTTCATAGTATAATATTAAATGAGTAACTGTAACCAAAAGGAACGGAGAATACGAAGGAGCGTTACAGATGAGAATAAGCTACAACAAACTTCAAAAACTTATGATTGATAATCAAATGAAAAGACAAGATTTAATGCGTGCTGCGGAAATTTCATCGTCTGTTGCAACAAAATTAAATAAGAATGAAACAGTATCCCTTGATGTGCTTATGAGAATTTGTAAAGTATTTCATTGCGATATTGGGGATATATGCGAAGTTATTTTGGATGAGTGAATTAAGGAGGTCTGGATATGGCAGGCAATGGTAAGCGTAATATGTTTAACGAGGCTACTCGTGTGCAAATGCCGGCAATGGTTCATCTCACGAGAATTGGATACACCTATTTTGGAAAGATAACCGAAGATATGGCTGGGACTATTTATGACCCGGATACGAATATCTTAATCAATGTTTTCAAGGAACAATTTGTTAAACTCAATCCCGAACATAAGGGAGAAGCAGAACAGATTTTGAAAATGATAAGGCAGAAACTGGATAACGACGACCTCGGACACAGCTTTTATAAAAGACTTTCTTCAGTTTCGCCAATCAGATTGGTGGATTTTGAAAATCCTAAGAATAATACATACCATTTTACTGCTGAATTTACCTGTAAGCGTGACCAAGATGAATTCAGACCGGATATTACTTTGTTTATAAACGGATTGCCACTTGTTTTTGTAGAAGTTAAGAAGCCGAATAATCACGGCGGTATGGTTGCAGAAAGCAAGAGAATGAATAATCAGAGATTTCCGAACAAGAAGTTTAGGAGATTTTTGAATATTACGCAGTTAATGATTTTTTCAAATAATATGGAATATGACACAATGGGCGGCATTGTTCCTGTTCAGGGTGCGTTTTACTGTACAACAGCGAGACAATCTGCACCATTTAATTGCTTCAGAGAAGAAAATCCAACCAACTTAGATATTGCACCATATAATAAAGAATTTCCATATAAGGATACAGATAAAGAAGTAGAACGCAAAATCTTATCTGATTTCAACTGTCAGGTTATTCATAATACACCTGAATACCAGACAAATTTGGATACATATACACCGACAAACCGTGTACTTACTTCTATGTGCAGTCCTGAAAGGCTACTTTTCATTTTGAAGTATGGCATTACTTATGTCCGTTTTCAAAAAGAGGTTGACGGAAAGATTGAGGTTACAGACCAAAAACATATAATGCGTTATCAGCAGATGTTTGCTGCCTTGATTGTCAGACAAAAAATTGATGAAGGTGTAACTTCCGGTGTGATATGGCATACACAGGGAAGCGGCAAAACAGCCTTGTCTTACAATCTCACATATGTTCTCTCAGATTACTTCAGTAAGCACGAGAAGGTGGCGAAGTTCTATTTTATTGTTGACCGATTGGATTTATTGAAACAGGCATCTGATGAGTTTGAAGCTCGTGGATTGGTTGTCAAAACTGCAAATTCCCGAGCTGAACTTATGGAACAATTTCGCACCAATCAGGCACAGGAGGGAAACTCCGGCAAGCCGGAAATAACAGTTGTTAATATTCAACGATTTGAAGAAGATAGAAAAAAAGTTGACTTACCTGCATACGCAACAAATTTGCAGAGAGTTTTCATTATAGATGAAGCACACAGAGGATATAAGCCGGAAGGCTCATTCTTAGCAAATCTTCTTGATGCAGATAAGAATGCCATTAAGATTGCGTTGACCGGAACTCCGTTGCTAAAAGAGGAACGAGAGTCGTGGAGAGTATTCGGAAACTATCTGCACACTTATTATTATGATAAATCTATCTTAGATGGATATACGCTGAAAATCATTCGAGAAGATATAGAAACTCAATATAAAGAGCGTCTTTCGGAAATCTATGAGAAACTTGAAACATTGGTTGAAAAGAAAGATGTTAAGAAAAATCAGATTGTTGAACACGATAATTATGTTAAAGAACTGCTCCGGTATATTATCACTGATTTGAAACGATTTAGACAAATTCAAGGAGATAATACTCTGGGCGGAATGATTATCTGCGAAACAAGTGAGCAGGCAAGAAAACTATTTGCTTATTTTGATGAAATCCAAAACGAACTTAATAAAACAGCTTCCTTAAAGAGCAATTTGAAAGCAGGACTTATTCTGTATGACAGTGATGATAAAGATACGAGAGATACTATTGTCAATAACTTCAAGAAAAATATGACGGTAGATATTCTTATTGTCTTTAATATGCTGCTTACCGGATTTGACGCACCAAGATTGAAAAGACTGTATTTTGGAAGAAAGTTAAAAGACCACAATCTTTTGCAGGCAATCACAAGAGTGAATAGACCATATAAGGATAACCGCTATGGATATGTAATTGATTTTGCTGATATTAAGCGTAATTTTGATGAAACCAATGCAGCCTATTTGAAAGAACTTAATCGCTTCAACGACCCAAATGAAGTTGGAAAAGGTAATGAAATGGATACGTTTAAGCAGGTTATTGAAGACCCGCAGGAACTTATTCAGCAAATGCAGGAAGTGCAGCAGGTTCTTTTCAATTACACGACCGATAATGCAGAAGCGTTTAGTACCGAAATATCTACGATTGAGGATAAGCAAGAACTGCTGAAACTTAAAAAGATTTTGATTGCGGCTCGTGATTGTTGTAATTTGGTAAGAACTTTTGGCGATGATGAGCTGAAAGAAACTTTTGCAAGAATGGAACTGACAAAGTTGCCTTCTCTTATTTCAGAAGTTCAGCACCATATCGACAATATAAATCAAAAGGAACTCTTTGCAAGCGACGATACAACGAAATTGCTTGTAAATGAAGCTATGGAAGATATTACTTTCAACTTCAGTAAAATCAGCGAAGAAGAATTAAAAATTGTCGGTGGCAAAGAAAATGTTACTGAGAAATACAGAAAGACAGTTCGTGCTTTTACCCAGAATATTGACCCCGATGACCCAGAGTTTATGACATTGCAGGAAGCATTTTTGCTTCGCTTTAAGGAACACGGTTTTGAACCGAAAAGCATAACTGAGATTGAGGAACAGGGAAAAGAACTGGAGGAAATTCTAAAAAAATTGGATGAACTTCAGAAAAAGAATAATGTATTGCTCCGTAAATATAATGGCGACGCAAAATTTGCAAGAGTTCATAAGAGAATCCGAGAAGAAAATCTTGCTCGTAAAGCAGCTAATAAACAACCGATTGTTTCGGAATATGACGCATCAATTATGGATGTTTTGAAGTCTATTAAGTCTGATATAGACCAAAAGGTCTATGACCGAAACGACATATTGAAGAAAGACGCATATTTTGAACAAACGGTTATGACACAAATCAAATTAGGCATTGATAGGCTTGGTATAGCGAGTGCTCGTGATGACAGAAAATTTATTCAAAGTAGAATAACGAAGCAGTATCTAGACCAGTATAATCAAACTTATTCAGTTGCATAAAGGAGAACACGATGGCAGAAACAAAAACCATAAAAGAAAAAACCGTAGAGCTGATAGACGCATTGAAAGCGACTTGTCAGACTTATGGTATGGGAAACGACGGTAATGAATACAAGATTATTACACAGGTTTTCCTTTATAAATTTCTTAACGATAAATTCGGATATGAGGTAAAGAAAGTAAGTCCTGCTTTAAAGAATGCAGAAAAGTGGGAACTTACTTATGCTGAAATGTCAGAAGATGACAGGCTTGATATTTTTGATACATTATCATCGGATATTCCACGTTTATATCCGGAACATTTGATTGCAAATCTTTGGAATCAGCAGGCAAAGGGCGATTTCGACCTGATTTTTGACAGCACAATGACAGACATAGCGGATAAGAATATAGATATATTTTCTACGCAAACTGCGCAGAATACAAAGATTCCGCTTTTTGAAAAACTGACGCAATATGTAACTGATGATGCTGCAAGAGCACCGTTTGCCCGTGCATTGGTAGATAAGCTTGTTAATTTCTCTTTTGAGGAAGCATTTGAGCAGCATTACGATTTCTTTGCAGATATATTTGAATATTTGATTAAAGACTATAATACCGCAGGCGGCGGAAAGTATGCAGAGTATTATACTCCACACGCTATCGCAACGATTATGGCAAGATTACTTGTTGGTAAAGCAACTGATTTGCACAATATAGAATGTTACGACCCGTCGGCAGGGACAGGAACACTTTTGATGGCTCTTGCTCATCAAATTGGAGAAGATAAGTGTACGATTTTTGCACAGGATATTTCACAGCGAAGCAATAAGATGTTAAAACTTAATCTTATTCTGAATGGTCTGGTATCTTCTCTTGACCACGCTATTCAGGGAGATACGCTTGTTGCTCCGTATCACAAGAGCGACAACGGTACAGAACTCAGAACTTTTGACTATGTAGTATCCAACCCTCCGTTCAAAATGGACTTTTCAGATACAAGAGAGCGAATTGCTGCAATGCCAGTTCGCTTTTGGGCTGGTGTTCCGAAAGTTCCGGCGAAGAAAAAAGAGAGTATGGCGATTTACACCCTTTTTATTCAGCACGTTCTTAATTCCCTTAAAGCAAAAGGAAAAGGTGCGATTGTTGTACCTACCGGTTTTGTAACAGCGAAATCCGGTGTCGAAAAGAAGATATTACAGCATATTGTAGATGAACATATCGTGTATGGCTGTATCAGTATGCCATCAAATGTATTTGCAAATACCGGTACGAATGTGTCTGTCCTGTTCTTTGATAATTCCAAAGAAACAGAAAAAGTTGTGCTGATAGACGCTTCAAAACTTGGCGAGGAATACAAAGACGGAAACAATCAGAAACGCAGACTTCGTGATTTTGAAATTGATAAAATCGTAGATACTTTCCTTAATAAAGAAGTTGTTGATGATTTCTCTGTTGCAGTCACTTATGATGAAATCAAGGAAAAGAAGTATTCCCTTTCTGCCGGACAGTATTTTGATGTAAAAATCGAATATGTGGAATTATCGCAGGACGAATTTAATGCTCGTATGACAGCATATGCAGACAAGTTGCAGGAATATTTCACAGAGGGAGACAAACTGAAAACAGAGATTATGGAGCAGTTGAAGAAGGTGAAGTATGAATAAAGTTAAGCTGGGAGAAATACTAAAAATTAAACACGGATTTGCGTTCAAGAGTGAAAACTATGTTGATGAGAGCGAGTATGCACTTGTCACACTTGCGAATATTTCATCAACAAATAACTTCCAATTCAACAAAGATAAGACAACATTTTATGGGGCTTCATTTCCAAATGACTTTATCTTGAAAGAGGACGATTTAATTATGCCGCTCACAGAACAGGTTGTTGGATTATTTGGAAATACTGCATTTGTACCTAAAATGCAAGGAATAACTTTTGTACTTAATCAGCGTGTTGGAAAGGTTGTTCCTGTTGATGACAAGGCGGATAAATATTATCTTCATTATTTATTGGCTACGAATTTAGTGAAAGACCAACTTGAATTCAGAGCCAGCGGGACAAGGCAAAGGAATATATCACCCGATGATGTTTATGATGTTGAAGTGTTCTTACCGGATATTACTACTCAAAGGAAAATTGGCAAATGTTTGTATGATATAGAGAAAAAAGTGAATTTGAATAATGCGATAAACGATAATTTAGCATACCAACTCAAAGATATTTATAATTATTGGTTTAATCAGTTTGATTTTCCTCATAACGACAAACATCAGTATAAGGCTGATGGAGGACTGATGATATGGAATGATAAAATCAAACGTAAGATTCCAGCTGGTTGGGAGATAAAATCATTTGGCGAGTTATGTTCTCTTCGCAACGGTATCAACTACGATAAGAGTGTTGAAGGAGACAAAATGTATAGAATAATAAATGTACGAAATATATCTTCCTCCGACCTCATATTAAATGAAAATGACTTGGATGAAATAAGTCTTCCACAAAAACAAGGCAATAAGTACTGTGTGTCTGAGAACAGTATTATCGTCGCACGAAGTGGTATACCGGGAGCTACAAGAATCCTGCAAAAACCAAGTAGCAATATTATTTTTTGTGGATTTATTATCTGCTGTACTCCTTGTGATGATATATATAAATATTACTTAATGTTCTACCTGAAACAGTTAGAAGGTAGTGCCGCTACCAAAACAGGAGGTTCAATTTTGCAGAATGTGAGTCAAGATACACTAAGTAACTTGCCTGTTCCTATTCCACCACAATCATTGTTGCGAGAGTTTAATCAAATTGTTTCGCAATCTTTGGAGCTTATTCATAGTAATATGCAAGAAAATACACAATTATTGAAACTCCGTGACTGGCTTTTACCTATGCTAATGAACGGTCAAGCTACCATCAGCGACTGATACGGTAAATTATCGTTTAACATACATCCCATAACTCTTGTGGGTGGCGAGAGTTAAATCAGGGGACTACCCACTCCGTAGTCGTTCTCTAAGTTAAATAAAAGGAGAATTGACTAATGAAACAAAATTTAATTACAGATGTTGTTCAGGCTATGTTACCTTTCTTGAATAACGCACAGACAGAACGCTTGCAAGAGGTATTGCAACATACACTTTTTGATTATGAGGTAACAAAAAATGAAAGTGAAAAAGAAATCTCGGAGCAGGACTATATGGAGCTGTTCCTGTCGGCAAAGCGAATTGAGGGCTGTTCCGAGAAATCTCTTAAATACTACAAAGCAACTATCGAAATGATGATTGCGACCGTTGGCAAAAGCGTTGAGCACATTGAAACCGACGACATAAGGCGATATCTGACGGAATATCAAGAAAAGAAGAAGTCAAGCAAGGTAACGATAGACAATATCCGCCGTATTCTATCCAGCTTCTTCTCTTGGTTAGAGGACGAGGATTACATATTGAAAAGCCCTGTCAGACGCATACACAGAGTAAAAACCGGCACGAATATCAAGGAGACATACTCCGATGAAGCGTTAGAGCTTATGAGAGATAACTGCACGGAACTTCGAGACTTGGCGATTATTGATATGCTGGCTTCAACGGGTATGCGTGTTGGCGAAATGGTACTGCTTAACCGAAATGATATTGATTTCAACGAAAGAGAATGTATCGTGTTTGGTAAAGGCAGTAAGGAACGAGTAGTCTATTTTGACGCAAGGACAAAGATACACTTACAGAATTACTTAAACAGCAGAACCGATGATAACCCGGCACTTTTTGTATCGCTGAAAGCACCGCACGAAAGGCTAAAAATCGGCGGTATAGAAACAAGGCTCAGAGAATTTGGAAAGCAATTAGGATTGCACAAGGTACACCCACACAAGTTCAGGCGTACCCTTGCAACTATGGCAATAGACAAAGGAATGCCCATTGAGCAACTGCAACAGCTCTTGGGGCATAGGAAGATAGATACGACCTTGCAGTATGCAATGGTAAAACAAAGCAATGTAAAAATTGCACATAGGAAATATATCGGATAAGGAGAAAAGGATGGTTTACAACGAAAGTAAATATAATAAAAATTGGAAAACTATGAAACTTTCTGATTTAGGTGAATTTGCAAGAGGAAAATCAACACACCGTCCAAGGAACGACAAGAACTTGTTTGAGGGTGGCGGGTATCCATTAGTACAAACAGGTGAAATTAAAGAAGCAAACCTATATATTACGCATCACACTCAAGAATACGGGGAATTTGGGTTACAACAAAGCAAATTATGGGATGCAGAGACTTTGTGCATTACGATTGCGGCTAACATCGCAGAAACAGCATTACTTGCTTATCCTATGTGTTTTCCGGATAGTGTAGTTGGTTTTAAGGCTTATAAAGAAGTTTCATCTGAAAAATTTATGTATTATGTATTTGATTTTATTAGAATGCAGCTTCAGGAAGTACACAGGATAATATAAATATTGATTATCTAACATCCCTTGATTTTAAGGTGCCTGATAAAATAGCACAAGATAAAATGGTTGAATTATTATCAGCGATTGATGAAAAAATTTTAATGAATAGTAAGATAAACGATAATTTACCGTATCAGTCACTAATGGTGGCTTGACCGTTCATTAACATAGGCAGAAGCCAGTCACGGAGTGTAATCAGTGCCTGATTTTCTCTCGTATTCTCAGAAATAATATTGAACATAGGATTTACCTGCTCATTAAAGGTTTTGAGTTTCTCAAAATCCGGAATATAAATAGGTCGGTCTTTCAATAATGGTTTTTGTAAATGCTTTAATCCTGTTCCTTGAAAGAATTTTTGGTTAAGTTCAGGCTTTATTGATACCAAAAGCAGATACAAATAATCTGACATATTGTTATTGGTAGAAATACACCAAGTATCCGTGGAATAAGCTGCTTCGCCAACATAGAATTTGACATCGGCATTACCTCCGGTATTCAAAAAGCAATTTCGTCCATTTATAAATGGTATATCCCATTTCAAAATAGCCGAGCCACTTGTAAAAAACGGATATTCTCCGGTAGATTGCTTTGCTTCGCCTACCTGAACAGATGATTTATCTGCTTCTATGAGTATATCTTTTAGCTTACCATTAGGCTTTTTGGAGAAAAATGTGTGCATATAAATGTCGTAAGCCATTGAAGCTAAATTATCGTTTAGAACGGAAATCACAGAAAGGAGCATAGAATGATGGCAAAGCAAAAGACCTATATCGCAATCGACCTGAAATCATTCTACGCTTCTGTGGAATGTAAGGAACGAAATCGCGACCCATTGACTACAAATCTTGTGGTTGCG
>OLZZ01001028.1_pt1 | contig 10868 bp, 8 predicted proteins | sample 1673571 | NCBI WGS metagenome assembly OLZZ01 (sample SAMEA103958115, study PRJEB25191) | human gut metagenome | biome: human-associated habitat [ENVO:00009003]; feature: intestine environment [ENVO:2100002]; material: feces | place: Germany | collected 2013/2015 | reverse complement strand
ACCACAGGCACACAAAAGCGAACCCCCTCGGAGAGGCAACTCCGAGGGGGTTCTTCTGTGCTTACTGTCCTTTGCCGCGGCTGTCAAGCCACTTGCAAATGTAATAGGCAATCACATTTGCTCCGACAGCCACAAAAAGATTGATGAAGATGTCGCCCACATGACACACCTCCTTTCTGTTGCCAGAATGGAGAGGGCAGCGAAATAAGTATAACACAGTCGATAACGGTACGCAAATCATCTGCGTGTTCCCAATAAATTTTCCAGCAATAAACAAAGCGCCCCCACTCCGGTTTTGGAGCGGGGGCGCTTTGCTTGTGAGGTTTTACAGCCGGAAAGCTGTATGCGGAATAGGAGATTGGGACATATCAGCCAGAGCGATCCGGCTCAGTCTGTCCGGCGGTGCAAAGCAGGGAAACACAGGTTTGTGAAAGGGGGGAAGCGCGGCTCAGTGCTTTGCGTTTTTGCCGGTCAGGCTGGCGAACGCGCCAGTGATCATCAGGGTCATGCCGCTGAGGGCCAGACCGATGGCGGCCAGCCAGTTCACGCCGGTCTGCGGCAGGGCATGTGCGTCCTGCACAGCGGGCAGAGCGGGGTCAGCAGGCAGAACAGGGGCGTCCGGCTTTGCGTCCTGCACGGGCGGCAGCTCGGGGGTGCCGGGCAGTACGGGCGAGTCGGAATCCTTTTCATCAATGATCTCGTCGCCGCCGTCGTCGTCACCGCCGTCATCGTCGGCAGGGGTCGTTACGGTTTTGGTATCCGTAATGGGATCAAGCTCCTGACGCTCCACGTAGGAGTAGTGGTACTTCACCGAGGAGTCGGTTTTCACACAGGTCTTCTTGGAGGCTTCGGTCACTTCGGCATCCTTCGTGGAGGTGTAGTTGAACCCGAAAGCGCCGGTAAGCTTTTCAAACTCGCCATCCCACACGGCGTTGGTGTCCTCCCAAGTCCGGTAGGTGGTGTATTCGGCAGTGCCTGCACCCGTGAAAGGCTTTTCGTAGTTGTGGGTTTCGTTGTGGTTCTGATCATACGAGCCAAACAGGCCGCTGCCGGTATCGGTATATGTGGTCTCAGTGGGTACGGTCTTGGTGCCGGGAATCACGTCCAACAGACGGTTCGCCAGAGGTCTGGAAGTCTGTTCCACGGTCTTGTACTTGGTGATATCGGCATAGTAGTCGTAGTAGTTCTTGCCGTGTGCGGACGATTCGGTCTTGGTGACCTGTGTCAGGCCGCTGATGCGCAGGTCAAAGCCGCCAGCCCACGCACGCCCATATCCGGTATCGCCATACCCGGAGTTGACGCAGGTGTTGCTGTCTTTCGACATATAACCATATGCAGTCAGAGAGGACTCGTAGGTGTAGGCTTTATAAACCGTAGTTTCGTATTCGATGCCCAACCAGTCTGTTTCAGTTTTCGTCAGTGCCACAATGTTCGGCTTATAGTCTTCGGCGTCCGGGTGTTCGGCTCGCCATTTTTCCAGAGCCTTTTCTGCAGCTCTCTTTGTGCCGTATTCCTTGCCGTTTTCCAGAGAATTGTAGGCGATGGTGCCGGTCAGGCGGTAGTAGGCACTTTCATGAGGGTAATTGTTAGAATCAGGAGCGATCCAAGAGCCTGTATCTTGGCGCTCATACTCGTAATGGCCCTTGGAACCATCGCCGCCGTTCTGCTTGCCATCATCGTAAGAAATGGAGTCTTGGAACTTTGCCCGCTTGTCCTTTATATCCTTATTGACAAGATCCTCAGCGCTCTCGTTCCACTCGAACTTGAACTTCTTGTCGCCCGTGTTCAGCAGGATCGCATCGGCGGTGGTGCCATCTTCCAGAAGCAGGTCGGAATCGGTAGCAAGGTCAAGGTGACCGATATAGTTCGGATTAGAACCCTTGGTAGAATGGCTGCCGTCCCAGTTATGCTTAACGCCTTTACCGGTATAGTATTTGCTCTCTCCCTCTGCAACAGCATCATCTTTCTGCTTTTTGAGCATGGCAACGATCTCATCATCGCTCATGTTTTTGTAGTTGATGGCAGTCTTGAAGTAGGTGATGATCGTTTCAAACTTGGTGTGCTGATCGACGTGGTGGCCGTTCACTTCGATGTACTCACCCTCTTTGAGACCGGCCTGAAGCTCTGCGATTTTTGCTTTCAGTGCGTCCTCAGCATCCTGCTGCTTGGAGTCAGAAACGGAAATTGTGAAACTGGATTCCTTGACAGCTTTTGTCGTGACGGTGATGGACTCAACGGTGGTGTTATAGGTGACGTTGTAGGTCACATTGCCGTCTTTATAGCTGGCGGTGCCGTCCGGATTGACCTTGACATCCGTATAGCCCTTGCCTTCCAGAGCTGCCTTGATCTCATTAACGCCAACGCCGAGCTCCGAGGTGGTGACTGTGATCGTGACAGTACCATCATCGTTGCTGTAGACGTTATCCGTGCCATCAACCTTTTTCAGGCCGCTATAGGTTTTGCCGCCTTCCTTGGTTTCGGTAAAGGTGAAGGTGCCATTATCTTCGGTTTTCTTCCGGAAGTTCCGCTCGATCTCGATCTGAGTGGGCTCACTGGTGTCCGTAGAGGTAGAAGAACCTATCTTCGTTTCGGTCATCTTCCATGTAACCTTGGTAAAGTCGGCGTTGGAGATGTTTGTTAAAGTGTCAGGAGCAGAACCCTTTTCATACCTAAACTCATAGGTCTTTCCGTCCTTGGTTTTGAAGCTCTTCAACGTGCCATCTTCGTTAAAGTCAGCCTTACCGTCAAGCTCAAAACCGTTCGGAATATTCTTGAAGTCAAAGCCCGCTCCAAAGGTGGTTTCCGTCTTGGAATCGTTCTGAATGAGGGTCTGGTCTTTATCGGTCCAGATCACGGTGGAACCAGTCACTTCGGCGGAGCCGGTCTCGGTGTTCTTCTCGGCAGAAGAAGCGTCCGGCTTAACAGTGGTGGGGTCGCTGATCTTTTCAGAGCTGCTGACGATGCCCTTTTCCGTATAGCTGAAGGTGTACGTTTTGTCGGTGTCGGGATCCGTCCACTCAAACTTGCCGTCTCGCACTTCGGGCAGGGTGATGTCAGCCTTCGTCAGGCTCTTGCCAGTCTCTTTGTTGATGGCTTGTGCCAGTGCATCCTTCAGAGCATCTTCCTGTGCTGTCTTTTCAGCATCGGCCTTGGCCTGCTCCGGAGTCTTTTCGCTGTTTTCCACCTTCTGGGTGTCGGATTCCTTGCCATGGTGGTCGGTGATGGTGATACCCAATTTGAGCATGCTGCGCAGCAGAGTGTTCTGCTCGTTGGTCACGCGGCACACTTCGCCCTGATCGGTGGTATAGCACAGCTTACCCTCGGCGTCCACAGAGTATTTGCTGCCGGTGGTATTCTTGTTCAGCAGGTCGCGGAGCTCGGTGTCAGTAAGGCTGTCCAGATTCGTGTCGGTCTCGTTCTTTGTGATGGTATAGGTCAGGTTGTTTTCCTTGTCCTCATAGGTGAAGGTGCCATCCTTGTTTTCATGGGCCTTACCCAGAATATACGTCACATTAAAGGTGTGCTCCTTGCCCTTGTCGTCCTTCACAGTGATATCGGTGGAAGGATAGGGGTAATTCGTATCTTCCTTGGTGCCGAGCTCCTCGGTTTTCTCGTGCTCCTGGCTTGCCATCCTGACGGTCAGTTTGGTGCTGGTGGTCTTGGTGGCCTTGCTGGAATCCACCTTGACGGTGGTGGTATGCTTCTGGCCCTGAGAGTCGGTGTACTCTTTGGTCAGGGTGTAGGTGCCGTCGCCGTTATCCGTGTAACCGGCTTCGATCAGCTTGGAAATGTCAAGCCCGGTCATCTCGCCGGTTTCAATTTTGTCTTCTTTGGTCAGGGTGAAGGTCTTGCTGCCGTCTTCTTCCTCCACGGCATCAGTCACAGTGTAATCACCGAACTTGGTTTTGGGTTCGGTATCCCAGCTCAGGTCTTTGCCGTCCAGTTCCTCCTTCAGGCTTTCCTTCTTCACGTCCTCAGAAGAGTCTTCCTCCGTCTTGGCGCTGGCCTCACCCTCGACCTTGGTGGTGGTTTCAAGCGCGGCATCGGTGGTGGTGGTAGTCGTGGTCGTGGTAGAACCGTCCGGGTTGGTGGTGGTGGTAGTCGTGGTGGTCGGTTCGCCCAGCACAAGCTTCGTGTCCTTGGTCTCCGTCTCGGTCTTTTCAGCTTCGCCAATGGGCGTTTTCTCTGTCTCGCTGCCGCCGTCCTTGGAGCCTTCCTGCTCATTGTTCAGGTCGGTCTCAGGCTCGCCTTTCTGCTCGTTGTTCAGGTCGGTCTCGTGATTGCCGCCCTGCTGGCCGTCGCCGGAGGGCTGCTGTGCGCCGGGCTCGCTCTCTATGGGCACATTGCGGTTCACAGGGCCGGTGCTTTCGGTGGTGGTAGAAGAATCGTCCTTGGTGACCTTGTCTTGGTCGTGGTTATAATCCACGCTGATATCCGGGTCGCCGATCACATCCACAGCGCCCTTGTCCTGCTCATTGGTCACCGGATCGGACGACACACTGGCAGCAGCAACGGGTGCAGAAGCCGGGCTTTCCCCTTCCGATTGGGACTCGTTGACGTTTGCGTCATTCGAGTTGATGTTCTCATCTGCCGCATTCGCGATCAGGGGCTGGGCCGCAACACATGCGGTCAGTGCCATAGACATTGCAGCAACTTTAAATTTTTTATTCGTCATGATCCCAGGTCTCCTTTCCTGTCGCCATGTGTATAATAGTCCGATAAATCGGACAGCGAAAACTGTTTCCACCAACTGCTTACGTTATAGCATTTTCGGGAATTTTCGTCAAGAAAAACCATCCCGTACCGTTGAAATTCTGCGTTCTGTATAAATCAGCATCCCGCAGGTTTGGTACTAATTCCAAGGGCTTGTTGCACGTTTGGCGCGATTTGTTGCAGACGTGTGCGTTTATGTGACGTTTGTGTTGCAGATGCATGGAATTACCATAGAAATTCCTCCCTTTCGCTTCTGTCTGGATTATACATGATTTGGGCGCGAAAATCATCAAAACCTGCGTGAATCGCCCTCGAACCTGCGTGAATCGCTCAAACGGACAGCAAAAAAGCCCCGGGAAGGGCCGCTGCGCACCTCCCGGGGCTGCTGTAAAAGATGGCTAAAAAAGTAATACTTCCAATTTAAAAAAAGTGTTACTTTTGCACCATTCGGGTGCCGGTTCACTCGCCTTTCTGCTTCAGGCGGGCGTATTCGGCGTCTGCCTGAATGGCGGCGGCGGTGAAACTGTTGTTGTTCCACCAGCTCACCAGCGCGGCCACGGTGGTGATGCCGGCGGTGACCAGCTGCTCCACGGTCTGGCTCTCGATGGGCAGCACGGGCTTGCCGCAGGCGCTCAGCAGCTGATTGGTCAGGGCCAGCAGCAGGCAGGCGGTGCGGGCGATGGTTGCGGCGGAGATCTTATGGATGTTCATGTCAGTTCCTCACTTTCTCGTTGTGTTCAAGGTCTGCGATGCGGTGGTTGGCCACCTTCATCTGTTCTTCTAAGATGGGTACGCGGCGGGCAAAATTGTTATGCTCGCGCACCTCGCGGGTCAGTTCTTCCAGCTTGGTGTCGGTCACGGCCTGACTGCGGCTGTTGGCGATCAGCACACCGATCAGGGTCACGGCACCGGCGATCACGGCGGACAGGATGCTTTCCACTGGGCTCACCCCCTCAGCCTGTCCATCGGCTCTTGACGGGGCGCACGTCCACATGCACCCAGCCCGCTGCCCGGCCCGCCTTTGCCGGGTAGCGGCCAATGCCGCCGGTGCCGGGCAGCAGAGTCTCCGCGTAGGCGGCAAGCTGCTCCACCGGAACACCGGCCACCCGGATGTCGGCGGCTCTGCCGTAGCAGTGCTGGCTGTAGGGGGCACCGCCCACGGCCTTGTTGTGGGCGGCGGTGCGGTAGCCGCTGGTAATGACCACCGGCGCACCGAAGTGATCCCGGATGCTCTGCAGCAGCTGTACCAGCGCACTGTCCACGAAAAGCGGGTCGGAGCCGTCCCTGCAGGCAAATTCCCGCACCCGGAAGCTGCGGCTCAGCAGGGCATTGCCGTCCTTCCGGCGGGAATAGGCGTTAAGCATGGGCATCCCCCTGCAGCAGGGCTGCCACCGCGTCCCGCAGCCGGGCGGGGACATCGTCCGGCGTTTTGAGCCCCTTGCGGATCAGGGCCGCATAGATCTTTGCCATCAGGCATCACTCCTTTCGTACAGTTCACACAGGGCAAGCTGCAGGTCGGTCAGCTGCTGCATCAGGTCGGCTACCGTCTCCGGAAGCTTTTCCCGCTGCTGCTGCTTTTTGCGCGCTTCTTCCTGCGCGGCCAGCTCTTCGGCGGTATAGCGGATATACCTTTTAATGGGCAGCTGCTCGGTCCACGCGGGCCTTGCCGGTACGCCCGGCACATCCACCACCCGCTGCACGTCCCTGCCGCCGCTGGGGTATTCGGCCACCGTCTCGTAGTGGGCCACCTCGGCCACAGCCTCCTGCGCCGGGTGCTCCAGCGGCTGGGTGTCGTCGGTCAGGTAGCCCAGTGTCAGGTCGGGGTTTCCCACGACCGCGCCGGTCTCGTCAAGAATTTTCATAAGTCAAAACCTCCTTTCTCAGGCCACGCGGTGCCAGATGTGCACATAGTAGGCGGCGGGCTGCACGGTGCTGCTGCGTCCGTAGATGGCATTGGACTTGGATGCGTCAAAAGATACGGTGCAATTACTGCCGTATGAACCGCCTTCGTAACCAGCCAAACCGCCATTGTTTGTGTTCATAGAAAGAGCGCCACTGTTAGATAAATTTGGGTATGCTGTGCTCGCCACACCAGAGAATGAGCCCTTGAGGTTCGGCAGACCGGCCTTAACAGTGCTGCCTGCTGCGTGGGTGCTGGACGCACCCATCAGCACTCGCTCGGACGCGATCTCTTCCCAGCTGCCGCCGAACAGTGCGGCGGGGCTGGTGGGGTCGGTGCTCTGGTAGATGCTGCCCACGGGATACGCGCCGGAGCTGGGGGCCGAGAGCAGCGTGTCGATATCTTCCTTTGTATAATAGGAGGAAAGATCGGCACCGAGGGTGCGCAGGGCAGCGGCCTTCTCGTCCGCCGTCCATTCCCCGGCAGAGGCGGCAGTGGTCAGGGCCTTTTTCACGCCGTAGGGCAGCAGGGCAGGGGTCAGCGGCAGAACGGTGCTGTCCATGCTGTCCAGCTGGCTGCGGTCAGCGGGGGCCGTGGTCAGGGTGCCGTCACTGCGCACGTTGATGCCGCAGGCCGGGTCCACCCGCACCGCTCCGGGAACCGATGCGGTGGGTACGGTGCTGCTGCGCAGATAGGGGGACAGGTCCGGCATGGCGGCGGTGTCGGTGAGCACCGCTCCGGTGTTGGGGTCTACACTCAGCACCCGCAGCAGCTGGCCGGACACCGGCTGCGCAGGGCAGGGCAGTGCGCCCACCTCCTGCGCGGTGAGCTTTACGATGCCGCTTTTACCGTTGACGCTGACCACCTGCCCGTCCGTGGGCACAAGCTCTTCGGCACGGGCGGCAGCGGCCTCTGCACGGGCAGCGCACTGGGATGCGTTGGCGCTGTCGGTGCTGGTGCGCTGTGCGGCGGTCTGGGCCTGCGCTGCGTTGGCCGCGGTGGAAGCTGCACTGGCTGCGGCACGCTGTGCCGCCGTGGAGGCGCTGCTGGAGCTTTCCAGCACGCGGGCCACGAACTGCTCGTACAGCGAGGGCGGCAGCTCCTCTGCGTCATCATCGATGGGCAGAATGGCGTAGCAGTCATAGCTGCCGGGCCGGGTGTAGGCGGTGTAGCCGTTTTCACCCATGGCGGCCAGCATCCACTGCCCGCCGGTGCTGCCGGTCAGGCGGCGGTCCACCGTGACGCGGTGCTGGGTGTCCAGCGCCACCGGCGCCAGCAGGGTGCCGTCACTGCGGCGCAGATACAGCGCAAGGGAGCACCCGGCCCATGCGTCCGGCAGCTGGAACAGCAGCTCGTCCACCCCGGCGGCGTTCTGCGCACCGAGATGCAGCCGGTGCGGCTGGGCAAGGAACTCGGTGCCGCCGCACTGCTTTTGAATGATCTGGATCTTCACTTGAAAACCTTCCTTTCTGTTTTTTGTTTGATTGTATCGCGGCCGGACAGCGGCGGCGAGAGTGTACTTTATTTCCACAAGTTTCTGTGCTTCGGCATTTTGCCGGAAGGCATTTTTCGGGGGAAATTCGCACAGATTCCGGTGGGGCAAAGGCGGGGCAGCGGAAGGAAATGCCGCTGTGCAAAACCAGCGATTCAGGGCCGCTTGCCGTGCTGCCGGAACGGCCCAAAAGTGCAGTTTCCGGTGCGAAAAATCCAAAATAAATGTTAAAAATTCATGAACAAAACATCCCACAAAACAAAAGGAAAATCGGAAGGAAATAACCGAAATAACAATAATTTGGAGAAAACAATGTATAAATTGCACAAAAAATATCGTCAAAAAACTAACGAAAAGCGGCCCCCTGATTTGACAAACGGCCTCCGGGCTGGTAAAATAAGACCCGCTCAACGGAGCCAACAAACGTTGCAGCGTCTAAAATTTATCTGGATGAAGTGAAAACCATCTCACACATGGTGCGGCGCGGGCAGATGCGGCTCGGGCCGGGAGGGAAATGACACCTTCCGCAGCGGAGTCCAAATTGCATACGATGCTCGGTCTTATCATAAAGAGGGCATCGTATTTGATTGTGGGGCCAGAGTGCTTCTGCCCGCCCTGCAGTCCGGGCGGCCGGGGCATGGAACACCGTGTCTGCGGCCGCACCCAACTTTGAAAAGAGAGGAGTTGTCTCGTATCGCTTCCGTAAAAGTAAAGAAAGCTCTGACCGCCTGCAAGCAGGCTGTCTCTTCCCGTGTGCTGGCGTTCTGTGTCATGGTCGTGTGCCTTGTGGCTACACTCAGTGTGACCGCTGCGAATCTGCGGCTGACCTACGTCACAGACTCCAATGGTGCCCGGCAGGTGATCCTCACCTCCGAGACCGACCCTGCACAGGTCATGAACCTCTCCGGCATCCAGTCCGAAGAGGGCGATCGGGTCTATTACACGGCCTACAGCGGCAACCTTGCCGCCCTGAACATCGAGCGCGCATTCTCCGTCAGCATCACCGCCGACGGTCAGGAGTACCCCGTCAAGATGGTGTTCGGCACCGTCGCCGACGCTCTGAAGCGCGCAGGTATCACTCTGGAGGGTGACGACTACACCGAGCCTGCTCTGGACCAGCTGGTGAGCGCAGGCTCCACCATCACGGTGCACCGCGTGGACTACACCGACCGTGTGGAGACGCAGGCCATCCCCTATGATACCGAGTACGTCTACACCAGCCTGTATTTCCGCAACACCGGCCGCGCCACCACGGTGCGCCATGGTGCGGAAGGCCAGCAGACCATCACCACCCGCGACCGCTATGTGGACGGCGAACTGGAGAACAGCATCGTGGTGGATTCCACCACTACCGTGGAGCCCACCAACCATGTCATCAAGACCTATGGCGCGGGCGCACCGGTCTCCCCGCTGACAGGCCCGGACGGCACCACCAATGCACCGGCTTCCTACAGCAAGGTGCTCACCGGCAAGGCCACCGGCTACTACTCCAGAACTGGTAAAGGTTCCTCCGGCCTCGGCCTTGGCTATGGCACGGTGGCCGTGGACCCGGATGTGATCCCCTACGGCACCAAGCTGTATATCACCTCCACCGACGGCAAGTTCGTGTATGGCTACGCAGTGGCCACCGACACCGGCATTGCGGTGCAGAAGGGCGAGATCCTGGTAGACCTGTTCTATGAGACCTACGCCGAGAGCGTGATCAACGGTGCCATTCAGGTCAACGTCTACGTTGTGGGCTGAGAAACCTGAAAAAGCCTGAAAAAACCCGGAACCGAAAATTTTTAACAGAAACAGAGAGCTTCTGTGCATCCTCCCCTTGGGGAGGGCGCGCAGAGGCTCTTTTTGTTTGCGGATTGGTAGGATTCACCATAAAATTTGTAAAAATTTAGAGGGTGTGTATATAAGGGAGAAATATCACCGAAAAGATTATGGTAAATTTTGATGAAATCCCCTTGAAAAACAGTCCGAAATTCTTTAATATAAAAGAGTAAAAAGCTACAGGTGCGCTTTCCGGCGCATCTGTACGGGGAGGAGCAGTCTATGAAACCGACCGAGGAAAAGATCCAGAGCAATGCATCGGACCTTCCGGTGTATCTGTTCAAACAGGGCAACAACTGTGAAGCATACCGCTACTTCGGCGCACACATGGAAACGCGCGCCGGTGAGTCGGGCGTGGTGTTCCGCGTGTGGGCACCCCATGCTGTGGCGATCAGCGTGGTGGGCGACTTCAACAGCTGGAAGCCGGGCAGCCACCCGATGCGCAAGGTGGATGGTGATTCCGTATGGGAATTGTTCATCCCGGGCATGAAGGAATACGATGTTTACAAATATTGCGTGACCACCCGCGCAGGCGACCTTGTCTACAAGGCCGATCCTTACGCTTTCCACGCCGAGACCCGGCCGTCCAACGGCAGCAAGGTCTATGATCTGTCCGGCTTTGCATGGCACGACGCCGCATGGCAGACCGCACAGAAAAAGGCAGACGTGATCAACGGCCCGATGAATATCTACGAGATGCACGCCGGCAGCTGGAAGCTGAAGGAGGGCGGCAAGCCCTACAACTACTCCGAGCTGGCGGACGAGCTGATCCCGTACATCAAGGATATGGGCTACACCCATGTAGAGCTGCTGCCGGTGATGGAATATCCGTTTGACGGCAGCTGGGGCTATCAGGTCACCGGCTATTTTGCCCCCACCAGCCGCTACGGCACCCCCAAGGACTTCATGTCCTTTGTGGATAAGCTGCACGCAGCCGGCATT
>OLZZ01001024.1_pt1 | contig 10891 bp, 8 predicted proteins | sample 1673571 | NCBI WGS metagenome assembly OLZZ01 (sample SAMEA103958115, study PRJEB25191) | human gut metagenome | biome: human-associated habitat [ENVO:00009003]; feature: intestine environment [ENVO:2100002]; material: feces | place: Germany | collected 2013/2015 | reverse complement strand
ATAGCAACATAGGTCTTGCCGTTGATGGTCTTTGCGCCAACGCCCAGCGCGGTAAACTTGGCTGTATTACCAACTTGCCCTCTCTTCATCTGAGCAAGGTTCAAAAAGGCATCAATGCTCTTCTGGTTCGGCGTGATCGTTTCTGCATTATCCGCCTCATAGGAGGACGTCACATATTTGCCGGTGCTCTGGTTCACGTCGTAACAAATCATTACCCAATTCTGGGTCTTTTCAGTCATTTTTTCTTCCGCCCAAAGTTCATCCATGCTCAGAGTTTCGTTGCTGGCCATTGCTTCAATATGCTTGACAGCCAAATTCTTAATGGCGTCATCGTTTTTGAACTCCTTACCAAAAGCATCATTCAGTTTTGCCATATAGACCTGCTCGGCCTTGGCTTCAAACTTCGCGGTGGCTGCATCGTTGCCGATACCACCGCACGCGGTGAGCATTGCCAGTGCCATGATGCCGGCCAAAAGCAGGGAGGTCAGTTTTGTAAGCTTCTTCATAGGGTACTTCCTTTCTTTGGCGCCGAATGCGCAACTGCTTTCTTATACTATAAGCATAACAGATATTTTCCGGCGTGCAAGCGTTATTCACGCTGTTTTCAGGGGCATTCACGCAGAGCTGCCAAAGTTTTTTCGCCGTTTTTGTAAAGGGTGCACAAGGGTTGACCCTCTCCGTCATCGCTGCGCGATGCCACCTCCCCCGAAAGGGGGAGGTTTATTACATCTAACCGCAAGGCGTGACTGAGAGGGTTCACGCAAAAAAGCCCCGGAGGGCGGGTGCTCTCCGGGGCGGGATGTGATTCAATTACTGTGCAGATCAACCTTCCACTCTAAAGCCGATAGCAACATAGGTCTTGCCGTTGATGGTCTTTGCGCCAACGCCCAGCGCGGTAATCTTTTTATTACCAGCTTTAACCTGAACAAGGCTCCAATAGGCATCAATGTCCTTCTGGGCCGGCGTGATCGTTCCTGCCGTAGCCGCCTCATAGGAGGACATCACATACGTTCCGTTGATGATCTGATTCGAGTCGTAGCAAATCATTACCCAATCCTGGGTCGTTTCATCTTTCGTCCAAAGTTCTTTATAGGTCAGAGTTTCTTTGTCGGCCATTGCTACAATACGCTCGACAGCCAAATTCTTAATGGTCTCATCGTTTTCGAAGTTTTCGAACTTCTCACCATAAGTCGCTTTCAGTTTTTCATTCAGTTTTGCCATATAGGCCTGCTCGACCGTGGCTTCAAACTTCGCGGTGTCTGCATTGTTGCCGGTACCGCCGCACGCGGTGAGCATTGCCAGAACCATCACGCCGGCCAGAAGAACAGCCACAAGACGTTTCATCTTTTTCATGTTAGATTCCTCCATAATAAAATAAACTACAGGCCTTTTCCGCGTCCCAAACGCCCGGACGGCCTATGTTTATTTTACAGCACACACACCCCCCGTGTCAATATGCAGACCGCCTATATTTTCCAGTTATTTTCGGGCAGATAAGTCCGTTCCTTGGACGCAGAAAGCCCCGGAGGGCGGCCTTGCAGCCACGCTCCGGGGGAAAAAGGTGAGGAGTTTTAGTTTTGGGGGTATGCAGGGTTCTTGAGCTGGAGTGCCACGGCCAAATAGGTGCCCTTCTCATTGCTCTGAACAACAACGGCAACCTTGGTCCAGCAGCCATTCGCATTTACATTGACATTCGTACCGGGATATGCGCCACCAATGTGGTTGGTAATCTTCTCGATCAGGTTCTGCAAGCGCTCACCGTTCCGGTAATCCGTCATTACCGTGATTGTAATGTTCTCTTCTGGGTGGGGTTTAATACCCTTCACCTTAACGTCGCCCTCGAATCTGCCAGTTTTAAGTTGCGCATTCAGATCCGTCAGCAGCATATTGCGAAGCTCCGGATCATTGGTTTTAGCGGTTTCGCTGCACTGAGGACTGCTCGTGAGCGCCGTCAGCATTGCCGCCTCTTTCTGTTCATCTGTGGAGCCGCCGCCACCGCCGCTGCAGGCGGTGAACAGGAGCATGGTCAGCGCACCTGCCAGAAGCAGGGCAACGATCTTGGAAAGCTTCTTCATAGGGTATCCCTCCAGTCTGATGATTTTGTGGATATGTTTCGCAGTTCAGAAGGCTGCGCCCCTTTCGGGGTGCTCCTCTTGCCTTGATTATATCCAACTGGAGTCGGAATTGTCAATGGGGAAGTTTCCCAAAAACAGGAAGGTTTCTTCGTGAAAAAGGCACGAAAACAGGTGCTATTTGTTGCAGTATTGTAATTGTTATACCGGACTTCGCAAAGAATCTTTGCCGTCTGGAATTTCCTGCCAGACGCCGGAGAGGTCACCCTGTTTTTGCGGCAGGGGCAGGCCGCTTAAATTTGGACGGATGTTGTGGGCCGGGCGCTGCCGCCGCGGCTCCCCAGACGGTACTTGAAATCCCCGTAGCCAAAGTGCGCCAGACGCCGGAGCGTCCCGTCCGCGCACAGCTGCCAGATGTCCGGCAGGGGCATCCCGTTGAAGGTGTTGTTCTTGCAGGTGGAATAGATGGCCATATCGCCAAAGATGAGCCGCTGCCCCTCGGTGAGGGGGGCGGCAAAGCTGTAATCGCCGATCACATCTCCCGCAAGGCAGGTGGGCCCGCCCAGACGGACGGTGCAGGGCTTCTCCCCCGGTTCGCCCGCGTCCAGCAGCGGCGGACGGTAGGGCATCTCGATGACGTCCGGCGTGTGGCAGGCGGCAGACAGATCCAGAATGGCAAGGCTGGTGTCACCGTTTTGCAAAGTGTCCAGCACCGTGGTGACGAGATAGCCCGCGTTCAGCGCCCATGCCTCGCCCGGTTCCAGATACACCTGAACGCCGTATTTTTCCTGCATCCCGGTGATGCATTTTTCCAGCAGGGACAGGTCGTAATCCGGGCGGGTGATGTGGTGCCCGCCGCCGAAATTGAGCCATTTCATGCGGGGCAGAAGGTCGCCGAAGGCGGCTTCCACCGCCGGGAGCGTCTCGGCCAGCGCATCGGCGTTCTGCTCACACAGGGTGTGGAAGTGCAGGCCGTCCAGCAGGGCGGGCAGCTCCGGGTGCTGCTGCACAGCGGCGTCCCACTGGGCGCGGGTAGTGCCAAGGCGGCTGCCCGGGGCGCAAGGGTCGTAGATCTCATGGCCGTCCTGCGTGGAGCGCTGCGGATTGATGCGCAGGCCCACGCTTTTGCCTGCCGCCTTTGCCGCCGGGCCGAACTTTGCCAGCTGGCTGGGCGAGTTGAACACGATGTGGTCGGCGTACTGCAGCAGCTCCGGGAACTCGTCTGTCCGGTAGGCCGCGCAGAACACATGGTTCTCCTTTTCCGGCAGCTCTTCCCGGCCAAGGCGGCTCTCGTACAGGCCGCTGGCTTCGGTGCCTGCCAGATAGGGCGCCAGCACCGGGTAGAGATCAAAGTTGGAGAATGCTTTCTGCGCCAGCAGAATTTTGCAGCCGGTGCGCTGCTGCACCCCCAGCAGAATTTCGCCGTTGCGGCGCAGCTGTGCTTCGTCCAGCAGATAGCAGGGCGTGGGCAGAGAGGCCAGTGCTTCGTCCGTCAGGTTTGCAAGGCCCGCAAAGGGCGGGCGGCTGTCGTACACCTGCATCAGTCCACCAGAGCCGGGCTGTGGCTCTCGGAGCGGGGCAGGCCGTACTTGTCCAGAGCGTCCAGATACGGGTCCGGATCAAACTCTTCCACGGTGTGCACGCCCTTGGTGGTCCACTTGCCGGTGAGCAGCATCAGTGCGCCGCACATGGCAGGCACGCCGGTGGTGTAGCTGATGGCCTGACTGCCCACCTCCTTGTAGCACTCCTGATGGTCGCAGACGTTGTAGATGTAGTAGGTCTTTTCCTTGCCGTCCTTTTTGCCGGTGAAGATGCAGCCGATGTTGGTCTTGCCCTTGGTGCGGGGGCCGAGGCTGGCGGGGTCCGGCAGGAGCGCTTTCAGGAACTGGATGGGCACGATCTCCTGACCATTGAAGTTGACCGGGGTGGTGGACAGCATGCCCACATCCTCCAGACAGCGCATGTGGTCGAGGTAGCTCTGGCCGAAGGTCATGAAGAAGCGGATGCGCTTTGCCTCCGGGATGTTCTTGGCAAGGGACTCGATCTCCTCGTGGTGCAGCAGGTACATATCCTTGTCGCCCACCTGATCGAAGTTGTACTCCCGCTTGATGCTCATGGCCGGGATCTCCACCCAGTGGCCGTTCTCCCAGTAGCTGCCGGGAGCAGACACCTCGCGCAGGTTGATTTCCGGATTGAAGTTGGTGGCAAAGGCATAGCCGTGGTCGCCGCCGTTGCAGTCCAGAATGTCGATGGTGTCAATGGTATCGAACTCGTGCTTCTTGGCGTAGGCGCAGTAAGCCTGGGTCACGCCCGGGTCAAAGCCGCTGCCCAGCAGGGCGGTCAGACCGGCTTCCTCGAACTTCTTGGCGTAGGCCCACTGCCAGCTGTAATCAAAGTAGGCAGAGAAACCGGCCTCCTTGCAGCGCTTCTCGTAGATGGCGCGCCACTCCGGGTCGTCGGTGTTCTCCGGCTCGTAGTTGGCGGTGTCCATGTAGTTGACGCCGCAGGCAAGGCAGGCGTCCATGATGGTCAGGTCCTGATAGGGCAGGGCGATGTTCATGACGAGGTCGGGCTGATACGCCTTGATGAGGGCAATGACCTCTTCCACCTTGTCGGCGTCCACCTGTGCGGTGGTGATCTTGGTGGCGGTCTTGGGAGCCAGCTCTGCAGCCAGCTTGTCGCACTTGGACTTGGTACGGCTGGCGATGCAGATCTCGGTGAACACCTCGGGCACCTGACAGCACTTGTGGATGGCAACGGAGGCCACGCCGCCGCAGCCGATGATCAGAACTTTGCTCATTGTGATATCTCCTTTACTGGTTTGGACCCTCTCAGTCATCGCTGCGCGATGCCAGCTCCCCCGAGAGGGGGAGCTTTTACTTCTTGAGGGAGAAGTATTCTTCTATTGAACGATATTTTTTATCGAGATTGCTTTGAACCTGAGAGGTTTTTACTCCACTTCTTCCAGCATCTGTTCCAGAAACGCCGGCAGGTAAAATGCACCCACATGCAGCTTGGTGGTGTAGTAGCGGGTGCGCATGTTCAGGGCCTTCCATGCCGCCGCATCCAGATCATCGATGGGATGATACTTCTTGCTTGCAAAGCCGAACAGCCAGTAGCCCGCGGCAAAGGTGGGGATGTGGGCCTGATACACCCGGCTGATGGGGAAGGTGCTGGCAATGCGCTTGTGGCTGCGCTGCATGGCGCTGGCGTCCTCGGCGTAGAAGGGGCTGCCCTGCTGGTTGACCATGATGCCGTCCTCTTTCAGGGCGTTGAAGCAGCTGCCGTAGAACTCGCGGGTGAACAGGCCCTCGGAGGGGCCGAAGGGGTCGGAGGAGTCCACGATGATGAGGTCGTACTCCTCCTCGCAGCGGCGGATGTACTTGAGCGCGTTCTCAAAGTAGATGTGCACCCGGCGGTCATCCATGCGGCAGGCATTGCCGGGCAGGTAGGCGCGGCAGGCTTCCACCACCTGCGGGTCCATCTCCACAAGGTCAATGCGCTCCACCCGGTCGTAGCGGGTCAGCTCCCGCACCACGCCGCCGTCGCCGGCACCGATGACAAGGATATCCTTGGCCTCCTTGTGCACCGCCATGGGCACGTGCACGATCATTTCATCGTAGATGAACTCGTCCCGCTCGGTCAGCATCACGTTGCCGTCCAGCGTGAGCACCCGGCCAAACTCCGGGGTCTCAAAGATGTCGATGCGCTGGTAATCGCTCTGCCGGGAATAGAGCTGTTTGTTCACCCGGATGCTGTGCTTTACGTCCGGGGTGTGAAACTCCGAAAACCAAAATTCCATCTGCGTTCCCTCCTTATGCCAGAACGTTCAGCCGCTCGATGTCCGGGTCCTCGGGACCGGTCATGCTGCAGCCCTTGGCCTTGGCGTACTCGATGTAGTTCAGGATCTCCTTTGTGATGCGCTCGCCGGGGGCCAGAATGGGGATGCCCGGCGGGTAGCACATGACGAACTCGCTGCACACCATGCCCTCGGTCTCCCGGAGGGGCAGGCTCTTTTTGGGGGCGTAGAAAGCCTCCTGCGGGCTGGCGGCCACAACGGGGTCGATGTATTCCTGACTCAGCAGGCCGGAGCCGTCGGTCTGGTAGCGGCGCTTGATCTCGGCCAGTGCGCTGACCAGACGCTCCACTTCCTGCGGGCGGTCGCCGATGGAAAGATAGGCAAGGATGTTGCCGATATCGCCGAACTCGATCTGGATGTCGTACTCGTCCCGCAGGATGTCGTAGACCTCGATGCCCGCAAGGCCGATGTCCAGCGTGTGGACGCTGAGCTTGGTGGTGTCAAAGTCAAAGACGGAATCGCCGTTGCACAGCTCCTTGCCAAAGGCGTAGTAGCCGCCCACGGCGTTGATCTCCTCCCGGGCATACTCGGCCATGTCTGCCACCTGATGGAACACCTGCCGGCCCCGCAAAGCAAGGTTGCGGCGGGAGATATCCAGACTGGACATGAGCAGGTAGCTGCCGGAGGTGGTCTGGGTCAGGTTGATGATCTGGCGCACATAGCCCGGGTGCACGTTGGGGCCGATGAGCAGCAGGCTGGACTGGGTCAGGCTGCCGCCGCTCTTGTGCATGGAAACAGAGGCCATATCCGCACCTGCCGCCATGGCAGACACCGGCAGGCCGCCGCCGAAGTAGAAGTGGGTGCCGTGGGCTTCGTCCGCAAGGCAGAGCATCCCGGCGTCGTGGGCCATCTTGACGATGGCGCGCAGGTCGGAGCAGATGCCGTAGTAGGTGGGGTTGTTCACCAGCACGGCCACCGCATTGGGGTGCTCCCGGATGGCTTTTTCCACCTGTTCCCGCTTCATGCCCAGCGAAATGCCAAGGCGCTTGTCCACCTCGGGGTTCACGTACACCGGCACCGCGCCGCACAGCACCAGCGCGTTCAGCACGCTGCGGTGCACATTGCGGGGCAGGATGATCTCATCGCCCCGCTTGCAGGCGGTGAGCACCATGCTCTGCACGCTGCTGGTGGTACCGCCCACCATGAGGAACGCGTGGGCAGCGCCAAAGGCGTCTGCTGCCAGCTCCTCTGCTTCCCGGATGACCGATACCGGGTGGCAGAGATTATCCAGCGGCTTCATGCTGTTCACGTCCACACCCACGCACTGCTGGCCCAGAAAGGCCGTCAGCTCCGGGTTGCCGCGGCCTCGCTTGTGTCCGGGCACATCAAAGGGCACCACCCGCATCTTCCGGAACCGCTCCAGCGCCTCGTAAATGGGGGCGCGGTTCTGGTTGAGCTTTTGTTTTTTGTTCATCCATTCCACCTCTTTTTTACGACCCGGCACACAAAAAAACACGGGCCGGCTGAACAGCACAAAGACCGTTCTGCTGACCCGTGAAGGCAGTTCCCAATGTTCCCCTGCCCAAAGCGCGCCAAATTTCCCGGCGCATTGCGCGGGAAACAGAAGCAGGCTATTGCGGCAGGACATCGAGATGAAGTTTCGTCAGAGTCTATATAGCACTTACTACTTTTACTACTCTTATTGACCGTTTCACAAGTCAGCGCAGCGGGCGCTGTTCGGTTTGTAAGAAACCAACTTATAAAATTTGAGCTTTGAACTCAATCAATAATGGCAGCTTGCGCCGCCGGTCGGCAGTGAACCCGGCTGTCCGTATGGCCTTGACTCCCTGACGGAGTGGTTCGAGTGTAATGCTCCTGGAAAGACCCTGATAGCTCTTCATCTCTCCAAAATCGTGTTGATTTTAGCATACCCGGGGGCCTGTGTCAACAAAATTTTATCAACTGCCCTCGATTTTACAAAATTACGCCCAAAAACTTTGCTTGTTTACACATTTTTAACATTTTTGCGTGGTAAAATGAGGTCGTAGAACGATAAAGGATGTGGAACACATGCAACACTGTCCCGCCCGCGCGGCACAGCGGCTGGCGGCGGCAGTTCTGGCGCTGTGCCTTGTGCTGGCTCTGGCCATTCCCCATGCCCACGCAGCTGCCCTGCAGGAGACACACGGTATCCGGATGCTGGAGTTCAACACCAGCCACATCCTCTCCATCGGCAACCAGACCTCCGGCAAATGCAGCTGGTATGCACTGCGCTACGCACGCACCATTCTGGACGGAAAAACCTGCTCCGGCAGCGGCATGTGGTCGAACGGGGCGGTCTGGTCGGCAGGCGGGTACTACGGTTACTCCGGCAGCCTGTCCGAGTGCCTGCAGAAGCTCTACGCCGAGCTTTCCGCCGGGCGTCCGGTGATCGTACATCTGAAAAACACTGCGGTGAGCGGCGTAAAACGGCACACGAACCGCACTTCTACTTATGAATACCACCTGACCGGCTCCGGCTGGAACGAGGTGAACTACCCCCATATCGCCACCAGCGCCGCCTATGGCCACTGGGTCTGCGTGGTGGGCATCCGTGCGGATGCAGACCCTGCAGACCTGAAGGAAAGCGATTTCTACGCGCTGGACCCGGCACGCGTCTCGGCAAACGGCACACTGGCTGTGACCCGGCTGCTGGACGACACCATCTGGACTGACAATTCTCCGCTGAAAACAGCAGGCTGACAAAATTAGAAAAGCAAAAAAGCTGGCGCAAAAGCGTCAGCTTTTTTGTTTGTACAGGCTCTCTCGGTCTCGCTTTCTTTTCCGAACCCTCTCAGTCTCGCTTTGCCTGAGAGGGTCTCGCATCAATATCCCCGTACCGAGAAGCCGCGCTCCCACGGGTCGGGCGGCAGGTCTTTCTGGCGGATGCCGGTGATCCGGATGTAATCGCTTTTCTGGATCATGGCGAACAGCCGCATGAATTTATCCGGGTCGCCCTGCACTTCCAGCGTCACGCTGCCATCATCCTCGTTCTCCACCCAGCCGGTCAGCTCCAGTGTCTGGGCCGCATAGCGGGCACGGTAGCGGAAGCCCACCCCCTGCACCTGCCCTTCGATGGAATAGCGGCGGCGCACCGTTCCCTGCGGGAGGGTGGGCGGCGTGCGGTCTTTTTGCTTGAGAAAATCAAACATTTTTACAGCTCCTGATACGCGGTCATAAGGGCCGGGATGAACTGCTTTTTGCGGCTTACCACACCGGGCAGCGTAAAGCTGCCGTCCTCGGCAGGCTGGGTCTCAAAGCCGTCGGCCAGCACCTCGGAGGCATAGCGGCCATCGCTGATGACCACGCTTTCTTCCTTGGGCACATCGGTGAGCAGCATGTAGATATCCTCCACGTTCTGCTTGTTGCGGGCCTCTTCCAGATAGGGCTGCAGCAGCGCTTCGGCGGCCTGCAGGTTCTTGCGGGTCATGTAGCTGCCCTGTGCCACGCCAAAGCGGATATCGCCGCACATGAACACCTTGAAGTCCTGCAGGAACACCTCCTCGGCGGTCTTGCCGTCCAGCTTTTCGCCTGCCTCAAACATCTCATTGGCAAACTCGTTGATGTCCACCCCGGCGATCTTTGCCAGACGGTTGGCGGCACCCACATCCATGGGGGTGCAGGTGGGGCTGCGGAACACCAGCGTGTCCGACAGGATAGCCGCCAGCAGCAGACCGGCGGTCTTTTGGGGGATCTCCACCCCGCTCTCGTCGTACATCTGGGTGACGATGGTGGCGGTGCAGCCCACCGGCTGGTTGCGGAAGTACACCGGGCCGCTGGTCTCCAGACTGCCGATGCGGTGGTGATCGATGATCTCCAGGATCTCGGCCTGATCGAAGCCCTCCACGGCCTGTGTGGCTTCGTTGTGGTCCACCAGAATAATGCGGCGCTTGCGCAGCGCAATGATGTTGCGGCGGCTGACCATGCCGCAGTACTTGCCGTCCTCATCCAGAATGGGGAAATAGCGGTGGCGCACCTTGGCCATCACGCGGGTAACATCGGCCACCGGCGTGACGAGGGTGAACTTCATGATGTCACTGCGGGTCATATAGTAGGAAATGGGTGCGCACTGGCTGATGAGCTTGCCCGCCGCGTAGGTATCCACCGGCGTGGTCATGATGGCAACGCCGGTCTCCTCGGCAATGCGCTGGATGGTGCGGCCCACCTTGGCGTTGTTGCACAGGATGAGCAGAGAGGCTTCCTTCTCAATGGCGCACAGCTGGCTCTCGTAGCGGTTGGTCAGGATGACGATATCGCCCTTTTCCATGCTGTTTTCCAGCATTTCCGGGGTGGCGGTGCCAATGCGGATGTGCCCGGTGGTGCACACCGCGTCCTCGCTGCCCACCGCCATGGTGGCCCCCAGTGTTTCCAGAATGTTCTTGTAGCTGGTGCGGCTCTTGGCAAGGATGCCGGTATCGAACACGTCCATGTTGGCCGTGGCGATATCCTTCACGGTGATGACGCCCTCCAGCTCGTTGTCCGCATTGGTCACGGGCAGGGTGTCGATCTGCTGGTCGCGCATGATCTCCCACGCCTTGCGCAGGCTGGTGGAGCCGGGGATGCCGGGCATTTCGCGGTAGTCCACATCCCGGATCTTGGGGTTGACGTCCGTGCACATGCGCGGGGGCCTGACCCCGAATTTTTTGAGCACGAACTCGGTCTCCTGATTCATTTTACCGGCACGGCGCGGCTCACAGACCAGCGTGCTGGTGCGGTTTTTGAGCTCCGCATAGGCAATGGCGGAGCAGATGGAGTCGGTGTCCGGGTTGCGATGCCCGATGACCACGACTTTGTGGGCTGCTTTTGGCATGGTTGTTCTTTCCCCCTTGTGGGTTGTTTCGATTTTCTTCTTCGCTTCGTGTGTGCTTGCTTTGCGCGGCCGCTCCTGCACAGCGGCTGCCGGGGAGCCGACAGGCGCTCCCTCTGCATCCCATTTTAACACAAGTGCGGGCGGGGGTAAACCGCATGGAGCGGGAGTTTT
>OLZZ01001021.1_pt1 | contig 10937 bp, 11 predicted proteins | sample 1673571 | NCBI WGS metagenome assembly OLZZ01 (sample SAMEA103958115, study PRJEB25191) | human gut metagenome | biome: human-associated habitat [ENVO:00009003]; feature: intestine environment [ENVO:2100002]; material: feces | place: Germany | collected 2013/2015 | reverse complement strand
GGAATAGGTAGAAGAAATTTACCTTGATATTTTGCATATTATATGATATTATATTGAAAATTAATGGAGGGTTTAAAATGGGAAGAACAAAACTTGCAGATAGAGTTTTACCTACATACACAAAGGGTGAAGAAATTTTTAATATGGTATCACATATTGTTGGGGCACCACTTGGAATAGTGGCACTTGTTTTAGGAGTAATTTTCTCAGCAAAACATGGAAATGGATATGGTATAGCCTCAAGTATTGTTTATGGCTTAACTTTAACAACATTATATACAATGTCTAGCATATACCATGGTTTGAAGCCAAATCTTAAAGCAAAAAAAGTTTTTCAAATAATAGATCATTGTTCAATTTTCCTACTTATAGCAGGAACATATACACCATTTGCTTTATGCACACTAAGAGAATATAATGTAGCAACAGGTTGGACAATTTTCGGTATTGTATGGGGACTTGCAATATTACGGTATAGTATTAAATTCAATAGATTTGAAAGAATTTAAAGTATTTTCTATGATATGCTACTTAGTAATGGGTTGGTGTATTATATTTAGAATTAATGTAATAATAAACAGCCTTGGAAAAGTAGGCTTCTCATTACTACTAGCAGGTGGAATAGTTTATACTGTTGGAGCAATTTTTTATGGACTTGGTAAAAAGCGTAAATGGATGCATTCAATTTTTCACTTGGGTTGCGTAATTCGGAAGTTTGTTACAATTAATTTGTGTATTAATATATGTAGTATAAAAAAAGTCGCTAAACAGCGACTTTTTACTATTTATATAATGGATATTTTTCACATAAAGCAGTTACTCTAGATTTTACTTCATCTAAATTTTCTTCTTTTACTACCCTATCTATTAAATTTGCAATTTCTATCATATCTTCTTCTTTAAAACCACGAGTTGTTACAGCAGGTGTACCAATTCTAATACCACTTGTAATGCTTGGTTTTTCGGTATCAAATGGAACAGCATTTTTATTTACTGTAATACCAATATCATCAAGTTTTGTTTCTAATGCTTTACCTGTAATGTGTTTGTTACGTAAATCAATTAATATTAAATGGTTATCTGTACCACCAGAAACTAAGTTAAAATCTAATTCTAATAATTTACTTGCTAAAGCTTGAGCATTTTTTATAATTTGTTCTTGGTATGTTTTAAATTCTGGTTCTAGTGCTTCTTTAAAACAAACAGCTTTTCCAGCAATTACATGCATTAACGGTCCACCTTGGTTACCTGGGAAGATTGCCTTATCTATGGCTTGACCATATTTTTCTTTGCAAAGTATTAAGCCACCTCTAGGACCTCTTAAAGTTTTATGTGTAGTAGAAGTAACTACATCTGCATATTCTACTGGGTTTGGATGAAGACCAACTGCAACTAAACCAGCAATATGAGCCATATCAACCATAAAATATGCTCCGAATTTTATCTGCAATTTCCCTAAAACGTTTAAAATCTATAATTCTTGCATAGGCACTAGCTCCTGCTAAAATTAGCTTTGGTTTATGCTCTAAAGCTAAACGTTCAACTTCAGCATAATCAATTCTTCCGAGTTTCTTCATTTAAACCATAAGGAATAAAATTATATAGTTTTCCAGAAGCGTTTACTTTGCTTCCATGTGTTAAATGACCACCGTGTGATAAATTCATTCCTAAAACAGTATCTCCAGGTTGTAATAAAGCTGAATAAACAGCCATGTTAGCTTGTGCACCAGAGTGTGGTTGAACATTGGCATATTCTGCATTAAATAGCTTTTTAACTCTATCCCTGGCTAAATTTTCTACAACATCAACGTATTCACAACCACCATAATATCTATTACCAGGATACCCCTCGGCATATTTATTTGTTAAATAACTTCCCATAGCTTCCATAACAGCAGGGCTTACAAAGTTTTCAGAAGCAATAAGCTCTATTTTATTTCTTTGTCTATTAAGCTCTTTCATTACTGCATCATAAACTTCAATATCTTCATTCTTTAAATTTTCAAAACTAGGCATAAAAATCAACCAACCTTTCTTCTTGTGACATTATATAACAAAAAAACAGAAAAAGTAAATAGGGCAAAATGTAAAATTTGATAATTTTATAGTAGTTTTCAATATATCATTGTCGAAAAATGTAAAAATTTGGCGAACGATTTTTGTTGCAATTTAATGGTTTATGTGGTATATTAGTTACATTGTAATTATAATCTTTGACCAAATTTCTAGAAGGTCAAACCAAAGTTCAAAATATGATTTTATCTAAAAATTTTTTATCGAAAAAATAATCTCAAAATATTGAAGAACTAAAAAATATATGTTACAATAGAAAGGAAATAAAATATGCCAAAAAAACAAAATAAAACAGAAGGAAAAATGCAACTAACAGTAGACTATGCATTTAAAAGGGTATTTGGAAAGAATGGTAATGAATCAATATTGAAAGATTTATTAGAATCTATTTTGAATATTGAAATAAAAAGTATAACCATACAAAACCCAGAGATACCAAAGAATATGAAGGACGGAAAAATAGGAATACTAGATGTAAGAGCAGAGTTAAATGGAGATGAAATAACAGAAGTAGAAATGCAAGTACAAGACCAACATAATATAGATAAAAGAAGTCCTACATATTTAACCAAAATATATTCAGACCAATTAAAAGAAGGGGAACAATATATAGAGGTAAAGAAAGTTGTAGTAATAAATATACTAAATTTTGATTACTATAAAAGGAATAGTTATCATTCAGTAGCAAGAATGATGTTTGAGGAAAGCAAAGAAAATGAGAAGGTAGACCTAGGATATATAGTAGAAGATAAATATGCAACAAAAGACCTAGAGATGCATTTCATAGAGTTACCAAAATTTAGAAAGAAAGACCCAGATATGAGCAACAAACTAGAACAGTGGCTGTGTTTAATATGTGATGAGGAGGATAAGATAAAGATGGCTGAGAGTAAGAATGAAGAAATAGAAAAAGCAAAGAAAGAGCTAGAGAAACTAGCAATGAACCCAGAAGATAGGGAGTTATATGAATTACGCTTAAAAGCCATAAGAGATGAAATGAATATAAGATATTCTGGGTATATTGATGGAAAAGCAGATGGTATGGTAGAAGGCGAGGCTAAAGGTAAGGTTGCAGGCAAAAATGAGAGAAACATAGAAATAGCCCAAAACATGTTAAAAGAAAATGTTAACATAGAACTCATTAGCAAAGTAACGGGCTTAAGCATAGACGAAATTGAAAAATTAAAATAGAATATTACGTTTATATTACAAATTGCAAACATTTTTGCAATTTGTTTTTTTACAGCAATAAATATCTAACCTAAATCAAGGTTCTATTTTGCTTTATAAAATTATATACTTAATTAAAAAATGTACAAATTTTACCAAAAACCTATACAAATTTGAAAAAAGATATTATAATAGATAATGGTAAAATGAATTATTGGGAGGAATAAAGATGGAGTTAAAATCTATTATTTCAGGTATAGAAGGTTTAAAAGCTAGAGGTAACCTTGATTTAGACATTCAAGCAATAGAAAGTGATTCAAGAAAAGTAAGTAAAAATACTATGTTCATTGCAATAAGTGGTTTTGCAACAGATGGACATAAATATATAAAACAAGCAATAGAAAACGGAGCTTCTGCTATTATGGTACAAGAAGGTGCTAAAATAAGCAAAGAAGATGTAACAGATGATGTAACAATTATTATGGCACCAGATACAAGAATTGCAGCAGCAAAAGTAGCATGTAATTTTTACAAGAACCCATCAAAAAAGCTTAAACTAATAGGTGTAACAGGAACAAAAGGTAAAACAACAACAACATTTATGATTAAAGCAATATTAGAAGCACAAGGAAAAAAAGTAGGGTTAATTGGAACAGTTGCAAACTATATATGTGGTAAGAACTTAGGTGAAAGTTCACGTACTACACCAGATAGCTTAGAACTACAAAAGTTATTTAGCGATATGGTAGAAGCAGGTGCAGAATATGCCATTATGGAAGTTTCTTCACAAGCATTAAAATTACATAGAGTAGATGGTTGTGACTTTGATATAGGTGTATTTACAAACTTCTCAGAAGACCATATAAGCGACCACGAACACCCAGATATGGAAGATTATTTTAATTCAAAATTAAAACTAATAGAAAGAAGTAAAGCAAGCTTTATTAATGCAGATGATTTTAGAGTATCAAAAATAAAAAAATTATTACCAGAAAAGAACATAAAATCTTATGGTATAGATAACGAAGCAGACCTAATTGCAAAAGATATAACAATAACAAACTCAAGTGTAGATTTTAAGGTTAAAATAAATGGAAAAAATGAAAGAGTAAAAACAGGAATTCCAGGAAGATTTAGTGTTTATAATTCTTTAGCAGCAATAAGTGTTGTAAGTAAATTAGGAGTAGATGCAGAAACAATAAAAGAAGCTTTATTAAATGTTAGAGTTCCAGGAAGAAGCGAACTTGTTGATAACAAAAAAGGTTTAACAATAATGATTGATTATGCACATTCACCAGAAAGTCTTCAAAGCATATTAAGTGCTGTAAAAAGCTATACAAGAGGAAAAGTAATATCAGTATTTGGTTGTGGTGGAGATAGAGATAAAACGAAAAGACCAATAATGGGAATAATTTCAACAAGCATCGCAGACTTTACAATAATAACTTCAGATAATCCAAGAACAGAAGATCCAGATACAATAGTAAATGAAATAGAAGTTGGAGCTAAAAAAGCAAAAGGAAAATACAAAAAAATAGTTAATAGAACAGAAGCAATAAAATATGCAATTAACATGGCAAGCAAAAATGATATAATAGTACTTGCTGGAAAAGGACATGAAACATATCAAGAAATAAATGGAATAAAACATCATTATGACGAAAGAGAAATTATAAAGGAGGTAATATAAATTGTATTTCCAAACAAGAATACTGTTTGTTTCATTTGCCGCAACAGTAATTCTAGCAATATTTATAATACCTATACTTAGAAAATTCAAAATAGGACAAATAGAAAGAGATGATGGACCAGAAAGCCATTTAGGTAAAAAAGGAACACCAACAATGGGAGGAATAATTATAGCAGCAGGAATAATTATAGGCACAATAGGTGGATATATTTATTATTCTAAAACAGACCCAGAAGTTGGAAAAAGGCTGTTCCCACTATTGCTTATATCAATAGGCTTTGGACTTATTGGCTTTATAGACGATTATAAAAAATTAGTACTTAAAAATACTAAGGGATTAAAACCATCAGAAAAAATGCTTGGACTACTTATAATAGCTGTGCTATTTACACTATACTTACTAAAAGGTGTAAACTTAGGAACAACAACAATAATTCCTTTCTCAAAAAAGGAAATAGTATTGCCAGTTCTTGCATATATTCCATTTGCAATTTTTGTAATGCTTGGAACAACAAATGCAGTAAATTTAACAGATGGAATAGATGGACTAAGTACAAGCGTTTCAGCAATTATAACAACTTGCTTAACAGTAATTGCAATTATCTTAGATGTTAAGGAAATTGTAGTATTTGGAAGCATTATAGTTGGAGCATGTTTAGGCTTTTTAATATTTAACCTAAACACTGCACAAGTATTTATGGGAGATACAGGTTCGTTATTATTACGGAGGCGTAATATCAGCAATGGCTTTGTATTTACAAATGCCACTAATACTTCTAATAATAGCAGCAATACCAGTTGTAGAAACACTATCAGTAGTATTGCAAGTTATATATTTCAAAAGAACTGGAGGCAAAAGATTATTCAAAATGGCACCATTACATCACCATTTTGAATTATCAGGCTGGAACGAGAACAAAGTAGTATCAATATTTTGCATATTCACACTAATGCTTTGCATTATAGGTCTTTGTTCTATATAAACAAAAGAAACATAGTATATAAATAAGAGAGGTATTTATGAAAACAAAAACAAATGCAGTAGCGAGTAATGTTCGCAAACAAAGCGATAAAAACAAACCATTTGATTTTATATTGTTTCTAGATGTATTAATACTTTTAGGAATGGGAATAACAATGGTACTTTCTGCAAGTTCACCAATGTCGCTTTCATCTACATCTAGTAGTTACACATATGCATACAAACAAGCAATAGCAGCAGGTCTTGGGCTATTTGTTATGTATGTAATATCAAAAATCGATTATAAAATACTTGCAAAATTTTATAAACCAATTTGGGTAATTTCAATAGTAGGGCTTGCAGCAGTTTTAATTCCTGGGATAGGTGTTAATGTAAATGGTGCATTAAGATGGATAAAATTCCCGGTTTTTGGAACAATACAGCCATCAGAGATTACAAAACTTGGGTTAATAATCTTTTTTGCAGCATATCTTACAATACATAGAGGAGAACTAAAAAGCTTAGGAAAAGGCTTTTTTAAACCATTATTACTTTTTGCAGCACCAGCAATAGCTATACTTTTAGTTGTACAGTCACACTTAAGTGCTTCAGCAATAATAATTATTACAATATCAGTTATGATGATTATGGCAGGTTGCAAAATATCTCATTTTGCGATTTTTGGAGGAACAGGAGCAGTACTTGGCTCAACAGGATTATATGTTCTTGCAAAGGAATTTGGAATAGGTGCATATAGATTAAAAAGATTAATAGCATTCGCAAACCCATGGGCAGATCCATTAGATACAGGTTGGCAAATAATACAAGGACTATATGCAATTGGTTCTGGGGGACTTTTTGGAGTAGGCCTTGGAAACAGTAGACAAAAATACTTATACATATCAGAACCACATAACGACTATATATTTGCAGTTCTAGCAGAGGAGCTAGGGTTTGTTGGGTGTATATTAGTTATAGCGTTATTTGCAATATTTATTTGGAGAGGAATACTAATCTCTATGAAAGCACCAGATATGTTTGGAAGTTTACTAGCATGTGGAATAACAGCATTAATAGGGTTCCAAGCAATAATGAACATTGCAGTTGTAACATCATCTATACCAGTAACAGGAATAGCTTTGCCATTCTTTAGCTATGGAGGAACGTCACTTATAATTCTACTTGCAGCAGTCCGGAGTGCTTCTGAATATCTCAAGGCAAGGAAGCAAAATTTAGGAGGAAATATTTTATGAAAGTAATTATTGCAGCAGCTGGAACAGGTGGGCATATTAACCCAGGAATAGCAATAGCAAATGAAATAAAAAAGCATTATCCCAATGCTGATATAACTTTTATTGGTACTCCAAGAGGGCTAGAAAATGATTTAGTTCCAAGAAGCGGATATAAATTAAAAACCATTGAAGCATATGGAATTAGAAGAAAGATAAGTTTAAGTAACTTTAAAAATGCATGTAAAACTTTGAAAAGTTACAAAACTGCTAAAAATATAATAAAAGAAATAAAACCAGATATTGTAATAGGAACAGGTGGATATATTTGTGGACCTGTATTTTCAGGAGCATTCAAATATAAAATACCTACAGTAATACATGAAAGCAACGCTTTTCCAGGGGTTGCAGTAAAGGTTTTATCTAAAAAAACAGATACGGTTTTAGTTGGTTTTGAAGATGCAAAAAAACGCCTTCCAAAGGCAAAAAATGTTGTTGTTACAGGAACTCCAACAAAAGTTAATAAAATAGATTTAACAGAAGAACAAAAACAAACCATTAAAAAGCAATTTAAAATAAATAATAATTTGCCAGTGGTTACTGTATTTGGAGGAAGCCAAGGAGCAGAATCAATAAACAAATGCTTTATAGATATAATAAATAACAAATTAAATAGTGATTACCAAATAATCTGGGCAGTTGGACAAAAGAAATATGAAGAAGTAAGAAACAGCATAAAAGAGCTATATAACACAGTAGTAGTGCCATACATATACAATATGGAAGAGGTCTTAAATTTGGCAGATTTAGTGGTTAGTAGAAGCGGAGCAATGACAATAACCGAAGTTGCAAAATGTGGCAAACCTGCAATATTTATACCATATCCATATGCAACAGAAAATCATCAAGAATACAATGCAAGAGTACTAGCAAACGTAGATGCAGCAAGAATTGTATTGGATAAAGAATTATCATCAGAAAAACTAAACAATGAAATAAAAAATATAATAACAGATAAACAAAAGCAAGTTCAAATGGCAAAAAATGCAGAAAAAATTGCAATAAAAGACGTAAATGAAAAGATATATAAAGAAATAGAAAAACTAATAAAAAAGAGCACATAGAGTTTTTAAGCTTTATGTGCTTTTTAGTTACAATCGTAACTGCTAGGAAAGATTAACCAATTTTGTGGTTAGAGTCTTTGTGTTCATGCCTTTTTTCTGATTCATTACCATGAATGGTGAAAACATGACCGGAACTAGCATGAATAAAGTAGAACCCATGGTGATTTCTTTCAATTTGAAAGTGGTTACCTAAAATGGGTGTCAAGAGTTCATCTAGTTCCTTGCCTAAATTTTCAGGTATGGTATAGTCCATAAAATAAATTCCTCTCTCCATCAAATATAAAATAATAGCTAAAAGCTACATCTATAGATATTATACCACTATTTAACATAGAATACAAATTTCTCTTAAAATAAACTCAAAACGGTCAGGCACTTTTATTTACCTTAAACATATAATGAAAATAGGTAAATGGAGGTGCTTTTTTTGTTAGTTTTTTTAACAAGCTTCATTGAATTTTGCAAAACAGCTTTTTTTGTTCTAGGCTATATATCTAATAATAGCCTGTTTCCAGAGCCATTATCACAAGAAGAAGAAAAAGTATATTTAGAGAGATATATGCGGGGGAGATGAAGAAGCAAGAAATGTACTAATAGAGCGAAACTTAAGGCTTGTTGCACACATATGCAAAAAATATAATGTACCAAATTTGGAATTAGATGATTTAATCTCAATAGGAACAATAGGCCTTATAAAAGGAATAAATACATTTAACCTAGATAAAAACGTAAGGCTTGCTACATATGCTTCAAGATGTATTGAAAATGAAATATTAATGCATTTAAGAAGTACTAAGAAATTAGGTGCAGAAGTATATTTAAATGAACCTATTGGAAAAGATAAAGATGATAATGAAATATCTTTAATTGATATTCTAGAAAATGATGAAAAAAATATAGAAGAAGAGATAGATTTTAAATTAAAAATGATTAAATATAAAGTGGGGCCGGATTAAGAGTCATTCGCTAACCCGTTGCCCCTGCTTTTTTATTATACTAAGTCTACGCGACCTTTCACTTCTTCAAGTACAGCCTTAGCAATAGAGCTGGAAACTTGAGCATGATGATCATAAGTCATAGATGATGTTGCACGACCTGAAGTAATAGTACGCAAAGCTGTTACATAACCAAACATTTCTGCCAAAGGCACTTTAGCTTTTACAATACGAGCTCCAGAACGGCTTGATTCCATACCTTCTACTTGACCACGACGCTTATTCAAGTCACCAATAACATCACCCATGTTTTCTTCAGGAGTTACGACCTCCAGTTTCATAATAGGCTCAGTCAATACAGGACCTGCTTTAGCACATGCATTTTTGTAAGCCTGGATAGCACAGATCTCGAATGACAACTGGTCAGAGTCAACCGGATGGAATGAACCATCCTTCAAAACTACTTTCAGTGAATCAAGCGGATAGCCAGCCAATACACCATTCTTCATTGCGGTCTGGAAACCTTTCTGAACTGATGGGATAAATTCCTTAGGAACATTACCTCCCTTCACTTCATCAATAAACTGCAAACCGCCTTGTGTAAAGTCTTCGTCAACCGGACCGATTGTCACAATGATATCGGCAAACTTACCACGACCACCAGACTGTTTCTTATAAACTTCACGCAATTCAACAGTCTTAGTGATAGCTTCCTTATAATTAACCTGAGGTTTACCTTGGTTACATTCTACTTTAAACTCACGTTTCAGACGGTCGATAATAATATCCAAATGAAGCTCACCCATACCGGAAATAATAGTCTGTCCAGACTGTTCGTCAGTCTTAACAGTAAATGTCGGGTCTTCTTCAGCTAATTTAGCCAAGCCGTTAGACAACTTATCCAAATCTTTCTGAGTCTTAGGTTCAACCGCAATACCAATTACAGGATCAGGGAATTCCATTGATTCCAACACAATCGGTGCATCTTCATCACACAACGTATCACCTGTACGGATATCCTTGAAACCAACACCGGCACCAATATCACCAGCTCCAATCACCTCTACAGGATTCTGTTTGTTTGAGTGCATTTGGAACAAACGTGACACACGTTCTTTTTTACCTGAACGAGTGTTATAGATATATGAACCAGCCTCTACCTTACCAGAGTAAACGCGGAAGAAAGTCAAACGTCCGACATAGGGGTCAGTTGCAATCTTAAATGCCAAAGCTGACGTTTTTTCATCCTCACTAGGTTTACGATCTTCCTCTGCTCCTGTGCTCGGGTTAGTACCTACGATAGCAGGCGTATCCAACGGAGAAGGCAAGAATGCACAAACATAGTCAAGCAATGTCTGAACTCCCTTATTCTTGAATGAAGAGCCACAGAACATCGGAACGATATCCATCTTCAATGTACCTGCACGCAAAGCACGCAAGATTTCTTCTTCAGTGATTGTAGAAGGATCGTCAAAGAATTTCTCCATTAAAGCATCGTCAAACTCAGCTACTTTTTCGAGCATTTTTTCTCTCCATTCATTAGCTTCATCAACCAAGTTCGCCGGAATTTCTTCTACGCTATAATCAGCACCCATTGTTTCGTCATGCCAATAGATAGCTTTCATTTTGATAAGGTCAACAAGACCTTTGAAAGATTCCTCAGCACCGATAGGTACAACGATGGGACAAGGATTAGCACCCAAAACGTCCTTCATCTGACGCACAACTTCAAAGAAGTCAGCACCGGAACGGTCC
>OLZZ01001020.1_pt1 | contig 10951 bp, 10 predicted proteins | sample 1673571 | NCBI WGS metagenome assembly OLZZ01 (sample SAMEA103958115, study PRJEB25191) | human gut metagenome | biome: human-associated habitat [ENVO:00009003]; feature: intestine environment [ENVO:2100002]; material: feces | place: Germany | collected 2013/2015 | reverse complement strand
CCGGAATAATAGTTGGGGAATATATACAAGTTGACTACCTTCCTTCGCATCGTGCCGACATATTCACAAAATGCGGGTGACGCCAGCGCGTATGTAACCGCTTGGCGACCGCTTGCATACCACGTTAGTCAACTGCTATATAGTTACCTTAGCTTTTGTAAAAGCTAATTTAATGGTGTTTTTCGCTTTTCTACAAGTTGAAAACGCTACAAAATTTGCTTTTGCAAAAGCGAATACTTGTCACGTGAAGTCTTATAACACGCCAAAACTGATGATTTTCGTTAGTTTTGGCGCATTATAGCTTGCCTTTTGGGATTCTTTGTAGATTCATTCTGTGAAACTGCCTTGTTGTCTACTAATGTTGGTTGCTCAACACTTTATGGTACGACGACTGGATTGAAAACGAGTGCTATTGCTCTTCTCGAAGGCAAAAATGCAGGCGAGGGGAGCATTATCTGGAGAAAGTGCTGCCGTCGTGATCGGTGAGGCACCTCTCCAGGCGACGTTTTTGGGCGATTTCGTTGACCTCCCAATGCCCACCTTTATCTGGACCGATGCGGCGGAGGAGGCCGGAGGCTTTCAGGTTTGCGAGATGCTTTTCAACGGCTTTCGGGGATATTCCTAACCTCTTGGCCAGAGATGCTGAGGTGAGGGAGCCGTCCTTCGACAGCATATTCAGAATCATCTCCCTGCTTTTCGGCTTTTTCCCAGCGCGGACAGAATAGGACGGGCTTTCCTCTTCTAGCAGGCCGGTGGATTGCAGGTAGTTGTCGATGTCGCGGCGGAGGACCTTTGCCGTGGTGCTGAACATAAAATCTCTGAATATGTTCAAGTCATCGCTTTCCCGGGCCGCGATGAGCGATTTGATGTAATCCTCCTTGTCTTCCTTTAATATGATTGAAGGGATAAGGCCGAACTCGAACTGGAGTTGGTTCATCAGCAGGCGGGCCATTCTGCCGTTGCCATCGGCCCAAGGATGTATGGTGGCCAAGTTGAAATGGGCGTCAAAACTTATTGAATATAACTGATTAAGCTCCTTGTTCTTGCAGTTCTGCCTTGCATCGTTGATTCGTTCGCAAAACTCGGCCAGTCTTGCGGGAACCTTACTGTAATTCATATAGGATTTGCCTCCGGATCCCGCGGTTACATTCAGCAGCCGCAACTGGCCTTTCGCCGAGGAAAACTCTCCTAACGCGGTTTTGTAATCTTTCCCGGTGTTCTTCATTACCAAGGAGGAGAGTTCCATAAGCATGTCCGTCGTTATCAGTGTATGAGCCCTTGCATATTCAATAGACCTCTCATAGGCTGCCTTGAGGTCAAGGTTCATATTCTGTTCTTCAATACTTTTCCCTTTGATGCTGACCCCTTGGTCGAACATGATCTGGTTCTCGACCTCCGTGATTGTCGAACCCTCCATCGCCGTGGAATGCGTGATGAGGGAGTACAGATAGAACTTGTCGTAATCTATCTGTTGGTCGATGCCCAGTCGCCGATATTCATTGATGATGTTTTCAAGATCTGCCTCCATTTTCTCCCTACTTTTCTGCAAATATAGAAATTTTCTCCCTATTATCATGTTTTCCTCCCCACCTTTTGGATAGAGATATTTTTACATATCGCTTTCAGAGTAATGTGCCACAGAACAGTGTAGAATGACGATAAGCTTGAAAAAGTCGTGCGATCGGGGGCGAGATATTCATGACAAAGTGGCCTGTGGAAGGTTCTGTGGACGATCGCCCTGAAGGTGTTTTGCAAAATGTAAGGGATAACTTGGGTTGGCAACGGCTATTACGACAAGACCATCGCTTATTTCAAGAGGAAGAGATGGGAGGCTCCCATCGCGTTTGTATATTCAAGTCGCTTTTGGCAGTTCTGCGACCTGCGATTTGGTTTGACGATTGGACCGAGGTTTGTCCGGGGAAATGCTTGCTAACCGGACAAACTGGCAGCGAAATGAGTTTTGTCCGGTGTAAGTGGGGATTTTTACGTGATTATCGCTGCATGGTAGAGGGCTTGATGTCAATTAATTATCTTAAACTTTGCGATTTTGTAAAATATGTTTTATAAATTTGTAAAACACAATTTGTAAAATCACTATGTATCAAAGGCGACATCTGAATATTCTTAAATCACGAATGGCTGAGCCACGGCGTAGAATGCAGATAGTAATGGGGCCGCGTCAGGTCGGCAAATCCACATTGGTCGGACAGTTTACGGAAGGGGTTTCGGTTCCGTTTGATTTTTTCGCTGCGGATGGTGTCAATCGTTTTGACTCTTCGTGGATACCAAACAAATGGCAGCAGGTGCGTATGCGGATGGATATTCATTCTGAGCAAGAACATATCCTGATCATTGATGAAGTCCAGAAAATCAGAGGTTGGAGCGAGCAGGTTAAGAAGGAATAGGACGAGGATTCCAGAAGTCACCGTAATCTGAAGGTGATTTTACTCGGTTCTCCCCGCCTTCTGTTGCAGAAAGGACTTGAAGAATCCCTTGAGGGGCGCTTTGAGACCATAAAAATGGGCTATTGGGATTGGCAGGAAATGCACGAGGCCTTTGGTTTTTCGATGGATGAATATGTTTACTTCGGTGGATTTCCGGGACTTGCACCTGATATTCAGGATGAAGATAGGTGGCGTAACCTTATGGAGGATTCCATAATATCGCCGATTCTGACACGGGATATTCTTGAGATAGAAGAGATCCGTAATCCGGCTCTTCTAAGGCAAGTGTTTGAACTCGCCTGCATTGAATCTGCCAAGGAATTGTCTCTTACAAAGATGCAAGGAACGATGAACAGTGGTACCGTTCCGACAATCAAAAATTATCTTGACATACTCAACAAGTCGATGATAGTACAACCTCTTCAGAACTACTCTCCATCGAGAGTAAAAGAGAAACAGTCTGTTCCCAAAATGCAGGTGTTCAACAATGCGTTCCGCAACAGGTTCGGAACATTCTCTTTTGACGAGGCACGTGTGGATCCGGCAGAGTGGGGACGTCTGGTTGAGTCGGCGGTCGGTGCGCATTTGGCCAACAGGGCGATGACCGATGACTATGAGTTGTTTTATTGGAGAAATGAAAGAAGGCAGGAGTGCGATTATGTTCTGAGAAAAGGGCAGGCACTGGTTGCCATAGAGGTCAAAAGTGGCAGCGTTGACAAGACCGTAGGTTTTGAAAAATTCAAAGAACAATTTGCGGATAATGTCACTGCCGCATTCATTGTTGGCCCCCATGCTCTGCCTCTGGACGATTTCTTCATAATGGATCTGAAGTCACTGTTCAAAAAGGGTTAGCTCATGCCATTGCTGTAATTAGTATTGCGGTTATCATCCTATCTATGGATTGTCCTTCTGTGACAAATCATCCGGAATCGATGACCTCTTTGTTACAATGTCTGTCCTGAGCGGTGATGCTCGGCGACGCTTGAGGCCTTTTTCGTTGCCGAAGAGTGTCAAATGACACCCTCAAGCGACATTTTAAGCCATTTTTGTCGCTTGAGAGTGCTATCAAGTCAATAAGAAAGGCTCTAGCCAAGTCCCACTGGTCAAGAATGGTATAGAAGCTTGATCCATGAAATCAACGTGACTGTCGCCCGAGACCATTGCCGAGACAATCTCCGCAAAAGGTGCAGTCAAATCCAAAAATATTCTTACCTTTGTAACGTTTTGGTGCAGATGCCCAAAACATACATAATGATGAAAGTGTTTTCGCACTATCCTTAACAAGAAATCTGACAGTTTCAAAGGAAATAAGGATGAACGATAACACCTTTTCATCTGTATCCGCTTGCGTGTACTCTACACCCAACGATACAGGTGTGGGGTTTGTTTCAGTTTATTTATTTCCGGGTTTTGTCAGAACCTCTTGTTAGATAGACGGAATTGGCTCCACACTTTTTGTATTGGTATAATCCCCAGTTGAAGCCGTGGGGAGCGAGTGGACGAAAGAATGAAAATTCTATTTCAAAATGCCTATCTTAACTTTCCCTCCATGTTTGGAGAGAAAGTGAACGCTATTATTAATGAATATGCTGGCAAGGAAGCCTTAGGTATAAAGTTTATATCCGAACCGGAAGACAAACTCACAATATTTGCCAATGTATTCAAAGAGTCGCCATTCTCTTTCAGTTATCCTATAAGATCCATAGGTTATTGTGAAAGGCAGATCGCGGAATACAATTTGACGACCGAAGAGCAAATCGCCTGCATATTCCACGAGATCGGTCATATTGTCCGGGGAAGCGCTTGTATCGCCGGACAAAACCGGCATCTATATGAGTTTGTCCGGTGAGGGTAGGGATTAACCGGACAAGGTGATTTTGAAAAGGAATACTTAGGGATGGCCGGGGGTGGCGTGTTTGAGGCACGTGAGGAATATTGTTTTTTACAAATCGCTTTCAGAGTAATGTGCCACAGAACAGTGTAGAATGACGATAAGCTTGAAAAAGTCGTGCGATCGGGGGCGAGATATTCATGACAAAGTGGCCTGTGGAAGGTTCTGTGCACGATCGCCCTGAAGGTGTTTTGCAAAATGTGAGGGAAAACTCAGGGTTGGCAACGGCTATATTGGGAGCAGGCCACGGTGTAGAGTCTCTGCTGACACTCTGAATGAAAAACGACTGACCGGAAACGGTCAGCCGTTGTAATATTCATTGAAAAGGAATTCGCTATTTGCCCTGCGCCTCGTAGTCGGCCTTGACCTGTTCCAAAAGCTTGTCGGCTTTGGCGTAGCCGTCGGCTGGGGCTTTCCAGATGATGGCGAAGAGGATCACGCCGACGATGCCCAGGGCTATGGCTACCTCGAAGACGGAGTTCCATCCGAATTTGTCGGCAAGGGCTCCGAAGACGAGACCGGAGATCGCGGTGCTGGCGTAGCCGAGGATGCCGGCCATGCCGTTGGCGGAGGAGGCGACACGCTTCGTGGCCTGGTTGGACAGGCATATTCCTATAAGGGCCTGAGGCATGTAGATGAAGAAGCTGGCCATGATGATCAGGGCCACTGACAGGCCGCCCATCTCCTTAGGGGTGAGCCAGAAGAGGATGAAGCAGGCTGTCGCGCTGGCCAGGCCGATGAGACAGGTTCTGTGGGCCTTGCTGCCGAAGAACTTGTCGGTCGCCCAGCCGGCGAGAAGTGTTCCCACGATGCCGAGCACTTCAGTGATGCCCACCACCGTCGAGGCGGTCTGGATGCTCAGGCCTCTGTCCTGGGTGAGGAATGTCGCGCCCCAGTCCAGGATGGTGAAGCGGATGATGTAGATGAAGAAGTTGGAGGTCGCGAGAATCCAGACGATAGGGTTCTTGAACACCATCTCCTTGACGAATCTCTTGTAGGCGAAGTCGGTGAACTCCTTAGGCTCTGTGACGACTTCCTTGACCGGAGCGTTGTCGTCAATCTCCTCAGGATCAGGCAGCCCTACTGACGCAGGGGTGTCCTTGAGGCCGAAGAGAACCAGAACGGCACCGGCTATTGCGAGGAGTGCCGGGACGAAGAAGCACCATTGCCACGCTGAATATGAGAAATGGTTCAGAATGAAGGTTCCGCAAAGGAATGCCACGAGGCTGGCTCCGATGGAGTGCGAGCTGTTCCAGATGGCCTGCTTGGTGGCAAGCTCCGAAGGCTTGATCCAATGGGCCATAAGGCTACCGCAGGGAGGAAATCCCATTCCCTGGGTGTAACCGTTTATGAGCCAAAGGCTTCCGATGAAAGCGACCATCCCCATAGTGGCCTTGCCCTCACCGTCCATGAAGTTGAACAGGCCGTTCATCTCAGGGCTGAGTCCTATGAATATATTCACGAGCGCGGAGAGGAAAAGTCCCGTGGCCATCATCTTCTTGCGGCTGACACGGTCGGCGATGAAGCCGTTGATGAACCTTGAGAGGCCGTAGATGATGCCGTGCAGGGTCAGGAAAAGGCCGAGCTTGACCTTGCTGATACCCAGCTCGGCCTCAAGGGCCGGCATCGTGATGCTGAAGTTCTTCCTTACAAAATAGAAAAGGGCGTACCCGATCATCAGGATGATGAGGGTTCTCCACTGCCAGTAGTTGTACTTTTTCTTTACTGATTGATCCATTCTTTTAGCGTTTTAAAACGGGGGACACAAAGATACAAAAAACGGCATTCTTAATGAAGAAATTGTTATTTTTGTAGGATATGAAATGAGCGGTCGCGGAACTGTTGCTTCGCCCGGTCGCTGAGCTTGTCGAATCGGCAGTTGGTTCGACAGGCTCACCAATCATCGAAGCGGTCCCTGAACCTGTCGAAGGAACCGGAAAAAGAAAGTAATTAATTATTAATGAATATGACAGAAAACTATAACAAGTCTCTCACAGCAGAGCAGAAAGCCAAGCTTCGCCGGATCAAGCATCTGGCCCTGGACATGGACGGCACCATCTACATGGAGAACAACATTTTCCCTTTCACCGTCGAGGTGCTCGACACGATGAAAAGGAACGGGGTGGGATATTCATTCTTGACGAACAATCCGACGAAGTCGGTGGAGGACTACCTCAGGAAACTCGCCGGAATGGGAATCCCTGCCGATGAAGGGAACATGTACACGACCCCGATCGCCACGATCGACTACATCAGGAAGAATTTCCCTGATGTGAAGAAACTCTTTATGTTGGGTACTCCGAGCATGATCGGCCAGTTCGAGAAGGCTGGCTTCGTTTCCTGCGCAGACGATCCTGATGACGTGCCGGACATGCTGATCGTGGCCTTCGACACCACGCTGGTATATTCACGCCTTTGCCGCGCCACCTGGTGGGCCAAGCAAGGCATTCCGTATATGGCGACGAACCCGGATTGGGTCTGCCCGACAGATGCCAGAACCATCCTTGTGGACTGTGGCTCGCTTCAGAAGTGCATCGAGGCGGCTTCAGGCAGAAGACCGGACAAGGTGATGGGCAAACCGGATCCTACGATGCTTGACGGCATCCGTGACCGTAACGGTCTGCAGGCCGACGAGATCGCCATGGTCGGTGACCGGATCTACACGGACATCGCGATGGGACACAACGCCGGAGCCGTCAGCGTGCTCGTGCTTTCCGGCGAGACCACGCTTGAGACTGCCCTGAAAGTGGCCGAGGACGCCCGCGTGAATCCTCATCCGGAGCATTATCCGGCTGACTTCATCGTCCGCGACCTCAAGGAGCTTGGCGACCTGATCCTCGAGAGCCACAAGGACTGACAATCCCGATGAAAGTCCTTTTCATTCACGGACTTGCGTCCTCCGGAGCCTACAAGATGGCCTCCTCCCTGCGGATTCTCCTGAAGGGGAGCGAGGTCATCGCTCCAGACGTGCCCATCGAACCCGGCGAGGCTTTGACCTTTCTTGAAGGAATATGCCGGGACGAGCGCCCTGACCTTATCATCGGCCTGTCCCTCGGCGGATTCTGGGCGCAGAAACTCCGCGGCCACCGCAAGATCCTGGTCAATCCCGACTTCCACATCTCCCGGCTCCTGCGCACGATGACAGGGGTGCGTGAATATCTCTCCCCGCGCCGCGACGGAGCCTTGACGTTCACCGTCACCGATGCTCTATGCGATGAATATGCTCGTTTGGAAAGCGTTGAGTTTGATGGACTTGCCTCCGAGGAAGTCGCATTGACCACCGGAATGTTCGCCGACCGTGACGAGATGGTCAACTGCAAGGACGAGTTTGAGGCTTATTATCCAGGTCGGTCGCGTTCCTACCCTGGAACCCACCTGCCCAATTACCCCGAAATCAAGAAATATATCCTACCTGTAATCGAATATGAAGTATCTGATAAATAACTCCACCGACCCGTATTTCAACCTTGCGTTCGATGAATATTGCCTTGAGAACATTCCGTCCGAGGAACCGTACTTCTTCCTCTGGAGGAACCGCCCGGCAGTGATCATAGGCCTGAACCAGAACGCCTACAGCGAGGTGAATCTGGACTATCTCAATTCGCACGGCATCATGCTGGCCCGTCGTGTGACCGGAGGCGGGGCCGTCTATCACGATCTCCAGAATATGAACTACACGATCATCGGCAGGAATCCGTCCCCGCAACCAATGGTGGACGCTCTGCGCAGTCTTGGCGTACCAGCCGAGCTGACAGGCCGCAACGACATATTCGTGGAAGGAAGAAAGGTCTCAGGCTACGCCCGCCGCGTCTCCCACAATCAGGAGATCATCCACGGCACGCTGATGTACAACGTTGACCTTGACACTCTTATCAAGGTGCTCGACACTCCGACCTCGAAGATGCAGGCCAAGGGAATATCCTCGGTCAAGAGCCGTGTGGCCAACCTGAAGGGATATCTCCCTCAGTTCAGTTCCTTGGATGAACTCCAGGCCAAGCTTCAGGAGATTCTTTCAGCAGGTGATGGCCAGATGCCCCTTTCCGCCGAGCAGATCGCTGAGGTCCGGAAGCAAGCCGACGAGAAGTTCTCCACCTGGGATTTCATCTATGGTCACTCCCACGAAGCCGATTTCCGTCTGGATTTCTCCGGCGACTTCCTCTTCGACACCCCTGCCCAGGAGCTTGCCGCCAAGATGATCGGCCTCCGCTACGATCCCGCTGACATAAAGGCCTTCCTTGCGTCCCAGCCCGTCGCCTCCTATTTCCGTGGCGCCACCCCCGACGACCTCGCCGCCCTCCTCTTCAAGCCTTCCTCCGAGTAGTCGTCTTCGTCGTTCGCGAAATTTCCCGCAAGCGCTCCCGTTGCAACTCTACAAGTCCCTCTCCGGCAACGAATATATTCCAAAATGTCGCCGAGACTTTTTGTCGTAATCAAAAAAGAGCGGTCGCTGAGCCTGTCGAAGCGCCGCTCCTTTACGTAAAGGTCACAATTATGCCGTCAGCAGCCCCGCATATCGCGGCTTCTGTCGCATGTAAGCAATCTGAATCACCGCCGGAATCGTCACACGATAAGCCGGCCCGGCGATGTCGATGACAGTCCAAAGCGCAGTAACCGCCCACCCGATCGGCCCGGCAAACACAGACAACCACTTGGTCAAAGCCGCATTGGCCGCAATTGTCAAACCTCTGCCAGTCAGGAACTTCGCTAACGCATTCGCGACCACAACAAGCCACTTGTAACAAGCGAACCCTCCTTCCCGAATAGCCAATTGAAGCGCCGCGACCGCAGCCTCGCGTGAGTAGTACTTGAGATGAATGTCCATCTGATCCATCATCTCCTTAAGCTGCTCATCAGTCATCGTCTTCGAGATGTTGTCAAACATCTTCTCAAGCAGATGCCGCTCGATAACCTCGTCGGAATCTCCAGACTTGATTTTGACCTTCTGCCTTTTAGCCACATCCCGAAGAATCTCTGAATATTCCGGCCCCTCTCCCCGGACAATGTTGGCGAAAGTGTTGCCTCCAAACCTCCGGAACTCATCCACCATCTCCGGTGCGAGAGCCCTCATGTTGCCCGGATAATTCATCCGATAGCCAGCCGTCCCCGTCAGCTCCTCAGTGAGCCTCGGACTCCCGTCCTTGTCAAGCGTAATGATGTCGCAAAGCGTCCTAAGATCCTCGTTGGATGCGGTGTTGATAAAGTCTAATGTGTCCATATTTAATATTTTAGTAATTAATCCTAATTGTCTTTTGATTCTGTCATCCAGTGGCCGGGTTCCTCGATCGGGATAGATGACCACTGATGACGTGTTCCTTAGCGGTTTTTCCTCATCTTTTTGTTCTTCCTCTTCCCTCTGATGATTGCGATCCCCGCTCCGACCGCTCCTATTCCAGCGACTGTCCAACCGACAGGCCCGAGAGCCGCCAAGACCGCACTTCCAGCAGCCATTCCGCCTCCACCAGCGGCCAGACTTCCGCCTCCGACCCATGCGAGAAATGTTGAAGTCTCCGCCGCCCCAGCCAATGCCGCACCCGGCCCCGCGCTGAACGCTGCCCAAAGAATAGTCTCACCTGCCACAGCCGCGGTCGCTCCCGCAGCACCTGTCGCTGCCATTCCAGCAGCTGCGATTTTTTCAATCTTCTTCATGATTAATTGATATTGTTTGTTTTATAATTTCTTACCGTTTGAATGAAGTCTGCATTATTGTCAATCTTGTGCATTGAGCTCCCGCATCTGATGTAGAGTTCCCGGTTGGCTCCGTAAAGTACAATGTCCCCATGATGCTTCACATCGATTCTCATCACTGTCTGTTTGCTGATATTAATGAAATCCACAAAGATGCTCGTGAGAAATGCCCCGGATGTGAGTTGCTTTGTCATGTTGAAGAACATCGTCTCCAATTCATCTGTGCCGAAGTTCTGTCCCCAATTGGGCAGATCATCTTGTATTCCAGACACGTAGTATCCATTCTCACCTCGTCTAACTCCGATGTAGATTCGTATGTAATGTCCCTCGGAGTTCGCTCCTGCCGTGCATTCCTTGATAATCTCTTTCATCTGGTAAGTGTGATCATGGCTGTCTTCTGGATTCGCAGGATGCCACACACTTGACTTGAACTCAAGCGTCGCACTTTCCTGCTTCTTAAGATCTTCAAGAAGTTCTAAAGCAAGTGGCTTCAATGTGCTTGGCGTGGCTACAGCTACCCCATTGCCATAGACTTTCTCATCCAGAGCATATCGCCCAAACCCATTAGGGAAGGCAATCCTTACCAATGAAACGGTCTTGCCGCATGCGAGCTGACCATCTTCGTCCAATAATGACTTTGGAACAGGGACTCTCGGATTGTTGTCAATCTGAGCTCTAGGAACACTAAGCTTTTTACCATGGGCTAGACCCATGAAATACGTTTGATTAGTAGCTTCAAGGATTCTCGCCTTGAATGATATTAATACAAGTTTCATAATATTGAACCTTTGTATGCGTGGTAGGCAATTACCAGCAAGAATTTAACATTATGGGCTATTGCCCGTCCTTTCTGAGTTGAGAGTTTTCTTTCCTCAATTCGGATGCAAAGATAAAGTTTATTTTATTATTCGCAAAATAAATCTTTAGAAAT
>OLZZ01001011.1_pt1 | contig 10994 bp, 10 predicted proteins | sample 1673571 | NCBI WGS metagenome assembly OLZZ01 (sample SAMEA103958115, study PRJEB25191) | human gut metagenome | biome: human-associated habitat [ENVO:00009003]; feature: intestine environment [ENVO:2100002]; material: feces | place: Germany | collected 2013/2015 | reverse complement strand
GAATTGAAGTCTAAAGGTGCTTCAATTGCATTTGGTTCAACTCCCGATTTAAGTAATTCTTTTAGGTTCTCACTGGCACTGATAATGTCTCGTGAATATCTATCCCACCGCAAGAATAGCAACTTATTCACTTTGCCTTTGTTCTTACGTATGTAGCTCATTATTCCTTGTATGACAGGGCGTTTTTCAAATGTTTTAGCACTCTCATCCTCTCTGTATGGGATATTGTCAATGATATTATATCCCATTTGGTTACAATACTTCCGTAGACGTTCTTCTTGTACGTCTAAGCTGGCTCCTAATGTTTGTTCATTTGAACTTACTCTATAATATATTATTACATTTGCATTCATAATTCTTGTTTTTTAGTTAATGCTATTTTTTCATTCTCTATCTGCAATTCTGCTAATAGGTATAGATACTGTCTAATTATTTTTACATTCTCATTGACCGTGCCAACGAGGACAAGGAAACGTCCGTTCACTTCCTGAACCAAGTGGACGATGCCGACTTGCTGGCCCTGCTGGATGAAGAACCGCAGGCCGCCGAAGTCTGCACCTGCACGGTGAAATGTGAGGCCGGAAACGTCAACGAAAACTGCCCCTTGTGTGAAAAGAGCCTGCGCAACTGCACGGCCCCGGAAGCGGTGAAAACCGACACCGAAACGCCGCAGGAAAAGCCCAAGTCCAACATGGGCAGTCTGATGATCCTGCTGGTGCTGGCTTTGGCTGGCGGTGGCGCGGCACTCTATTATTTCAAGTTCCGCAAGCCCAAGGCCGATACCACCGGGCACGATGATCTGGACGAATACGATTTTGGCGAGGACGAAGATGCAGACGAGGAACCGGCTGAAATCGAGATTCATTCGGAGGATGGACAGGAGGATGAAACATGAGTTTTCAGCTGGTGATTGCCGAAAAGCCCAGTGTAGCCCGCAGCATCGCCGCCGTGATCGGGGCCGATGAAAAGCAAAACGGCTATTGGCAGGGCGGCGGGTATCTTGTCAGCTGGTGCATCGGGCATCTGGTGTCCTTTGCGGAAGCGGGCCAGTACGATGAAAAATACTGCAAGTGGAAGTATGAAGATTTGCCCATCCTGCCCCAGCCGTGGCAGTTCATTGTCCCGGACGAAAAGAAACAGCAGTTTGAAATTGTGCGCTCTCTGCTCAACCGCCCGGATGTGGACAGTGTGACCGCCGCGACCGACGCTGGCCGGGAGGGAGAACTGATTTTCCGTTTTGTCTACCAAATGGCCGGCTGCACAAAACCCGTAAAGCGGCTCTGGATTTCCAGCATGGAGGATGCCGCTATCCGGGAGGGCTTTGCAAACCTGCGCCCGGATTCGGATTATGATGCTCTGTATCAATCGGCCCTCTGCCGTGCAAAGGCGGATTGGCTGGTGGGCATCAATGCAACGCGGCTGTTTTCGGTGCTGTACCACAAGACCCTGACCGTGGGCCGGGTGCAGACCCCGACACTGAAAATGCTGGTGGACCGGGACGCAAAAATCCTGCGCTTCCAGAAAGAAAAGTATTACACGGTCGGCATCCAGTCCGGCAGCCTGAAAGCAGACAGTGGGCGCATTGCGGATGCAGAAACCGCAAATTCTCTCAAAGAAAAATGCACGGGTGCAGTTGCCGTCTGTACTTCTGTCAAGCGGGAGAAAAAGACAGAACAGCCGCCCAAGCTCTATGACCTGACCACCTTGCAGCGGGAGGCAAACCGCCTGTTCGGATACACGGCGAAGCAGACCCTTGACTACGCCCAGAGCCTCTACGAAAAGAAGCTGCTGACCTATCCCCGCACGGACAGCCGGTATCTGACCTCCGACATGGCAGAAACGGCTTCCTGCGTGATCCACCTGGCGGCAAAGCTGCCGCCCTTTGATGGCTGCTCCAACTTCTTCCCGCTGGTGGAGGCCATGATCTCCGACAAGGATGTATCTGACCACCATGCTATCATCCCGACTATGGAGATTGAAAAAGCGGATTTGAAATTGCTCCCCGTTGGTGAACGAAACCTTCTGCTGTTAGTCTGCTGCAAGCTGCTGTGTGCATCGGCGGAGCCGTATGTGTATGAGGCGGTCACGGCCACATTTGACTGCTGCGGACATTCCTTCACCGCAAAGGGCAAGCGCATCCTTGCCGAAGGCTGGCGGGAAATCGACCGCATTTTCCGTACCTTCTTGAAGGAAAAGCCTGCGGATGGGGACGGCGGCACGCTCCCGGACTTCACCGAAGGGCAGATTTTTGATGGTGCGAAGATTGCTGTTACCGAGCATTTCACCCAGCCGCCGAAGCCCTACTCCGAAGATACCCTCCTGTCCGCTATGGAGAACGCAGGCAAGGATGATATTCCCGATGAGGCGGAGCGAAAAGGTCTTGGCACGCCTGCGACCAGGGCGGCTATCATCGAAAAGCTGGTAGCAGCCGGATTTGTGGAGCGCAAGGGCAAGAGCCTGATCCCCACAAAAGCCGGTATCAACCTTGTCACGGTCCTGCCGGAGCCGCTGACCTCTCCCATGCTGACAGCGGAATGGGAACAGAAATTGACGGAGATCGCAAGGGGCGGCGCTGACCCGGATACCTTCATGGACGGTATCCGCACGATGGTCCAGGAGATCGTGTCCACCTATTCCTGCATTTCCGAGGATGGCAAAAAGCTGTTTGCCCCGGAGAAGGAAGTGATCGGTACCTGCCCCCGCTGCGGCCAGCCGGTTTATGAGGGCAAGAAGAACTTTGCGTGTTCGGATCGGTCCTGCGGTTTCGTCCTCTGGAAAAATGACCGCTTCTGGACGAGCCGCAAGAAGGAGCTGACAAAGAAGATGGCAGCGGACCTTCTGAAAAAGGGTCGCACCAATGTCAAGGGAATGTGGTCTGAAAAGAAACAGGCCACTTATGACGCTGCGGTGATCCTGGATGACACGAGTGGCAAATACATCAACTTCAAACTGGAATTTCCGAAAAGAAAGGAAGGTGTCAATGGCAGAAAATAAGACTTTGGAACATTTACCCGAAGTGAGGGCGGCGGTGGCTGCCCTCTCCCCGGAGGACCGGGAGGTGCTGACGGCGGTGCAGGCATCGCCCTTCAAACTGACAGCGCCGGAGCAGTTCAAGGAGTTTGCGGCCAACATCGACTATTTCGTATTTGAGCCCAATATCCACGATCTGAATGATCTGGGCTGGCGGTATCTGGCACAGCACATGGATATGCTGCTGCCCCCGGAACTTCTGAAAGCAATCGACCCTGTTCCGTTTGGCAAGTACGCCATGCAGGAGGAACAGGGCCATTTTACGGAACACGGATATATTTCTCTCTCCGGCGACGAGTGGAACCATGAACGCCCTGCGGAGCCGGAGAAAAAGCCCTCCATCCGGGAACGGCTGGAACAGGGCAAGAAGGAATGTGCGGAGAAAAACAAGGCGCAGCCCCATAAGGAAAAGTCTGCGCCGGAACTGTAAGGAGGTGCTGATATGCCATATTACGATCACAACAAGGATTATCCCTTTGCCGCCTTTATCACCAATCTTGGGAAGTACAATGAGGGCGAGCTTGTGGGCGAGTGGGTGAAGTTTCCCACCACCGCCGAGGAATTGAAGGAAGTGTTTAAGCGGATCGGGATCGGCCAGAAGGATGACTTCGGCCAGCCCTATGAGGAATGGTTCATCACGGACTATGACTGCTATGTGGACGGTCTTTACAGTAAGCTGGGTGAATATGAAAATCTGGACGAGCTGAATTATCTGGCATCGAAGCTGGATGAAATGAGCGAAAGCGAATACGCACAGTTTCAGGCCGGTATGGAAATGGGCGACCATTGCGGCAGCCTGCAGGAGATCATCAACCTCACCGAGAATCTGGATTGCTATGAGGTTTACCCCGATATCCATGACTATGACGATCTGGGCCGCTATTACATCGAAGAACTGGACGTTATGCAGGTGCCAGAGCATTTGCAGAATTACATCGACTATGAGGCCTACGGCCGGGACGTTGCGTTGGAGGAAAACGGCACCTTCACGGATCAGGGCTATGTGCGTGATACGGGTGACAGTTTCCATGAGTATTACGACGGTGAGCGCGGCAGTATCCCCGACGAGTACCGGGTGATGACCTTTCAGGACGATCTTCCCGAAGAAGAAAAATCCGAGTGGGCTATGGATATCGCCTTTGACATGGACGAGTTTTTCCGTCAGAACGATCCGCAGTATGCGGCGGAGCACCCGGAGGCGCACGCCGCAAAGGAAGAACTTTACGAAAATCTGATGGCCGGACGCATTTCCGCACTGGATGAAAAGCTGGCGGCGCTGGGGCAGACGCAGGAGGACTATCTTCCTTCGGAGATTGAAAAGTTCAAGGACGCCACGGGCTACGAGGAGTTTCTGGATTTTGACCCGGCGGAGGTCAAGGCAGCTTTGAATGACCCGGAGAAGTCCCATGCGGATGAAATGCTGTCCGCTGCGGAAAGGGCTGCCTCGGAAAAGATGACTGTGCTTGTAGTGGAACCTATGAAGGAACCCTATGTGAAGGAGATCGACCCCGATCTTCATTCCCTGCAGGCGGAGGTCGGCGGAGACATTGGCGCAACTTATCCCTATTCTGACCCGGTGGCGCTGGTTTGCAATGATGAAGGAAAGCTCATAGGGCTTGATCTGAACCGTGGGCTGCGGGATGAAAATGGAGAAATTTATGATATCGTAGCAGGGACTTTCCTGGTGGTTGGACTTGGTGAGGACGATTTTGCATCCCTGTCCCCGGAACTGATCCAGAAATACACGGAACAGTTCAAAACGCCGGAACAATTTATGCAGATCAATGGCAATATCGTTGTTCTTCCTGTCCCAGCAGAGAAGCAAGACCTCGCTTATCTGCCAGACCGTTTTGAAACTGGCGAGCGTGTGCAGACACCGAGGGGCAGCTTTCAGGTGACGGCTATGAGCCGGGAACAGATGGAGGCGGCCGGTTACGGTGTCCACCATATTTCCGATGATGGAAAGTATCTTATCATGGGAAACGGTACACGGGCCTTTGCCGTGGCAGCGGAGCAGCCGGAGAAGGACAATCCTCTCCGCACCGCTGAAATGACGCTGGAGGATGACTACGGCATGATCGACGGCGTTATCAACAACGGCAGACGCGGCGAAGAATTGGAAAAAGCCCAGGAGTACGCAGAACGGACAACGCCGGAGAAGCCTTCCATCCGTGAGAGGTTGGAGGACGCAAAACGGGAGTGTGCCGAGCACAAGCCCCCGGAGGGCAAGAAGCCCGGCCGTGATGTGCCGGAGCATGACTGCCTATGAGCCGAAGCAAGAAGTGGCGGCTGGAATGGGCGTTCTTCCTGGGCGAGAACGGCAGGCGGCAGTATAACCATATTTGTAAAAAATGTGTTCACGGCTGCAAGCAGAGTTTTAGGGCGTGTCTGGTCGCTTGTCCGCATTACAATTCCAAACGGTCTAAAATATGTGAAGATAGGGGTGGAAAAACCGCAAAATAATTCCCTGTATCCGTATTTTCAAAGGGAGCCTTTATGATTTCTCATGTGTCGGTCTGCTTGCTGGCACATAGAGAAAATGGCTCGATTTCAAACACTTTCTGATACACAAAACGGGAGTACAGCTTTTCGGTTCATCCGATTGGCTGTACTCCCGCTTTTTCTTTTTGCTATCATCAAATTACTTTAACACGGTTCTGTTGTGTGAACAGGAGTACAAATTGTACCTCCGTTGAAAAGGAATTTCCATAGTATTTTCTCATTAGGATTGGATAGGAAAGGATGGATAGCCGCCGCAGTAGGCGTTGTGGGAATGTGTGTAAACTGCCAGGATTGTGAGGCTGTGGGAAAGCTGTTTGCAGACTTGTGGGAAAAGGCTTGTCTTTTTCCATCAGGTTGTGAATGGCTTTTCCATCAGCACGAGCGGCAGTTTTCCATATTTCCATGACGCAAGAAAATCATCCAACGATCAGCCGGTACACCGTCAGCGGCACATACCACACTGCCACGATCAGACGCCATGCCAGGACGAAACCACCAATCACGCCGCCGATAATGAAGTTCAACGCGAACAGGGCAACCCCTCCGCCCAGGGTGCCGCCGCCCGGCACGATCCAGAGGCACATCCGATGGAGGCCAAACGGCAGCCCGCAGAGTATCCAGAGCCATACATAGTCAAGCTCTCCGTTCTTCATGCAGGCGGATTTGAAGATACAATACAGAATCAGTGCCATGGTCACGGGCAATACGCTTTTGAAGAAAAATGCTTTGATTGCTTCGCTTCTTGTCATCGGTAAAACCTCCTTCCGCAGTTCCATTATACAGGATGCCGGGAGCTGCGCCCAGCGTCTTTCAGAGAAAATTATTCAAGTTCATGTCGCCGCTGTTGTTCCTGTTCCTTTGGAACGGTCAGCAGCGCATCCACATTTTGCTTAACGGTCTCGTATTCCTGGGCTTCGGCTCTTGCGGCTTTATATTCAGCAAGGAGCCGTTCCTTTTCTGCGTTAAGATTGGCAAGCTCCGTTTTCATGCTTTCCGTTGTCGGCAGCGGCACAGTCCCCAGCCGTTTTAATTCTCTGGCGGCCGCTTCAAAAAGGATGATCTCGCTCTCATGCCCCCGCAGGAACTTTTCTTTATCATTCGATTTACGGTATCGGTCATAAAGCGGCTTTAGCTGACGGTAAGTTCCGGCGTGCTTCATCACAAGGGTAAGTTCGGCACTTCTGCTTTCTATCCGCTTGATCTCTGCATGAGCGGTATCCCTGCGTGCGGATACTGCGGTCAGTTTGCTTTCCAGTTCTCCATAACTGCTTATCCCGTGTTCGGTCAGGAAATTCATGGTCTTGGCGGCCTGTTTCAGATTGTTCAGCTTCGCCCAATGGGTGAAGCCTGCGCTCTGCTGTGCCTTGATGTTATTCTGGATATCAATGAGCAGGCTGATCTTTCCGTCCTGCCGTTTCGGTTGGCGGGAAGGTCTGGATCGTCCGGCGATCCGGGCGGCAAGGGCTTCTTCGGTGTAGTCCATCCCCAAGGTTTTCAGACGGGTGAATCGTTCCTGATCCGGCGCTCTGGCGGAGATATACTTGCCGCGCTTGATCTCATAACCTTCCCTCTGCAGGCGGCAAAGCAGTTCTTCCAGGTTGGAACAGGCTGGCAGGAGTCGGTCAATAGCAGCTTTCAGCTTTGCCTTATAGCTGGTGCCGTTCTGCGCGGCCTGATGTTCAATATAGCTTTTGCCCTTGTCCTGGCCGGGAATTATGACAGACAGACTGTGTTCTTTGCAAAGCCGGTCCGAAGTGCGGCGGATATAGTGATAACTCCGCTTGTTGGAATGATAGTGCTTGTGATCCGCAAAGCTGACCGCATTGAAAATCAGGTGGTTATGAACATGATCTTTGTCTATATGGGTGGTAAGTACAAATTCATACTTGCCGCCCAGGATTTCTTTTGCAAGCTCCATGCCGATCTCATGGGCCTGTTCCGGCGTGACCTCCCCAGGCTGAAAGGCTTGGATCAGGTGACGGCCCAGGTTCGTTCCCTTGTCGATGGCATGGCAGCGGGTCCAGGAAAATTCAATATCCGTCGTTTCGGCGGCGCAGCCATAGGAAGAAACAAGCAGCTTTCCGTCCGTCTTTTCCGGGTTGCAGATATAGTCAATGGCTGCTTTCAGCGTTGACTTGATAGGATGTGTCTTTGTAACTGCCATATCTCGTCCAGCCTTTCCCGTATCTCGTCCATGTCGGCCTGATACGCAGGACCTCCGGCGTTGATCCGCTTGGCGATCTGGTTGATGTTCCGCCCGATGGCGGAAAGCTCTTTGGTAAATGCCTTGATATCTGCGGTGTCCGTATAGATGATATATCCGTCAATCGCCATCTTTCGGAGGTAGGCACCATATCTGCGTGTGGGGAGCTGGCTCATTTTCTCGTCTATGAGCCGTTTTTCATCCTCCGTAACATAGAATTTCATTTGAATATTCCTCTTTCGGTTTGCCATGCGCCGCCTCCGTTCTTTATAAGGGTTTGGGACTATCCCAACAAGCAATTTTGAATTTTCGGGCAAGGGACCTGAAAATCTCAAAATTCGCAAGCGGGTACTCGCTTGCTGTGCTTGCTACCGTATCTTATCCCTACTTATAAAGCGTTGCAGAAGCCCCAAAATGCCCACAAAATAAGAAAAACAGAGGATGTTCAGACACCCTCCGTTTCTTCATTCGGCTTTTCAATTTTTAAGGCCCCGTCAATGGCACCTTCCACGATAGGCAAATACTGTTCCGGGCAGAGCTTTAACTTCTGTCCGACCCGCTGGCGCAGCTCGCTTTCCTCTCGCATGACCTCTGGATTGAAATATCTCTCCATCGGCAGGCCGCAGATTTTTACAAGCTGTATGATGACCGGCAGGCTTGGGATCGTGCCCTCGTTTTCGATGTTGGCAAGATACCTGGTATCAATGTTCACCTTTTCGGCTAAATCTTTTCGTGCAAGGTTCTTCGCCTTCCGTGCTTCTTTTACATCTGCACCGAAGGTTTCAAAGCCAGGGCAGTCTTCAACTTTTGCCATTCAACATCACCCACATACATTCTATATTTCATAGTTTGCACATGGAATGATGCTATATGCTTCTTATCTACATTTTATAATTCCAAAATCCAAACATGTTTTGAGCATGATAAAAATAGACTTTCCTTTATAATTGTGCTAATATAGCATTGATTACTTATGACTAACTACGAAAGGGAGATGGTTTCCTAAATGCGGCTAATGGAAAACGCAGAAATTGCAAAGTTGGATGTTTTTGGAACTAAAGCAAAAATCATGGAAGAAAACGAAAATGAAACTAAGTACCAAATGCAATGCGATACGCCAAACGGATTTATGCACTGCTACCATCTATTTCCTGGTATTGATTTAGCATATTCAACTTTTGAGGCTTCCTTATGCCGTATGCGAAGTAGAGCGATGCCAAACATTTTAGAAATAGCATACTGTCGTGCCGGAAGATTTGAGTGTGAGTATAAGCATGGCTTTGTTACCTACTTGGGTGAAGGAGATTTCGCAGTTAGCCTTCTATCTCCCGAACGAGAACCACCAGAATTTCCGATTGGATATTACGATGGAGTTGCATTTATTATCGACTTAGATATAACCGGACTGATTTTTGAAAATGTTGTAGAGGGCGTTTCAATAAATCTGAAAGAATTGATAGACAAATTCTGTGACGGCCATTGTTGTTCGATTATTAAGACTCCTCCCAATCTGCGTCATGTGTTTCAAGAAATCTGTGAAGTACGAGATACAGCTCCTATGGGATACTTACGGTTAAAAGTATTGGAGAGTCTTTTTCTGCTTTCCCAGATGCTCCCGCAAGAGAATTTTGAGACTGCTGCATACTATTCCGCTAACCAAATCAAAAAGATTAAAGTACTAAAATGTGAGTTGGCAAACCAATTAGATAGCCGAGAAACATTGAAAAGTATTGCAGATAGATATGGGATGAGTCTTACCGCTTTGAAGGACTGTTTTAAGGCGGTCTACGGGAAACCAATCCACGCATTTCAACGTGAATATAAAATGCAGGCAGCTACCCAACTCTTAGTTACAACAAAGATGTCAATAGCGGAGATAGCTGGAATGGTCGGATACGAAAATCCCAATAAATTTTCCACTGCTTTTAAGGAGATCATAGGGCAATCTCCCAGCGAATACCGAAAGAGTAGAAATTGATTGGCTTTTTGGATAGATTGGGGCTTCTGGGAGTGGAGCAATAATTAAATATGAAGTATCATAAGCTTTATGGTTGGACTTCTCTAACCGCAAAGCTTATTTTTTTAGGAGGGAAACAAATGAGCAAGGCAACAAGGCGATTTATTGTCAATAAAGTCCTTGAAATGCTAATAACGCTTGTTGTTGTCACGCTGATTTCTTTCCTGCTTGTGCGCCTATCGCCCATTGATCCGGCAGAAGCATATGCTCGCCGATCATTTGCAGCATTTAGCTTTACGGATGAGCAGATGGAGGCGCTGCGGGAAGATATGGGGCTCAATGATCCGCTGCCCGTACAGTATGTGACTTGGGTACGGGATGCACTCCATTTGGATTTTGGAAAATCCTTTGTAAGCGGGCAGCCAGTGTTTGAGAAAGTCACAACGGCTATTGGCATTACAGTAACGATTGTATTGATTTCAGCCGTTATTCAAGCAGTTTTCATTCTTCTATTCGGCTGTCTTTGTTATTTGACAAGAAAAAGAATGATTGGTCATGCACTGATTTTTCTGTGTATTGCAGGGGTGTCCATCCCATCCTTTTTCTTTGCCAGCACCTACCTTGATATTTTTGCTGTCAAGCTCGGCCTGACATCGGTGGCAGGAAACACAGGATTGATGCGATATCTCCCAGCCGCAGTCTGCATTGGTATTGGGTGTATTGCACTGTTTTCACCTATGCTGGCGAATAATATTCAAAAAGAAATGGAGCAGGATAGTGCTTTCTATGCTCGTTGCAGAGGCTTATCAGAAGGAAAAATCTTATTGCGATATGCACTCCCCAACGCAGTAGTAACACTTCTTCCCAGCTTTTGCCAGATGCTCGGGCTTTGTATGGCCGGCTCTGCGATTGTAGAGCGCGTGTTCTCATTACCAGGGCTTGGTTATTTGATTATCGACAGCGTGTTGTATCGGGATTCACCAGTTATCCACGCAACAATTCTGTTTCTTGCATTTTCGCTGGTAATGTTCAATATCCTTTCGGATATATTACGGCGGATTTTGCAACGGGATGCTTCTGCGAGAGAGGGGGCCAGACTATGAGCCGGACAAAACATATTCTCTCGTATTCAATCCCGATTGTAATATTGCTATTTTTCTTGTTCGGATCGTTCTTTGCACCCCACGATCCGACGGCCACAAATATTCGGGGAAAATATCTATCCAGTAGCGCAGAATATCCGTTTGGTACAGACGATTTTGGCCGTTGTGAGTTTTCACGCATTCTCGAAGGCGGGAAAAT
>OLZZ01001009.1_pt1 | contig 11005 bp, 10 predicted proteins | sample 1673571 | NCBI WGS metagenome assembly OLZZ01 (sample SAMEA103958115, study PRJEB25191) | human gut metagenome | biome: human-associated habitat [ENVO:00009003]; feature: intestine environment [ENVO:2100002]; material: feces | place: Germany | collected 2013/2015 | reverse complement strand
GACGTAGACGGCCTGCACCGAGGTGATGGAGCCCTTGCGGGTGGAGGTGATGCGCTCCTGCAGAGCGCCCATCTCGGTGGCCAGCGTGGGCTGGTAGCCGACGGCGGAGGGCATACGGCCCAGCAGAGCCGACACCTCAGAGCCAGCCTGCGTGAAGCGGAAGATGTTGTCGATGAAGAGCAGCACGTCCTGATTCTTGACATCGCGGAAATACTCCGCCATGGTCAGGCCGGACAGTGCCACGCGCATACGGGCTCCTGGGGGCTCGTTCATCTGACCATAGACCAGCGCCGTCTTGTTGATGACGCCGCTCTCGGTCATTTCGCCGTACAGGTCGTTGCCCTCACGGGTGCGCTCGCCAACGCCGGTGAACACCGAGTAGCCGTTGTGCTCGGTGGCGATGTTATAGATCAGCTCCTGGATCAGGACCGTCTTGCCGACGCCTGCACCGCCGAACAGACCGATCTTGCCGCCCTTTGCGTAGGGGCAGATCAGGTCCACGACCTTGATGCCGGTCTCCAGGATCTCGGTGGTGGACTGCTGCTCCTCGTAGCTGGGAGCAGGGCGGTGGATGGGCCAGTAGGCCTCCGGGGCCGGGGCGGGCTTGTTGTCCACGGGCTCACCCAGCAGGTTGAACACGCGGCCCAGACACTGGTCGCCCACGGGCACTTTGATGGGTTCGCCGGTATCCACGGCTTCGGTGCCGCGCACCAGACCATCGGTGCTGTTCATTGCAATGCAGCGCACCACGTTATCGCCGGTGTGCTGTGCCACCTCGACCACCAGCTTTTCGCCGTGGTTGTCGATCTCGATGGCGTTGAGCAGCTCCGGCAGCTGGCCATCCTCAAACTGGATGTCCAGCACCGGGCCGATGACCTGGAGCACCTTGCCGATATGTTTTTCGGACATAGGCTACAACTCCTTCTTGATAGGTTGTTAAATCTCCGCGCCGGCCACGATCTCGGTGATCTCCTGCGTGATGGCGGCCTGACGGGCACGGTTATAATACAGGTTCAGATGATCGATCATCTCACCGGCGTTCTTGGTGGCGGCATCCATGGCGGTGCGGCGGGCGGCAAGCTCACTTGCCACGCTCTCGCACACGGCGCCGTAGACAATGCCGGCCACATACTCCGGGATGATCGCGCTGAATACTTCCTCGCTGCTGGGCTTGTACAGGATCTGGCTACGGCGGGCATCCGCCTTCTGCTGCTCGGTGGGTTCGATGGACAGCGGCAGCACCTCCATGGTGGCTGCGGTCTGGGTCATCATGGAATCGAACCGGGTGTAGCAGATCTTCACCGCATCGTACTCGCCCTTGAGGTAGCCCTCAGTGATCTGGTGGGACAGCTGGAAGCACTCGCCCACCGAGACATCTGCCGCCAGCAGCACCTCCTGCGTGAACAGGGGCACTTCGTGATGGACGAAATACTCTGCCGAGCGCTTGCCGATGGGCAGCACCAGCACCTCGCCCTCTTCGGCTGCAGCCTGCTTGAGCACGTTGGAATTGTATCCACCGGCAAGGCCGCGGTCGCCTGCAATGACGATGAGCAGCGTGCGCTTCACTTCGTCACGGCGCAGGTAGGGGTTGCGGGCACGGGGGTCTGCCGCAGCGATCTTGGTCAGGGTCTCATGCAGCGTTTCAAAGTAGGGGCGGCTGTGCTCCACCCGTTCCTTGGCGCGGCGCATTTTGGAGGAAGCCACCAGTTCCATTGCCTTGGTGATCTGCATGGTGCTCTCTACGCTTTTGATGCGCAGCTTGATGTCCTTCATGGAACCAGCCATGCGTTACGCCTCCTTCCTTAGTGTGCCTTGACGAAGCTGTCGGTATAGGCCGCAAGCACCTTTTTCAGCTGCTCCTCGGTATCCTTATCCAGATTGCCGGTGGTGCGGATGGTCTCCATGACGGCGGCACCGGCGGCATTGTTGTCCAGATATTCGTACAGGCCCTTCTCATACTCGGCCACGTCCGGCACCTTGACCTTCACAAGGTGATCGTGAATGGTCGCATACAGGATGGCCACCTGCTTTTCCACAGGCACGGGAGCGGAGCGGTTCTGCTTGAGCACTTCCACGATGCGCTCGCCCTGTGCAAGGCGGGCCTTGGTGTCGGCATCCAGATCGGAACCGAACTGTGCAAAGCTCTGCAGCTCGCGGTACTGGGAGTAGATCAGCTTCAGGGTGCCGGCGACCTTCTTCATGGCCTTGATCTGGGCGTTGCCGCCCACGCGGGACACCGAGATGCCGGGGTTGACTGCCGGCATGACACCGGAGTGGAACAGCTCCGTCTCCAGGAAGATCTGACCATCGGTGATGGAAATGACATTCGTGGGGATGTAGGCGGAAACATCGCCCGCCTGCGTCTCGATGATGGGCAGAGCCGTCAGGCTGCCGCCGCCCAGCTCATTGGAGAGCTTGGCCGCGCGCTCCAGCAGACGGGAGTGCAGATAGAACACATCGCCGGGGTAAGCCTCACGTCCCGGGGGACGGCGGATCAGCAGCGACAGTGCACGGTAGGCCACGGCGTGCTTGGACAGGTCGTCGTAGATGATGAGGACGTGCTTGCCCTGATGCATGAAATATTCGCCCATGGCACAGCCGGAGTAGGGTGCAATATACTGCAGGGGCGAAAGCTCGGATGCCGTTGCGGACACCACGATGGTGTAGCCCATAGCACCGGCCTCGGTCAGGCTCTGCACAAGGCGGGCGATGGAGGAAGCCTTCTGGCCGATGGCAACATAGATGCAGAGCACGCCGGTGTCCTTCTGGTTCAGGATGGCATCGGTGGCGATGGAGGTCTTGCCGGTCTGGCGGTCGCCGATGATCAGCTCACGCTGGCCGCGGCCGATGGGGATCATGGAGTCGATGGCCTTGATGCCGGTCTGCAGCGGCTCCTTGACCGGCTGACGGTCGATGATGCCGGGAGCGCGGCTTTCAATGGCGCGGAACTCGGTGGTCTCGATGGGGCCTGCGCCGTCGATGGGCTGGCCCAGCGCGTTGACCACGCGGCCGATCATGGCTTCGCCCACCGGCACGGACACCACCTTGCCGGTGCGCTTGACAGTGCTGCCTTCCTTGATGCCGACGTCGGAGCCCAGCAGAACGATGGAGACGGTATTCTCCTCCAGATTCTGGGCCATGCCGTATTCGCCGTTATCAAACTGAAGCAGCTCACCTGCCATGCACTTTTCCAGACCACTGGCGCGGGCGATGCCGTCGCCCACCATAATGACCGTGCCGGTCTCGCTCTGCTCGATGGCATTTTCGTAATGCTTGATCTGCGCACGGATGATCTTGGAGATCTCTTCAGGTTTCAGTTGCATCTTTGTTTGTTCACCACTCAATTCTTAAAAATCTTTCGGGTGGAAATTCGATCACAGTGTCACGGAAGCAATATCCCTGCGCAGGGCGGACAGACGGTTCTGCACCGTGCCGTCCAGCTCGGTGCCTTCGATATCCAGCCGGATGCCGCCCAGCACTGCCGGATCGACCTTTGTTTTCAGGTCGATGGTCTTGCCGGTGAGCTTTTCCAGCTTTTCGTGCAGGCTCTTTGCCTGCTGCTCCGTCATTGCCACTGCAGTGGTCGCCGTTGCTTCCAGAATGCCGTGCGCCTGATTGTAGCGCACACGGTAAGCCCGTGCGCAGCCGGACAGCTCCCGCAGGGTGCCCTTCTCGCACAGGATCTTCAAAAAGTTCAGCACATAGAGGTGGACCTGATCCCGCAGTGCTTCATCCAGCAGGCCGCAGCGCTCCTTTTTGGGGATGCTGGGGGTGCTGAGCAGATGCAGGTAGTCCGGGTTTGCCTTAAAAAGCGCCACGGCTTCGTCCAGCTCACCCAGAATGCGGGCCTCCAGCCCTTCCTCCGCCGCCAGATCGTACAGGCTTCCGCCGTACATCCTTGCAGTCTCGGTCATGATGCTTCACCCACATTTTTGATAAATTCGTCGATCAGATCCTTGTGGTCCTTCTCGCTGATCTCACGCTCCACCACCTTGGAGGCGATCTCCATGGCGATGCCGCCGATCTCGTCCTTGACCTCGTTCACGGCCTTCTTGCGCTCCTGCGCAATGTCGGCTTCGGCCTTCTGCTTGAGGGCAGCAGCCTGTGCGCGGGCTTCGCCCACGATCTCTTCGCCGCGGGCGGTGGCCGTCTTCTGCGCATTGGCAACAATCTCGTTGGCCTCGGCGCGGGCATTCTGCAGGTTCTGCTCGTACTCTGCCTTCATGGCTTCGGCTTCGGTGCGCAGCTTGGTGGCATCAGCGATCTGGCTGTCTGCCTTCGCCTTGCGCTCTGCGATCACGTTTTTGACCGGATTCAGCAGGAACTTTTTGAAGATGAACAGCTGGATCATCAGGTTGCAGATCTGGGCCAGAAAGGTCCAGCCGTCCAGCGTGATCAACGCCTGGTACAGTTCCATAAGCGTCTCCTTTCGTTATTTTGTAAAAGGTTCCGCTTATGCCAGGAACTTCATGAACATACCGGGTGCCAGGAAGATCAGCAGCAGGCCGGTGACGAAGCCGTAAATACCGGTGGTCTCGGAAAGTGCAACGCCCAGGATCAGGGTGCTGGTAACGTCGCTCTTGCACTCGGGCTGACGGCCCACAGCTTCACAGGCAGCAGCTGCTGCGTTGCCTTCGCCGATACCGGGGCCGATACCTGCGATCAGTGCGCAGCCTGCGCCGATGCCGCAGCCTGCCAGAGCGATACCACGAGCGAGGTACTGAAAGTCAGTCATAAGATTTGTCCTCCAAAAAAGTTTTTTGTTTTGGGAGATGCCGTTGTGAGGGCTTAGTCCTCACCGGCAGCACGCTTGATGAAAATTGCGGTCAGGGTACAGAAGATGAACGCCTGAATGCAGCCGCCGAACCAGTCGAAATACAGGCCCGTAAAGGCCGGGATGCCGATCTGGAACAGCTGGATCTGGCTCAAGGCACCGGGCAGCCAGCCGAAAATGACATGGCTCAGGCTTGCCAGCGCCCAGTACAGCAGTGTGGAAATGACCGTACCGGACAAGATGTTGCCAAAGTGACGGAACGCCATACTGACGGGGGTGGAAACCTCCGACAGCACATTGATGGGTGCCATGATGAAGATGGGGTCCAAAAGACCTTTCAGGTAGGAAAGGATGCCGTTGGTCTTGATCTTGTAGTACATGATCAGCACGAACACCACGATGGCCCACGCCGCCTCGGTGTTCAGGTCGGCTGTGGGGCTCCACAGGCCGATGACACTGATGAGGTTGCAGCCGATGCTCAGAGCGAAGATCGCGCCGATGAGCGGGATATACTGATCAAAGTGATAGCCCATGTTGTCGTGCACGAACTGGTCCAGCCGTTCTACGATGAACTCAGCTGCGGCCTGCCGCTTTGAGACATTTTCCAGCTTGAGATTTCTGCCCAGCCAGATGGCAAAACCCGAAAGCAGCGCCATGACGATCCAGGTACTGACGAGGGTCTGGGTGATCTTGAAATCACCCAGCAGGGGGATGTCCGTATGGATGGTATACAGGATCTTTGCGCCGTTCAGTTCCATTTGTTACGTTTCACCCCCTTCGTCACGGGGTCCGGCTTCCGGCTCCGGTGCGGGTTCGGGGTCGTCCTCCACAGAGACGTCCACCGAAGGTCCGGCCGGTGCAAGAGGCTTGTACTTTCCGGTTATTTGCAGGTAGTAGATCGTAACGCGCGGGAAAAGCAGGGGCAGAACACTGGCAAAGGGCTGGAAGCAGGGTGCCCCGATGGACACGATGATCCACACCGCCTGCAGAAGCATCCGGACATTGTAGGAAGCCTGCAATGTCGCTTTGCGCCGTTTCTCATCCTGCTCGTCAATGACCTTCTGGCACACGATGCAGATGCCCGCAAAGTTGCCGATGGCCACCGCCGCGCCGATGAGACTGCCCAGAACAACAGTGTAATCAAATTTCACCCAGCCAACCAGGTGCAGAGCTGCAAAGATCACCCACATGACGGCGGTACAGATGGCCGTGCCGCAGGCGATGCGGGTCAGCTCCTTTTTGGATTCCGGCTGCAGTTTCATAAAGGGAAACCTCCTGTTAAGTTTACTGATGCGAATTGAACCCCACCCGCTTTGGTTTTTCCTTTTTGGTGCGGTCCATGTGTTCCTTGGCAAAATACCAGAAGTTCTGTGCCCCGGCAGCAAGGCCCAGCAGGATCGCCGGAAGGAACACCCATTCCGGCCAGCTCCAGCTGTTCACCGCCCACCATGCACCGCCCAGACACATGACCAGAGGCAGCAGCATATTCAGGCCCAGCTGGGTCAGCCAGACAAGATCCTCCAGTGCCTTATACCAGCCCTTCAATCTGCAATTCCTCCCTGTGTGGTCTTCCTGTGCAAAAGCCAGATTCTGGATTTTATGCCACAGATTTGCAATCAGCAAAAAATCTTATAACGATAGTATAATTCAAACCGGCCGTTTTTTCAATCAATTTTCCACTGTTTTCTAGTAAAATTTCATAGTTTGTTCACACTAATGCCGTAACTGTACGCCCTGTATGGAGTTTGTGCGTCTGCGGGCGCATCAATACCAAAAGTTTGATGGTTCTGTTGTGCAGAATGCAAAAAAGCGGGCGAACCCTCTCAGGCGCTGACGCGCCAGCTCTCCCGAAGGGCGAGCTTTTATGCATCTTTCGGGCAGCACAAATAAAGCTCCCCCTTTCGGGGGAGCTGCTGAGCGAAGCGAAGCTGAGAGGATCACACAAAAAAGCCGCCCGGCTCTTTGGGAACCGGGCGGCAGCTGTTATGCAGTTTTCAGAACATTACCAGAGGTTTGCCGTCTCGTTGTACAGGCCCTCGTAGCTCTTGGCGGAGACATCCCAGCTGAAATCGCACTCCATGCAGTGATGCACGAGGTTCTTCCAGTTCTCCTTGTCATAGTAAGCATTCTGTGCGTTGCAGCAGGCCACATACAGCTCGTGGGCATTGTAGCCCGCAAAGGTGAAGCCGTTGCCCTCGCCCATGGTGCTGTCGTGGATGGAGTCGCGCAGACCGCCGGTCTCGCGGACGATGGGAGGCGTACCGTAGCGGCAGGCCACCATCTGTGCCAGACCGCAGGGCTCGCTCTTGGAAGGCATGATGAAGGCATCTGCGCCTGCGTAGATCTCCTGCGACAGGGCCGGCTCAAAGCCGATGTAGGTGCCCACGCGGCCCGGGTGACGGGCGCACAGATCGGAGAAGAAGTTCTCGTACTGGCTCTCGCCGCTGCCCAGAATGACCAGCTCGATGCCGCGGTCCACCAGACCATCGGCGATGCTCTGCACCAGATCAAAGCCCTTCATGCCGACCATGCGGCTGACCATGGCAAAGACGGGGCTGCCGTCCTTGTTCAGGCCGAACTTATCCTGCAGGGCTTCCTTGCACTTTGCCTTGCCCTCTTCAAAGTTGGTGATGTCGTAGTTGAAGGGGATGTTCTTATCCGTAGCGGGATCGTTGGAATCGGTATCGATGCCGTTCAGGATGCCGCACAGCTTGTACTGCTTCTCCCGCAGCAGGGCGTCCAGACCATAGCTGAACCACGGGTCGAGGATCTCCATGGCATAGGTGGGGCTGACGGTGGTGATCTTGTCGGCGGTCTCGAAAGCGCCCTTCATAAAGTTGGCGCAGCCGTCGTACTCCACGATGTGCTGATCCCGGCGGCCGATGCCACAGGTGTCCTCCAGAATGTCGGTGCCGTACTTGCCCTGATAAGCGATGTTGTGGATGGTGAAGATGGTCTTGATGCGGTTGAACTTATCCAGATGACGGTAGTACAGGTTCAGGTACACCGGCACCAGTGCGGTCTGCCAGTCGTTGCAGTTGATGATATCGGGGGTGAAGTCGATGTAGAACAGGGTCTCTAAAACGGCGCGGGAGAAGAAGGCGAAACGCTCGCCGTCATCGTAGAAGCCGTACAGGCCGCGGCGCTTGAAGTAATACTCGTTGTCCAGGAAGTAGTAGGTCACGCCGTTCCGCTCGGTCTTGAACAGGCCGCAGTACTGGCTGCGCCAGCCCACGGGGACGGAATAATTGGTCACGTACTCCAGCGTATCACGGAACTTCAAATCGCCGTACAGGGGCATGATGACGCGGGCGTCCACACCGTCCTTGACCAGAGCCTTGGGCAGTGCGCCCGCAACGTCGGCCAGACCACCGGATTTTGCAAAGGGTGCAGCTTCCGAAGCAGCATACAGGATTCTCATAGGATCGCTCCTTTCATATGTTTGGGTCATTTCGTGCTCCCCGCCGCATTTTTCAGCGGCACGAACCATTTTACAAAAGAGCAGGCGGGGGCACAAAGGCCCCCGCCCCTCTCAAGAGGGGCTACCGGGGAGGAAGCCGCCCCTATGGATAATGCAACAGATCAGACGGTGTGGTTCTTCTGCACGTACACCGGGAAGCTCTCGGTGCCGGACAGCTTCTTGCCGGCAGTGATCTTCACGTTCTTATCGGTAACAACGCAGTCCAGCTCGGCATTGACTTCCACCACCGTATCCTGCATCAGCACGCAGTTCTTGACGACGGCACCCTTCTTGACCTTGACGCCGCGGAACAGCACGCAGTTCTCCACTGTGCCTTCGATCACGCAGCCGTCGGCCAGAATGGAGTCGGTCACCTTGCAGCCCGGCACATAGCGGGTGGGGTTGTCGTCGCGGATCTTGGTGTAGACCGGGCTCGTCTTGGGGAACAGCTTTTCCAGATTCTCGTCATCGGTCAGCTTGAGGTTCTCGTCGAAGTAGCTCTTCATGTCACAGACATGTGCCACATAGCCGGTGTACTCCAGAGCGTGGATGTTCAGGATGTTGACATTGTGGGCCAGAATATCGCGCTCGAAGTAGATCAGGCCGCGGGAGGTCGCATCCCGGACCAGCTTGAGCAGGGTCTCGCGCTCCAGAACATAGATGTTCAGGTCAAGGTTCTGCACGCCGGGGCGGTAATCGTTGAACAGCAGCTCGGTCACACGACCGTCGGCATCAACGGTCAGGGTGTAGTTGTCATTCTTGCGGCCCTCGGGGATCTCGGTCTTCTGGTAAGCGACGGTCACATCGGCACCGCTGGCCTGATGAGCGGCCAGCAGGGTGTTGAAGTCGTAGTTGATGGCGATGTTGGCATCGCTCATGACCACATACTTCTCCTTCTGATTCTCCAGGAAGTTCAGGATGGAGCCCAGAGCCTCCACACGGCCGGAGTAAATGCGCACGCCCTTTTCTGCAAAGGGAGGCACGATGTTCAGGCCGCCGTGACGGCGGGCCATATCCCACTCACGGCCGGTGCCCAGATGATCCATCAGGGAGTGGTAGTTCTTGCGCACCACGATGGAAACATTGGAGATACCGCAGTTTGCCATGCTGGACAGAACAAAGTCCACCATACGGTAGCGGCCCGCGAAGGGGATCGAAGCCATTGCGCGCTCGGTCACCAGCTCGGGGACGGTATTATCATAACTGTTGGGGAAAATAATACCCAACGCATTGGTGTTCTGGCTCAGCATACTTCCATACCCTCCTTGACGGATTCAAAGACTTTGGCACCTTCCTTGACGGTTGCGCCTGCGCCGACGGTCAGGCCGGTGCCCACATGGGCAATGGGGCCATCGCCGCCCACACGTGCGCCTGCACCGATCACAACATCCTCCGCCAGGATGCAGCGCTTGACAACAGCACCAGCCTTGACCACAACGCCGTCCATCAGGACTGCGTCCTCAACGGTAGCGCCCTCTTCCACAACAACGCCTGCGCTCAGCACAGAGTGATGCACATTGCCGTAGATCTTGCAGCCCTCGGTGACGAGGGAATCCTGCACCACAGCACGGGGGCCGATCTTCTGCGGAGGCAGGACCGGGTTGCGGCTGTAGATCTTCCACTCCTCGTCAAAGATATCGATGCCGGAGTTTTCGGGGTCCAGGACCTCCATGTTGGCCTGCCACAGGCTGGAGATGGTTCCGACATCCTTCCAATAGCCGCTGAAACGGTAAGCGTACATGCGGCGGTTATCACGCAACAGTGCGGGAATGACATTCTTGCCGAAGTCGTTCTCACTGTTGGGATCGTTTTCGTCCTCGGTGAGGTACTTTTTCAGGATATCCCAGTTGAAGATGTACACACCCATAGAGGCAAGATTGCTCTTTGGCACCTTCGGCTTTTCCTCGAACTCGGTTATCCTCATTTCGGGATCGGTGCTCATTATGCCCATTCTCGATGCATCGGACATGGGGACCGTCCGGACGGCAATGGTGCATTCCGCGCCCTTTTTCCGGTGGAAATCAAGCATGAGGGAGTAATCCATCTTATAGATATGGTCGCCGGACAGGATAACTACATACTCGGGATCGTAGCGGTCGATGAAGCCGATATTCTGGTAGATAGCATTAGCTGTGCCGGAATACCATGCCTTGCCTGCTGCGGTTTCGTAAGGCGGCAGTACGTGTACGCCCCCGTGAGCGCGGTCAAGCCCCCAGGGCTGACCGTTGCCTATGTATTCGTTGAGCACCAGCGGCTGATACTGCGTCAGCACGCCTACGGTGTCGATACCGGAATTTACGCAGTTGGAGAGCGGGAAGTCGATTATTCTGTACTTGCCTCCGTAGGGAACTGCAGGCTTTGCCATCTCCTGCGTCAGCGCATACAGACGGCTTCCCTGACCACCGGCAAGCAGCATGGCAACGCACTCTTTTTTAATGTGATTCATATATTTCCTCCTGTCCCGACCTTTTGAGCCGTGATTTTGTTTGGGTTATCGCCTTTCTTGGCGGGGTTAGCTGTTTTCGCTGATTCTTCTGGAGCCTCGGCAGATTTCTTATTTACAGGAGCCTCCAGCGCTTTGTCTGCCGGGTCTGCTGACCTGACGGATTCAGCAGGCTTGGCGGAGCGAGTCAGGCTTTCCGGAATATCGGCTACCGGTCTCTCCTCGTTCAGCAGCGGGAGCACCACGGGGACTGCCGCTTCGGCTGGAGCTTTCTCCGGCTGTATGGCCTCCGGAATCGCTTCCTCTGCGGGAAGCTGGCTCGGCGGAG
>OLZZ01001006.1_pt1 | contig 11051 bp, 14 predicted proteins | sample 1673571 | NCBI WGS metagenome assembly OLZZ01 (sample SAMEA103958115, study PRJEB25191) | human gut metagenome | biome: human-associated habitat [ENVO:00009003]; feature: intestine environment [ENVO:2100002]; material: feces | place: Germany | collected 2013/2015 | reverse complement strand
AACTTTGATAATAGTACCATTATTACATGATTTATGCAAAGCAAATTTTTACAAAGTAGACTATAGAAACGCAAAAAACGCATTAGGAGTATGGGAAAAAGTACCATATTACACAATAGATGATACAATACCATATGGACATGGGGAAAAATCAGTAATGATGATTGAAGAGTATCTGAAACTGAAACCGGTAGAAAGATATTCGATTAGATGGCACATGGGTCCGTACAGTGGAAGCCAGGACTGGCAGACATATGGCCAGGCAATCGAAAAGTATCCGTTGGCACTTGCATTGTTTGAAGCCGATATGGAAGCATCGCACATTATGGAGGTGGAATGATGGTAACAGAAGAAGTAAGTTTGGTAATCGAGAACCCTACAGAGGGAAAGTTCCTCAAACACATCGACTGGAACAAAGAAGAATTTATGGCATTGGTGGCGTCCATCACGGAGTCTTATGTCGATGTTGTTTACTCAGAGGAGCAGATTAAGGATGCAAAGGCTGACAGAGCAAAGCTGAATGCAATGAAGAAGGCGATTTCCGACCGCCGCATCCAGGTAAAGAAGGAAGTTATGGCTCCGTATGACCAGTTTGAGGCAGAGGTAAAGGAAGTGGTTGCTCTCATCGAAGAACCGATTGCTATGATTGACTCTCAGATAAAGGCATACGAAGAGAAGTGCAAGGAAGATAAGCGCCAGGAATTGATTGCTCACTTTGAAACGGTGGCAGGAGATATGGATGGCATCCTCACATTTGATATGGTTTTTGACCAGAGATATCTGAATGCAACAGTCAGCCTCGCAAAAGCGAAGCTGGATATCACGGATAAGGTTGATAAGGTCAGAACAGACCTGGCAACCATCGAAGCTATGGATGATGATGTGAGACTGGTTGCAAAGAATGTCTATGCGAAGTCGCTGGATATGTCAAAGGTAATGGCAGAAGTAACCCGAATCCAGGAGATGAAAAGGAGAGAAGCTGAGGAAAAAGCTAAGCGAGAAGCAGAAGCTAAAGCAAAAGCAGAAGCCGAAGCTCAGAAGGTTGAAGAAGTTGCACAGAAAGCTGAGAATGCGACCGAAAATCCGGAAAACAGCACAGAAAATGCCGAAACCGGAACGGAAATCGTAGAAAACGAAACGGAAATCGTAGAAAACGAAACGAAATCCGCAGAAGTAGAACACCAGCAGACGGAAATGGAGAGAGCGAGCCAGGAAGTTGCGCAGGATCCATTTGCCAAGAAGCAGGAGGAGGACACGAAGATTTACAAGGCATCCTTCACAGTTACCGGTACTAAAGCTCAGATTATGAGCCTTAAGCAGTACATGATAGACAATAACATTAAGTTTGGAAAGGTGGAAAAGTAAATGCAGAGCTATGACCAGGAATTGCATATCGAAGATGAAGTCTTCGGAAGTATGCGAGAAGATGCAAACAGAGTGCTCCACAAATTGTTGAAGAACATGGTGGACAAGGACAGTATGGAAGGAAGTGTGACCATCAAGCTGGATGTCAGCTTCATCCAGGAGTTCATCCCGAATAGAGACCCGAGTATCGAAGGGGAGACAAGAAGGGTTCTGACACCGAAGTTCTCTCACAAGGTAGGTTCCGTAATGCAGATTAAGGACGAAACCAAGGGAGACAGGAATTGCGATGGAACAGAGCTTGTATGGGATGACGAAAGAAAAGAATATGTCCTCAGACCTATCGCAAATACGGAGCAGATGACAATTTTTGATGCAGATTTCAGATGCGTCAATGATGACGATGAAGAGGAGGCTACCCAGGACGAGGGAGAGAAGTTTCTCGAAGGAAGAAGGGTTGCCGCTCTACCTGGACCTTCTGATACAGAAGGCGATGAACCGAAGGAAGTAACAGAAGGAGAACCGGAAGATTTGTCTGAGGAGTTTGACCCGGGCGATTTGCCGTTTGCCGAAGGAGATGGCGATGATGACTATGGATATGATGAGCCGGAAGAGTATTAGGAGGTAAGAAAGATGGGACTTAGAACATTGGCAAGAACAGTTGCAAGAAACAAGAGTTACAAGAATTGTGGCACAACAGATATGTTTGGCTACTACTTCTCGAAGGAGTGGAGAGAGAAGGGGCATCCTGCAAATCTGAACAAGTACAGTTCCCCTGGACCTACAAAGAAAGGTCACAGACCATTGTGTGCAAGTGGTGATGTAAAATGAGATTGCTGTATCTGATAGCAAAAGTGATTAAGGCCTGGCTACTGCAAAAGGTAGCCTGGCTTAAGGAAAAGAGATGGAGGAAATAAGATGGCAGAATTGACGAGAATTATCACGGTTGAAGTCACCATGATAGGAGATGCTGATGGAGCAGTAGAGAAGCAGGAACACGCAAAGAATGTTGCCGACAGGATCAAGGAGGCAGTCGGGGCAGACAATGTGAATGTAACCAATGTCCAGGATTTTGTAATGGAGGATAAGAAAGATGGAGAAGCATGAGAATGAGGAATTGAAGATTTGTCACACGGACAGTCCAACGGACGGTCCGATGGACGGAGTGAAAGCCAGGGTTGAATGCATCAGAACTGACTTTATCGAGAATCCGAATGGAGAAGGTGTTGCCTTCCAGCAGAGACCAAAGACCAGCGCAAACATCACAGCAAGTGTAGAAATCGGAGTATTCGGTATCAGAGATATTGAATCCGGAGTGATGCTCACAGTTTCACTGACTGACGCAATGGAAGTCATGAAGGCGGCGCTTGATGCGGCCAAGAAAGAAGATGAATGATGGGATATAGGCAGAAGCACCCGTACCTGGCACAGATTTGGTATATCATCCGGTACAAAGTAAGAAGAGTATTTAAGAAATAAAAGAAGCCGCCCCATTTTCAGAGAGCAGCTCCAACACCTAAAGAGATTGTATCTTATAGCAAGAAAAATGTCAAGGAGGCGGCAGAAGTGGAAAAGGAGAACAAAGTTACCTACGCACTAACGCAGGATGATTTGAATAGATTCGCTGCAATGTGTGCGAGGGAGGGAGTGAAAGCCTACAAGGGGGAACTGGAAAAAGAGAGAAAGAAAAAGGCGAAGCAAGAAGACAAGGTGAGACAGACCAAGAAGATGCTCAGCTCTTATAGGAGATTGAAAGCAAAGCTCCAGGATGATGACACCGAGGAGTTCACAGAAGAAGAGAAGATTGAACTCAGATGGAAGTTCCTGGAAGATTTGATGGGTAGTGCAAAGGATGTTGTAACCAAGACTGAGAGAACGGTTATCGACACAGAGAAGAAGCTCCAGGAGGATAGATATTGTCTGCATAGAATCGAGACAGCCATAAAGCTGTACGAGGAAGAGTGCAACAAAACCTCCAGTGAAGAAGCAAAGAGGAGATACCGTGAGGTCTATGCTATGTATATAGATGATGTTGCGTTGACAGTCCAGGAAATCGCTGAGATAGAAAATGTAAGCGAGAAAACGGTCTACAAGGACATAGGAATCGCTTGTAGTATCATAGCTGTATATTTGCTCGGAATGTAGGAAATAACGGCTCCTTGAGGCTATACGGAACGGATTGGAACACTCCAAAATGAACAGTAGAAAATTGGTAGGTTCCAATTAGAAACAGTCCGTGGTAGTATGATATTAGCCAACAACCCATAATGTCACCACCAAAGCAGAGCCATGTAGTTTTTCTTCCCAAAAATGTGCATGACCGGGCGGCCTCAAAACCGTCCGGTAAGCCTGTTTAGGTAGACCGATTAGCGAGCGGACTGTTCAGAGATGGACGGTCTTATTTTTATGTTCGGAAGGAGACAGAAATGGAAAAAACCAAAAGAATTGAAATTTGTAAGATGAGGGTCGGAGATTTGAAGCATAACTTCGGAAACCCTCGAAAGATTACCAAAAAGAAAGCCGAGGAGCTTGAACGATCAATGGATATGTTCGGTGACTTCGGCTTATTTTTGATTGACGAGCACGACAATGTAATTGCCGGAAACCAAAGGTCCATTATCCTGGCAAGAAAAGACCCGGACATCGAAGTCGATTGCAAGAGACTGATTGGATATACCGAAGCTGAGCTCAGAGCAATCAACATCCAGGACAATGTTCATGCAGGAGAATGGGATTTGGAATTGCTTGCAGACTGGACTGCAGACTTGACACTCGACCTTGGAGTGGACCTCGACAACACCAACCCGGAGGAACGGAAGATAGAAGATATGGAACTCATCCGTTACGAAAGGTACAATTATGTGATGATTGTATGCAAGTCAGAGATTGACTACAACGACCTGGTAAGAAAGCTCGGAATCGAAGGTAAGAAGGTTGCCATTACGAAGAAGAGAAAGATTAAGGCCAGGGCAATTTGGTACGACCAGATGAAAGCACAGATTGTCGAGAAGAAGGATGAATCGAAGGAAGGAGAGGAGAAAGAATGAGATATTTAGTAGTAGCTGCTCATCCGGACGATGAAGCACTAGGAGCCGGAGCTACAATCCACAAGGCTGCCGCCAATGGAGATGAAGTATTCGTTTGTATCCTCAGCCACTGGAGTCCTACAAGGGATGATAACCTGGAAGAAGGCATCAATAAGAGCCACGCCATCCTGGGAGTGAAGAAGTCGTACATCGGAGATTTTGGATGTATGAAGTTCAAGGATGCAGACCATCACGAAATGGTAAGGTTCATTGAAGAGTGCATCAAAGACTGCCAGCCGGATGTAATGATTGTTCATCATCCAGCTGATGTTCATGTTGACCATGGAGTTGCATCTGAATGTAGCCTGGAAGCGGCGAAGCTACCACAAAGGCAGACTTGCCCGATAAGCAGAATAAAGAATGTAATGTTTATGGAGGTTCCTTCCTCTACAGATTGGAACATTAACACAGTGAGCGGTACTTTCCAGCCTAATACCTTCATGGAGGTAAGTGAAAAAGATTTGAATGCAAAGATTGAAGCCATTGGAGTGTATGACAATGTGATTAGAAACTTTCCGCATCCTCGAAGTATGATGGCGATTGATTCGCTTGCCATAGTGAGAGGAAGCCAGGCAGGACTGAGTAGGGCAGAATCCTTCCAGTCAGTGTTCAGATTGGAGGTGCAATGATGAAGGCAACGATACATCAGCCTTGCTACCTTCCGTATCTAGGAGTTTTCTACAAGATATGGCAGGCGGACGAATTTGTCTACCTGGATGACGCACAGTACAGCAACGGATATGTATTCGATTGGAACAGAATAAAGACTCCGCAAGGAGAATGCAGACTGAAAGTTCCAACCGCAAGGGTATTCGGACAGAAATTGACAGAAGTAACACCGAAGAACTTCCTAAAGTGGAGAGAAAAGCATCTGAAAACGGTTCAGATGAACTACAAGAAGGCTCCATACTTTGGGGAGTTTTTTGATTTGTACAAGCAGATACTCATGGAAGACTATGAAAGCCTTGCTGCTCTCAATATCGCCTTGATGGATATGTTCATGGAATGGTTCGGACTGCATCCGGTGGTGCATAAGTCCTCTGATATGAACCTGGAAACCAGGTCAGAAGCGAGAGTGATAGAGATTTGCCAACGGATAGGAGCTGACGAGTACATCTCTGGAACCGGAGGCAAGAATTACCAAGAAGAAGATCATTTTGTCGGCGCCGGCATAAAGCTGACCTATGCAGATTATATTCCGCTCGCCTATCCTCAACAGTGGGATGGTTTCCAGGCGAATATGTCTGCACTTGACTATGCTATGAATTGCGGCCACGGCATTGACAACTACTTCCAGAAATGCAAGGAGAAGGAAGAAGCCAGGAATCTGTTGCGAGACAGAGATTGGAGGGGAGAAGAATGAGCGATGAAGTAACCCTCGGAATCTATGTGCAGTCATACCACAGATACAACAAGATACTGACCCAGGACCTACTGGAAGATTGCACCTATGTAGTTAGGGCCAGCGAAGAACAGCTGTATAGGGATGCCGGAGTGAAGAAGGTGTGGGCGGCTCCGGATGACGAAGTGGACAATGCCATCAAGACATACTGGTGGATTGTAGACAATGCCCCGGAAGATATAGTATTCATCGCTGATGATGACATCGAAGATATGTGCTACCGCATTGATGACATTACCAGGCTGAATAAAGATAAGGACACGATCATGGCAGAGATAGAAAGAATTGCTCAGCTCATGGTCGATTTGAATGTAGGCTATGCCTGCATAGATGCAACCGGTATTCCATACGGATACGATGGCGAGTTTGCATTCAAAGGAACATCCGGTTCGATGAAGTGGGTGTACAAGAAAGTTTTGAAAGCCAGACCGGATGAAAAATGCAAGTACAACTACGATTTGGATTTGATACTGCAAGAGTTGCTCCACAACCGGATAGTTCTGAAACCCAGGTACATCACTTGCCGGGACTACCAGGACACAAACGCAGGTGGCGACAGCTCAAAGCTGAGGCAAGACCAGATAGACAGTATCGAGAACATGAAACGGAAATGGGGCAAGTACTTCAAGTACAACTACAAGAGCAACAAGCCTCAGATAAATGTTCCTAGGTAAATTTCCACTTGACCACGGTGGTGTATCTGTTACGATACGACCGTAAAAATATACATGGAGGTGGTAAGTGGAATGGCTTACGATTTAATCACGAAGAACGGTCATAATATGTACGACATGGCTTCGATGATGCAGAAAGCAATCAGAAGATGTAACCCGAACCTCGCTGGATATGCAGCATACGAGTTGTTCGGGAATTTCCATACCTATATGTGGAAGCGACTGATTGTAGTATCAGCAGAAGACTGTTACGGCATAATGACCAAAGAAATCATTGCATTGAAGTGTGCTGATGACATTTGCAATGCCGGAAGGAAAGGGTATGATAGAGACCCTCTGTTTGTAGCAAAGGCAATCACATTGTTGTGCTTGGCCAGAAAGAACAGAGATGCCTGCTATGTAGCCTGCAACTTTATGTTACCGGATAGGTGTCTCGATGAAGATGAGATTGAACACATCGACATCAAGAATTGCCAACTGGGAGTAGAAGGTATTCCGGATTGGGTGTTTGATGTACATACTCTCACTGGGAAGAAGAGAGGAAAGACGGACCTGGATATGACAATAGAAGAACAGGCTGCACTGGAACCAAAGCAGCTCTCATTATTCGATGATTGTTCCTGGGAGAACTACTACACCTGGGCGAGAAGCCAAGGGAAGGTAGGCAACAAGGAGTGGGCAGACTTCCAACAGTTCAAGAAGGGAAGAAAATTGGAGCCTGATTCCTATATGTAAAAAAATCAGTATTTTTTCTGAAATACCTATTGACACCCTCAACGCAGGTGCTACCGTACGAGTACGATAAATATATCAGAAAGGCGGTAGCACCTATGTTAGTTAAGATTAAAGTTTATGATGAAGTGAAATACAACCCAGATAGCAAGAAAGTAGCAGAAGTTGAATATGAAATCAGCAGCTTCAAGGTAGTCGAAGGCGAAGAAGCAGAAGCAATCGCAAGAGAGACAGACGAAGATGGCCAGGATGAATTCAATGAATACCTGGTACTTGAACTTGCAAATGGAGAGACAGCAACATTCAGAAACAGTCATGTTGATATGTTCAGAATCTAGGGAGGTGTCGGTATGGTAGTAAGAGATGGAAAGCTGGTAAAGCAATCAGACATAGTAAGGGAAGCGGTTAAGGCAGGCGACTTCAAGAAAGCACTCCGGATAGCAAAGGACTTCCGGCTCAACATAACCAGGGAACAGAGAGATGCAATGTCAAGGGCGTATGAATGTATGGTACACCCGGACTTCTACAAGCAGATAGGCACAGACATCCCGGCGGCGATAGCCAAAGGGGTAGAAGTAGTCAGTTGCATATATGGGGCGTAAGCGCCCGGAATAATCGAATAGGAACAAAACATCAAACGGACTCGGTAAATGCCAGCACAAGGCTATACCGGGTCCATTTCGGTGTGTACGAAAGGTGGTGAAAGTAGATGTGGCGAAGGAGGACTTAAAACCGGTACGAACCAAAGACGAAGCAAAGGAGCGAGGTCGAAAAGGAGGCATCGCATCCGGTGAAGCTCGAAGAGCGAAGAAGTCGATGAGGCAGACAGCCAAAGCTCTGATGGAAATGCAAGTAGTTGGTGATACCAACCGTCAGAATTTGGAGAAGTTCGGCATAGAAAAAGGAGACCAAAACTATCAGACAGCAGTAGTCGTCCGACTGATGCAAAGGGCATTAGTAGAAGGCGACACATCTGCTATCCGATTGCTTGGTGAATTGACTGGCGATTTGAACCGGTTCGGCATTATCCAGGATGAAGATATGGATAATGTGGTTGAGATTGCCTACCCTACGATTTGTCTGCCGGACAATGGAAGGGATAAAGTAACAGCTTTCGTGTTGGCTCCCCAGGCAGGACCACAGACAATGTTTATGGCATCAAGTGCCGACATTATCATCTATGGTGGTGCAGCTGGTGGTGGTAAGACCTACGCATTGCTGATGGAAGCTCTGAGACACAAGGATGTCAAAGGGTTTGGTTCTGTAATATTCCGACATAACTACAATCAGATTACAGCAGAAGGTGGTTTGTGGGATGCAAGCCAGAAGATATTTAGCCAGGTGCCGGATGCACACCCAAGAAAGTCTCCGAAACTGCATTGGAAGTTTGATGGTGGAGCAAAGCTGAACTTCGCACACATCGAACGAGAAGAAGACCTCCAATCCTGGCAAGGTACTGAGATTGCATATATCGGCTTCGATGAGCTGACGCATTTCACGAAGCATCAGTTTTTGTATATGCTCTCTCGAAACAGAACGACTTGCGGTGTGAAACCGTATGTCAGAGCCACTTGTAACCCGGACTCAGATTCCTGGGTAGCGGAGTTTATCTCCTGGTGGATTGACCAAGAAACCGGATATCCCATACCGGAACGGAGTGGGATGATTCGGTATATGTGTGTTTTGAATGACATTATCTATTGGGGAGATTCCAGGGAGGAGTTGGCTGAAAAGTACGATGTCAATGTCGAAGACTGCAAGAGTGTTACATTCATTGCCAGCCGACTTGAAGATAACAAGGTCTTGATGGAGAGCGACCCTGGATACATGGCGAACTTGAAAGCTATGACCGAAGTTGATATGGAACGATTGCTGAAAGGTAACTGGAAGATTAAAGCCGCTGCTGGTAAGTTCTTCAAAAGGACGCAGATACCAGTCAACGGAATGCTTACTTCCATACCGAACGACATTGTATTTTGGTGTCGAGCATGGGATATTGCAGCTACAGATGAAACAGAAGGAGGCGATGCAGACTTCACAGCCGGTGTTCTTATTGGCAAGAGGAAGAATGGTCGGTTCCTTGTTGCTGATGTTATCAATGTCAGAATACTTGCCGGCGAGGTGCAGAACCTCATTCAGATGACGGCAGTTGCTGACAGAGCTAAGTATCAGAATGTAATGACACGCATCCCGCAGGATCCAGGAGCAGCTGGTAAGATAGTTGCTTCATCCTATGTGAAGATGTTGGCTGGCTTCAATGTCAAGTCAGTAGCTGTATCCGGCAGCAAGATAGACAGAGCAACACCGTTTGCTGCTCAATGGCAGAACGGTAATGTAGATGTCTTGGTAGCTGACTGGAACGAAATGTACTTCAATCAGTTGGAGTCGTTCCCACAATCAACACACGATGATATGGTGGATGCTTCATCGGATGCATTCAACGAATGCGCAGAAGCAGACTTTAACATTGATAATCTTTTGTAGGAAGGAGGAGATAAGATTGGATGAAAGGCAGAAAGCATTGCTTGACCAAAAGCTGAAACTCCAAAGAGGAGCTGCAATCATCGAAGGGACCCAGGATAAGTTCCGGCAGGATGGGTACACGAATATGCTGAACAAGTATGGCACAAGCCAGGACAATAGCACAGCTTATGAATATACCCAGGAGATGATCACAAACGATATGGAGTTGATTCGTTTGTACGAAGGCAATGGATTGTTTGCTAAGATTATTGACAGACCTTCGCAAGAAGCTGTTAAGCACGGTCTCGATATCGACTATGGTGACGAAGATATCAGCGAATATGTAGATGAAAGATTGGATGATTTGGACTTCGAGGACAAGTTCGCCACTGCAGAAAAATGGGCGAGACTGTATGGTGGTTCAATCATTGTTATGTTGGTGGATGATGGCAGGCTCCTGGAAGAACCGCTCGACTGGGACAATGTCAGAAGCATCGAAGAGCTCCGAGTATTTGAAAGAGCAATCGTACAGCCGGACTACACCTCGCTGTACAATTTCCATTTCTTCGATTCGATGGATAGCGACAAGCCATTCGGCGAACCGGAATACTACCAGGTATTCAGTATCTACGGATACTTCACAGTCCACCGAAGCAGATGCCTGGTGTTCAGAAATGGACGATTACCGGAGCAGACAACGAATGCCATCTACAGATACTGGGGCATCCCGGAATATGTCAAGATCAAGCGAGCATTAAGGGAATGCATCACTTCTCACGAAGATGGTGTTAAGCTCCTGGAAAGGTCAGTTCAAGCCATCTACAAGATGAAGAACCTGGCGAATATGCTCAGTACATCAGATGGCGAAGACAAAGTATTGCAGAGGCTCCAGGTTATTGATATGGCCAGGGGCATTTTGAACTCCATAGCAATAGACACCGATGGAGAAGATTACGACTTCAAGACATTGCAGATGTCGGGTGTCAAGGATGTCATTGATGCAACCTGCAATATGCTGTCAGCTGTTACGGAAATACCGCAGACAATTCTGTTTGGTAGGTCCCCAGCTGGAATGAACAGCACCGGCGATTCTGACATGGAGAACTTCTACAACATGGTGGAGAATATTCAGAAGCAGAACATGAAGAAGAATGCAAGAACAGTAATCGACCTGGTACTCAGACAAGGAAGGCTGGAAGGAAAGATTCCGGAAGTTCCGAAGTACAAGGTTAAGTTTGCTGCTCTTTGGTCTATGTCTGACACTGAATTGGCTGGCGTCAAGCAGACAGAAGCAGCTACGGAGTACACGAAGGCACAGACAGCTCAGTTGTA
>OLZZ01001002.1_pt1 | contig 11077 bp, 9 predicted proteins | sample 1673571 | NCBI WGS metagenome assembly OLZZ01 (sample SAMEA103958115, study PRJEB25191) | human gut metagenome | biome: human-associated habitat [ENVO:00009003]; feature: intestine environment [ENVO:2100002]; material: feces | place: Germany | collected 2013/2015 | reverse complement strand
GGAGCTAAAGTCCATGTTTACAAAACAAGGCCTGAAAACAGCACATACGACTTATATCTTCACGATGCACATTGTTTTGATTATCTGAAAATAATGACGTACATTTGCGAAAAAGATAAAGAAGCGGAATATGGCACTGAGCAAAAACAAAATTAAATATATCCATTCCCTGGAACTCAAAAAGAACCGAAAAACAGAAAAGGCATTTTTAGCTGAGGGTCACAAACTCGTAGGAGATTTATTGGGACATTTTCATTGCAGATTACTGGCTGCAACAGACAAATGGTTCATAAACAATAAAGAACTACAACTAAACGATGTTGGTGAAACATTGATAGTAAACGAAGAAGAGCTGTCACGTGCCAGCCTGCTAAAAACACCGCAACAAGTACTAGCTGTATTCGACCAACCGGAATATCCGACAGATCCGTCGGTTATCGGCCATTCTCTATGCCTGGCTCTGGATGACATACAGGATCCTGGAAATCTGGGGACCATCATACGCCTGGCCGACTGGTTTGGTATTGAGGACGTATTCTGCTCACCCCAAACGGCAGACATCTACAATCCTAAAGCTATGCAGGCCACTATGGGGGGCATTGCACATGTAAGAATACACTACACTCCCCTGCCTGACCTGATACGAAACTTAGAAACAGACATACCGATATACGGAACCTTTCTGGATGGAGAGAACATGTACGGAGAAAAGCTTTCGAAAAACGGTCTGATCGTGATGGGCAACGAGGGGAACGGTATCAGTCCGGAAGTAGGCAGCCTGATCAACCGTCGGCTCTATACTGCAGTAGTTTGTGCCGAGTTTCGGAGACAGGCTCCATCCTTGTAAAATCAAAAGGAAACAAAAGGACAGGCACCAAACACGACATACGCTCCACAACTTCTACAGGAACTTCAGAAAGAATATCCTTAAAATTGAACGAAAGCGCAGATACATCTGCCTCCAAAGGAACTAAAGCAATAACCCCCGGTTGCCATTCTGTACTTTCTATTTCGTCAGACATGGGGAAAAGAGCTTCCACACAATTTTCGTGCATCTGCACAACATAATGCCACAAAAAGCCATATCCTGGTAAATACAGGTAATGAGAAGCATACCGTTTCATCATTCAAATCCTTTCAGCCTAATTTACCCTTCTTTTTTGCAAACGAGGACGAGCTTCCTGTTTTTGTGGTTGAACCAACGTAGACGATGGTTTAGGTCGCATGCGAGGTATAGTATTCAGTTCTTTCTTATCCGACTCCAAGCTGTCCTTATCTATATTCTCCGGTTCCTTTTTCACATTCAAAGTATCCTTTTCAGCAGCTTTCAAAGTATCTGTCACTGCAACAGCTACAGAATCGGCACTATGATAACGCATGAGAGAAATCTTATCAAGCAACAAAGACTTTTTCTCCGAACTCGAATAGTAGACAAAACCGTTCACTTCTTTAAGCTCTCCCATCGTGTCGCTTTGTAAAGATATAGAATAATCACCCGTAGTGAAAATCTTACGAAAAGCACTAATTACACTATCATTTTTATAATGTAGGGACATGGCCATGATAGGAGCAGAAATACTATCAAACTCCTTGTCAGGATACAGAAAACGGATATTCCAACGTAATGTATCACGACCGAAAAAGTTACTGTCTGCAGGCAGCGAAAAGGTCACTTTATTATTCAACGGCATCCCCGACAACCGATAAAGCTCCTGTCCAAACCAGACATCCACACTATCACCGGGAGCTGAAGTTTGAGGCTTACCTTCACGCAAAGCCAACAAATCCTCAACAGTTGCTTTTTCTGCTTTCAGCCGTGCATTGATATTTTCATAAATCTTACTTAAGACTTCTGGATTTCTAGCATACCAAACCATTGATGAATCAAATTGTGCTTCTGTTATTCCGTATTTCTTGTAAACAGACTCCACGTAAAGTACACGCTTATAATTCTCATTATAAGATAATGCTTCACCCAATGCTTTGGCTATATGATAGTCATAAAGTACGTTCTCCATTTGTTTATCCGACAATACCGTTTCAGGACGTTTTACCTGACACGCAAATAATGTCCAGACTAAGAAAACGAACAGACCACACCGTTGAATTTGATTGCTACGTTTCATCCTTTCTTTGTCACTTCATGATAAGCTTCATTCAAATATTTGCTATAGAACAGCAACAAGGCGACAATGCCACAACTGATTGCAGCATCCGCGAAATTAAATATTGGACTGAAAAAAATAAAATGATCTCCCCCGACAAAAGGCATCCATAAAGGCCAATTAGCTTCGATAATAGGGAAATAAAACATATCTACTACCTTGCCGTAAAACAAAGGAGCATATCCTCCTCCCTCTGGCAGAAATGAAGCCAGTTGGTAACTGGTACTTTCACTAAACAGTACGCCGTAAAATACACTGTCAACAATATTGCCCAAGGCCCCCGTCAAAACCAATGACACACATACAATGAAGCCAGTCTTCATCTTATGCTGTACAAATTTATAAAGGAACCACCCGATAACAGCTACTGCAACAATGCGAAATGAAGTCAAGAATAACTTTCCGACAATCTCCATTCCAAAAGCCATTCCGTTGTTTTCTGTAAAGAATATATAAAACCATGTAGGAGGTTCAGCTTGAATGCCCAATTTGTCGTATAGCCAGCCGATAGCATTAATGCTATCATGCCAATACATTCCCGTCTTTACAGCCACTTTTATCAACTGGTCTACCAACAATACCGAGAATATCACAGACAAAGCTATCCGCCCTTTTGTCCAAAAGTTCTTCATTCCTTTATGCATTCCAAAAAAGCACAAGCTATAGGAGCACAAAGACACAGATCCTTGCGCAGCCCATAGCCTGTTAATGTTTCAAATTACTTTTTACCGCTATTCTTAGCTTCGATGCTCAAAGTAGCATGAGGAACGGCACGCAGGCGTTCCTTCGGTATCAGTTTACCAGTCTCACGGCAAATACCATAAGTTTTGTTTTCAATACGCACCAAAGCAGCCTGAAGTCCTTGGATAAACTTCAGCTGGCGTTGAGCCAAGCGGGTAGTCTCTTCCTTGGACAACGTATTGGCCCCTTCTTCCAATACCTTATATGTAGGAGACGTATCATCTGTATCATTGCCGTCGGCTCCGGTCAGACTGGCTTTCAGCAAATCGTAGTCACGTTGCGCCAACTCCAACTTTTCCAAAATAATGGCGCGAAACTCTTCCAATTCTGCATCTGAGTATCTTGTCTTTTCTGCCATAATTGTAATGTGTTTAGTTTGTTTCGGTATTAAATTATCTTTTCCAATCTCTATCAGTTCTTTTCAACCTTCACAAAGAGCGAGAAGTCATCGAAGTTCAATTCGGTACCTTCTTGTACTTCATCAACTAACGTAAGTGAGGTAGCGAGAAATCGTCGAAGTTTAGTTCTGCACCATTTTCTACGTTGTCTGTCAGTGTCAGTGAAGTTCCTAAAACTTGGTTACAAATATAGTCTTTATATTCGTTTACCGCATCATCTGTCTGCGTATTTTTAGACAATGTAATATTTATTTTGTCGGTAATTTCAAAGCCGCTGGACTTGCGGATGTTTTGGATGCGGTTCACCAGCTCGCGGGCCACACCTTCGCGACGCAGCTCTTCGGTAACGGTAACTTCCAGTGCTACAGTCAGTCGGCCTTCGTTGGCCACCAGCCAGCCGGGGATGTCTTCGCTGAAGATTTCCACGTCGGCAGCCTCGACTACGGCTTCCGCACCGTCCAAATTGAAGGTGTAGCGGCCGTTCTTTTCCAGCTCGGCGATAGCTTCCTGTGACATTTCTGCTACAGAGGCAGCCACGGCCTTCATCTGCTTGCCGAACTTCGGACCCAGCTTCTTGAAGTCGCACTTCACTTTCTTCACCAGTACGCCGGCAGCTCCGTCGACAAACTTGATTTCCTTCACGTTCACCTCGTTCATGATGAGTGTCTTCACGGCTTCAATGTGGGCACGCTGCTCTTCGTCTACCACGGGAATCATGATACACTGTAGCGGCTGGCGTACCTTGATGTTCACCTTGCGGCGCAGGGCCAGTACCATGGACGTGATGTCCTGAGCCACCTGCATACGGGCTTCAAGTTCGGTATTAACCAGTGTCTCATCGCATACGGGGAACTGGGCGAGGTGGACAGAAACCACCTGGTCGCGGCCAGTCACGGCAATCAGGTCGCTGTAGAGCATGTCGGCATAGAACGGTGCGATGGGCGCCATCAGCTTGGCCACCGTCTCGAGGCAAGTATAGAGGGTCTGATAAGCCGAGAGCTTATCTTCAGTCATACCACCACCCCAGAAGCGTTTGCGGTTGAGGCGCACATACCAGTTAGACAGGTTGTCGTTGACGAAGTCGGATATCAGTCGGCCAGCCTTGGTAGGCTCGTAGTCGTTGTAGCAGGCATCCACGTTCTTCACCAGCGTATTGAGCAGGGACAGAATCCAGCGATCTATCTCGGGACGTTTCTCCATGGGCACGTCGGCCTCCTTGTACTCGAAGCCGTCAACATTGGCATAGAGGGCGAAGAAGGAATACGTATTATATAAGGTACCGAAGAACTTGCGGCGCACTTCCTCCACACCTTCGACGTCAAACTTCAGATTGTCCCACGGCGAAGAGTTGGTAATCATGTACCAGCGCAAGGGGTCGGAACCGTATTTCTCGATGGTCGAGAAGGGATCGACGGCATTGCCCAGTCGCTTGGACATCTTGTTGCCGTTCTTATCGAGCACCAGACCGTTGGAGATGACAGCCTTGTAGGAAACGCTGTCGAACACCATCGTGGCGATGGCATGGAGCGTAAAGAACCAGCCGCGCGTCTGGTCAACGCCTTCGGCGATGAAGTCGGCGGGATATACCTGATGGCTGTCCAGCAGCTCCTTGTTCTCGAACGGATAGTGTATCTGCGCATAGGGCATGGAGCCGGAATCGAACCAAACGTCAATCAGGTCGGTCTCGCGCTTCATGGGTTTGCCGTCCTTCGAAACGAGGATAATGTCGTCCACGTAAGGACGGTGCAGGTCTATCTTGTCATAGTTTTCCTTCGTATATTCGCCCGGCACGAAGCCTTTGTCCTTGTAGGGATTGCTCTTCATGAGGCCGGCAGCCACGGACTTCTCTATTTCGTTGTAAAGTTCTTCTACGGATTCGATGCACTTCTCTTCCGTGCCGTCCTCGGTGCGCCAGATGGGCAGCGGCGTACCCCAGTAGCGCGAACGGCTCAAGTTCCAGTCGTTCAGGTTCTCGAGCCACTTGCCGAAGCGTCCCGTTCCGGTCGATTCCGGCTTCCAGCGGATTGTCTTGTTGAGTTCGATCATCCGGTCGCGCAGTGCAGTAGTCCGGATGAACCAGGAGTCGAGCGGATAGTAGAGCACCGGTTTGTCCGTACGCCAGCAGTGGGGGTAGGAGTGGGTGTGCTTTTCGATCTTGAAAACCTTGTTCTCGGCCTTGAGCATCACTGAGAGATCGACGTCGAGCGTCGGCGCGTCGGCGGCGAGCGAATCGTCGTAGGCGTTTTTCACGTAACGGCCCGCCCATTGGGAATAGGCCGCTGTATCGACGTTGTCGCGTATGAAGGTCGGGTCGAGCTCTTCGAGCAGGAAGAACCGTCCCTTGCGATCGACCATCGGCTGATTCTTGCCCGCCTTATCGACCATAAACAGCGGGGCGATGCCTGCGGCGCGGGCCACGCGGTCGTCGTCCGCACCGAACGTCGGGGCGATATGTACGATACCCGTACCGTCGGAGGTGGTCACGTAGTCGCCCAGGATGACGCGGAACGCATCGCCCGCAGGCTTCACCCAGGGGATGAGCTGTTCGTAGCGGATGCCTTCGAAGTCCGGGCCTTTGTAGGCGACCGGGTCGATTTCGAACTTGCCCTCCATCTTGGGGGTAAAATACGACCCCAGCAGTTCTTTGGCCAGGATGACAGTCTGGGGGGCATCCGTATAGGGGTTGCGGCATTTGACGCGCACGTATTCGATTTCGGGACCTACGGCCAGTGCGGTATTCGACGGCAGTGTCCAGGGCGTGGTGGTCCAGGCCAGGAAGTAGAGATCGCCTTCGGCGCCGTCGAAGAGTTTTTCGCTCCGCTCGTCGCGGATGATTTTGAACTGCGCCGTGCAGGTGGTGTCCTTCACGTCGCGGTAGCAGCCCGGCTGGTTCAGTTCGTGGGTCGAAAGCCCCGTGCCGGCGGCCGGCGAGTAGGGCTGGATGGTGTAACCTTTGTAGAGCAATCCCTTGTCGAAGAGCTGTTTCAGAAGCCACCAGAGGGTTTCGATGTATTTGTTGTCGTAAGTGATGTAGGGGTCGTCCATATTGACCCAATAACCCATTTTGCGCGTGAGTTCTTCCCACAGGCCCGTGTACTCCATCACCGCCTCGCGGCAGGCGCGGTTGTACTCCTCTATGGAGATTGTGCGCCCGATGTCCTCCTTGGTGATGCCGAGTTTCTTTTCGACGCCTAACTCTACAGGCAGTCCGTGCGTGTCCCATCCGGCCTTGCGGTGAACGAGGTAACCTTGCTGCGTCTTGTAACGGCAGAAGATATCCTTGATCGTGCGGGCCATGACGTGATGGATGCCCGGCGTGCCGTTGGCTGAGGGAGGTCCTTCGTAAAAGACGAAGGTGGGATGACCCTCGCGGGTGGAGATGCTTTTGTGGAACGTGTCCTGTGCGTCCCACTCTTTCAGTACGTCGGCGGCCAACCCCGGCAGATCGAGGCCTTTATATTCTTTGAACTTCATATCCTGTTGTTTTCAATCGTCGTTTTCATGGGCTGGCAGAATCCGATCCGGCCCGATTCCGCCGGACAGCCCCGAATGCGGAGCTGTTACCTGTCTTTGTCGTATTCGGCAGCGCCGGAATTCGCTGTGTGCCGCCTGTTTCGTGCGGGAAGCCGGCGGCGGATTTTACCAACATGCAAAGTTATGAAAAAATGCGAATAAATAGATCTCGGATAGCAGTTTTTTGTATGCAGACAACGGGTTGTGGCGGAAGCTGTTGCAGGATTCCGAGAGCGATTTTCCGAAGCGGCGGATTTATTCGTCGGTTGCGGTGCGGATAACGCGGGCCGGATTGCCTGCAGCGACCGAATTGTCGGGAATGTCGTGCGTGACCACGCTGCCGGCGCCGATGACGCAGCGGCAGCCTATCTTGACGCCGGGACAGACGATCACGCCGCCGCCCAGCCAGCAGTCGTCGCCGATCTCGATGCCCGCTCCTTTTTCTTTGCCCGTAGCCCGTTCCGTGGCGTCCATCGGATGCACGGCCGTCAGAAGCTGTACGCCGGGACCTATCAGACAGCGTTGTCCCAGGCGAATCGGCCCGAGGTCGAGAAAGACGCAGTTGAAATTGACGTAGGACCCTTTGCCGATGGAGATGTTGTAACCGTAATCGCAGTAGAAAGGGGCGCGGATCATGGCTTCGACCCCCGGACAGAGTTCCCGGAGCGTCGCCAGATAGGTCGCGTCCTTGTCTTTGAGTGTGACGTTGAGCCGATGGGTGAGGTGGCGGGCCCTGGTGCGGTCCTGTTCGAGTTCCGCGTCGTTGGGATGAAACCACTCTCCGGCCAGCATTTTCTCCTTTTCGGTCATGGGAATCGGCTTTTAATCGAAGCTCTGCATCTCGATCAGCTTGGCGTAGATGCCGTTTTTAGCCATCAACTCCGGGTGAGTGCCTTGCTCGGCGATCCGACCCCGTTCGATGACGATGATTTTGTCGGCGTTGTGGATGGTCGAAAGGCGGTGGGCGATTACGATCGAAGTGCGGCCTTGCAACAGGGAGTTAAGTGCGTCCTGGACGAGCTTTTCGCTTTCGGTGTCGAGGGCCGAAGTCGCTTCGTCCAGAATCAGGATTTCGGGGTTCTTGAGTACGGCTCGGGCGATGCTCAGGCGCTGGCGCTGACCGCCCGATAGTTTGGCGCCCCGGTCGCCGATGTTGGTGTCGTAGCCCGACGGACACTCCATGATGAAGTCGTGGGCGTTGGCGATTTTGGCCGCAGCGACGATCTCTTCGTGCGTCGCTCCCCGGCGTCCCATGGCGATGTTGTTTTCGATGGTGTCGTTGAACAGCACGGTATCTTGCGCAACGATGCTCATGTGGGCACGCAGGCTCTCCTGCGTGTAGTCACGGATCGAAACCCCGTCGATCAGGATGTCGCCGCCCGTAGTGTCGTAGAAGCGGGGGATCAGTTCGCTGAGGGTGGATTTGCCGCCGCCCGAAGGACCGACCAGAGCCACGGTTTCTCCCCGACGGATGTCGAACGAGATGCCGTCGATCACCTCCCGGCTGCCGTCGTAGGAGAAGTGTACATTGCGGAATTCGATCTTCTCGTGCAGGCCGTCCAACGTCTTGGCGTCGGGTTTGTCCTGGATTTCCGGTTCGGAATCGAGCACGTCGAAGATGCGTTCACCCGCAGCGATACCCTGGTTGATATTGGCGAACTGGTCGATGAACGAGCGCACGGGGCGGGTGATTTGCGAGAATACGGCGATGAAGCCGACGAATCCGCCGGCCGAAAGCGATCCGTTCATGACGAGCGAACCGCCGAAAACGATCAGTACCGCGACGGCCGTCAGGCCGAGAAATTCGCTCATCGGCGAAGCCAGTTGCTGACGGCGGGCCATCGAGAGCATCAGGCGCGAAAATTCGGCGTTGAACTCGGAGAATTTGCGGCGGATATAGTCGGTGGCGTTGTAACTTTTGATGACCTTGATGCCTGAAAGCGATTCGTCGAGCACGCTTACCATGTCGCCCATGCGTTCCTGCCCTTTGAGGGCCGGGTGGCGCAGTTTTTTGACGATCCGTCCGATAATGAGCGCCACTACGGGCAGGAACAGGATGGCGAACAGGGACAACTGCCACGATACGAGGAGCATGTAGATCACGTAACCGATAATAAGCAGCGGATCGCGGAAGGCGACTTGCAGCGTGTTGGTGATGCAGTATTGAACCACCATGACATCCTGCGTGATGCGCGACATGAGATCGCCCTTGCGCTGATCGCTGAAATATCCGGCGTTCATCCCCATTATTTTGTTGAACAGATCGTTGCGCATGCGTTGCAGCGATCTGACGCGCATGTTTTCGACCGTCCAGGCGCTCATGTAGCGGAAGAAATTGCTCAACAGGTTCATTACGATCGTACCGCAGGCGAGCAGGAGAAGCATTTTCGACATCGTGAAATCCGTCCCGAACAGTTGCGTATAGACGTAGCTCAACATCTGCGAGGCATCGATATCCGAGAACGAGAGCCCGTGCACGGGAAAGTCGTAAACGGGTTGGAAGACATAGGAGTTCTTGTCGTCGAACAACGTGTCCATGATCGGGAGGATCATGGCGTAGGTGAGCGTGTTGAACAGGGCGTACAGCAGCGCGTAAAAGAAGTAGGGAACGGCGTATTTCGAGATCGGGCTGACGAATCCCAGCAGGCGCATGTATGTTTTGAACATAGATTCCGGATCGGTTATTGTTTCGGGGTAAAGTAGGGGCAAATATAGCAAATTAATCAGGATGTGCAATCCGGCGATCCGATTTTAGGAAAAGAATGTTATTTTTGTAACAGGTTGGAATCACAAAAAGGAACAAATAGATTATGGAAAATTTCAAACAGATCGATCCCGCTGAAATTACCGATAATTTTATCCGGGCCATCGGCCGGGAGTGGATGCTCATCACGGCCGGGAACGGAGAAAGTTGCAATGCGATGACCGCCAGTTGGGGTATGATCGGCTTCATCTGGGGACGTCCTGTGGCACAGTTCGTGATACGTCCGCAGCGTTATACGCGGGAATTCGTCGATCGCGAGGAGCGGGTGACCCTCTCGTTTTTCTCACCTGAGTACCATGCGGCTCTCGAATATTGCGGCAGTCGTACCGGCCGTACGGAGGATAAGATCCGCAATGCCGGACTGACGGTCGCCTGTACGGACGACGGAGTGCCTGCGCCGGCCGAAGCACGCCTGATCCTGCAATGCCGCAAGCTCTATGTCGGAAAGATCCGGCCCGAAGAGTTCGTCGATCGCAGGTGCGATACGAAATGGTATCCCCAGCACGATTATCACGAGGTCTATATCGCGGAGATCGAGCGAGCTTATGTGCGGAAGTAAGTTAAAGAGATAGGGGCAGGAGGTGAGTGGAGGAATGCCGTTCCGAGTTCGGACGGCCGTGTGACCGGATAGTTTTTAAGAAAGTCCCGGGATATTTCGTCGTGTTTCGGGGTTTTTTATGCTATTATATGGCTTACTCTCCATTGCCCGGAACATATCCGGTATCTTCCAGCAGGTGCGCCCTGTCGTTGGCTGCGGCTACGGCCAGTTGGTCGCAGCGGTTGTTTTCGACCGTATCGGCATGACCCTTGACCCAGACGAAACGGACGTTGTGACGGCGGTAGGAGCGCAGGAAGCGAGTCCAGAGATCGGGGTTCTTCTTGCCGGCGAACCCTTTCTTCTCCCAGCCGAATACCCAGCGTTTCTCCACGGCATCGACCACGTATTTCGAATCGGAGTAGATCGTCACGTCGCTGCCCTCGAACTTCAGTATTTCGAGGGCTACGCAGACGGCCAGCAGCTCCATGCGGTTGTTGGTCGTCAGGCGGTAACCCTGCGACACCTCCTTGCGGAACCGTCCCGATATCAGGACCGCTCCGTAACCACCCGGACCGGGATTGCCCAGGGCCGAGCCGTCGGTATAGATGGTGATTTCCGGCATAGTCGGGTATAAACTCCTCTCTCTGCTGTTGTAAGCCGGAGAGAGGAGTTGAATGTTTCGTGATGAGTTATTTCAAGGCGGCCAGTTGTTCCCGAAGCGCGGCGATCTTGGCTTCGGCGTCGGCCTGTTTGGCCCGTTCGTTGGCCACGACTTTCTCGGGAGCCGACGAAACGAACCTTTCGTTCGAGAGCTTCTTTTGCACGCTGGCGAGGAATCCTTCGAGGTATTCCAGTTCGCCTGCGAGTTTTTTGCGTTCGGCCTCGATGTCGATCATGCCTTCCATCGGTACGAAGTATTGCGTGGTCTTGACGAGGAATCCGACGGCCGAAGGATCTT
>OLZZ01000988.1_pt1 | contig 11132 bp, 10 predicted proteins | sample 1673571 | NCBI WGS metagenome assembly OLZZ01 (sample SAMEA103958115, study PRJEB25191) | human gut metagenome | biome: human-associated habitat [ENVO:00009003]; feature: intestine environment [ENVO:2100002]; material: feces | place: Germany | collected 2013/2015 | reverse complement strand
TTGCCTTGCTCTCAGCAGCCATTTATTTACCCTCCTCATCTGAATAGAATACCCAGTATTTCTGACTTAAGAATGCAATGATCGTAAAGATCATTAAGATTACGAATAATACCCATGCCATTGCACTTGCCATACCCATGTCATACTGCTGGAATGCGCTGTTATAAATCAGCAGTGATACTAATGTTGTAGAGTTTCTTGGTCCACCTTTTGTGATGATATATGGTCCGTTGAACTCCTGGAATGCCTGACAGAGCTGTGTTACAAGGTTATAGAAAATAACCGGTGTGATAATTGGTACTGTTACAGAAAAGAACTGACGCCATTTACCTGCTCCATCTATAGCTGCTGCCTCGTAAAGATCCTGTGGTACTCCTTTTAAAGCAGCAAGGAAGATCACCATTGCAGAACCGAACTGCCATACACGAAGTAAGCAGATAACGATCAGGGAATATTTTGGATCACTCAGCCAGCTTGGTCCTGTGATTCCGAAGAATCCCATGAATGTGTTTAACAAACCGTCATCACGGAATACTGCTTTCCATAATACTGCGATTGCTACTGAACCACCTAAAATAGATGGAATATAATATGCCGTACGGAAGAAATTGACACCTTTGATCTTAAAGTTCAAAATGTAGGCAATAAATAACGCAAATACTAACTTTAATGGAACTGTGATAAATGCATATTTAAATGTTACCTTTAATGCCGTCACGATCTTTCTTGTTGTGAATACATCAATATAGTTCTGGAGTGTTCCAATTTCATGGAATCCCTTGAACAGGTTATAATCTGTAAAACTATAGAATAAAGATGATGCCATCGGATAAAATTTGAATGCCAAAAATCCGAATAGCCATGGAAGAATAAAGAAAAATCCTATATTCTCTTTACAGACATCTTTGAATGACTTTTTTTTCTGTGGTATTTTACCTGCCCCCGCAGTTGTTTTCTTAGCCACCTCTCATACCTCCTGTTAACTGTGATTACATAACCCGGATAAACTGTGCATATGCCATCATCATGATACCCATAGACACATCATCCTTTTGATCAAATGGTTCATCTATTGCACCATCAATAAGTGTTCGTCCTGTTTCCAAATACTTTTCAGGATTTAATATCCCTATATTGCATGCCTTTAAAATTGCATATCCCATGCATACTTTCTGCATCTTTGCATCTCCACCCAGTGGAATGCACTTGATGGTCTTTTTAAAAATCTCCTGCAGAGATTTGTAATGTTCAAATATCTCTATACTCATGTGATCCAATACATCGATCAGAGCCATCACATACCAGATTGCGTCTTTCCCACTTCTCATCTCTGTAAGCTGGTTTACAATATCATTGTATCCTGCCTTATTATGGTATCTGGTCTCATATTCCATGTAAAACGGAAGCACTTCATACAAATGCTGTCCTGTCATGAGCTTTTTATGATCCCCTTCTTCACACAGGCTGCCTTCTGCAGTCCTTGACAATCCCATCAGATCGTCTTTCATTCTTTCAATATACTCTTTGTACTTCTCCTCACCGGTCTTTTCATATGCAAAAATCCATGCAGATCCGGCGTTTATTTTCTTTGTCACATCTGTCTTTGAAAAGGCGTTCTCCCATTCCTCTGACATTTTTTCTACATATTGCAGAATAAACTTCTGATACCTTTCATCCTGTGTGGCTGCATACATCTGTCTGCACCCATTTAACAGGCAGCCGATATCTGTTCTTCCCTTCCATTCGGTATTTTCCAGATATACACCGATCGTTTTATCAAAATCCATATTAACACCATTTTTAAAACAGGGCTGCTGTCTTTGCAGCAGCCCCAGAAGAATCTATATCTCTTTTAATTACTGTGCAATAACTCCTGTAATACCATCGATCAATACATCTGCTGCTTCATCAGCTGTGTAATCACCATAGCTTAATCCTGCCATTGCATCATAGTAAACACCATCAGAACCTTTTAACTGGGAATCCTCAAAGTATGGATCCAGGCTGTTGCTTACCCATGCAAGAACTTTTCCGTTTGCTTCTACAACTGTCTCATTTAATAATCCGGCATCATTTGCTGCTGTAAGAGCAGATTTAGAAACCGGGATACCTCTTTCAGAAGCTAAGATCTGTGCTGCTTCTTCATTGTTTGCAAGGTAATTTACAAGCATAGCTGCTTCCTTTGGATGAGCTGTCTGTGCATTGATTGCCCAACACATGGAAACTTTAGCATAACCACCTTTGTTATCACCAAGGTCTGTTAAATAGTCACCAACAACAAGTTCACGTCCTTCTTCTAATGCTGCACCGAATTTGCTTGCAGAAGAATCCCACTCGAAGATACCTGCATAATGTCCATCGATCCAGTTCTGGTTCTGATCAAGAGAAGCTGCTCCGTCACCGGCGATTGTTGCGATAGAAGGAATTACATGTACATCCTCTAAAGACTGAATGAACTCAAGACCTTCTACGATCTGATCTTTTGTATAGTTTAATGTATCTCCTGTTACCCAGTCTGTTCCATATACGGATTCAAGATAGTAAACCATAAGGATCATTCTGTCGTATTCACCTAAAGCTAATGGATAATAATCATCACCGTAAGCTTTGAATTTCTCTCCACAGTCTTTTAATGCAGCAAGTGTTGTAGGAATCTCGCATCCAACTTCATCAAATGTGGTTTTGTCCCAGTAGAAAATTCTACCTGTCATGGAAATCGGAAGTCCTGCTAAAGATCCGTCAGATGCTTCACACATGGAAAGATATTTCTCATCTACCTGTGAGAGATCGATCACGCTTGCATAGTCATTTAAGTTTAAGAATGTTGTTCCATCAGAATCATACTGTGTGATCCAGTTCCAGTTGATCTGGTTTACATCCTGTGCGGTTCCTGCTGCAAAAGCAGTTGCCATTTTCTCTTCCCATCCATCCCATGCGGAATAGGTTGTCTCAACTGTGATTCCTGGATACGCTTTCATAAATGCGTCAACTGCTGCCTGTGTAGCTGTATGTCTTGAATCACCACCCCACCAGAGCCATCATCTTCGGCAGCTGCTGCTTCTGTTGCAGGTGCTGCATCCTCGGCTGGTGCCTCTGCTTTGTCTGTGCTTGCACTGTTGTCTGCTGAACCTCCACAGGCTACTGTTGTAAGGGCCATAGCTGCTACCATTCCAGCTGCCATTACTCGTTTCATAAATTCCTTTTTCATAGTTTTCTTCTCCTTTATTCTTATATTAGTCGATATGACAATTCTTTTTCCTTCCCAGTTTGTTTCTTTGTCATATCGCTATTATGTAAGTGCTTACATTTTATATTATAGCATAGTCTTTTAAAAAATGCACTACTTTTTTCATATTTTTTTCATTTTTTTGTGCATTTTAATAACGCGCAGAATTGACCAGAAAATATGCTTTTATGGCTGTTTACCAATGTAGGCAAGAATTCCGCCATCGACATATACAACATGACCATTCACAAAATCAGATGCGTCAGAAGCCAGGAAAACTGCCGGTCCCTGCAGATCCTCTGCCTGTCCCCATCTCGCTGCAGGAGTCTTTGCAATAATAAACTGGTCAAACGGATGTCTGCTTCCATCCGGCTGGATCTCACGCAGTGGAGCCGTCTGAGGTGTTGCAATATAACCAGGTCCGATACCGTTACACTGGATGTTGTATTCGCCATACTCAGATGCGATATTTTTTGTAAGCATTTTCAAACCGCCCTTTGCAGCTGCGTATGCAGATACTGTCTCACGGCCAAGTTCTGACATCATAGAGCAGATGTTGATAATTTTTCCATGTCCTTTTTTGATCATGGATGGAATCACTGCTTTGGATACAATAAACGGAGCATTCAGATCCACATCGATGACCTGTCTGAATTCAGATGCTTTCATCTCACACATTGGAATACGTTTGATGATTCCGGCATTGTTCACAAGAATATCGATCACGCCTACTTCCTTCTCAATTTTGGCAACGAGTTCATTTACCTGCTCCTCATCTGTTACATCGCAGACATAACCGTGTGCTTTGGTTCCCTTTTCCTCATAAGCTGCAAGTCCCTTGTCTACCAGTTCCTGCTTGATATCATTGAAAACAATGGTCGCTCCGGCTTCCGCATAAGCAGTTGCAATCGCGAAACCGATACCATAAGATGCTCCTGTGACAAGAGCAATTTTTCCCTCCAGTGAAAATTTGTCTAAAATAGCCATATACTTCTCCTCTTTCTCCGGGTTTCCCGGTTATATTCTTTTTATAATGTAACACCCTGTTTAAAAATCGCCATATCGTGGAATCCCGCTTCCTCGCTACAGACTTTTTTACCGGATGCAACTTCTACTACATAATCAAATAGTTTCTGTGCCGTCTCATCCAATTCCTGATCTTCCACCAGCACTCCCGCATTAAAATCAATCCAGTTCTTCTTTCTTCCGGCAAGGGAACTGTTGCTTGAGATTTTGACTGTCGGAACCGGAGATGCAAATGGAGTTCCGCGGCCGGTGGTAAACAACACAATATGTGCCCCGCTGGCAGCAAGTGCTGTCGCAGCCACAAGGTCATTTCCCGGTGCACTGAGCAGATTCAGTCCCGGTGCCACTACAGGTTCGCCGTAGGCAAGCACACCCTTCACTGGAGCATTTCCCGACTTCTGGGTACAGCCAAGCGACTTGTCTTCCAGAGTGGAAATACCACCTTTTTTGTTTCCCGGAGACGGATTCTCATAAATCGTCTGGTGATTATCTTTAAAATATTGTTTGAAATCATTAATCAGTTCTACCGTCTTATCAAACAACTGCTCGTTCTCACAGCGGTTCATAAGGATCGTCTCAGCACCAAACATCTCAGGTACTTCCGTGAGGATCGTCGTTCCTTTTTTGCTGATCAGAAGATCTGAAAATCTTCCCGCAAGAGGATTTGCGGTAATGCCGGAAAATCCATCGCTTCCACCGCACTTCATGCCAATGATCAGTTTTGAAACACTGATCGGTTTCCGCTCGAAAGAAGCCGCATAATCGATCAACTCTTCCAGCAATTCCTCACCTTTTTCCATCTCATCTTCCACTTCCTGGCAGACGAGGAATTTTACCCGCTTTTCGTCATAATCACCAATGTATGGTTTTAATACATCAATGTTACTGTTTTCACAACCAAGTCCAAGCACCAGCACTCCGCCCGCATTCGGATGGTTGATCAGATCCGCAAGGATCGTTCGTGTATGCTCCTGATCATCTCCCATCTGGGAACATCCATAAGGATGTGGGAATGCGATCACTTCCTGCACGGAACCTTTCACCTTTGCATTCGCCCGTTTTGCCATGGCAGTTGCAATATTGTTGACACAGCCAACCGTCGGAATAATCCAGATCTCATTTCTGACACCGACTTTTCCATCCGATCTCTGAAAACCAAGGAATGTGGCATCCTCTGTTATTTTTTCTTCCATATGTACCGGTTCATATTTGTATTCCAGCAGATCTCCAAGTGCAGTTTTGATATTGTGCGTGTGAACCCACTGTCCCGCTTTGATATCTTCCTTCGCAGTACCTATACGGAATCCGTATTTGATAACATCTGCGCCTTCGCAGATATCTTTCACTGCCATTTTATGTCCGGCAGGAATTGTTTCAAGAGCTTCGATCTCCGTGTTTTCCAATGAGATCTTTTCTCCTTTTTTCATTTCTTTCAATGCAACGATCACATTATCGTTTTCGTTGATTTTCATAAAGTCTTTCATTTCTGTTGGACTCCTTATTTATTATGCAAAAATTTTCTCCATTGCCTTTCTCATACCAGATGCACGGATCTCTGTAAGATAAGAAGCAGCTGCATCTTCCACGCCTGCAAGACTGCTTAAATCCTGTCCCCAGAAATCTTCATTCGAAAGGACTGCATGTGCGAATTCTCTTGGCTCTTTGCTGCTGTTTGCCGCAAAAAATTCCAATACTGCAGCATCATCCAAAATATTGTATTCCTGCTCTCCACGGTGTCCGATCAACGCTTTGTCCCTGATCTCTGTTCCAGTGTAGAATGCCATCAACGCTGCAAGTGAGAATGTCAAATGCTCGGGAAGTTTTCCTTCTTTTTCAATATATCCCAAAAAGCTTGGCATGCATCTCGCTCTCCATTTTGAAACAGAGTTCAAAGAGATGGATAATAATGCATGTTTTACATAAGGATTGTTAAATCTTGTGATCACTGCATTTGCAAAATCGATCAGATCCTGTTTTGGCAATGTCAGTGTCGGGATCACTTCCTCAAAAATTGTCTTCTTCATAAAGTTGAAGATCAGTTCATCCTGCATGGATTCGAGAACAATATCATTTCCTGCCAGATAAGACGCGAGAACAAAGGAAGTATGTGCTCCGTTTAAAATTCTTACTTTTCTCTGCTTGTAAGGTTTCTGGTTGTCTGTGAAGATTACCGGCAGACCAGCTTTTGGGAGTGGGAATTCCTCACTGATATCTTTTGCACTCTCGATCACCCACAACGCAAATGGCTCACCGGTAACAATCAGGTTATCCTGATATCCAAATTCTTTGCAAAGCTCTTCTGCCTCATCTCTCGGATATCCGGTTACGATACGGTCTACTAATGTAGAGGTGAACACACATGCCTCATTGACCCAGTTTGTGAATCCTTCTTCCAGATTCCAAAGTGCTGCCAGTTTTAAAACACATTCTTTCAAATGGATTCCATTATCGTCGATCAGCTCTACCGGAAGCATCACAAGCCCCTTGTCCGCCGCACCGTTAAAATGTCTGTATCTCTCATATAAGAACTTTGTCAGTTTTCCCGGATAACTCTTTGGAGGATTTAACTCTATTTTATCTGTATCGTCATAGACGATTCCTGCTTCCGTTGTGTTGGATACAATAAAACGTAACGTATCTAATTTTGCATATGCTGCATACTTTTCATATTCTCCATAGGCATCTACCACATCCGTCACGCTGGTCACGATACGATTGATACGTTTTGGTTCTCCGTCCACAATTCCTCTCAACTGTACTGTGTACTGACACTCCTGATCATGGAAACGATCCAGTGTTCCAAACTCGATTGGTTTTACAAGTACGATATCTCCATTAAAATCTCCGCTCTCATTTGCAATATCGATCATGTAATCCACAAATGCACGAAGAAAATTTCCCTCACCAAACTGTAATACTTTGACAGGTCTTTCTACTTTTCCTGTCTTTGCTTTACTTAAAAGTTCCATTTCCAGCCTCCCGATTCATTTTTTCATCATTGTTTCGCTTTATTTATTTTTACAATTTGTAAGCGTTTACATTTTGTATTCTTACACTTTTTTTCAATTTCGTCAATATGTATTTTTGATTATTTTGTACATTTCGCATATTTTTGTTGATGTTGCACGTATTATTTTAACATTTTTGTTATTTTTGCCATTTCTTTTGTTGCTTTATTTTTTTGCTTGTTGTATAATATTTATGATTGCAGTGTAACTGCTTTCATTTTTATAATACATAAGCAGCTTTATAATAATGTAAGGAAGTCCATTTCTTACATAGAACACATTTTTCAGGGGATTTACTAACTATGGCAATGACAATTTACGACATTTCAAAAAAAGCCGGTGTTTCCATCGCCACTGTATCACGTGTTTTAAATGGCAGTGAAAACGTCCGCCCATCCACCCGCAAAAAAGTCATGGATGTCATCGACAAATACGATTACACTCCAAATGCTTTTGCACGTGGCATGGGACTGCATTCCTTAAAAACGATCGGTATTCTCTGTGCAGATTCGTCTGACCTTTTTCTTGCAAAGGCAGTCTACTTTCTGGAGCAGGAATTACAGGCAAACGGATACGAATCTCTTTTATGCTGTACCGGTTATAATCTGGACATCAAAAAGAATTACCTTAATTTAATTCTTTCCAAAAAGGTGGACAGCATTATATTGGTAGGTTCTAACTTCATCGGTTCCACCGAGGATGAAAACCAGTATATTAAGGATGTTTCCACGCAGGTTCCAATCATGCTGTTAAATGCTTCCTTTGATTATCCGAATGTTTACAGTACACTCTGTGATGATTATGGAACCATGTTTGAGGCAACAGCTGAAATGATCCAGGCAGGAATCACGGATATCCTGTATCTGTATGATTCCAAATCCTACAGTGGCTTAAAGAAGCTTCACGGATTCCGCGATGCAATGAAAGAACACAATATTCCGGGTTTTGAAAAACTGATCCACTTTTACGACGGCAATATCGAACATCTGGATGAGATTGCCGACTTTGTGGCAGACATTGCAAAAAAAGGGGCGTCTTTTCATGGCATCATGACTTCTGACGATTCCCTTGCGATTGGCAGTATCAAATATGCGCAGAAAAAAGGGATTCGCATCCCGGAAGACCTTTCCGTTATGGGATATAACAACTCCATGCTGACAAACTGCTGTACACCGGAGCTGACTTCTGTTGACAACCGTTTAGAAACCCAGACACACCAGTTAGTCCAGACATTGCTCGGTGTTTTAGCCGGAGAGGAAATGCCAAAAAAATCGATTTTCTCTGGAAAAATCATAAAACGAGGAACAACATTATTTTAACTTTAAGGAGGTCATTATTATGAAACCATTTATGGACAAGAATTTTCTTCTTTCCAACGAAACAGCTCAGAAATTATATTTTGATTATGCAGCGACAACACCTGTATTAGATTATCACTGCCATATCAATCCACAGGAGATTTACGAGAACCGCCAGTTCGAAAACATCACTCAGGTATGGCTCGGCGGCGACCACTACAAATGGCGCTTTATGCGTTCCTGCGGTGTGGATGAGTATTACATCACCGGAGAAGCTCCAGACAAAGAGAAATTCTTCAAATGGGCTGAATGCTTAGGAAAAGCAATCGGAAACCCACTTTTCCACTGGAGCCATCTCGAATTACAGAAATATTTCGGATACAACGGTGTTTTAAACAAAAAAACTGCGGAGGAAGTCTGGAATCTCTGTAACGCAAAACTTGCAGATCCATCCATGTCTGTCCGCAATATCATCAAACAGTCCAATGTAACTTTAATCTGCACAACAGACGATCCTGTTGACAGCTTAGAGTGGCACAAAAAAATTGCTGAGGACAATAGCTTTGACGTTCAGGTTCTTCCGGCATGGCGTCCTGATAAAGCAATGAATATCGAAAAACCAACTTATCTTGATTACCTTGCGACTTTATCTGATGTTTCCGGCATCAAGGTAGATTCCTTTGCTTCTTTGTGCGAGGCATTAAAAAACCGTATGAACTTCTTTGCTTCCATGGGATGCTCTGTATCCGATCACGGTTTAGAGTATGTGATGTACGCTCCTGCTTCTGCTGAAACTGTAGAATCTATTTTTGCAAAACGTCTTGGTGGAGCTTCCATCACAAAAGAGGAAGAAATCATTTTCAAAACAGCATTTATGGTTTTTGTTGGAAAAGAGTACGCTAAGAGAAACTGGGTAATGCAGCTTCATTATGGATGCAAACGTGACAACAACACTCCAATGTTCAACAAACTTGGTCCTGATACCGGTTACGACTGCATCAATAACTATGCTCCGTCTTCTGAGATGGCAGATTTCTTAAATGCATTAAACAGTACAGACGAGCTTCCAAAAACCATTTTATACAGCTTAAATCCAAACGATAACCAGTCCATCGGTACGATCCTTGGATGTTTCCAGGATTCCACTGCTGTTGCAAAGATCCAGCAGGGTTCCGCATGGTGGTTCAACGATCATAAGACCGGCATGACTGACCAGATGATCTCCCTTGCAAATCTCGGAAACCTTTCCGGTTTTGTTGGAATGTTAACAGATTCCAGAAGCTTTTTATCTTACACACGCCACGATTATTTCAGAAGAATCCTCTGCAATCTGATCGGCACATGGGTAGAAAACGGGGAATATCCGGCTGATTATGAGACACTCGAGGAAATTGTACGTGGAATTTCTTATAACAATGCTGTAAACTACTTTAATTTTGATTTAGAGTTAGCAAAATAATTTTTATTTAAGGAGAAGGATGTATTATGGAATTACGAACTGCCGCATCTCCAAGAGATGTCAAGCATTACACAACGGAGCGATTAAGAGAAGAATTTTTGATTGACGATCTGTTCCAGCCGGATCAGATCAAACTGGTATACAGTCACATCGACCGTATCATTACCGGTTCTGCTGTTCCTGTAAAACCGTTAACTCTGACTGCCGGAGATGAACTCCGTGCACAGTATTTCTGTGAGCGGCGTGAGCTCGGTGTCATCAACATCGGGGAAGCCGGAAAAATCACTGTCGATGGCAAAATATATAACGTTGGGCATAAAGAAGGCATGTATATCGGAATGGGTTCCAAAGACATCACTTTTGAGAGTGTTGATCCATCTGCGCCTGCCAAATTCTACTTAAACAGTGCTCCTGCCCACAGAACCTGTCCAACTGTTCTGATCAAACCGGAAGGAACACCGGAAGATGGCGTTGTGATCGTCAAAGACTGCAACAAAGTGGAATTAGGTTCCTTAGAATCTGCCAACCACAGAACGATCTGTAAATATATCCTTCCCGGTCAGGTAGAGAGCTGCCAGTTAGAGATGGGAATGACAAAATTAGAACCGGGAAGTGTATGGAACACGATGCCTTGCCACACGCATGACAGACGTATGGAAGTCTATCTGTACTTTGATATGCCAGAAGATGCCCTTGTCATGCATTATATGGGAGAGCCAACGGAAACACGTCATATCGTGATGCGGAACGAGCAGGCAGTCATCTCCCCTAGCTGGTCCATCCACTCCGGCTGCGGCACCCAGGCTTACACATTTATCTGGGGAATGGTTGGCGAAAATCAGGACTTTGATGACATGGATAACTGTGACATGAAAGACCTGATGTAGTTTTTCCATCATCCATCCTACATTTTTTTAGAGAGAAGGTATTATTTTTATGAAAATAGCATTAATCAACGAAAACAGTCAGGCTGCCAAAAATGAACTGATTTTCCAGACGTTAAAATCAGTCGTTGAGCCTATGGGGCACGAAGTTGTCAATTACGGAATGTACTCCGCCGAGGACGATCATCCGCTCACTTATGTACAAAATGGAATTCTTGCCGCTGTATTATT
>OLZZ01000980.1_pt1 | contig 11187 bp, 7 predicted proteins | sample 1673571 | NCBI WGS metagenome assembly OLZZ01 (sample SAMEA103958115, study PRJEB25191) | human gut metagenome | biome: human-associated habitat [ENVO:00009003]; feature: intestine environment [ENVO:2100002]; material: feces | place: Germany | collected 2013/2015 | reverse complement strand
GGAAAAGGCGCAAGCAGATGGCGCAGGTGAATCTGGAAATCGTATTATCCCTCCGCGTCCGTCAGCCCCGTCAAGCCCTCCTGCGTGCGCAGGTTGACGTAGCTGTTAAACACCTGCTCCACCTTCTGCGGATTCTCCTCGACCACGAACGTCATGCCGCCGTCGTCCGTCGGCTCGATGCGCGTCACCAGCACCTGCTCCTCGCCGTCGGGGTTGTCCTCCATCTCCAGCAGCACGGCATATTCGATGTCGTCCAGCGGAATCACCGCGCCGAAGCGGAAGCGCATCACCGTGCCATCAGGGGCAGTCAGCTCAATCAGCGGTTCGCCCATTGCTTCCAGTTCGCTGCGTTCGTCATTATTCGCCATCGCTGTTGCCCTCGTTCACCAGCTGGAGAAATTTGTCGAACACCGCCTGCTGAACGGCCTCATCTTCCACCTGAATATAGCTTTCCGTGCCGTCTTCTTCCTGCGCAACCTGCATGATGAACACCTCGCACTGCCCGTCCTCCGGCGCATCCGCCTCGGAGAGCGCAATGTACAGTTCGCCTTCATGTTCAATCGTCGCCAGATGCTGGAAGCGAATCGGCGCGCCCGTCTCGTCGTCAATCAGTTCAATGATGTTGTCCTGTTCTTCCATTTTCGCTGCCTCCTGTTGCTGCTGGTTGCGGCAGGTGTCCAGATACTGCTGCAAAATCACCGCCGCCGCTACCTTGTCCACATTGTGCTTGCGCTCCGCCCGGTGCATGTTGCCCTCGATGAGCGCGTTCGTCGCGGTCACGGTCGTCAGGCGTTCATCCTGATAGACGACCGAAAGCCCCGCTTTTTCCAGCTGTTCGCAAAACGCTTTGACCTTTTCGGACTGGAAGCCCGCCGTGCCGTCCATATTCAGTGGCCAGCCGGAAAGCACCTGCGTCGTGTCGTAGCGCTGGCAGATTTCCACCACCTTGCGCACGTCCGGCCCGTAGCCGACGCGGTAGATGGTGTCGATGGGCGTGGCAATCAGGCGCGACGCGTCCGAAACCGCCACGCCGATGCGCGCGTCGCCGATGTCCAGCGCGATAATCCGTTCGTTCATGTTTCTTTACTCCGCGTATTTTTCCGCGCCCTTGCCCGCCACCGCCAGGCACGGTTCGGCGGTCAGCACCTTGTGCGCCACGTCCATCACCATTTCCGGCGTCACGGCTTCGATGGCGGCAATCGTCTTTTGGTGGTCAGTCGGATGGCCGTTGAGCAGCGTTGAGCGCCCCATCGCCTGCATCCGGCTGCCGGAGCTTTCCAGCCCCATCAAATAGCCCGACCGAAGCTGCGTTTTGCTGTCGCGGAACTCCTTGTCCGTCATGCCGTCCTTCAGGAAACGCTTGAGTTCGCTGTCGATTTCCTCCAGCACCTTATCGCCGTTTTTCGGGCTGATGCCGGCGTAAATGCCGTATGTGCCGATGCCCTGATACGAGTTCGGGTAGGTGTAGATGGAGTACGCCATACCCAGCTCTTCGCGGATGCGCTGGAACAGCCGGGAGGACATCGCGCCGCCCAGCACGTTGTTCATCACCGCGACGGCATACACGTCGTCCGTGCCGTACGCGAATCCCGGATAGCCAAGGCAGATGTGCAGCTGCTCGGTGTCCTTTTCCTTCACAATGCGCCGTCCGGTCAAAACCTGCTGTTTCGGCACAACGAGTGCGCTTTCGCCGCCCTGCCAAGTGCCGAAGTATTTTTCCATCAGCGCCTGCACCTGCGTGGGCTCATAGTTGCCCGCCAGCGCCACCACCGTTTCTCTCGGCAGGTAGCGCTTGTTCTTGTAGTCCATCAAGTTGGCGCGGGTGTACGCCGCGACCTGTTCCGCCGGCCCCAGAATCGGCTGCCCCAGCGACTGCGCGCCGAACTGCGCCTTCGCCAGCAGGTCATGCACCAAATCTTCGGGCGAATCCTCGTCCATCGAGATTTCTTCCAGCACAACGCCGCGTTCCTTGTTCAGCTCCTTCTCGTCCATCGTCGCGTTCATCACCATGTCGGCGATGATGTCGATGGCGAGCTCGATGTCCTCGTCGATGACCTTGGCGTAGCAGCAGGTGCAGTCCTTGCCCGTGAAGGCGTTCAGCTGCCCGCCGACCGCGTCCATTTCCTCGGCAATCTGCCGGACGGTGCGCTTCGTCGTTCCCTTGAAAATCATGTGCTCAATGAAGTGGGACAGGCCGTTTTCTTCCGGCGTTTCCATCATCGAACCCACATGCATCCACGCGCCGATAGACACCGACCGCAGATGCGGCAGGCGTTCCCCCAGCACACGCAGGCCATTGGGCAGCACCCATTCATCACGCATACATTCATCAGCTCCCGCTACTTTTTTCAGTATGCTATCCATTTGATTCCTTTCTGATGCACAATTGCATCGTTTCGTACGATTCTCCCGAAAAAGCAGAAAATTCGCAAAAGCCCGGTGCAATCGCAGGGACTTTTGCGAATTTCTTCATATTATTACATTCTGATTCCGCATAAAGGGTCATCCCTCTAAATTTAACTTTCGATAAAGTTCAAGCAAGAGAGTGTGCATCCGAAGGGGTCAAGGGGGGGATCGGAAAGCCCCCTTGCGCGCCCGCAGGCGCGTCTCCCTGCAACAAAAGCGACCTTTTATGCAGAAAATTCAACCAAATCAGCAATCAACCACTGAAAGGTTGTCGGAAACGCGATTAGTTCCGACCATCCCGACGCGGAGGACGCGCGCGGAAACCTTCCGCACGACGCGGGGCAGCCGCGGCGGTGTTGTCGTAGGTGATGTCGTTGCGCACGAGGTTCACACGACCCTGCGCGTCGATTTCCGCGACCTTCACTTCCAGCGTGTCGCCAATCTTCACAACGTCCTCGACCTTCTCCACGCGGTGATTCGCCAGCTTGGAGATGTGAATCATGCCGTCCTTGCCGGGCAGCAGCTCGACAAACGCGCCGAAGTTCATGATGCGCACGACCTTGCCCGTGTACACCTCGCCAACCTCGATGTCCTTCGCGATGCCCTCGATGATGCGGCGCGCCTTGTCGGCTGCTTCCGCGTCGGGGGTGGAGATGAACACACGGCCGTCGTCCTCGATGTCAATCTTCACGCCGGTTTCGGCAATAATCTTGTTGATCATCTTGCCGCCGGGTCCGATAACCTCACGAATCTTCTCCGGATTGATGGTGAAGCGGACAATCTTGGGCGCGTACTTGCTCAGTTCCTTGCGCGGCTCGCCGATGCAGCTGAGCATCTTTTCGAGGATGAACAGGCGACCCTTGAGCGCCTGCGCCAGCGCGGTTTCGAGAATCGTGCGGTCAATGCCCGCAATCTTGATGTCCATCTGGATGGCGGTGATGCCGTTCATGGAACCAGCGACCTTGAAGTCCATGTCGCCCAGGAAGTCTTCCAGGCCCTGAATGTCGGTCAGGACAGCCACCTTGCCGGACTCCACGTCCTTAATCAAGCCCATCGCGACGCCCGCGACCGGCGCGTGAATCGGCACGCCCGCGTCCATCAGGGACAGGGTGGAACCGCACACGGACGCCATGGAGGACGAGCCGTTGGAGGACAGGATTTCGCTCACCAGGCGCATTGCGTAGGGGAACTCTTCCTCAGAGGGGATGACGGGCAGCAGTGCGCGCTCCGCCAGTGCGCCGTGGCCGATTTCGCGGCGACCGGGGCTCTTGAGGCGCCCCGCTTCGCCCGTGGCGTACGGCGGCATGTTGTAGTGGTGGATGTAGCGCTTGAAGTCCTCGCTGGACAGGCCATCCAGCACCTGACCCTCGCTGGTAGAGCCCAGCGTGGTCACGGTCAGCGCCTGCGTCTGACCACGGGTGAACACGGCAGAGCCATGCACGCGCGGCAGCACGCCCACTTCGCACCAAATCGGGCGGATTTCCGTCACGCCGCGGCCGTCGGGACGAATGCCCTGCTCGATAATCTTCTTGCGCATGACTTCCTTGTTCAGGTAGTACAGCGCATCAGCGATTTCGGCTTCGCGCTCCGGGAACTGCTCCGCCAGCGCTTCGATGGTTTCCTGCTTGACCTGCGCTTCACGCGCCTGACGCTCCTGACGGTTGAAGGTGTCGAACACCCACACGCACTTGTCGTAGGCGAATTCACGCACGGCCTGCTTCACGTCGTCACCAGTCACGTTCAGCGGCACCTCGACCTTTTCCTTGCCGATTTCCGCCACAATCTTGTCCTGGAACTCGACGAGCTTCTTGATGTACTCGTGGCCGAACATGATGGCATCGAGCATCGCCGTTTCGCTGACCTCGTTTGCGCCCGCTTCCACCATCATGATGGCGTCCTTCGTGCCGGCGAGGTAAACGTGCATATCGCTCTTTGCGCGCTGCTCTTCATCGGGGTTGATGACGTACTGCCCGTCCACGCGGCCGACAACCACCGCGCCCGTCGGGCCGTTCCACGGAATTTCGCTGACCGCCAGCGCGATGGACGAACCGATCATCGCGGGGATTTCCGGCGGCACATCCTGCTCAACGCTCAGCACGGTCACAACAACCTGCACATCGTTGCGCATTCCCTTGTTGAACAGGGGGCGCAGCGGGCGGTCGATCAGGCGGCAGGTCAGGGTCGCCTTTTCGGTCGGACGGCCTTCACGCTTGATGAAGCCGCCGGGAATCTTGCCCACGGAGTACTGCTTTTCCTCCACGTCCACAGCCAGCGGGAAGAAGTCCACGCCGGGACGGGGGGTCGGCGCCATCGTCGCGTTCACCATCACGACGGTATCGCCCAGATGCACCCAGACGGAGCCAGCCGCCTGTTCGCAGTATTTGCCGAATTCCAGCGTCAGCTCGCGGCCCGCCAGATCCATGCTGTACTTTTTGCTTTCCATTGAGAATCTCCTTATACTCAGTCGTAGGAAGGCGGATGGCTGCCTTCCTGAACCGCCCGGAGATGCTATCATATGAAAACCCCCTGAATCAGGCGATTCGGGATTTTCAAGGGATAACATCTCCAGACCCTGCCCATGTTCTGCGCCGCCTTGCCGCAAAAAGCCGCCGTGAGGAGGATTCTCCCCTGCCGCGTGTCTCCAGACGGCGGCTCTTGCGCGCAAAGCCGCCGAGTTCTGCGATAATTACTTACGCAGGTTCAGCTTAGCGATCAGCGCACGATAACGCTCGATGTCGGTCTTCTTCAGGTACTCCAGCAGACCACGGCGACGGCCGACCATCAGCAGCAGACCACGGTTGGAGTGGTGGTCGTTGCGGTTGGTCTTCAGGTGCTCGTTCAGGTGGTTGATGCGGTCGGTCAGCAGGGCAATCTGCACTTCGGGAGAACCGGTGTCGCCTTCATGCTGGGCGTAGGTGGCAATGATTTCGCTCTTGGTCATGGAATTTCATCCTCCAAATTTTTATTTCGGGCAATGCCCGTGGGCAATCGCCTGTTCACGCAGTGCGCCGTCGGAGTCTTCGGTCGTCCGCGCAAACGGTTCGCAGACCCATCCATTATTGTATCAGATTTTTTCCCGTTTGTAAATGGTTAATTCGCGCCTTTCGGGAAAATTTCAGGCAATTTGCTGGGAAAATTAGTACGCTTTCGCGAAATACATAACCTTCTTCGCCTTTTTGCCGCAGCAGACGCAGGTATCACCGAACCATTCCTTTTCCTGGTCAAAGGGCATATTGCGGGAGGAGGCGTTGAATTTCTCCTTGATTTCGTCCTCGCACGCGCGTTCGCCGCACCACATGGCCTTTGCGAAGCCATTTTCGACTGCCGCGCCCAGCTCCTCCATGTTGTGGACGACGTGGGTCTTTTCGTCGCGGAACTTCTTCGCCTGGTCAAAGAGCGTCTGCTGAATATCGTCCAGCAGCGCCTTCAATTCGTCCGCCAGATTTTCCAGCGGCAGCGTCACCTTTTCGCACAGGTCGCGGCGGAACACGGTCACGACGCCGTTTTCGAGGTCGCGCGGGCCGACTTCCAGCCGCACCGGCACGCCCTTCATTTCCCAGTCGTTGAACTTGTAGCCTGCGGACACCGTGTCGCGGTCGTCGAGCTTGACGCGGATGTCCGCCGCCTTCAATTCCTCAAGCAGCTTCTCGCACGCCTCCATCACGCCCGGCTTGTGCGCCGCAATCGGCAGGATGACCGCCTGAATCGGGGCAACGCGCGGGGGCAGGCGCAGGCCGCGCTCGTCGCCGTGGGTCATGATAATCGCGCCAATCAGGCGGGTCGATACGCCCCAGCTCGTTTCCTCGGCGTAAGTCAGCTTGCCTTCCTTGTTCTGGAACTGAATGCCGTACGCCTCGGCGAAATTCGTGCCGAAGTTGTGGCTCGTGCCTGCCTGCAGCGCCTTGCCGTCCTGCATCATGGCTTCCATGGAGTACGTCGCGCGCGCACCAGCGAACTTTTCCTTCTCCGACTTCTGCCCGACATACACCGGCAGCGCCATCACGTTTTCCGCCACTTCCTGATAGACGTGCAGCATCTGCATCGTTTCTTCCTGCGCTTCCTCGGCGGTCGCGTGAACCGTGTGACCTTCCTGCCAGAGGAACTCGGCGGTGCGCAGGAACGGACGGGTCGTCTTCTCCCAGCGCATGACGGAGCACCACTGGTTGTACTTCATCGGCAGGTCACGCCACGTCTGCACCCACTTGGCGTACATCGTGCAGAAGATGGTTTCGGAGGTCGGGCGCACTGCCAGACGCTCCTGCAGTTTTTCCGTGCCGCCCTGCGTCACCCACGCCACTTCCGGCGCGAAGCCTTCCACATGCTCCGCCTCCTTCAGCAGCAGCGATTCCGGAATCAGCATCGGGAAATAGACATTTTGATGACCCGTTTCCTTGAAGCGCTTGTCCATTTCCGCCTGAATGCGCTCCCAAATTGCGTAGCCGTAGGGGCGCACGATCATGCAGCCGCGAACGGGCGCGTAGTCGCACAATTCCGTCTTGAGGATAACGTCGGTGTACCACTGGGAGAAATCCTCGTCGCGGGGGGTGATGTGGGTGACAAATTCCTGTTTCTTTTCCTTGGCCATGATTTTTTCCCTCCATTATTGATGATTGATGATTCGAGGCGATACTATTTCCTGATGAGAATGCGCTAAGATGCGCCGCGAATTTTTCTCGCTGGCTAACGCGAATGAAACGCAGCGTAGCAGCGCTACGCTAAGTGGAATGAGCGGACGACAGCGGGGAAAAGGCGCAAGCAGATAGCACAGGCGAATCTGGAAATAGTATGAGAAAAAGCCTCCGCCTCTGCTGATTTTGCAGGGACGAAGGCATTGCTGACTTGCATTGCTTCGCGGTACCACCCGGCTTAGGGCAAAGGCGGATGTTCCCCCTTGTCCTCTCTCTTGCGTCCGCTCTCGGAGACGAACCGGCGGGGATTAGCCGCAGCTCCCGGTCGGGATGACGCGCCCGCTCCCCATGCGCCTTTCACCGCCGCGCACTCGCTTTCCGGGGGCAATTCCCGCGTCAGAACCGTTCATTGCTCTGCTGTGATTATACACCACGCCCGCCGCAAATGCAAGCACTCCGCGCAAATTATTTCCGCACCAGCACACTCATTCCGAATTATTTCTTTCCCCACAGCGGCCGCGGATACTCGCCTTCTTCCGCCTTGCGCAGCATCGCCTTGGCGACGACTGCCCTGTCCTCGTGGTAGGTCACGCCGTACCAGCGGTCGGGGCAGGTCAGCACGCGCGCCGTCGCCCGGTGACGGTCAAGCTGGCGGCTGACGGCGGTCGGCAGGTAATACTCCGCCTTCATCGGGTTGTTCTCCATTGCCTCGTTCAGGAAGGGCACGAAGCCCTCCGCCAGCGCATCCAGAAAATCCGGCGTAAAGCCCCAGCAGTTCATGCTGACGGTCGTATCGTCCGGCAGGCGGCGGTACATTTCGCCATCCTCCGTGAACAGCGGGCCGTCGCAGCTGGCGATAATGTGCGTGCGCTCGCGCACCTCCTTCAGGAAGCCGAACTCGTTGACCGTGCACACGCCGCGCGACACATAGCCGTTCTCCGTCAGCGTGTTTTTCAGCGCGTAGCCGACCATGAAGTACTCGCCGCGCTTGCCCCGCAGCGTCCGCAGGTACTCATACGCCAGCTTGAACGCGCCCGCGCCGTAGTCCGCGTTGATGACGAGGAACGGCGCATCGAGGAATTCGCGGCAGCACAGCACCGCGTGCCCCGTGCCCCACGGCTTCACGCGCCCTTCCGGGACGGAAAAGCCATCCGGCAGCTTATCTAATTGCTGGAAGGCGTAGTTTGCTTCCATCCCCGCCGGCACGCGCGAACCGACCATCGCCTTGAAGGCATCTTCAATCTCGTGCTTAATCAGGAACACGACGCGGCGGAAGCCCGCCTGGTACGCATCGTACAGGCTGTAATCGAGGATGACCTCGTCGTCCGGGCCGACCGGATCCAGCTGCTTCAGTCCCCCGTAGCGGCTGCCCATGCCCGCCGCCATCATCACCAAAATCGGTTCTTTCATGGCTGATTCCTCCTGCTGATGAGTTTTGCCTGCCGCCATTATAGCGCGAATCTGCAATTTTTACAATCTGCAAACGGAAAAAACGCGCTATCAGGTTGCGCAAACCAGAATTTTGTCGTATAATAGAAACTGATTTAGAATGCAAGGAGGAACATTCCTCATGGACTTTTTGAAAACGCTTCTGGCGTATGTCGCGCTGACCGTCGCCTTCTCCGTTCAGGAGGGGCCGCTGCCGCAGGATGTCCCGACCCCGACGCCCCTGCCGCCGAACGTGACGGCATCCCCGATTCCCAACGCGCCCGCCGCGACCGACGTGCCCACCGCCACGCCGACTGCCTCGCCCATTCCCGAACCCACGATAACGCCCAACATGGGCTACAAGACCGTGCAGTGGCAAGACCGCGGCTCAGGCGTGCTGAAGGTGCAGAAAAAGCTGATTGAGCTGGGCTATCTGGCAGAGGGCGAGGCTGACGGCGCGTACGGCAGCAAGACGACCGCCGCCGTCCGCCGCTTCCAGAAGGCGAATGGGCTGTCCGTGGACGGCATTGCGGGTCAGGCGACGCAGACGCGCCTGTTTGAAGACCCGAACGTTGTGCCCTACTCCCCGCCGACCGTGCCGCCGACGGCGACCCCGACCCCCGCGCCGGAAACGCCCGCGCCGAGCGCCGCGCCGACAGCATCTCCGGCGGATGATCTGCCTCTGCCGGGCGCGTCCGGCGATTTCCCGGTGGATACGGTGACGACCGAAGCGCCGGTATATACGCCGGAGGGCTTGACGCTCCTGCCCAACGGCAGCATCATCCTTGGCAACGGCGGCGCGACGCTGACGATGACCGTCACGCAGGATGGCGTGGGCTACACGCGCCGTCCGAGCCTGTGGGTGAACACAGTGGGCAGTCCGGTCATGTCCCTGCGCGAGCTGGCGGCTTGCATCGACGACTGGCAGCTAAAGCGGCGTGTGGGTGCTGTCCGCGGCAGGCTACACGGTCGTCATCCGCGAGACGGACAGCGGTTTGTCCGTGATGGTGGATGGCAGCGCAATTGCGATGGAATCCGGCGCCGTCCGGCTGGACAACGGCGAAGTGTACATCTCCGACATGTTCCTGCGCACGGCGCTCCGCGCGACGACCATCTACGACAGTGACGAGCAGTCGCTGATTCTGTTCGTGCGGAACAAGTCCGTCAGCACATCGGCAGACTGAAGGGAATTCGGAATTCGTTGGTTTGTTCGCGATTCCGCGAAAAGCAAAAAGAACCGCCCGGTACATCTGTGTTTGGCAGATAACCGGGCGGTTTTTTAAGGCACCACCTCATTTGTGCGGTGTTACCTTAATTGTACTCGACTGTTTCCTGATACGCCTTATACGTTGACGTGCAGAGCAGCTTGCGGTCGACTTCCTTGCCGTTCTGATACCAGATTTGGTAGGTTTCGACGACGTAGCCAGTGCGCTTTTTGATGGTCGTCTCCTGCGTACCGGCGGCGAGTTTCGTGTTCTGGACGTACTTGGTGTCGCTCGGCGGGTCAATCGTGCGCGTGACGGTGCTTTCCAGGTCAATCGACACGCCGTCGGGCAGGAGCATCCCGTAAATTTCGACGGTGCACTTCTGCTTGGAATAATTCGCGACGATGTAAATCGGCCACTCGGTGTCGTTCTTGAACTTGAAGTCCAGGTTCGGCCAGTTGACCGTCGCGTCCATTCCCTTCTGGACGTAGGAGCTCGGCCACGCGTGCGGGCTGCGGTAGACGATTTCCAGATTCGCGCGCGCGACGGCGTTGAAGAGCGTCGAGCTGGTCTGGCATACGCCGCCGCCCACCTCCGGCACGCTCTGCCCGCCGGAAATCGCCGTTGCTTCCTTGTAGCCCTTCGCCGCCGTGCGCTGCCCCGTCGCCTGATTGAAGGAGAACGTATCCCCCGGCGCAACCTTATAGCCATTGATGGCTTGGCAGGACAGGTCGATGTTCGTGTTGCGGTTGGAATTGCTGGTGGTTTTCGTCGTGTAGGTGGAAATGCGCCCGAACTTGCCCACAATCTGTGATTTTGTCACGTCCGCCAGCACCGTGTCCGACTGCAAACGCAGGGACGCGGTGTAATTGCCCATGTCCAGCACGCCCGTGAGCGTCTGATAGACGCTGTTGGCATCCAGATACGCGCCGCTGATGTCGCTGTTGAAAGTGAACTGCTTCGTCGCCGGGTCAAAGGACTCCACCGTCGCGTTCACAGGCGTGCAGGTCACATCCGCCGCGATATTCTCCGCGATTTTTCGCACGGCATCGCGGTCGTAGGTGATTTGCGTCTGAAGCGTCACGGGGCTTTGCTGCATCGCGCGAATCGTCGCGACGCGCTCGCTCAGCGGCGTCCGCCCCGAACCGCGCAGGGCGGTTGTGTTCCCGCGCCCAGCGGCATAGGCAACCGCCGCCATCTCGCTCACGTTGCGGTAGAGCGGCACGTCGTAACCCGTGATGTCGTAGGTGTACGCATCCGCCACCACATGCAGGTTCACGCTGGAATTGTCCACGCCGCCCTGCCCCAAGGCGCTTTCGGCGTCCGCGCGGGTCATTCCGCCAACGTTGATGCCGTCAATCGTCACGCCGGGGAAAATGCGGTCGGTGTTGACCAGCGCGACCGCCTCATTGAAATTCGCGATTCGCTCCGCGTCATACCGGATGATGCTGCCGTTGACGAAAGCCAGTGTCGGCAGCCCGGCCAACTCCATGCCCAGCATCTGCGGCGCGGCAAGCAGC
>OLZZ01000978.1_pt1 | contig 11193 bp, 8 predicted proteins | sample 1673571 | NCBI WGS metagenome assembly OLZZ01 (sample SAMEA103958115, study PRJEB25191) | human gut metagenome | biome: human-associated habitat [ENVO:00009003]; feature: intestine environment [ENVO:2100002]; material: feces | place: Germany | collected 2013/2015 | reverse complement strand
GTAATAATATCTTTTGATGCTGTTACCATTCCATCAGAACCATAACCATATACTAGTATTTCTCTTGTACCTTTATGTTTTATATTATAAGGATTAATCTTAATACTTTTATTTGTTAAATCATCTGTTATACCAACGGTAAATCCATTAAAAGGTTTATCATCTAGAAAATCAAATACAGATTTAATCATAGAACAGTCAGTATCTTTACCAGAAAGGCCATATCTTCCTCCTACTATTAAAGGTTTTATATTCTTTTCTTGATACATAGCACATACATCTAAATATAGTGGTTCTCCAGCACTTCCAGGTTCTTTTGTTCTATCTAAAACCGCTATTTTAGATACTGTTTTTGGCATAACATCAAAGAAGTATTTGCTACTAAAAGGTCTATATAAATGAACTTCTAAAAGACCTAATCCTTCTTCATTTTGAACTACTTCACGCACTGTATCACAAACAGATCCCATTGCAACTATAACTTTTCTTGCATACTTATCACCATAGTAATTAAATGGTTTATAGTCTGTTCCTATTTCTTTGTTTAGTTTTTGCATATAATCGTTTACGATATCAGGAACTTTGGCGTAATCTTTATTTCTTGTTAGTACTGATTGAAAATAGATATCTTCATTTTGAGCTGTTCCTTTAGTGATACTTTTATTTGAGTTTAAAGCACGATTTCTAAATTCAGTGATTTTATCATAATTTACTAGTTTTTTGATTACGTCATCACTTATTTCATTTATAACATTATATTCATGACTGGTTCTAAAGCCATCAAAAAAGTTAATAAAAGGAAGTGAAGACTTAATACTAGCTAAATGACTAACCATAGCCATATGATAAGCTTCTTCCACTGAAGAAGATGAAAGCATACAAGCACCAGTTTGTCTAACTGCATATATATCTTGATGATCACCAAAAATACTAAGACTATGCGTAGATAAACTTCTAGCAGCTACATGAATAACTCCCGGAAGCATTTCTCCAGCCATTTTATATATACTAGGAATCATTAAAAGTAATCCTTGACTTGCAGTAAAGGTTGTACCTAAGTTTCCAGCATTTAAAGCACCATGAAGGGCACCAGCAGCACCAGCTTCACTTTGCATTTCACAAACTTTAACTACATTTCCAAAAAAATTCTTTTTTCCTTGGCTTGCATATACATCAACATGATCAGCCATAGGACTTGATGGAGTAATAGGATAAATTGCAGCAACATCGGTAAATGCGTAGGAAATATACGCAGCAGCTGTGTTGCCATCCATTGTTTTTACATTTCTCACAGATCAACACTCCTTTGTATGGGAAATCTGTTCAAGGGGAGCAGAGGAGATGAAGGATGAGGAAGGCGGTGCCTTTCCGGCCACGGATCCCTGCTCATCAGTCACATGGCTTTTATACCTTTGCCTTTACTCTTCCCTTGCAAGATACCTGAAAATTAGATACAATGGTTTTATGATAATTTTGCATAGATGGATTCACTTTATTCTATACTAAGTCATAGACCATGGACATTTCCAGGGCATCCGAATAGATACATTTCTATTATAGAATAAAGATATGGATTTCACAAGAAAATGAGAAGGAGAAAGGAATTAAGAGTAGCTGGTAACTAGTGACTGGTGCCTGGGAATGCCCGGTGAGTTGTGACTGAGATAGTACTTTCGGGCTTCGCTCATCGTAATGGACCATTCCCGCTTTTCCTCTTTCTCGCTTTTCCACGGAGGATCACAATGGATTATCGTCATCTGAAATATTTCATGGAAGTCGCTGAACAGAAGAGTTTCTCGAAAGCAGCGCGCAATCTTCATATTTCCCAGTCCGCCATCAGCCGCATGATCAAGTCGCTGGAGGATGAGCTGGGGGTCGTGCTTTTCATCCGCAATGCAAAGACGGTAGAGATCACAGCGCCGGGGACCATTTTCCTAAACTATGCGAAGCGGTGTCTTTTTATTTTTGAACATCTGAAGTCGGATTTTGAAAATGAATTCAACCTGAAGCAGGATACCATCGAGATCGGGCTGCCGCCGATCACCGATGCGCATGTCTTTGCAAAGCTTCTGGGCGAATTCAAGAAGAACTATCCGCAGATCGCCATCAAGCTCTATGAGCACGGTTCGAAGGTCATCGAGACCTCTGTCCAGGAGGGGGTCATCGACGTCGGCATCATCTGCACCATTCCGAATAACGAATTCGAGTCCTTCTTCCTTTCGGAGGATGAGATGTGCGTCGTCATGCCGAAGGGCTATCCGCTCGAAGAGCACCAAGTCGTCCCGATGAAGCTGCTCGCAGACTATCCGCTCGTGCTGTACCGCGATGATTTCAATATGCATGATGACATCATGTCGAACTGCAAAAAGATCGGCTTCACGCCGAAGATCGTATTCGAGACGAGCCAGCGTGAGCTGATGCTGCAGACGGTCGCGAGCGGCCTTGGCGTCGCGATTCTGCCGTCGCGCCTGTGTCCGGCAAACAGCGAGGAAAGCAAGGTCGTCACCCGTGTGATGACAGAGCCGCGCATGACGCATCACCTCTATGCCATCTGGAAGAAGGGCCGCTATCTCTCCCGCGCTGCCCGTCTCTGGATCGAATTTACCAAAGACCATCTGACGCTCTTGAACGACCCGCGTAAGATCGATGATATGATGAGGAAATAGGATTTCCATGGAACAGTGGAAAAGGAAAATACAGTGGAGAGAACGTAAATATCTCTACCTTATCATGGCCATGCTGCTCGGCATGGTCATTTATCAGCAGTTTTTGATCACTGACCTGCAGGAGCGGATGATGAATATCGAGGCGTCCTGCTATGACGAGCAGCTGAATGACATCCGCTATGAAGCGGAGGAAGCGCTTCGTCAGAATGAAGAGCAGGGAAAGGATATCTATCTTCTGCAGAAGCACAGTGCGGATCACCGCTTCCGCCTGCTGGAATTGGAATGGGAGAAGTAGTGGTCGGTGGTCTGTGACTAGTGACTGGAGACTGGAAGACGTTAGACATCAGATGTCAGATATCTGTAGTCTAACGTCTCCAAGACTCCAAGTCTCAAGTGGGCACCGCCAAGATGTATACTCCGTGACGCTTTTGATTTTGTACGCTGCACCTTCCATTTTCACTATTAGGGAAACGCTGATTAAATCGCAGAGTCAGATTCTACAAGAATTTTTATACATAGCTTCGTCATAGCCTTCCTTAAATAGCTCGCTATTCGCGTCAGGTTATTCCTCGCTATGCATAAAAATTCAAGAGTAAAATCTGACAACGATTGAATCAGTGTTTCCCTAGCGAGAATTGAAGGTGTAGCGCCAGTTCATATATTGTAAGATCAACATAAAGGTGACTTCTATGGCACAGGATCGGTTTATGGCTTTGGATGCGCTTGCTTTGATGAGACACAGCAATGCTTCATGGAAGCTTCTCGCTTCTGATGATGCAGCTTTCTGCTGTGCCTTTTTTTATCAGGAATTTTTGGCGGGCAATGTGAGAAATCTGCCGGAAGCACGTCTTTTGATGGACATGCGTCCATTTCTGAAAGAGAAGCATGCCCTGGCGAAGGAGGCGCAGCCGGAGGAGGAAGCGCTCGAGGGGGAAGCGAAGCTGTACCTGCGCCGCTGGTCGGATGAAGAGCACCGCTGGCTTCGCCGTTTCTATCGAAATCACATGACGTACTATGACCTCACGACTTCGGGGCAGAAGGCCGTAGAGTGGCTGGAAAATCTGCGCAGTCGGAGCTTCATCGGGACGGAGTCGCGCCTCCACACGTTCTTCAATATCTTGCACGAGATCGAGCATAAGGCGAATCCGGATAAGAAGGCGCGCTTGGACTACCTTAGAAAGCAGCGGGCGGAGATCGATGAGAAGATCCGTCGGCTCCGCGAAGGCGGGGAAGTCGAAGTCTTAGATGAAGTGCAGATCAAGGAGCGCTTCATGGAAGCCATGGACATCGCGGCAGGGATTCTTTCTGATTTCCGTGAGGTCAAAGATAAATTTCAGGGCATCTACAATGATTTTCGCAATGAAGTGAACGAGTGGGAGCAGGGCAAGGGGGCGCTGCTCTCGCAGTTCATCGCGGACAGGGAAATCATCGAAGAGTCGGAGCAGGGCAAGAGCTTCGCCGCCTTCTTCGACTACCTGATGGCGTCCTCGCAGCAGGAGGATTTCGATCAGACGATGCGAAAGATTCTCCGCCTGAAGGCACTTGCCGGTGAGACGAACCGCTACAATCCGCTCCATGTGCGCCGTGCGTGGGTGGACGGCGCAGAAGACGTGCAGCAGACGATCGGCAAGCTATCGGAGCAGATCCGCTGGTATGTCAATGAGAACAATCTGCAGGAGAAGAAAAATATCTATTTCCAGGTGAAGGAAATCGAGAAGAAGGCACTCGCGATGAGGGGGAGAGAGCCGAAGCGGGAGAAGGAATTCATGTGGCTTGATGAAGCCGCACCGACGATTTCTCTTCCGATGGAGCGGCCGCTCCGCATGCCGCCCGCGCAGATGGAGCTTGCCGCGGATGCGCTCACGGTGGGTGAGCACGAGGGGAGTCTGGAGGTGATTTTCAACCAGGTCTATGTGGATAAGGCGCTGCTTCGCACTCGCATCGAGGACATGCTCGAGACGCGGCCGAAGGTGACGCTGAAGGAAGTCATTGACGCCTATCCGCTTGAGAAGGGGCTTTTCGAGCTCTTGGCGTACATGGAAATCGCCAAGAGCGAGGCGTGCCATTTCACGCCCGCCAAAGAACGGATCTTCTTCCAGGGAATCGATGGCCGCAGCCGCTATGTCACGATGGAACGTATTGTTTTTGAAAAGAAGGAGCCATGATGGAAAAAGAAGACATTACATTTTCTACCGTACTGATCCAGCTTCTCTCAGGGATCGTGGTGAAGGAAGCGGCCCCGGAGAGCTGGAATACCATCCTTTCTCAGCAGTATCGCATCAATGAATATATGGAAAAGATCGGGCTTTTGCTTGTCATTGACGAGGATGGCGGCTACGCTTTCCTAAAGCAGAAGGAAACGGATGAGCTGCCCCATCTCGTGAAGAAGCAGCCGCTGACATTCAAGATGAGTCTTTTCCTTGCGCTTCTTCGTAATGAGATCAATGAATTCGACGGGGCGAACGGGGACAGCATGCTTGTCGTGAAGGATGAGGAAATGGTCGCGCGCATGAAGCCATATTTCCCAGATATGTCAGATGAAGTGAAATTTGCTGACTCCATCCGTGCCTGCTTCAAGAAGGCGGTTTCCATGAAGATCCTCTCGCCGGTGAAGGACAATGAATTTGCCTATGAGGTGCAGCCGATCCTGCGCCGTTTCGTGGATGCGGCCTGGCTCTCGGAATTCAACTGGGCGCTCGACAAGTACATGGAAGAGAATGGCATTTCCTTAGAGGACAAGGCGGAAGAAAAGGAGGATACCCATGAATCTCTTTGACACAGACGGCCGCATGGAAGATGTGGGCCCGGGCTACCGCATGCGGCGGCTCGAAGTGTACAACTGGGGCACCTTCGACGGCGCGGTCTGGCCTTTCGAGTTGGGCGGCAATACGTCGCTCCTCACCGGGGAAATCGGCTCGGGCAAGTCGACTCTGGTCGATGCCATCTTGACGCTCCTCATCCCGCAACCGAAAATCAATTACAACAAGGCCGCTGACTCGGGGAGCCGTGAGCGTTCGCTCACGTCCTACGTGCGCGGTTACTATGCGAAGAGGAGCAATGCATCCGGTGAAGAAGAGCCGGTCGCGCTCCGTGATAAGAATAAGTACTCCGTCATCCTCGCCGTCTTTTCGGATGTAGAGAAGGACAGCTACGTGACACTTGCGCAGGTCTTTTTCTTCCAGCCCGGGAGCGAGCGTCCGGCCCGCTTCTTCGTCGTGGCAGAGCGCATTCTCTCCATCAAGAAAGATTTCGGCGGCTTTGGGAATAACATCAGCGACCTCAAGAAGCGTCTGAAGAAATCACTCTATGTGGAAGTATTCAATGACTACACCTCGTATGCGGTGAAATTCAAGTCGCTCTTCGGCATTGTGAGTGATGACGCGCTCGATCTTTTCCAGCAGACCGTCTCCATGAAGAAAGTGAATGGGATCACCGATTTCGTTCGCAAGAACATGCTTGGTGATGTGGACAGGGCGGAGATGGAAGAGAATATCCAGCACCTCCTCACCCGTTTCCATGATCTGAAGAGCATCCATGATGCCATCGTGCGCGACCGCGAGAAGATGGACCTTCTTCGTCCTATCGTGAAGGCGTCGGATACCTATGATGCATGCCTCCTCAAAGAGAGCGAGCTCTCCCTGATGGAAGAGGGGGTGCAGCCGTATCTGGCGCGGGAGGAAATCAAGCTCCTCACGGAAGCGCTTACAGAGAGCAACCGGCAGCAGGAAGAAATGCGTGCTCGCCGCACGTCCTTTGAGGCGGAACTCACCCACGCCTTGGAAGATATCGACGCCAAGAAGAAGGAAATGTGGCAGAATGGCGGCAACCGCCTGCATGATGCGGAAAAAGAACTCAAGAATTGTGAGAAAGATCTCGCGCAGGTGAGAAAGCAGGCGGAGAATTACCGCGTCTATGCGGATGTGCTGGGGCTTTCTGTGCCGACGGTGCTGGAGGATTTCCTGGCTCGGCGAAAAGAGCTCGAAGAACTGGTGGGCGCACTCAAGGCGGAGTATGACGCACTGGATGCGAAGAAATTCGAGGCCGACAGCAAGGAACAGGATATCGTATCGCAGATTTCTGCGGACAAGACAGAGCTCGCGTCCCTTCTGAAGCGCGATAGCAATATCCCGGCCCCCTTCATTGCCATCCGCAAAGACCTCTGCTGCGACCTCAAGGTGGCGGAGAAAGATATGCCATTTGCTGGGGAAATCATGGAAGTGAAGCCCGAGGAGAAGAAGTGGGAAGGCGCACTCGAGAGGCTTCTCGGTGAATTCGGCGTATCGCTCCTCGTGCCGGAAAGTCTCTATGGCAAAGTCATCGACTGGATGGAAAAACATTTTCTCGGCCGCCGCATGGTGTACTACCGCGTCGACGAATACACGCCGCCCGTCTCGATGACAGACCTGCCGGAAACGTCGGCGGTGAGGAAGCTTCATATCAAGCGTGACTCGCCGTATGCGGGCTGGCTTGCCTCCGAGCTGGTGCACCGCTTCGATCACGTGTGCGCGGAAACGACCGCGGAATTCAAGAAAGCCCGCTTCGCGCTGTCGCTCGAAGGCCAGATCAAGACGCAGGGGCGCCGCCATCAGAAAGATGACCGCCACGCGCTCCATGACCGTCGCTATTACGTGCTCGGTTTCTCGAACAAAGAAAAGATCGCTCTCATCAGAAAGGAACTGGAACGCCTCGAAGGGGAGCGCGCTGCGCAGAAGAAAATCGTGCAGCAGATCGTGGCGGAGAGAGAGTCCGTCATCCGAAAGCGGAATGCCGCAGAGAACCTTCTCGTGGTGGATAATTTCAAGGACATTGACTGTCAGTATTTTGCAGACCGCGTCGATAAGCAGAAAGCCATCATCCAAAGCCTCAAGGGCCATTCGAATATCCTCGTTCGTCTCGACCGCGAAGTGAAAGCGCTCGAGAAAGAGAAAAAAGAGATTGAGGAGGCTATTCGCTGCGCAGACGGTGAGCTGGGGAGTCTTGCGCACCAGATCAAAGAATACGAAGATAAAAAAGCTGCAGACGAGAAAATCCTCTTGAGCGCGCCGGAGCTCATCCGCCGCGAAGGTTTCGACCTATTGGACAAGCACCGTGAAGACTGCATCAAGAAACGTTCCTTCACGCTGAAGTCCATGACTGATAAGCAGGGAATGTACAATAAGTGGATCCGGGAAGAAAAAGAAAAGTGGGGCGCGAAGAAGGAGCAGAGTGGCTCGGCCATGTCGTCTGGCATGTCGAAGTACCTGCAGTACCTCTCACTCCATAATGAAAGTGACCCGAATCTTACGAACGAGCTGAACCGCGCAAACAGGAGCGAGTACAAGGAGCTATACCGCCGCATTGGCGAAGATGATCTGCCGAAACTGCTGCCGAAATTCAAGAAGCGACTTCGTGAGAATACGATTCAGGATATGGCGATATTCCAGTCGAAGCTCCTCTCGAATCGCGATGTCATCCGGGAGCGCATTGAGGAAATCAACCGCTCGCTCTACGACATCGACTACAATGTGGGGCACTATATCGAGATCGAGTGCATCGAGTCACTGAACAGTGAAATCAAGCATTTCCGTCAGCAGCTGAAGGTCTGCACCGACAGTGCCATCACGGGCAGTGATGATAACTATAACGAAGAGAAATTCCTCGAAATCGAGAAAATCTTGTCCCGCTTCTCTAAGAGCCGCCCGGGACGAGCGGAAGAAGATAAGAAATGGACAGCGATGGTGACCGATGTCCGGAACTGGTACACCTTTGCCGTCTCTGAACGCATCCGTATGGAGGATGGCAGATGCGGCGAAGAGTACGAACACTACACCGACTCCTCCGGCAAGTCCGGCGGGCAGAAAGAAAAACTCGCCTACACGATCCTGGCGGCCAGCTTCGTATACAGCTTTGGCATCATCGGCAGCCGTGCGCTTCCGACCTTCCGCTTTACGGCGATCGACGAAGCCTTCCTGAAGAGCTCGGACGAGTCCGCTCGCTTCGGGCTCGAACTTTTCCGCAAAATGGGACTGCAGCTTCTTGTCGTGACGCCGCTCGCCAAGATCCCGACCATCGAGCCGTACATTTCTCACCTAGGCTTCGTCTCGCAGAATGAGAAGCGCCAGTCGCAGATCCGAAACCTCTCTATCGGTGAGTACCGGAAGGAGCTCAAAGCCCATGAGAAGAAAGTTTGACGAGCCGCTCAGAAAGAAACTCTCGCGCCTGGAAGCCAATGGCAAACTCTACGTGGCGCTCGCAGAAGGGAGCGAAGTCCCCTATCTGAGCATGCCGCTCAAGCGGCCGCAGGACATAGAGACCAGCTGGGACGAGCTTCTCGCCTGGCAGGACTTTTGGCGCAAAGCGCCGAAAGCATCAGGCGGTCATTCCCTCTGGCATGCAGAAGAAAAACGAAAGCAGACAGCCTCCTTTGGGAAACAGCTGATGCCTGTCCGCGTCTTCATCGATACCCCGGAAGACGCCATGGCACTCCTCGGACTCACGAAGAAGAAAAAAGAATTTCTGGCCGGCCTTTCAGCTGTAGAAAGCCAGATGCCCTCTCTCCGTGACTGGTACCTCACGTATTTTGGCCGGATTTCCGCGGAAGATTTCTTCCCCATGGCGCTATCCATTGCCCGCTTCATGCTGGAGCAGGATGAGCGGGAAGGATACCTTCGCGAGATGGCGATCCCCGGCGTCGATACGAAATTTCTGGAGAATCACAATTTCCTGGTGCGGACTCTCTGGAATGCCCTCTTCCCGGAAAATACCGCTGAGAGTAGTGACGAACTCTGGGAGAAACTCTTCGTACAGAAAGTCCCGACGCCCTCCATCTGCGTCCGAAGCCTCGATGAGCACCTGCGCTTTGCCGGCGTCAGAAAACTCTTCCTTTCGCAGGATGATATCGCCGATTTCCAGCCACCGCACCGCCGTATCTTCATCACGGAGAACAAGGTGAATGGCTATACCTTCCCCGATGCCGAAGACAGCCTCATTCTCTTCGGCATGGGCTATGGCGTCTTGGAAATGGCAGAATCCGCACCTTGGTTAGCTGATAAGGAAATATACTATTGGGGCGATTTGGACCACGATGGATTCAATATCCTGAGCAATCTTCGAAAAGTATTGCCAGAAATGAAGATTCATTCCTTTCTGATGGACAAAGAAACGCTTCTGGCCTATGTGGATCCCAAAGTGAAAGATACAGGAAATACCACCACCATCCCGGACTATTTGACCGTCAGTGAGAAAATGGCATGGAAATTGATTCACGATAACGGTTGGCGATTGGAACAAGAACGGATTCCCCATGAGGAAGTGGAATGGGCTGTGGAGAGACTTTTGGCCGAGGAGGGAAAATAGGGGAGAAAAGGTCACTCAGGTTTACTTAACCATTGCATTTTTCATATTGATAAATGTCGAACCATATGGTAATATACAGATATAGAAGAATATCGATAAAACGACCTGCGACTGGTAAGATCATCATTTTTCGGGCGTATCTTTCCCGCTAAGGGAGGATACAAGAAGGGCTCGACTGGCGGTCTGCTTCGCCATGAACATGGCAAGCGGACAAGAAGTACCGTTAGGAGAGTGCAGTACCTAACCCCTAACACCTAACACCTGATCCCTAGTCAATGGTCACCTAATTTTTTCTGCCACCTGCAGAGAAAGGAGAGTATCATGACACTTCATATCTATTATTGCCCATCTTGCGATTCTTTCGTATTCAAAACCGGAGAAGCCATGGCTGTTTCTTGCTGTGGCGAAACATTGCAGCCCTTGACAGCAGGCACCAGCGATGGAGCCAGGGAAAAACATGTACCGGTGGTGACTCATGAGGGAGACCTCCTTCACGTACAAGTGGGGGAAGTGCTGCATCCTATGTTGGAAAACCATTACATCCAGTGGATCGCCTTGGTGACCGAAGAGGGATTCCAAGTTCGCTATCTGAAACCGGGAGAAGAACCGAAAGCCGCCTTTGCTGATGTGCCTCATGGCGTGGTGTATGAATATTGCAATCTGCATGGCCTTTGGAAATGTGAATTTTAAGGAAACACTGATTACATCGTTGTCCGACTTGGCTCTCGTATTTTCATGCAAGGTGAGGAATAAGCCGCCGCGAATAGCGAGCTATGTAAGGCGGGTTATGACGAAGCATGGCATGAAAATACATGCCAAATCGGACTCTGCGATTGCATCAGCGTTTTCTTCAGATTCGTGATTCGTGACTGGTGACTCATCACCGGGAGGTTCTCCCGATGATGAGCCATCAGTTTTTTGCTGCCCGCCTTACGCAGGGTCAGCCCGCAGGATGTGCCGGTCTTGATCGCAAAGGAAAGCTCGGTTCGAATGAGATAGGACCGGATGAATGACCGATCACGAAATATGATACAATAAGAAAAAGTGATTTCTAAGGCAGCACTGATCCTGCGATCGGATCAGCATTTCCTTAGAATTCGAAAGAAAAAGGAGTGAAGGAGGCGTTTCCGCTTGGATCCATTTGTTCATCTCCACGTCCACACCGTGTACAGTCTTTTCGACGGCACCTGCC
>OLZZ01000969.1_pt1 | contig 11254 bp, 4 predicted proteins | sample 1673571 | NCBI WGS metagenome assembly OLZZ01 (sample SAMEA103958115, study PRJEB25191) | human gut metagenome | biome: human-associated habitat [ENVO:00009003]; feature: intestine environment [ENVO:2100002]; material: feces | place: Germany | collected 2013/2015 | reverse complement strand
ACAAAAAACAATTAGTATGTTGAAAATCGCAAGACCAGTCAGTTTTTTGCTGTTGTCTGTAGCCCTTTGTTCATCAGGGGTGATATTTGCCGCCAACGAAACTACGACTCCCAAAGTTGGCATTTCTCAGCAGCAAGCAAGTTTGAAAGGTGTCGTTGAAGACGAGTTCGGCCCTGTAGCAGGAGCTTCGGTAGTTGTAAAAGGCACTACAAACGGTACTGTTACCGACATGAACGGTAATTTTGTCCTGGAAGTAAAAAAGGGAGATGTAATCGTTATCTCATTTATTGGTTATTTGACCCAAGAGATCAAATACAATGGAGAACAAACGATCAAAGTCAGTCTGAAAGAAGACACCCAAAAATTGGATGAAGTAGTCGTGATCGGCTATGGTACCCAAAAGAAAGTAAACCTCACCGGTGCCGTTGCATCTGTCGGCTCCGAAGAGCTGAAAGAGCGTGTCAATACGGACGTGTTGGCTTCCGTTCAAGGGCAGGTACCGGGAGTAACCATTATCAACCGTCAAGGTTCCATCTCCATCAACATGCGTGGTCGCGGAAACTTGGGGACTTCTTCCCCTTTGTTTGTCATTGACGGAGTACCGGTGACTTCCGGAAGCTTGAGTGGTGGCTCGGCAGATGCCGCTTACATGAATAATTCTAAAACGAATATAATGAGTACGCTGAACCCTTCGGATATTGAAAATATAACAGTCATAAAAGATGCGGCAGCGGCTTCTTTATATGGTTCACGTGCGGCAAACGGTGTGATTCTGATAACCACTAAAAAAGGTACAAAAGGACGTGCTAAGGCTACATTAAAAATGGATGGAGGCTTTTCTAATGCTGCTGTGGAATTCCGTCCAACGTTGAATGGGGAGCAGCGTAGAGAGCTAATTTATGAAGGTTTGATGAACTTTCAGCAAGATGAGATAGCCAAGAATCCGGAGGCGGGATTGGCATCGCCCACCGAATATGCCGATTTACATATCAATGATTATGCCTCCATTCCGGAACTGGGATATACTGACTGGAGAAAGGAATTAATGCGTACGGCACATCATCAAAGTTATGAAGCGTCCGTATCGGGAGGTAATGACAAGACTACGTTCTATTCTTCATTGGGTTTTAACCGTCAGGAGGGTTTGGTGGAAAATTCTAATCTAGATAGATATACAGCGCGTTTGAATGTAACCCAGAAGGTAGGTTCCCGTGGGGAAGTGGGTGCCAATGTGATGTTCTCTCAATTGAATCAGGAAATGAATGAGGAGCGTGGATCATCTATTAATCCTTTCCTTTGTGTGGCTTTGAACACCACTCCGTCTTTTCCGGTACGTGACGCTGAAGGGAATTATGTAGGATCATATCCCAGTAGCAATGTGAATCCGTTGCGTGATATCCGTACAGATTATAACCGTACCCGCATGACACGTATGTTTTCTACAGGCTATGCTTCGATAGATATTATCAAAGGGTTGAAATTGAAAGAAACGCTTAGCTATGATTATAATATTCAGAAAGATTCCCGTTATTGGAATCCGTTGAGTGGAGCCGGAGCTAAAAGTGGTAGTGATGCACAGACGGCAAAGGGATTTATAGAATATAGTAAATTGATTTCTTCCACTTCATTGGGATATAATACGACTATAGCACAATTACACCATGTGGATGCGTTGGTAGCTTATGAAATTGAAAATTATCAGACTGACAAAGCAATGGGGGATAAATCCAAACTTCCTTCAGATTATTTGGTGGAACCGGATAATGCAGCATCATTGAACAGCTTTGTGTCTTCTACTCAGGATTCAAGAATGATTTCTTATGTATCCCGTATCAACTATGATTATGATGACCGTTACTATATTGCTGGTAGCTTTCGTCGTGACGGCAGTTCACGCCTGTCACCCGAGAACCGTTGGGGAAATTTTTGGTCTGTATCCGGTATGTGGAATGTAGGTGCGGAAAAATTTATGCAATCTATAAAGAGTGTGCTGAGTGATTTAAAGATACGTGCCTCGTATGGTGTGAATGGTAATCAACCGGGTGCTCTTTACGGATATATGGGACTTTATTCCTACGGGCAGAATTATATGGGAGGTGGTGGATCTTATGAATCGGCATTACCGAATCCGAATCTTAAGTGGGAAAAGAACTATAACTTGAATTTGGGACTTGACCTGGCGTTTATCAATCGTATTTTTGTCAGCTTGGAATATTATAATCGCGATACGAAAGATTTGCTTTACAATCGTCCTATCAGTAGCACTACCGGTTTCCAAAATTATTTGGGGAATTTGGGACAACTGAATAATAGAGGTTGGGAACTGGAACTGCGTACCATAAACTTTGCCGGTAGCAACTTTAATTGGACTTCTGTTTTGAATATGACCCACAATAAAAATAAGATTGTATCATTGGATGGTAAATTGGAACAGTCTATCGAGGGAAGCTGGTTTATCCATAAAGTGGGGTTGCCGTATTCTACTTTCTATGTGAAAGAATATGCGGGGGTTGATCCTCAGACAGGAAAAGCTTTGTACTATATGAATACACAGGATGCAAATGGCAATTATGACAAAACAGTTACTACTGACGCTTCTGCAGCACAGGCAATTCCTTATAAGTCTGTGGATCCGAAAATTTCAGGAGGTTTTACCAATATCGTGAATTACAAATGGTTTGATCTGGCATTGACGTTGACTTATTCTTTAGGAGGATATTCTTTTGACAAAACCGGAACCTATAATGAAACCGACGGTGCAAAAGAACAGAACTATAACTTGCCCATTTATGAATTGGATCGTTGGCAAAAGCCGGGTGATGTGACGGATGTACCCCGATTTGTACTTGGCCAGGCGGCAGGACCTCAGAATTCATCCCGTTATGTACATAGCACGGATCATTTACGTGTAAAGAACTTGACTTTGGGCTTTACATTGCCGGATCAGTGGTTGACCAAACTGGGTGTCAGTAAAGCAAGATTGTATTTCTCAGGCAGTAACCTGTTGACGTGGGCAAAGTGGAACCAGTATGATCCGGAAGTACCTGTTTCCGGCGAAGTATTTTGTGAAACACCTCCTATGCGTACTTACAGTTTTGGAATAGAAGTCTCTTTTTAATGAATTTCCTTTAAATTAGAACGAAATGAAAAAAATATATTTATCGATTGTTGCGGCTGTATCATTGATGTTTGTTTCGTGTACTGCTGATTGGCTGAATACAGATCCTTCTACGGCAGTTCCCAGTGATGATGCCATTAAAAATATAGATGATGCACAGGTGGCATTGAATGGTATATACCGATTAGCATCCGCACATAGTTATTATGGTGATAATTATCTTTATTATGCTGATTGTCGTGGAGAAGATGTGCAGGCACGTATTAATAAAGGAGCAGGCCGCAGGGTTTCTCCTTACTATTTCTTTGATGTTACGGCGGATGATAATTTTAATATAACCCTTGTCTGGAACCAACCCTATAAAGTGATCCATCAGGCTAACAGTCTGATAGAAAAGTTGGATGCCGGAAATGCGGGGAATGCCAGGCCGGAAGAAGTGGCACGGATTAAATCGGAGGCACTGGCAATGAGAGGACTGGCTTTATTTGATCTGACCCGTTTATTTGGTATGCCTTATACTTTGGATAATGGGGCTTCTTTGGGAGTTCCTATTGAGATTCAGACCACCTTGGAGGATCATGCTCCGGAACGTAACACAGTGGCACAATGTTACGAACAAGTGCTAAAGGACTTGAACGATGCGTTGGGAGGACTGACAAAAGAAAAACATGATGCCTATATGAATTATTGGAGTGTGAAAGCTTTACTTTCCCGGGTGTATCTGTATATGAATGACAATGAAAATGCATTGAAATGTGCAGAAGAAGTAATCAATGACAATGGAGGAATTTACCGGCTTTTTACTCATGATGAATATCCTTCTGTATGGGGAAAAGACTTTAACTCTGAGTCTTTGTTTGAATTCTATTTTACGATGTCTGAACCTTCAGGCGGTTCGGGAGGAGAAGGGGCGCCGATGGTGTATGCCGATAATGTGAAAGATTGGAATAACCTGATTCTGACAAAGGCTTATTTGGATTTGCTGAATGAAGACCCTGAAGATGTGCGCCATGTATTTCCTCATTTGCCGGAAAATGCCGTTGCGGATACATTGCCTGTAGCTGCCAAAGGTCAACCGAAATATCTGATTAAATATCCGGGGAAATCGGGCAGTGTGACCGATGCTGTTTCTACAGTCAATCCACAGGATAATGATCTTTGTATTCTCCGTTTATCCGAGGTCTATTTGAATGCTGCGGAAGCTGCTTTTAAAATCGGCAATACGGAAAAAGCATTGACATATCTGAATGCGATAGTTACCCGTGCCAATCCAGCGAAATCCGTAACATCTGCTGATCTCAGCTTGGAGCGCATTTTGAAAGAAAGACGTAAAGAACTGGTAGGTGAAGGTCATGCTTTCTTTGATTATATGCGTAATGGCAAGTCAGTGGACCGTTCAGGAGGCTGGCATCTGACTATGCCTGAAGATGCTCGTGTCATTACTCCTTCAGACCCTAGGGTGGCACTTCCTATTCCACAAACTGAAATTGATGCTAATCCGAATATAGTTCAAAATCCTAGATAATTGTTTTGTCCATGTTAAGTTTGCCCTTCTTTTCGATGATGATATCGGAGAGAAGGGTTTTCTTTTTACAATTTATATGGTACAAAATCATATTTCGTCCGTCTTCATTTGAAAAGAAAGACCAAAAATATGAGATTATATGGATTGTTACTGTGCGGATGGATGACGGTATCCTTACAGGCCCAACAGATACATGATTGGGAGAATCATCATGTATTACAGATTAATAGGGAACCGGCAAGGGCTGCTTTTGTGCCTTTTGCCAAGCAGAAGGGGGATTGTTCGATGAGTCTGGACGGGATGTGGAAATTCCGGTGGACTCCTGTGCCTTCCGAACGGATAACGGATTTTTACCGCACGGACTTTAATGACAAGGATTGGAAAGATTTTCCGGTTCCTGCCAATTGGGAAATCAACGGATACGGAACGCCTATTTATGTATCGGCAGGATATCCGTTTAAAATAGATCCTCCACGGGTGATGGGGGAGCCTAAAGCTTCGTATACCACCTACAAGGAACGTAATCCGGTGGGACAATACCGGCGTACTTTTATTTTACCGGCTGGGTGGAAGGCAAATGGGCAGACTTTTCTTCGCTTTGAAGGAGTGATGAGTGCTTTTTATGTGTGGATAAACGGTGAACGCATAGGTTATAGCCAGGGAAGTATGGAACCTAGTGAGTTCAATATCACCCGCTGGTTGAAACCGGGAGAGAACCAAATAGCTTTAGAGGTTTATCGGTATAGTGACGGATCTTATTTGGAAGATCAGGATTTTTGGCGTTTTGGAGGTATTCATCGCAGTATTCATTTGGTGCATACTCCAGATATCCGTATCCGTGACTATGTAGTGCGTACCCTCCCTGCTGTTCAGGGGAATTATCAAGATTTCCGACTGCTGATTGATCCGCAGCTCAGCGTTTACCGGGGAATGGACGGTAAAGGTTATACGTTGCAGGCGGTGCTGAAGGATGCGGATGGAAGAGAAGTAGTGAATATGGTTGGCAATGTGGAAGATATCTTGGATTTGGAGCATAAGGCGGCACGGATGAATGAATGGTATCCGCAACGTGGTCCACGTAAGATGGGACGTATGTCCGCCGTTATAAAATCTCCACAACGTTGGACAGCCGAAACTCCTTATTTATATAAGTTGGAGCTTCGTTTACAGAATGTAAACGGACAGACCATAGAGCAAGTGGAACAGCCGGTAGGTTTTCGTTGTATTGAAATAAAAGACGGACAAATGTTGGTTAACGGTAATTCTGTCCGCTTTCGTGGGGTAAACCGTCATGAACACGATCCGTATACGGCACGCGTGATGAGTGAGGAGAGGATGTTGCAGGATATATTGCTGATGAAACAAGCCAATGTGAATGCAGTCCGTACCAGTCACTATCCCAATGTGAGCCGTTGGTACGAACTGTGTGACAGCTTGGGACTGTATGTGATGGATGAGGCGGATATAGAAGAGCACGGATTGCGTGGAACATTGGCCAGTACACCCGATTGGTACGCCGCTTTTCTGGATCGTGCGGTACGTATGGCGGAACGCGATAAAAATCATCCTTCGGTAGTGATGTGGAGCATGGGAAATGAAAGTGGTTACGGACCTAATTTTGCTGCTATTTCGGCTTGGCTACATGATTTTGATCCTACACGTCCCGTACACTATGAAGGAGCTCAGGGAGTGAACGGAGAACCCGATCCGAAAACGGTGGATGTAATCAGCCGTTTCTATACCCGTGTGAAACAGGAGTATCTGAATCCCGGCATTCCCGAAGGGGAAGACAAGGAACGGGCGGAGAACGCACGTTGGGAACGCCTGTTGGAAATAGCGGAACGCACGAATGATAACCGTCCTGTGATGACCAGCGAATATGCACATTGCATGGGAAATGCTTTAGGTAATTTCAAGGAATATTGGGATGAGATTTATAGTAACCCACGTATGCTGGGCGGCTTTATATGGGACTGGGTGGATCAAGGTATTTATAAGATATTGCCGGATGGCCGCCAGATGGTGGCGTATGGCGGTGATTTTGGTGATCAGCCTAATTTAAAGGCTTTTTGTTTTAATGGTGTGGTGATGAGTGACCGCGAAACTACGCCCAAATATTGGGAGGTGAAGAAAGTATATGCCCCGGTTAAATTGGAAATGGAAAAAGATCTTCAGGTTTTTCCAAAAGAACAAGATCTTTTAGTAAAAGAACAAGATGTTTTGCCCAAAGGATTAAGAGTTACGAACCGTAATCATCACATTGGTCTGGAAGGATATCGCTGTCTGTGGACTTTGATAGAGAATGGGAAGAAGATGGAACAAGGGGAACTGGCGCTTCCATTGGTGGCACCCGGTGAAACGGGAACGATGGCTTTGCCCGATGTTAAGATTAATAAACAGGCTGATGTTCGATTGAATGTAAGTATAGTATTGAAAGAAGATGCTTTATGGGCGAAGGCCGGGCATGAGATTTTAAAGGAACAGTTTGCCTTGAATGATCATTTGATGGCGGTGGCTAACGGTGTACAACCGGGTAAACGTAAAAATAAGTTTTCTGTTTTGGATTTATGGAAAGATAGTTATTTTCAGGCTTTCCGTGCTCCGACGGATAATGATAAAAGTTTCGGTAACTGGTTGGCCAAGGATTGGAAGAATCAGAGATTGGATGCTCCTCAAGTAGAGGTGATTACTCCCGAAACGGAAACTCAGGAAACGAATGGCACCGTATCGAGGAAATCGGTTGTGAAATATCGTTATGCCAAAGGTAGCATCCGTGTCTCTTCCCATTATAAAATATATGTGGATGGAACGGTGGATTTGGAACAGACTTATCTGCCACAAGGAGAATTGCCGGAATTGCCTCGTCTGGGCAGTGCATTTGTACTGGGAGAAGAATACGAGAACCTTTCCTGGTACGGTCGTGGCCCGTGGGAAAATTATCCCGACCGTAAGACGTCCTGTCTGATAGGTAGATGGAACAGCAAGGTGAGTGAACAGTACACACATTACCCCCGTCCGCAGGACAGTGGCAATCACGAGGATGTTACCGAGGTGATTCTAACCAATAAACAGGGTAAAGGCGTCCGTGTGACAGCCATAGACAGGCCATTTTCATTTTCTGCCTTACATTATACCGTGGATGATATTTATAAAACAACTCATGATTGTGACTTGAAACCACGAAAGGAGATTATTCTCAGCCTGGATGCTGCGGTTTTAGGTTTAGGAAACAGTAGTTGTGGTCCGGGAGTGCTGAAGAAATACGCCATTGATAAGCAGAAATCTCATACTTTGCGGGTACGCTTCAGTCTTATAAAATGATGTATGGCAAAAGGTTTGAATAGGCGACATATCTTTCCGGTGGCAGACAGAAATATAGAATTAAATTAAAAATCAAATATCAAAATGAAAAGAACAACAACTTTTTTATCACTCCTTGCTTTATCGGCAGGTTTGTTGGCGCAATCTTCCGTAAAAACAGAACGCCAATACTTGTCAGGACGTGGCTGTGATGATATGGTACAATGGGATTTCATGTGTACCGGTGGTAATAATTCCGGAAAATGGACGAAAATCGGAGTACCTTCTTGTTGGGAGCTGCAAGGATTCGGTACTTATCAGTATGGCATGAAATTCTATGGTAAGGCTTTTCCTGAAGGAGTAGCTGATGAACAAGGTTTGTATAAATATGAATTTGAGTTGCCTGCCGAATGGAATGGTAAACAGATAGAGCTGGTATTTGAAGGCTCTATGACTGATACGCAGGTAAAGATAAATGGTCGTAAAGCTGGCTCCATGCATCAGGGAGCTTTTTACCGCTTTATTTATAATGTGAGTGACCGGGTATTCTTCGGATCGAAAAAAAAGAATGTACTTGAAGTAACTGTAAGCAAGGAAAGTGCGAATGCAGGGGTTAATTTGGCAGAACGCCGTGCTGATTATTGGAATTTTGGAGGTATTTTCCGTCCTGTGTTTATCGTGGCGAAACCAGCTCAAAATATCGATCGTCTGGCAATAGATGCGAAGGCGGATGGGAATTTCTATGCCGATTGTTTTCTGAATATGGCAGTAGAAGGTGCTAGGGTACATACTGTCATAACAGATGCTAAAGGGAAAAAAGTGGCCGAAAACACTTCGGATGTCCGTACGGGCAGCGACCATGCTTCGATTAATTTCGCTGTAAAATCTCCTGAATTATGGACAGCTGAAACTCCGACTATGTATCAGGCTACGTTTACTTTGCTTGATAAAGCCGGTAAAACCCTGCATGTTGAAAATCAGAAATTTGGTTTCCGTACGATTGAAACACGTGAAAGTGACGGATTGTATATCAACGGTCGGCGTGTGATGATTAAAGGGGTGAACCGTCCTGAAAGCGGACGTACACTGAGCAAGGCAAAGAATATTGAAGATGTATTGCTTATCAAAAGCATGAACATGAATGCTGTTCGTCTAAGTCATTATCCTGCTGATCCCGAATTCTTTGAAGCTTGTGACTCTTTGGGACTTTATGTAATGGATGAATTGAGTGGCTGGCATGGCAAGCACGAAACTATCAACGGGCAGAAGCTGGTAAAAGAAATGATTACCCGTGATGTAAACCATCCGTGTATTATCTGGTGGAGCAATGGTAATGAAAAAGGCTGGAATACTGAATTGGATGGTGAATTTCATAAATATGATCCTCAGAAACGTCCGGTGCTTCATCCGCAAGGCAACTTCAGCGGATATGAAACTATGCACTATCGTTCTTATGGAGAAAGCCAGAACTATATGCGTCTGCCGGAAATATTTATGCCGACCGAGTTTCTGCATGGATTGTACGATGGAGGACACGGAGCCGGACTGTATGATTATTGGGAAATGATGCGTAAACATCCTCGTTGTGCCGGAGGTTTTCTTTGGGTGCTGGCTGACGAGGGCGTGAAGCGTGTGGATATGAATGGATTCATTGACAACTGCGGCAATTATGGAGCTGATGGTATTGTAGGACCGCACCACGAAAAAGAGGGAAGTTATTTTACCATCAAGCAGGTGTGGTGTCCTATTCAAATCAGGGTTGATAGCCTTGACAGTCAGTTTGACGGCAAACTGAGAATAGAGAACCGGTACGATTTTTTGAATGCGAATACTTGCCGTTTCACTTATAAATATGTGCAATTGCCTTCTGTAACCGATAAGGGGGGAATGAAAGTGATGAAACAGGGAGAGGTGAACTGTCCCGACATTCCTGCTCACGGTGTGGGTACACTGACTATTCCTGCGGCTATGAAGGGAGCCAATGCTCTACTGCTGACCGTTACGGATAAAAATGGGAATGACCTTTTTACATGGAGCTATAAACTGGAAGACATTGCCGGATTGCAACAGGTTTCTGCCGGAAACAAGCCTTCTTATAAAGAAACTGCCGATGCATTGACGGTTGATGCTGGAGGACGTACATTTACTTTCTCTCAGAAAGACGGACAACTGAAAGGGGTGAAGATTGGAAGCCGTACCATCAGCCTGACAAATGGACCTCGTTTTATTGCTGCGAAGCGTTCGGACCGTTCTATGGACCAGTTTTACAACCATGATGACAAAGAGGCTGAAAAGAAGAAAACCCAATATACAACATTTGAGGATGCCGGTTGTTTCACGGGCTTTAGCGTGCGTGAAGAAGGCAATAACGTAGTAGTTACCGCTAACTACAAACTGGGATGTTTTGATCAGGCTGTATGGACTATCTCCCCTGACGGTACCGCTGCTATAGACTTTACATACAACTTCAGCGGTGTAGTGGATTTGATGGGGGTGATGTTTGATTATCCGGAAGATAAAGTGTTGAGCAAGCGTTGGGTAGGTGACGGCCCTTACCGTGTATGGCAGAACCGTCTGCATGGCCCGCAGTTGGGCGTATGGGAAAATGAGTATAATGATCCCATTCCTGCTGAAAGCTTTACTTATCCCGAATTTAAAGGGTACTTTGCTAATGTGCAATGGATGACTTTGGAAACACAGGAAGGAATGATAAGTATTTGTAACCGTACTCCTCAGAATTATGTAGGGGTTTATCAGCCTCGCGACGGTCGTGACGGCTTGCTTTATACTTTTCCTGTTACCGGTATCAGTCTGATGAAAGTAATTCCTCCGGTTCGTAATAAAGTGAATACGACAGATTTGATAGGTCCGTCTTCACAAGCATTTTGGGCTGATGGAGAATATGGAGGAGGTATCACGTTAAAATTTGAATAACAGTGAAAAAATAGATTGTAAAGGGAAGAGAAACTTTGTTTATTCTTCCCTTTTCTTTTTTTATTTGACTTGAACTCTCTATATTTGAAAAATTGAGTACAAATTACAACTTTATTCGTTTATCATTAAATTACCTTAAAAACAAAGACTTGATTACGATCTGATTTCAAACATTAACTACTTGCATTTGTATATGTCCCTTAACTTTGCTTTATTTGTCCCTTCAATTTTCTGAAACAGATTAATAATTTTATGGAGAAAAAACATCAGTATCAAGGATTAACCAAACAAGAAGTAGAAGAAAGCAGGCGCCTTCACGGCGAAAATATCCTCACTCCTCCAGAGAAAGCCTCTCTATGGAGCCAATTTCTTGAAAA
>OLZZ01000957.1_pt1 | contig 11284 bp, 15 predicted proteins | sample 1673571 | NCBI WGS metagenome assembly OLZZ01 (sample SAMEA103958115, study PRJEB25191) | human gut metagenome | biome: human-associated habitat [ENVO:00009003]; feature: intestine environment [ENVO:2100002]; material: feces | place: Germany | collected 2013/2015 | reverse complement strand
CTTTTTTTAAATATCATATCATATTTTTCTACATAAGTCAAGTGGCCGCACCTCACTTCTTTTTCCTCTTGATTGGCATACATTGTTCGGGGCCGAGGTTTGGCGCGAGCGAAGCGAGTATCAAAAATGTGGGGTGGAGGGCCATATGATGTCTTGAAGACGACGTGCCACGCTTTCAGCCAGCGTGAGCGAAGCGAATACTGGCATATGCGACTCCGCCCTGGGTAAGGTGAGCGGCGTGCGAGCCTTTCTGGTGAGCTTAGACATTTCTAGCGAGCTTGCGAACCCAGACAATTCAGGCGGGCTTGCGAGTTTTTCTGGCGAGCTTGCGAGCCATTTCGGGATTAGAATGCACACATAAAGGCCATATGGATTCAATAGAAAAATTGCCATATGTAGTACCGAGCGGGAATTCGGGCCGACACGCCCGCGCGCGGCCCGCTAAAACATTACAGGAATATTAAAAATGTGACAAAAATATTACATTTTCCTCAAAAAAATGCTAAATACTTGACAAATCTGAACTCTGGACGTGCCGGTCGCGCACGTCCAGCCCATTTTTATGCACAAAATGCGTGAATTTATACGCATTTTTATAAAAAATGAGGGCTTTCGCCCTCATTTTTGTTTCGGTTTTCTGTGGCAAGTCAGCGTCAGCGAATATTCGTTTTCGCCAACTCTGAAAGTCACCTCCCGCTCAACGTTCGCAACTGTGATGTTCTCGACTTCCGCGCCCTCCATCGCCTTGCCCACAAACGCGATCAACATTCGCTTTTCTTCGTTGGGCTTGCGTTCGCGTTTCGGCTTGCCCTCAAGGCTGTAATTCGCAGGCTTGCGCACGATCTTTTTCGCGGCTTGCTCATGCTCTTCGTCAAGGTCAAAGGGCGTTGGGCGGTCGGCGTCTATTTCCTTATTCCACCAAGCCATTTCCGCGTCTTCTTTGCTCTTGCCCTTGTGCTTGTTCATCCAGCCGTCAAGCCATTCAGTGGTCGGGTATCGAATTTCCTTTTTCATAGTCATCAGCTCCTTTCGACGTTATTATTATACCACGCGGGGAGGGTTTTGTCAACCCTCCACCGCAAGATAATTTTGAACAATCGAATCAGCTTCGGCAAGGTCAAATTCTACGCCTGTAAAGCGGTCATTCTTGCGAAACGCTCCTGGGTATTTGCGCATGTATTTAGAACGAAATTCGCTTTCCAGTCCCTCCGCAGGAATTTCGCCGCAATCATAAACGCGGGTTACTTCGATACTTGCCACGCCATACTTTTTATAATAGCGCAAGTGTTCAGCCATACGCTTCTTCATTGTGCGAGTAGTAGTGCCAACCTTTGACCACACAAGATCGCCGTCACGGTCAAGCAAGCGAATCAGATAAACAAGCTGTGAACCTTCGGGATAGTCAGCCTTTGCGCGATAGTCGATATTAATGTTTAGCGCAGTTTTAATCTTGCGCGCGACACGTTTCACAAACCGCTTCGCAAGCAACCGCACGTTTTCCACGTATTCCCACACTTCATGCACAATAGGATACTCGTTATAAAATTGCTTCATAATATCAAACCAGTCACGCCGACACGCCGTATTGGGCGCGGTCAGAATTTGTTCATGTGCGTATTCCATACGCTCCATAACGTTGCTTTCATCCGTTCCATACGTATAGCTTACCACTTCAAACTTGCCCATGTTCATCAATTCCTTTCCTGTTGATTGTGGGCGGGGTTTTTACACCCCGCCCGCCATGGTCAGCGCAGGGCAAAATAACTCTTACGCTTTTCCGTGGTCTTTTCCACACGTCCAGCAGATTCCAGCACCCGCATCAACGCGGATACCTTCTGATTGGACATCGTGCCCAGCCCTTCGGGGTCAATCGCCATGTATTCCGACACGGTGGAGGGCTTGCCAACGCGCTTCATCACTTTCAGCAGTTCCTCGGCGAGGTCAAGGTTTTCAGCCTGCTTCTTAGAGGGCTTGCCAGAATCCGACGCGTTGCGCTTGACCTGCTGGTCACGCAGAGCAATCAGCTTTTCACGCGCCTGCTCAGAAATGGTCTGGTTCGCAATGACTTCGTTCAGAGCGTTAATGTAAGTGTACTTAGTCATGGTATCAATTCCTTTCTGGTTTTTAAGAGTTTCCTTCTCTTGATTACGTCCTTATTATATCACAGGTCGGTCATTTTGTCAAGGGCTTTTCTCACACTTTTTTGAGAAATTCTTTTGAGCCGTCGGCGCGTCTTGACTTTGTGACTCACACACTTACAGAACAGGTCACAAGCAGTCGCCACACGAGACACCTTCTTGTAATACCCTCGCATCTTTCCTTCCCCCCTTCAACACTGATAATTATAGCATAGGTGACGGCAGAACGCAATAGGCAAGATTGCACAAAGTTTGAGGCAGATTTTTGGGCAATCGGCGGGCGCCCGGATGCCTGGGGTTTTTGGTCTAAAAATTGCCCAGGCTTTTCAAATCCTGAATTCTGGTCGCTGCGCCCGGCAGCGACCAGCCCAGAAGAAGAGCCCCTGTATATTCATACAGGGGCTTGCATTTTATTCATTCAGTGGCAGGTCGCCTGCGATGGCGTCACTGATGTTCACCCACGGGAGGGGCTGAATCTGTTCAGTCTCGCTAACCTCCACGATACCACCGCAACAACAGCAGATGATTTCATCGTGATAGGCAATGCCCGCGAACCATTCAGCGCCATTCTCGCGCATAGTTTCTTCATCCTGTTTGAAAAGAACCTGAGTCGGGGTTTCAAAATACTGCTTCATGTTTTAGTCCTCCTTCGTCAAATCGTCAACCGCCATGGTGACCGCGCCCACAATCAGTGAACCCACCAGCATCCAGAGCCAACCGCGCAGGAACATTCCCCAGATGAATCCCCACATCATGCCCAGCCCAGACGCGCCATAGAAGAAGTTGCAAATCTTAGTTTTCATACCTCATTACCTCCTTTTGATGGTCTTATTATAGCACAGTTCGCGGTTTTTGTCAATAGGTTTTTCGCGTCCGGCGCGTGGGCGTGGGGCTTTTCAGCCCCACAATTCCCTACGCATTTTTTTGTGCTGTCTGACACAATACGCAAGAATTTGACGTTCAATGTTTACATCGTCTAGTGCCTTGTGTTCCTCTACAAATTCGTTATCTTTTGTAATGAATCTGTAAAGAATTTCGGCTGTTTTGCGCAACTGACCGTTCTTGCACTTGTAACCATTCTTTTCACAAAATGCCTTGTATGTTGGCATTTTACAAATGACGCTTTCAGCCATTTTCATGGTATCCCACCAAATTAAACCATAGGGGACGAACCAGCGATATTTAGAACAAGTCAAATAACGTTGCGTCATATTCAAAGAACGATTGTCAAATCTTGCGTTATGCGCACAGATGAACTTACAATCATACTTTTCAACGTCCTTGCGCATTTGCTGTTTAATCGTGTATAACGTTTCGAGTGCCTTTTCACCTGCTTGAATTTGTTCGTGGTACTCTGGAATTTTATGTGCGTAATATGCGCTTTGCATCAATTCCGTCATTTCACTGAACACTTCACGCACAGCGAACGAACGGCTTTCATACAGCCTGCCGTGGCTGTCAATGACCTGCCATGAAATATCATAGCACAGAGGGTCATCCAGTGTGTTACAGGTTTCAGTGTCAACCATGATTCCATAGACGTGACGGCGATCAATCTTCATTAAGCATTACCTCCTTTTGATTACAGGTCTTATTATATCACACTACGTTCAGTTTGTCAAGAGATTTTTCAAACTTTTTTCGCGCCGGCGCATACAAAAAAGCGGAACTTGCGTTCCGCTTCTTTTTTACTTTGCTTTTGGCTTGCGGTGAGCGGTGAGCGTCACAGAGTATTCAACGCCGTTCCAACTAAAATCAATCTTGTGTTCTTCGGTTTCTGCAACTTCTTTCACATCTTCGGTCACATTCTTCACAGCTTCCGTCAACGCTTGAATCAGTGTGCGCTTGTCGTTGTTCGCCTTGCGTTCGCGTTTATGTTCCTTGCCGTAAGCATCAACGGCCTTGCGTGCGCCTACCTTCAAAGTGCCGTTTTTCTTGGCTTCTGCTTCCATCTTGGCCAGCTCTTCGGGACTTGCGTCCTCGGTTTCTTCGATGAAAGTAGCTTCGGCAAACTCGCGCGTCATGTGTTCGTTTTTCATCTTTTCGCGGATGATCGCTTCTGCGTCCTCTTTTGCTTCAGCCTTGGAAAGTCCCAACAGTTTTGCGTGAAGTGCCAGCGCGCGTTCAAAATCAGTCATACAAACAGCCCCTTTCTTTTCTACTTTTTAATTATAGCATTTTTTTTTAATTTTGTCAAGTGTCCGATCAGAAAAATTTTCGATAAATGCGGGGATACCTGGCTTTCTGGGATTCCAGGCGTACCCGCGTCATCAGTGATTTTTGACATAAAAATCTGTAGAGTATAAAAAATCTCAAATTCTGATCGCTGCGCCCGGCAGCGATCAGACCAACAGAAAAAGAGCTGCGCTTCTGCACAGCTCTTCAAGATGGACAAGGTTCAGCGCTTCGACGAGCGCATTTTCATACAAGCCACTGCATGATTATCCACCCAACGCGTTGCGTGCTTCAAGCACGGCGCATGCTTCATCCTCTGCCGCGCTCATGACATTCCACAGCATTTCATCCACCGTATCCACCAGTTCAATAGGATGAACCAGCTCCATAGCTTCATTCACAGCGTCAATGATAATCTGCTTTGCTTTCGCCTTGGCGGCTTCATTCGCGCGCTTCTGCCGCACTTCGCTCACAGCCTTCATCGCGGCTTTAAACTCTTCAATATCCAACTTTTCAATGGTCAGCGTGTTGCGTTCGTTCATGATTTATTCCTCTCTTTCTGTTGTCGGTAGGGATGGGGCGGGCTTGCGCCCGCCCCGCTGGGTCACACAATAGCCTTGAAATAGCTCTTGCGCTTCTCGGTGGTCTTGGCAACCTTGCCATCAGCTTCGAGGATTCTCATGAGCGCGGAAACCTTCTGGTTCGACATGGACGCGAACGGCTCACCCTTCGCCATCCAGTCAGAAACGGTCAGGCTCTCACCGCTGGAAACCATCAGCGCCAGCAGGGAAGCGGACAGGTCAATGTTCGCCTGCTGAACCTTGGAAGGCTTCTTGTCAGCCGCGTTGCGCTTCTCGGTCTGGGCACGCAGGGATTCCAGCTTCTCGGCGACATCGGTCGGCAGGTCGTGGCAGTTGGTCAGAACGTAGGACAGAGCGCGGACGTAGGTCATCTTTTCAGTAGTCATAGTATCAATTCCTTTCTGGTTTGATGGGTTTTCCTTCCCTTCGATGTGTCTATTATATCATCTATTCAGTTGTTTGTCAAGAGGAAAGTTTGTTAAGTTTTTGCTCATCTTCGGAGAGTCTGCCTAACTTATGGGCTTGCAAGTAGGATAGATTCTCTATCCCCACATAAGTTGGTCACTCCATCCGAGCTGCTTGAGAACTCCCTTGCCCTCTTGACACCCTTATTGTAGCACATCCTGTGCTACTTGTCAAGGGGGTTTTCCAAACTTTTTTCAAAGTTTTTTTCAAGCCCTTGGGAGTGGCTTGCCCTCCTGACATGATTATAATACCACACCTTGACCCAAATGTCAAGCACAAAATTTCAGGAAAAAATTTGTTCAATTTGCCTATTGACTTTTGCTCGGAAAAATGTTATAATAGAAGGATATGCGGGAAACCGGGCGCCTCGACCGTGGGCGCCCAGGCGAGAAAGGGGTTAGTCCCCCTCACTCAGCCCTTCGACACTGGCACCCCATGCCTGCTTCATCATGAAGCCCAGCAGGCACAGCCCAAAGGGGTCCTGGAGAATGGGGTCTTCGCAGTTCTGCGCACACAGAATCTCACCAGTGAAGCCATCAATGACTTCGATGTGGACATCACTATGCTCCAGCAGGAAGGTCAGAGCGACATTGATGTCATTTGTCTCGCAGGTAATGGTAGCATCATCATAGTAGGCAATCACATTGTAGTTCATCATCAAAATCAGTTCCTTTCCTCTCTTGATAGTCTTATTATAGCACACCTTGAGTCGCTTGTCAAGGGGTTTTTGAAATTTTTTTCGCCCGGCCGCAGGGGAAGGGGAGGGGTTAGCCCTCCTTCTTCTTCCTGCGCGGGGTTAGGGTCAGAGAATATTCATGGTCGAAAATCTGAAAACTGATTTCGCTCTCAGGGTTGACAATTGCTACATCCTCAACATGAGAAGCAATTTCTTCCTCATCGAGATGGTGGAGACTTTCCAGCGCACTGGTCAGGGCTTCAATCAGAGCGCGCTTTTCCAATTTTTTTATTCGGGTCATGGGATCATCCTCCTTTGGTTTGTATCTTTATTATACCTATCGCTTCCAAAATCATACTTTTAATACAGTTGAGGAGATTGATGAGGTACGTAACTTCATAGGCAGTTTTGATGAGGCGTCCAGGCAAAGTGGTATATATGTAAAAATGCAAGAAGGTTTGGATAAATTTGCTAGGTGTGCTACCGGTAGCGTTGCTCCTGCTATAACAGGAATTGATTTGAAAGGAAATTCTGTCAGTTTGAACGATTTCAAGGGTAAATATGTTCTAGTCGATTTTTGGTTTGCCGGTTGTAGTTGGTGCCGTAAGGAAACTCCTTATCTGTTGAAGACGTACAATGCTTTCAAAGATAAAGGATTTACTATTTATGGTGTGTCTACAGACCGTCGTGAGGAAGATTGGAAAAAGGCTATTGAAGAAGACAAGAGCTATTGGAATCAGGTTCTGTTGCGGAAAGACGATGTGAAGGATGTGTTGGAATCATATTGTATTGTCGGTTTCCCACATATAATTTTAGTAGATCCGGAAGGTAAAATTGTAGCGAAGGAGTTACGTGGAGATGATCTTTATAATACCGTCAAAAAGTTTGTAAACGGAGCAAAATAAAGAAATGTGTTTTTTAACAAATAAAGCAGTAGGCTGGGAATGTCCAGTCTACTGTTTTTTCTTTTATGAAATATGGAGCTTTTTGAAGGAATGATATTGTTTTATTATAGGTAGTGGTATTCCGTATTGTATTTATTTTTTAAATAAATCTAATGCATGACCCATATTTCTCTAATGTTTTCCTTTTAGAGAACTTATTCTCTGTCGGATAGGTTAAAAGTTTATCTTTGTACCATTATTCAGAAAAGAAATTTATTGATAAAATAGACATAAAAGGATCAAAACGTATAAGTATTGTAAGCGTACAATACTTTTAGGAGGTCTCGTTGGATGCTTGTGTTCAGATTTAAGGCGAGACCACCTTATTCTCGTAGAGAATTTAGATTTTAATTTAGATGATACTTGCTCGTGATGAGTAGGTATCATTTGTTTTTTAGTCTATTCTGTATGGAAATGGCTTGTAAGATTATACATAGAAGATAGAATAATTAGATCACTCTGCCGTTGAAATGGAGGATTTGAGCGGATTATTTTAATTATTGGAAGAATTGTTCTATCCTTTAAAGCATATTGCTTCTATCTTTGCCATACTGAGAAAAACATTAAATTACATTATTATGAAGAATTTTCTTATCTTATCTCTGTTGTTAGCCTTTTTGACTACGGAAGTATGTGCGCAGTGGAAACCGGCTGGTGACAAGATCAAAACACAGTGGGCAAATAAAATAAATACCTCTGCCGTATTGCCTGAATATCCACGTCCTATAATGGAACGTAATGAATGGAAGAACTTGAATGGTTTGTGGGAGTATGCTATCACCGATTTGGGAGGAAATGTTCCGGCGCATTTTGACGGGCAGATTTTGGTACCTTTTGCAGTGGAATCTTCTTTATCAGGTGTGGGACAAAGAGTCGGTGCAAAAAAGGAATTATGGTATTCCCGTTCATTTGAAGTGCCTGTTGCTTGGAAAAATAAAAATGTATTACTTCATTTCGGTGCTGTGGACTGGAAAGCAGATATTTGGGTAAATGATGTGAAGGTTGGTAGTCATACTGGTGGTTTTACTCCGTTTTCTTTTGATATCACTGCAGCGTTGTCTGGTAAGGGAAATAATAGATTAGTAGTAAAAGTTTGGGACCCTACGGATGAAGGGTATCAGCCTAGAGGTAAACAGGTGAATAATCCGGAGGGTATTTGGTATACTCCTGTGACTGGCATTTGGCAGACTGTTTGGCTGGAACCGGTTACTGCCAGGCATATTGAAGAACTTCGAATCACACCGGATATTGACCAACACTTACTGACTGTAAAAGCCCATTTGAATATGAGGGCACCTTCCGATCTGATTGAAGTAAACGTATATGACGGCAATCAGTTGGTTGCCACTGGGAAAAGTATTAATGATGAGGCTGTGGTCATACCTATGCCGGAAGATGCTAAATTATGGAGTTTTTTGTATACTTTAAAGGTCATGTTGAAAAGCGGTAATAAAGTATTGGATCAGGTGAACAGTTATGCGGCTATGCGCAAATACTCTACGAAACGTGATGTTAATGGAATTGTACGTTTAGAACTGAATAACCAACCTTTGTTCCAGTTCGGACCATTGGATCAGGGATGGTGGCCTGATGGATTGTATACCGCTCCCACTGATGAGGCTTTAGTATATGATATACAAAAGACTAAAGACTTAGGATTCAATATGATACGTAAACATATTAAAGTGGAACCGGCCCGTTGGTATACTCATTGTGATCAATTGGGAATTATTGTGTGGCAGGATATGCCTAGCGGTGATCGTAATCCGGAGTGGCAGAACCGCAAATATTTTGAAGGTACGGAAAAAAAGCGTTCGGCGGTTTCTGAGGCTTGTTACCGTAAAGAATGGAAAGAAATTATGGATTGTTTGTATTCTTATCCATGTATCGGAACATGGGTTCCGTTCAATGAGGCATGGGGGCAATTCAAGACTCCGGAAATTGCAGAATGGACTAAAGAATATGATCCGACCCGTCTGGTAAATCCTGCAAGTGGAGGTAACCATTATACTTGTGGCGATATGCTTGACTTGCATAATTATCCTGCTCCCGAAATGTATCTGTATGATGCCCAGCGAGCGAATGTTTTGGGAGAGTACGGTGGTATCGGTTGGGTAGTGAAAAATCATATTTGGGAACCGGATCGTAACTGGGGATATATACAGTTTAATTCTTCCAAAGAAGTAACTGATGAGTATATAAAATATACAGATATGCTTTATGACCTGATAACCAGGGGATTCTCGGCGGCTGTTTATACTCAGACTACGGATGTGGAGGTGGAAGTGAACGGACTGATGACTTATGATCGTAAGGTGATTAAAGTAGATGAAAAACGAGTGAGAGAAGCCAACGCACGTATCTGTAAATCATTAAAGTAAGGAATATGAATAAGCTGTTCTTTTGGGAATGTGCAGTCCTTATGACTGCATGTACTTCTTATAAAAATGATGAGGTCTTGACTGAATCCGGTTTAAGTAAAAGTCGTTTTCAAACGGAGATAAATGGTGAGAAAACTGATCTGTTTGTATTGAAGAATAAAAATAAGATGGAAGTTTGTATCACTAACTATGGCGGTCGTATTGTTTCTGTTATGGTTCCTGATAAAGATGGAATAATGAGGGATGTAGTATTGGGTTTTGATTCCATACAGGACTATATCAAATATCCGTCGGATTTTGGAGCAAGTATAGGGCGTTATGCCAACCGTATAAATCAGGGACGTTTTTCATTGGATGGGATAGTATACCAATTGCCTCGAAACAATTACGGACATTGTTTGCATGGAGGTCCTCAAGGATTTCAATATCGTATTTATAGAGGTATTCAAGTGAGTGACAGAGAGGTGAAACTGACTTACTTGTCTAAAAATGGTGAAGAGGGTTTTCCTGGAAATTTGAATTGTACTGTTATAATGAAATTGACGGACGATAATGCTATTGATATGCAGTATGAAGCAGAAACGGATAAACCGACTGTTGTAAACATGACCAATCATTCTTATTTTAATTTAGATGGAGATCCGTCAAAAGATAATTCTGATTATTTATTGACTTTGAACGCGGATTATTATACTCCTGTTGACAGTACTTTTATGACGACTGGAGAAATTGTTCCGGTTGAGGGTACTCCTATGGATTTCAGACTTCCTGCTGTCATTGGAACTCGTATTAATCAAGATTTTGAACAATTAAGATATGGGAATGGCATTGATCATAATTGGGTATTGAATACTAAGGGGGATATTCATCAAGTTTGTGCCACATTGGAGTCACCTGTTACGGGGATTGTACTCAATGTTTATACTGACGAGCCGGGTATTCAGGTTTATTGTGGTAATTTTCTAGATGGGACATTGACGGGTAAAAAAAATACAATATATAATTTTCGGGCCTCTGTGTGCTTGGAAACGCAAAAATATCCCGATACACCTAATAAGGCAGACTGGCCTACGGCAGTAGTGAGACCAGGAGAAAAATATCAAAGTCATTGTATTTACAAGTTTTCGGTACATAAATAATGTATGTTAAGGTAGAAGGAATTGTGGAATATAACATTTGGGATAAATAAGATTCAGAGAGGAAGAGTCCTGAAAGAAGCGGTGAGGGCAAACACTGGTTCTTTTGGGACTTTTTCCGGATAATTATTGATATGGAGAATTTAATCTTTAATTTTGTACTCTCTAAACTAAATTGATATACTATGAAAAGAATATTCATAATAGGACTTCTTTTTTTATATGCATTTACTCTTTACTCTCAAAGTAATATCCGATATTATTTCAAAACATTGGATATTCAAGACGGACTCTCGCAAAACACGGTGAACGCTATTTTGCAAGATAAACAAGGTTTCATGTGGTTTGGAACAAAAGATGGTTTGAATCGTTTTGATGGTCTGAGTTTTCGTATTTTCAAAAAAGAGAATTCTGCTTTAGGAAATAATTTTATCACTGCACTTCATGAGGATAAAGAAGGAAATATTTGGGTTGGAACAGATGCAGGCGTTTATGTGTATAATCCTTTATTAGAAGACTTTACAGTATTTGATAGAGTTAGTGACACAGGTGATATGATTAGTCGTGCTGTGACTCGTATTGAAAGTGATGAAGATAGTGATATATGGATTTCCGTGGATTATCAAGGATTGTTTCATTTTGATCGTGTGCAAGATCGGTTAATTAATTGTCTGCATAGAGATAAGCGTAAGAACCAATTGGCCAATGTTACGCGTTTTTGGTTTGAGGAAAAACTATGTTGGGTCAGTTTATATGACGACAACCTATATTATACAAAAGATAATTTT
>OLZZ01000951.1_pt1 | contig 11361 bp, 8 predicted proteins | sample 1673571 | NCBI WGS metagenome assembly OLZZ01 (sample SAMEA103958115, study PRJEB25191) | human gut metagenome | biome: human-associated habitat [ENVO:00009003]; feature: intestine environment [ENVO:2100002]; material: feces | place: Germany | collected 2013/2015 | reverse complement strand
GAGCACAACCTTGCCAAGGTTGGGGTCGCGGGTCCGAGTCCCGTTTTCCGCTCAAATTTTTTATTATTTTTCCACAGAAAGACATTATTTTTCCGATGAATTTATATTTACGATATTTTGATAATGAAATATTGGTTCATAATGTAGATGACGCAATTGATTTTTTACGCTCTATACCCGAAATAGGGATGAATGCAAATATCGAGAACGACATCCGCGATTATGTGGCCAGTGATGTTTTCTACCCCAAGAGATATAAGGTGCGTCAGCGCGTCTATTTTATTATCATCAAGACCACGGCAGCAACAATGCTCGACTTCAAGCAGAAGAAGGCGTTGCACACCATGCCTCAGCAGAACACTCCTGTCATGGACAAGCGTGACCTCACAACAAACGTCATAACACGTCTTAACGAGGAACGTCCGGGATGGTATGAGGGTGCGCTCGACTTCAAACGTGTGGTTATGATTCCTGCAACAGGCAAGCACGAGTATCGTGACACCCATTTCGTGGTGCAGTGTAAGGCTATGTCGGGCATCGACTGCTACAACCGCATCGTTGATCATCTGCGTGGGCGTGTCGACACACGATCGCAGTTTCCTTCGGCTAAAGGAAAAAACTTCCATTTCAAGTATCTTGGAATGTGGAAATAAATAAATGTGAACAAAGCATGTGCATGTGCCTGCATCGCGGCCGCTCCAAAGAACAGACGGCCAACGTTGCAGGCTCATGCACTTTGTGTTTTTTATAAATTCTTACGATTATGAACAAAGTGATGCTTATTGGCAACCTCGGCAAAGACCCCGTGGTGCGCTATTATGATGCTGACCAAGCGGTGGCACAGTTTCCGCTTGCCACAACCGAACGTGGCTACACGCTGCCCAACGGCACACAGGTGCCCGACCGTACCGACTGGCACAACATCGTGTTATGGAAGAATCTTGCCAAGATTGCCGAACGCTATCTTCACAAGGGCGACAAGGTGTTCATTGAGGGTAAGGTGCGCTATCGTAGCTACGACGACCGTAAGGGACAGCGCCAATATATCACCGAGATTTATGCCGACAACATGGAGCTGCTCACGCCCAAACCTGCTGGCGGTCAAGCCGCAGCACCACAGGCTGCTCAGCCTGCAGCATCACAGCCTTCAGCATCAGCACAAACAGAACCCGAAACCGACGACTCGAACCTGCCGTTTTAAAGGTAAAAAGGTAAAAAGGTAAAAAGGTAAAAAAGGGCTGACGCCGTTGAGAGTGAAGAACGAAGAGTGAAGAACGAAGAATTCAATAGCTCTCGCATTTAACGGTAAAAAAAGGGCTGACGCCCCATTAAGTGAAAAGAGAAAAACGAAAAGTGAAAAATCCTATAGCCAAGGCTGTTTAAGGGAAAAGAGAAAAACGAAAATCCTATAGCCTTTTTAAAAGGTACGCGGGGGTGGGGGCTTTCAATAGCCAAGGCATTCTACTCCCCTCCCTCGCTCGACCTTTGGTCGCTTGCCAGAGCAAGAAGGGGAGGGGTTAGCCGCGAAGCGGCGCGGGGGTGGGGCTTTGGCTTTATTTTTTATCATCATGACAACAATAGATTATCTTATAAATTCATTTTCCGAGGTGAGCTTCGGCACCATGTCTGTTGGTGTGGCTGTGGCCTGTGTGCTCACCTTGGTGCTGTTGGGTCTCTCTGGCTTTGCCAGTGGCTCAGAGATAGCATTTTTCAGTTTGTCGCCAAGCGACATCTCTGAACTTAACTCCTCTAAGTCGTCGCGCGACAAGAAGATACAGCTGCTGCGTGATGACAGTGAGCGCACGTTGGCAACCATTCTCATTGCCAACAACCTCGTCAACGTGACCATCATCATGCTGTGCAATTATATCTTTGGACAGCTCATCAACTTTGGCAACGCTGTGTGGCTACAGTTTTTGTGCATAACCGTGCTGCTGACGTTCCTTCTGCTGCTCTTCGGCGAGATTATGCCGAAGGTGTTCAGCCGTCAGAATCCGCTTGGCTTCTGTCGTCGCTCGGTGGGAGGCATCATGATCATGCGTAGTCTTTTCTGGCCTCTTGAGACGGTGTTGCTGCGTAGTGGCATCTTGGCAGAGAAGGTGGTGCAGAAGGAGAACCATGTGTTGAGTGTGGATGATCTGGAGCAGGCGCTGGAGCTTACCGACAAGAACGACATCAAAGACGAGCAGAGCATGCTGAAAGGCATCATCAGGTTTGGCGACGAGACGGCAAAGGAGGTGATGACCAGTCGTCAGGACATCGTCGACCTCGACATCAGTTGCAGTTTTGCTGATGTGCTGAAATGTATTGTGGAGAACAACTACAGTCGCATTCCCGTCTATCAGGAAAACGAGGACAACATGCGCGGCGTGCTCTACATCAAGGACCTGCTGCCGCACCTGTCGAAGCCAGCCAACTTCCGTTGGCAAAGCCTTATCCGTCCTCCTTATTTCGTGCCTGAGACCAAGAAGATCGACGACCTCATGCGCGAGTTTCAGGAGAACAAGGTCCACATTGCCATCGTGGTTGACGAGTTTGGCGGCACCAGCGGCATCGTCACTCTTGAGGACATCTTGGAGGAGATTGTGGGTGAGATCAACGACGAGTATGATGAGGACACAAAGAACTACTCGAAGCTCAACTACAACACATATCTCTTTGAGGGCAAGACGTTGCTCACCGACTTCTGCAAGGACCTTAACGTTGATGACGACGAGTTTGCTGACGTTGAGGGTGATGCCGACACGCTCGCCGGATTGCTCCTTGAGATCAAGGGCGACTTCCCCAGCATGCACGAGAAGATCGATTATAAAAACTACACCTTTGAGGTGATGGCCATTGAGGAGCGCCGCATAAGTAAGGTTAAGGTGACGGTGCACGAGAAGAAATATGTGAAGGAGGAGGAGAAAGATTAAATTGTCATTAACAGATTGGTGGAGTCTGCTTTTAACCCAAATCGGTCGTTAGGGCTTGCTTGGATTTTGGATTTTTAGAAGAATGGATTTTGTTTGGCTTTTAATGAGTAATAGCGAGCTATTGCGAATTAAAAACAAGCAAAAGACACCTTATAAAAACCAAAAGACTGCAAGCAGTTATAAAATAATACATAAAACGGCCTAATGACCGATTTGGGTTTATAGATTGGCTCCAGTCATCAATATTGCGCTTCGCGCAACCCGTTGACAAAAGAAAAGCGGCATATACCTAAGCTTTGAAGGTATATGCCGCTTATTGTTTATCTGCTAAGGGCAGTTGTGAGCTTTAATTTTACTCGCCCTTGATTGCAGCAACGCCGGGGAGCACCTTGCCCTCGATAGCCTCGAGCATGGCACCACCACCAGTAGAAACATAGCTTACCTTGTCGGCAAGACCGAACTTGTTGACAGCAGCAACAGAGTCGCCACCACCTACGAGTGAGTAAGCACCGTTCTCCTGAGTAGCCTCAGCAACATACTTTGCAATCTCGCCAGTGCCGTGAGCGAAGTTCTCCATCTCGAACACGCCTACAGGACCGTTCCACAGGATGGTCTTTGAAGAGAGGATGATCTTCTTCCAGTTCTCGAGGCTCTCCTCAGAGGCATCCATGCCCTCCCATCCGTCAGGAATGTTGTAGATGTCAACCACCTTGCGGTTAGCATCGTTAGAGAAAGCGTCGGCAGCAACGGTAGCTACAGAGAGGCTCAGGTTTACACCCTTCTCCTTGGCAGCAGCGATAACGTTCAGTGCCTCGGGCATGAGGTCGTCCTCGTGCAGAGACTCGCCGATGTGGCCGCCCTGTGCCTTGATGAAGGTGTAACCCATACCGCCACCGATGATGAGGTTGTCAACCTTGTCGAGGAGGTTCTTGATAACGGCGAGCTTAGAGCTTACCTTTGAACCGCCGATGATAGCGGTGAAGGGGTGCTGAGCGTTCTTCAGCACGTTGTCGATAGCGGTAACCTCTTTCTCCATGAGGAGGCCCAGCATCTTGTGGTCAGCGTCGAACGAGTCGGCGATAACAGCTGTAGAAGCGTGCTTGCGGTGAGCGGTACCGAAGGCGTCGTTAACATAAACGTCAGCGTAAGAAGCGAGCTTCTTTGCGAAGTCTTTCTGACGGCCCTTCATCTCCTTCTTTGCCTCGTCATACTCGGGTGTGCCTTTCTCTACGCCTACGGGCTTGCCTTCCTCCTCGGGATAGAAGCGCAGGTTCTCGAGCAGCAGAGCCTCGCCACACTTCAGGGCGGCAGCAGCCTCGCTTGCGTTGCCACAGTCCTCAGCAAACTTAACGTCTACGCCGAGGGCCTTAGATACGTTAGGAACGATCTGCTTCAGAGACAGTTTGGGGTTAACCTTGCCCTTGGGCTTGCCCATGTGGCTCATCATGATGAGTGCACCACCGTCGGCCAGCACCTTCTTAAGGGTGGGCAGGGCACCGCGAATACGGGTGTCGTCAGTTACGTTTCCGTTCTCGTCCAAGGGCACGTTGAAGTCAACGCGTACAATTGCCTTCTTACCGGCAAAATTGAAATCTGCGATTTTCATTTCTTTTTCTTATTTTTAATAAGTGATAAGTGAGTATATTTCCTAAATAAGTGGGTTTAATCCAACTAAGCGGGTAATCTCTTCTTTGCCTACAAAATTACGAATAAAAGTTGAAAGATGTTGTCTTTTTTCCCAAGAATTTCTCTTTTATAGTTTTTTAGCTAAGGAAATGTGCGCAAGCTGGAATTTTGAGTTTTGAATTTTGAGTGTTGAATTGTGCGCTTCGCGCATTTTGAATTGTTCAATTTTGAATTGGGAAAATCAAAATCGATAATTCGAAATTAGATAATTCAAAATCGGCTGAAAGCCGATAATTCAAAACTCAAAATTCAAAACTCAAAAATCTAGCTTGCGCAGCAAGCTAGCTGCGCAAGCTAGAATTCATATTCCGTCAGGTCTTCAATTCCCGCATCGCGTAGCGCCTCCTTGCGCTCCACGCATGTGCCACACTTGCCACATTGCTTGTCGCCACCTTTGTAGCAGCTCCATGTCTCGGTGTAGTCGATGCCGAGAGCAGCACCACGTCGCGCGATGTCGGTCTTTGTGATATTGGTGTAAGGAGCCACTACATGCACGTCGACGTATGTGCCAGCCTGCGCCGCCTTGTCTATGGCGTCGATAAACTCGGGACGGCAGTCGGGGTAGATGGTGTGGTCGCCGCCGTGGTTGGCAATGAGCACGTTCTTAAGATTATTGCTCTCGGCAATGCCAATGGCAACCGACAGCATGATGCCGTTGCGGAAAGGCACCACCGTCGATTTCATGTTCTCTGAGGCATAATGGCCCTCAGGAATGGCGTCGCCTCCTTCGAGCAGGCTGCTCTTGAAATATTGGTGCATAAACTCCAACGGAATGGTTATGTGCTTGATGCCCAGACGCTCACAGTGCATCTTGGCAAGCGGAATCTCCTTTGCGTTGTGGTTGCTGCCATAGTCGAACGAGATGCCGAGGGCAATACGGTCTTTCCAGTCGTAGAGCAGCGTGATGCTGTCCATGCCGCCGCTCACTATTATTATACTATCTTTCATGATTTTTGAATTTTGATTTTTGATTTTTGAATTGTTGCGCCAGCTGGCGCAATTTTGAGTTTTGAATTTTGAATTTTGAATTGTGCGCTTCGCGCATTTTGAATTGTTCAGTTTTGAATTTTGATTTTTGAATTGTTCAATTTTGAATTTTTATCCAAGCAATTCTATCCAAACAAAACGCGAAGCGCCTCTTCAACCTTGCGCACAGGATGGAGAGAGATCTTAAACTTTTCTGCGTTCAGACCCTGCATGTTATATTTTGGGATGATCATATCGCTGAAGCCCAACTTCTCTGCCTCGGCTATGCGTTGCTCAATGCGGTTCACAGGGCGCACCTCACCGCTAAGGCCAACCTCGCCGGCCATGCACCAACCCGACTCGATGGGTGTGTCGACGTTGCTTGACAGCACGGCGGCAATGACGCTGAGGTCCATGGCCAGGTCGGTGACACGAAGGCCGCCGGCAATGTTTATGAACACGTCCTTCTGCATCAGCTTGAAGCCCACGCGCTTCTCCAGAACGGCAAGCAGCATGTTCAGACGGCGCTGGTCGAAGCCTGTGGCAGAACGCTGGGGGGTGCCATAGGCTGCTGACGACACCAGGGCCTGGGTCTCGACAAGGAAGGGGCGCACACCCTCGATGGCAGAACTTATAGCCACGCCCGACAGACCGTCATGGTCCTGACTAAGAAGCAGTTCGGAGGGATTGCTGACCTGTCTCAGGCCCGTCTGCTGCATCTCGTAGATGCCGAGCTCAGAGGTGCTGCCGAAACGGTTCTTTATGGAGCGCAAGATGCGGTACATGTAGTGTTGGTCGCCCTCAAACTGTATGACCGTGTCGACGATATGTTCCAGAATCTTCGGACCGGCAAGCGTGCCCTCCTTATTAATATGTCCGATAAGGATGACGGGTATGCCTGTCGACTTGGCGAAATGGAGTAGGGCGGCGGCACACTCTCTGACCTGTGTTATGCTGCCCGGACTGCTCTCCACGGCATCGGTGGCGATGGTCTGTATAGAGTCGATAACCACCAGCTCCGGCCCCACCTCCTTGATGTTCTCAAAGATGTCGTTGAGGGAGGTCTCGCAGAGAATGGTCACGTTGTCGTGGTCGGTGCCTGCGGTTGCCGAGGGCAGTTGCCTGCCTATGCGGTGGGCACGCATCTTGAGCTGATGGGCGCTCTCCTCGCCGCTGACATACAGGATGCGCCGCTCCGGCATGTTGAGGATGGTCTGCAGGGTGAGCGTGCTCTTGCCAATGCCGGGCTCGCCACCCAGCAACACGATGCTGCCAGGCACCAGTCCGCCACCCAACACACGGTTCAGCTCGTCGTCGTGCATGTCGATGCGCGGCTCGTCGTCAACGGGTATGTCGCGCAGCTTCACGGGCTTGGCCTTGCCGCCACGTCCGCCCGGCGCGTCGTGATAGCCCTTGGAGCTGGCTATGGTCGACGGTGTGGACGCTGCTATGCGTATCTCCTTGAATGTGTTCCATTGTCCGCAGCTCGGACATTTGCCTATCCATTTTGCCGACTCCTGTCCGCAGTTGCTGCAAACATAAGCTGTTCTGTCTTTTGCCATAATTATTTCTCTCAAATCGTGCCAAGTTGGCCTTTAGCTTAACTAAATCATACAAAAGTACGAATAATTTTCTTCGTGTCAAAATTTATTGCTATTTTTGCCCTATGAAAAAAATCCTGTTCTACATATTGGCGGTCTTTACGGTCGTCTCTTGCGGCAATTCGTATGAGGCAAAGAAGCGCATTGACAGAGAGCAACAGCTCGAGTTGCAACGCATCGACTCGCTGGCCCTTAAAGTGGCGGTGGTGCCTACCCTCGACTGTCTGCCCGTGTATCTGGCTAAGGATGAGCGCCTTTTCGACACGCTCGGCGTTGACGTGCACCTCAAAATCTTCAATGCACAGATCGACTGTGACCAGGCGCTCATGCGCGGGGCAGCCGACGGCATGGTGTCTGATCTCGTGAGGACGGAGCGCCTCAGGCTCATGGGTACCCCCATGCAGTATGTTTCCTCAACGGGTACCTACTGGCAGCTGCTCTCAAACCACAAGGCGCGTCTTAAGGCGCTTGACCAGATGGGTGACAAGATGATTGCCATGACGCGCTTTTCGGCTACCGACTGTCTCTCGCAACTCGTGTTTGAGGGCGTGAAGACAAAGTCGCAGGTCTATAACGTGCAGATAAACGATGTGCAGATTCGCTTGCGCATGCTCCTCAACAACGAGATGGACGCCGTGTGGCTCACCGAACCGTTGGCAACGGCTGCCCGACTGCAGGGTCACCGTGTGATGGCTGACAGCAGAGACAAGAAGCTTGCGCTCGGAGTGGTGGCTTTCAAGAAAAAGGCTGTGGCTGATGCGCGCCGGCGCAAGCAGCTTGCCGCCTTCACCAAGGCTTATAACATGGCCTGCGACTCGTTGAACAAGAACGGCCTGAAGCATTATTCTGCCTTGCTGCAGAAATATTATAAAATTGACAAAAGAACAATAAACGCTCTGCCCAAATTGAAGTTTCAGCATGTGGCAAAACCACAACAGGAGAACGTAGACAAGGCGGCAGCATTTGCAAAAACCACAATAAAATAGGAACCGACATGTCATTCTACGAAATATATATTCCGTTAATAGCCAAGCACAATGTGGGTAAGGCTCTGAGGGCGATGAAAGAAACCATTGCCGAGGACAAGCTGCCCGGATATATTGTTGCCCGTTATGAGGATGTGAAAAACGACTACCGACTGATGCAAGATGTCATGATGCGCGGACTGCGTGACGACAAGATCGATGAGGTCTATGCCGACATCATGAGAAAGGTCTATGGCGCAAGTTTGGATGTCCTTATAGAGGAAAAGGTGAAGAAATATTCTTCCTTTGCCTATGCCCGCGCGTCGGCACAGCAGACAGAGGCTCATCCCGATGCTGTGCGCACGGTGCTCGAGGCTTATGTGCAGGACATGGCCATGATGGCTTTTGAGCCTGAGAACACGAGGAAGGCGAAGATGGAGAAGCTCACGGCCGACCATCATGCCTACATGAAGCAGCTCTTCAACGCGCTCTTGGTGGCACCTATGTGGAACGACAGGCGGGCGGCCGATTTTGCCGATCTGCTGCTCTCGCCGACCATCGACCGTGACGATGCGCTGCTCCTGGTGTCGGCGGTCATGCTGGCGACGATGAACGTGAACGATCCTTACAAATGGGACATGCTGGCTGAGGTCTATGTCAGGGCCACAGACAAGGTGCTGAAGATGAGGGCGCTCGTGGGATGGGTCCTCTCTCTGCCCTACGACCCCCGAGGACCCCGCCTCTTCCCCTTTGTTCAGGAACGCATTAAGGCGATGCTGGCAGACAAGACCACGCTGAAGCAGATGCTCGACATGCAGATGCAGATGCTCTTCTGCTGCAACGCCGATGCCGACAACGAGGAGATTCAGCGCAACATCATGCCGACGCTCATAAAAAACACGAACCTGCAGATGACACGTCTCGGCATCGTGGAGAAGGAGGACGACCCCATGAAGGACGTCATGGACCCTAACACGGCAGAACGCGACATGGAGGAGATGGAACGGAAATATCGTAAGATGATGGACATGCAGAAGCAGGGGTCTGACATCTATTTCGGCGGGTTCTCAAAAATGAAAACCTTCCCGTTCTTCTACGACCTGTGCAACTGGTTTGCGCCGTTCAACGCCGCTCACCCGGCTCTTGGCGCGGCGCGTGAGAGACTGGCAGGCAGCACGTTCCTTAACAACCTTATGGAGAACGGGCCGTTCTGCGACTCAGACAAATATTCGTTCGCTCTGGCCATAGCGCAGATCATGGACCGTATGCCCGACAACATCAAGGAGATGCTCAACTCGGACGCAACGTTCGGACCGACCGTGAGCAAGGATGATCAGGAGGATCCGGCTTATATCTGTCGGTCATATCTGCAGAGCCTGTATCGTTTTTTCCGTCTGTACAGGTCGAAGCGCGATTTTCTCAATCCCTTCATTCTTGACGAATTGGAAGACAACGACGGCAATGCGTTGTTCATGTCATATAAGCTGCTGGCGTGTCCTGAGATGGAGGAGAATGCCGTTGCGCTCTGCGGCTTCTTGCTCAAACGCAAAATGATGCGTGAAATCATGAGCATGGCCATCTGTTACAAGTCTTCACAAAACCCTCGCCTGGTGCGCTTCCTTGCGTTGGTTCCCATGACAGACGGCAAATGGCAGGAGGCCTACGACCTCTTTGCATCCGTGCCTGAGGATCAGCACACGGAGGAGTCGCTGCGTGGCATGGCCCATTGCTGCATGAGCCTCAAACGTTTCGGCGAGGCTGTGGCTATCTACCGCCGTCTGCTCGCCATGCATCCCGACAGCTTTAGCTATCAGCTCAACCTCGCCGTGTGCCTGATGAGCAGCGATGCTTTTTCTTCATGCGGTGATGCTGCTTCTTCATGCGATGCTTCTTCATGCGATGCTTCTTCATGCGATGCTTCTTCATGTGATGCTTCTTCATGTGATGCTTCTTCATGTGATGCTTCTTTATGCGATGCTTCTTCATGTGATGCTTCTTCATGCGATGCTTCTTCATGCGATGCTTCTTCATGTGGTGCTTCTTCATGTGGTGCTTCTTCATGTGGTGCAGCGTCTTCTCTTGGTGGCAAAGTTGAGGCTCGGCCAAACAAGGTGGTAGAAGAGGGTACCAAGCTTCTTTATAAGCTCGATTATGAGCATCCGAACAATGCCAACGTGCGACGTGTGCTCGCGTGGTGCATGATGTTGCAAGGCAATTTTGACAAGGCCATCGACATCTACACGCGTCTCTTGTCGCAACCCGATGCCGTGTCTGCCGACCGTCTCAACGCTGCCTATGCTCATTGGCTGTCAAGGGACGTGGCGCGTGCCGTTGCTCTCTTGCGCAAATACTGCAACCTTTGCGAACAAGAAGAGACCGAAGCCAAAGAGGCGGCTAAAAAGCAAGGGCGACGCTGTGAGCCAACGAAATCAAGAAACTACCGTCTGGTTGAAGATTTTACCAAGGACGCTGACCTGCTCAGCAAGTATGGCATCAGCCTTACTGAACGTAAGATCATGGTAGACATCGTGCTGAATGAGGAAGAGTTTTAAAGGTAAAAAGGAAGTTTTAAAGGTAAAAAGGTAAAAAGGTAAAAAGGTAAAAAAAGGCTCACGCCTTTTTAAGGGAAAAGTTAAAAACGAAAAATCTTTTTAAGGGAAAGGTGAAAAAGAAAGGTGAAAAATTATGACAATAGAAGAATATAAGGCCGCAATATTGAAGGCCATGCTTGATATCAAAGACGTTGACGGTCTCGCTAAGATAACAGAAAGCGATGCCAAAGAACTGCTCAACGAGTTAACCGACTCTGAACTCGAAGACGGAATTCTCTTCAACACTCCTGAAGAGGTCGCAGAACTGCTTATGAGCGTGTAAATGAACATTCGCAAAGTTTATTGTTTCGCGCATCGCAAATGTCATGTTTGCGCATCGAAAGTACCATGTTTTTGCTTCGCTAATTGCATGTTTACAATCTTTAGATGATGGTGTTTGCGCTTTCAAACATGCTTTGCAAAGGATGCAAGAATGTTAAAAAGGGAGCGTTTTTACCCAGGTTTTGCATAAATATACAGAATGACAGATAGATAGCAAACAAGGCCTTGTTCTTTCATAATGTATAAAATTACAGTTAAAACCTAATCACGAATTGTTAACGGTTCTTAAATACGCCCCAGTTTTGTCATTAAGCCTCTTTGAGGTCGTCAAAGAGGCTTAATGAGGCTGTCAAAG
>OLZZ01000943.1_pt1 | contig 11406 bp, 6 predicted proteins | sample 1673571 | NCBI WGS metagenome assembly OLZZ01 (sample SAMEA103958115, study PRJEB25191) | human gut metagenome | biome: human-associated habitat [ENVO:00009003]; feature: intestine environment [ENVO:2100002]; material: feces | place: Germany | collected 2013/2015 | reverse complement strand
CCCGTGCCGTTGAGGGGAGTGTAAATCAGCTTAAGCTTGCCCTTTGAGACGGCGTCGGGATTGACTCTGCGCGAGAGGACACACTCATAGAATGCCTCGTTCACGCTGCTGTCAATAAACTCAATCTTTCCGCTCTTTATGCCCTCGTCGAAGTCCATGGTGCGGACATCGTCGAATATATCAACTTTTCTGATGCACTCGTATGTGGCGTTCGCCTCGGCATCTGTCATCTGATAGCCCTCGTGCGAATAGCACTTGTAACCGTTGTACTTCGCGGGGTTGTGGCTCGCGGTGATTATTATGCCGGAGCTGCAATGGAGCTTTCTCACGGCGAAAGAGAGCATCGGGGTCGGAACCAATTCGGGATAAATATATACTTTTATTCCGTTTGCGGCGAGCACGCCTGCCGCGCCCTTTGCGAAAACATCAGAGTTGATTCTCGAGTCGTGCGCTATCGCGACGGACGGGGAATCATACTTTGCGTTGAGATAATCCGCCAGACCCTGGGTCGCCTGGTTGACGGTGAAAACATTCATTCTGTTTGTGCCCGCGCCGAGAACTCCGCGCAGACCGCCCGTGCCGAATTCGAGCGCACGGTAAAATCTATCCGATATCTCATCTTCTTTGCCTTCAATGGCGGAAAGTTCGTCATGAAGTTCAGCATTGCCCTCGGTCTTTTTCCCCATGGATCATCCAAGTCAGTATAGAATTGTTATGTGTGTTTGGGTGACTAGTGACTAGTGACTGGTGGCTAGCGACTTAAATGCCATCTTCGAGCATCGCCTTATTTATACTCCGCGGCGCTTCTGTTTTTATGCGCCGCACCACCATTTCTCATTTCTAATTTCTCATTCAAGAAAGGCTTTCAAACGGAACCAGAGGTGGCACACCCTACGGGATAGCCCTAAATCCTCTTATTCCATTTCCGCATCCTTCTCTGTCGCATTGACAGCCACAGCGACCGCTGCGTCGCCGGTGATATTGAGGCAGGTACGGAACATGTCGAGCACACGATCGATGCCGGCTACCAGTGCCAGCCCTTCGAGCGGCAGACCGACAGACTGCAGGACCATCGCCAGCATGATGAGGCCGGCGCCCGGTACGCCTGCGGTACCGATGGAAGCCAGTGTCCCGGTCAGGACGATCATGATCATCTGATCAAAGGTCAGCGGAATACCGAAGACATTCGCGATGAAAAGGGAACAAACGCCCATGTAAAGAGCCGTCCCGTCCATATTGATGGTCGCGCCCAGCGGAAGGACGAAAGAAGCGATATCTCTCTTGACCCCCAGCTTCGTCTGGATATTTTTCATATTGACAGGAAGCGTACCGGCAGAAGAGCAGGTGGTGAAGCCGATCGCCATAGCTTCCGACATGCCGCGGAAGAATGTGAGCGGGCTCATGTGTGCAGAGACACCGGCAAGCGTCGAGTATACGCCGACAGCATGGATGCAGCAGCCGATCGCCATACAGAGGATGACTGATAAGAGCGGAAGCAGCACCTTCGGGCCATTCATGACGACGACCGGAAGCAGCAGGCAGAAGACGCCGATCGGTGCAAGACGCATGATCATGGCGATGATCTTGTAGCATACCTCAGCCATCGCATCGAAGAAGGAGATCAGGATCTCCGCACGCTTTCCGCCGACGGAAATGATACCGGCCCCGGTGAAGAGCGCAAAGATAATGATCGGAAGGATGTCCGCCTTCGCCATGGAAGCGATCGGATTCGACGGGATCATTGCAACAAAGACCTGCATGATCGACGGCGCTTCCTTCACCTTCGGTGCTTCTGCCGTCGGCAGAGCCATGCCGATGCCCGGCTCGATCGCCATAGCGACAGCAAAGCCGATCACGATCGCGATCGCTGTCGTCACCATGTAAATGACGAGTGTCTTCACTCCGATGCGCCCCAGCTTCTTCATATCCCCCATGGATGTCATGCCCACGATGAGAGAACAGAAGACCACCGGAACGATCATCATTTTGATGAGATTGATAAACATGGTGCCGATCGGCGCGATCCACATCTTGACCGGAGCCGCCGCACCCTCTCCCAGCATCAGTCCTACCACCACAGATAAGACCAATGACAGGAAAATTTGAATAGATAGATTCATTTCTTCCCTCCTGCACCAGAGCGGTCGCCCCATGGACGCCATTGCCCTGACCTATTAAAATCAATGACTACATTATAGGCGCATCCATGCTGAATGACCAATAGATTTGTAAAATCATCTATACATTTTCATGTAATTTGTAATCTGATGTTTGATAAATTATATGATTTTACTTTCTTATGTTTTACATTATATAATTTTTGCCATTTTTCTATATTTTTCATTTTTTATAATCATTTGTTTATTGATGTATACGCTTGCAATAGTTGGTGTGTACGCTTGTCTCACCTCAGGGGGGAGAGTGACCGGGTACCGGCATGCCTCCAGCCCCCTCGCCAGAGAAGCACCGAGAAGCCGCTACCGATCTCACACTTTCTTTATCCAAGGCTCTTCATCCTCTTCCTGCAACCCCGGATCCGCTCCTTGGGAAGAGCTCCATCAAAAAGGAGCAGCCGCCTCACAGCAGCTGCTCGCTCATTCCTAAGGGATTTCACTATATTTATTTTATACCTTATATATAGGCATCAGATCTTCTGTGCTTCTTCTGCTTCCGCAAGAGCTTCCTTGCGAGCCGCTGCCTTTTCCTTTTCGATCACAGCCTGGAAGGAGAAGACTTCTTCCTTGATGACCGGAGCCAGGACGAGGATGGAGATCAGGTTCGGGATCGCCATGAGGGCATTCGCGATATCGGAGAGGTTCCAAACCAGATCGAGGGTCTGGGTCGCACCGACATAAACTACCAGAGAGAAGACGACGCGGTAAATGATGTTGTACTTATGGGTACCAAAGAGATATTCCCAAGCCTTTTCACCATTATATTCCCAACCGAGGATGGTGGAGTAAGCAAAGAGGATGATACCGATGGAAACGATGTAAGAACCGATGACGCCGATATTGGAAGAGAATGCTGCCATGGTGAGTGCTACGCCGGTGAGCGGCTTGCCATCCGCGCCGACCATGCCGAGCACGCCGGAGGAGGCGATGGTAAGACCGGTGATGGTGCAGACTACGATGGTATCGATGAAGGTACCGGTCATGGAGATGTAGCCCTGTCTTGCCGGATGATCCGTGGTGGAAGCTGCGGCGGAAATCGCTGCCGAGCCAAGGCCGGCTTCATTGGAGAAGCAGCCGCGCGCTACGCCATAGCGCATCGCATTCATGACGGAAACGGTGATGGTGCCAACGACGCCGCCTTCGACAGCCGTAGGATCGAAAGCCATCATCACGATGAGGTAAAGGCCATGCGGAATGTTTTCGATGTTAAGAATGATGCAGGAAAGGCCAGCCAGGATGTAGAAGACAGCCATGCCGGGAACGACGACGGAAGAAACCTTGGAGATCGAAGTGATACCACCGACGATGACAGCGAGGGTCATGACAGTCAGGACTGCGCCCACGATCTCATTCGATACACCGAAGGTGGTGTTGATCGCAGTGGAGATCGAATTCGCCTGCGTCATGTTGCCGATACCGAAGGAAGCAAGGACAGCGAAGAGAGCGAAAGCAGTACCCAGGAAGAGGCCGGCTTTTTTGTTTTTGAAGCCGTTCTTCATGGTGAACATCGGGCCGCCCTTCATTTCACCCTTGGCATTCACTTCACGAAACTTGAAGCCGAGCATACATTCAGAGAACTTGGTCGTAAGGCCGAAGCATGCGGAGATCCACATCCAGACCAGAGCGCCAGGGCCGCCGGCGAACATCGCAGTCGCGACACCGACGATATTACCTGTACCGATGGTCGCAGCAAGCGCAGTCATCAGCGCAGAGAAAGGAGAGACGTCACCGCTTCCGACCTTGGTCGTGCGAGACTTCTTCGAAAAGATCGTTTTTAATGCGTATGGCAGATTTCTCCAGGTCAGGAAACGCAGCTTCAGTGTCATGTAGACACCCGTACCGACCAGAAGACACAGCATGACAGGCCCCCATACGAAGCTGTCAAGCTCACCGACAAGTTGATTGATTTGCACCATATCCATTGTAAAATCCCCCTTGTTCCCGTAACTGTTCTTATTGTGATAAGAAACAAAAAATCGCCGCACTCAGTCTTATGTTCGAAGAAGACTGAAGCTGGCGAATTCATGGTTCATGAAAACAAGGGAGTTACCCAAGTGCCAGCCCTGTCCTTTTGCCTGAGAGATTCAGGATTTCTACGGGTGAAATCCTTTAACACCTTCGGCCCTCGCATCTTTTCAGCGAGCTTCTCCAGAGTCGTGTCCGTACACAGTTTCGTGTTCTTACTGAACGCCTGATAGTGTTACTCCTTCGGCAGAAGATCGTAAAGACCTTCATTTTTCAGTGTACATCATCCACCTATATGGTATGCGGCAACATACATTTTTCGCTTGGACTTTCCAGATTTCTGAATTCCGAAGTCTCAAGTGATTTACCTAGATTATACACGATGAAAATCAAAATGCAATATACGAATTTTTCTCACTTTTTATATTGTAAACCTTTTGCTATACTAAAGTTTCTTTCTTGTGCTTTTGACGAATATTTTCTACACACTTACGATACAGATATGATTTATATCTTTTTTGTAGCTACTTTAATTTCATCAAATTTCAATAGGAAAAGTATATCAATTTTGGTATCATGATGGGTCTTGCAAATGATAAATGAATGCTCATGACAGCAAGATCAGGGTCTGGGCGCGGGATACCGGCAGCCAATTCACCGCAAATGTTAGATGTCGATTCCTATGTATCGCAAGCCTTCCCCATCAGAAAATGCCCGAAGGCCACGTAAAAAGGTGCAAAGCGCCCCATTACAGAATGACAGTGAAGCTGGCGTGCCATGTCTCATCTCTCCTATGCACAGTGCCTGCATCCCTTGACCTCCCTTATGTCTGCCAATAAAAAATCCCCTATCCTGTTGGAATTCAGAGGAACAGGATAGGGGGATGTCCCACTTCCTAAGGAAGTGAGGGGGGACAACGATATGGATACGGGAGATGCTTTCGCACTCCTTCGATACAGTGACCGTTGACCAAACACCGGTCACCCGTGATCAGCGATCATATCTTCGCATGTTCACCAGCGGTGACGCCGGCTTTCTTTTCTGCCTTTTCTTTTTCAAGGACGATCTGGAAGCGTTCTACTTCTTCCTTGATGACAGGCGAGAGGATGAGCAGGGAAATCAGGTTCGGGATCGCCATGAGAGCATTGGCGATATCGGAAAGGTTCCACACCAGATCGAGGGTCTGGGTAGCGCCTACATAAACGACCAGGGAGAAGATCACGCGGTAGACCATGTTGTATTTATGAGTACCAAAGAGATATTCCCAAGCCTTTTCACCGTGATATTCCCAGCCGAGGATGGTAGAGAAGGCGAAGAGGATGATACCGATAGCGACGATCAGAGCGCCGATCTCACCGATATTGGTGGAGAAGGCAGCCATGGTGAGTTCTACGCCTTTCAGAGGCTTGCCGTCAGCGCCGGTCATGCCGAGGACGCCGGAAGCTGCGATGGTGATGCCGGTGATGGAGCAGACAACGATGGTATCCCAGAAGGTACCGGTCATATTGATATAGCCCTGACGGACCGGATCATCGGTGGTAGCTGCTGCTGCGGTGATAGCGGCAGAGCCCATGCCGGCTTCATTGGAGAAGCAGCCGCGAGCGACACCGAAACGGACTGCATTCATGACAGAAGCGGTGATGCCGCCGAGGACGCCGCCGCCGACTGCCTGTGGATCGAAGGCCATCATGAAGATCAGATAAAGACCATGAGGAATGTTCTGGATATTGAGGATGATGCAGAGGAGACCAGCGATGACATAGAAGAAAGCCATAGCCGGAACAACAACCGAGGAGACCTTGGAAATGGTCTTGATACCGCCGACGATGATGATGAGAGAAAGAATGGTCAGGATGACACCGCAGACTTCAGGAGACATGCCGAAGGTGGTATGTACAGCACCGGAGATGGAGTTTGCCTGGGTCATGTTGCCGATGCCGAAGGAAGCGATGACAGCGAAGAGTGCGAAGAGAAAGCCCATGACGGAGCCAAGCGTTTTATTCTTGAAGCCGTTCTTCATGGTGAACATCGGGCCGCCTTTCATTTCGCCCTTCGCATTGACTTCGCGGTACTTGATAGCCAGCATACATTCAGAGAATTTCGAAGTGAGGCCGAAGCAGGCGGAGATCCACATCCAGACCAGAGCGCCAGGGCCGCCGGCGAACATCGCCGTCGCTACGCCGACGATATTGCCGGTACCGATGGTCGCAGCGAGTGCGGTCATCAGTGCGGAGAATGGCGATACATCGCCCGTGCCGCGTTTCTTGGTGCGGGCTTCTTTGGAAAGGACACTGCCGATCGCATACGGCAGGTTCCGCCATGTTCTGAATTTCAATAAGCAGGTGAGGTACACGCCGGTACCAACCAGCAGGGTAAGCATAATAGGGCCCCATACGAGGCTGTCAATTTCATTGACGACTGAATTGATTGCAGCCATGTCCATAATAAATATCCCCCTTTAATCGATTTGCCCGTTTCCTTTTAAAAACAAAACCGCCGAGCCCAGGTAAGAGATCTACGGGCTGGCGGTCGATAAATGTATGTATGCATCCACGCATAAGGGTGTTACCCCATTGCCAGCCCTGTCCTTTTGCCTGAGAGATTCGGGATCCACGGGTGAGATCCCTTTACACCTTCGGCGCCCGCCTCCTTTCCGCGGGACTCTCCAGAGTTGTGTCCGTACACAGTTTCGTATTCTAATGAACGCCTGATAGTGTTACTCCTTCGGCAGGCTGGAAGTTTATCACTTCTTTCAGGTCCTGATCTCTTATAAGAAGAAATCTTCGCCCGTGGTCGCCTTTTTTCAGTGTACTTCATCCACGCACTATGAAATTTTCATGCACTTTTGGTTTTCTTTCGAGAAACAAGCTTCTGAATTCCCTCTACTGGAAAATCTGCCGGGCATGTCGGCCTATATTCAAAGGTCATGAGCCTTCGACTATACGATGTGAGTGACTGGTGACTAGGGATTAGGGTTAGCCCGTGGGGCATACCGCCCTTTGATTACATGCAAAAGAGGTTCAGCGGGTTCTGTGGGTTCTACGGGTTCAAAGGGGTCGGTATTCACGAAAGATGGGAAACCTGTGAACCTTTTGAACCTTCAGAACCTGTTTCCCCTATGAGACTTCGTAAGTAGGGAATAAGAATAGTCTCTTTCAAACTTGTGGTGGCGGCTTCTCCGCTTTTTTAGAAAAGGCATCCCCCGTATCGTCATTTCGAGCGCAGCCGAGAAATCTTCCTTGCAGACCGTCAAACGTCGCTTGCTTGAAAGCCTTAAAGCGATGCATCGAGTCATCGTTTCCATAGAGGCTTATAAGAGCTGATTCCATTCTGCAATGGAGATCCCTCGACTTCGCTCGGGATGACAATGAGGATGGCGCTCTGCTCTCGTTATTTTCATGCCGCCACGCCAAAGAGTGCCTCTTCGAGGCACATTGATCCAAGCCTTTGGTCTGCCCCTTCTCTAAGGAGGGCGAAAAAGGGATCCTAATCCCTAGCTACTAGTCCCTAGCTACTAGTCACCACTTCCCCACAACAAAAAAGCCCCAGCCAAAGCTGGAGCTTTTTTTGTGTCAGAAAGACTTATTTGCCAAACTGTGCGAGCATGGTGCCTGCTGCTACTGCAGTACCAATAACGCCTGCTACGTTCGGGCCCATTGCCTGCATCAGCAGGTAGTTGGACGGGTTGTCTTTCAGGCCTACGACCTGAGATACACGGGCTGCCATCGGGACTGCAGATACGCCTGCGGAGCCGATCAGCGGGTTGACCTTGTTGCCGGATGCGATTCTCATGATCTGGCCAAAGAGGACGCCGCCTGCGGTGCCTGCTGCGAATGCGATCAGGCCCAGGCAGATGATCTCGATGGTCTGGATACGGAGGAATTTGTCGCCGGTCATGGTAAGACCTGTGCCGGTTGCCAGGAAGATGGTGACGATGTTGCAGAGGGAGTTCTGAGCGGTGTCAGACAGACGAGCGGTGACGCCGGAAACTTCAAACAGGTTGCCAAGGCAGAGGCAGCCCATCAGTGCTGCTACCGGTGGCAGAAGCAGGGATACGACGATGGATACTACGATCGGGAACATGACCTTTTCGAAGTGGGTAACAGGACGAAGGGTGGTCATTCTGATCTTACGCTGTTCTTTGGTGGTGCAGAGTTTCATGATCGGTGGCTGGATCAGCGGTACCAGGGACATGTAGGAGTATGCTGCTACTGCGATAGCGCCCAGAAGTTCCGGAGCCAGTTTGGAGGAGAGGTAAATAGCGGTCGGGCCGTCAGCACCACCGATGATGCCGATAGCTGCTGCCTGCGGTGCAGTGAAGCCGAGGACCATAGCACCTGCGAGGGCTACGAATACGCCGATCTGAGCTGCTGCGCCCAGGAGCATGGTCTTCGGGTTAGCGATGAGCGGACCAAAGTCGGTCATAGCGCCTACGCCCATGAAAATCAGCGGCGGGAAGATTTCGTATTTGATGCCGAAGCCGATGGCCATCATGACGCCCATTTCGTCTTCGAACCCGGTGTTCGGGAAGTTTGCCATGATGTCGCCGAATGCGATTGGCAGAAGAAGCAGTGGTTCATACTGTTTTGCGATGGCGAGGTACAGAAGTACGAGACCTACGCCGATCATAATGACGTTTTCGATGGAGAGGTGGGCAAAGCCGGAATCGGTCCATACGGAAACGAGAGCTCTCATAAAGCCGTCCATGTTGTTTCCTCCTAGATGGATAGTTGAATGGGTAATTTGTTCTGAGTCAGCCGGGATGCAAGACCTTTGACCACGGGTTCAAGGTTCAGGGTTCGGGGTTCAGGATGCGCAGTCACTTGAACCTTGAACCCTTGAACCAATGAGGAATTGCCAATTCCCTGATTGACTCTCAAGTAATCTAATTCTTATTTCTTCTTTCCTTTGGTCGGATCCACGATGTGAATCAGCTGGATGACGCAAGCCAGGAAAATCAGCACGCCGAACACGATAACCATGTTCGTGAGGCAGATCGAAAGCGGGCCCGGAGTTTCCATAGATAAACCACCTTTCTGTAATATATTTTTCTTGCAGAAGGAGTAAGAATGTCAGCCGTCATTCTGCAAAAGCGAGAGCGCCTTTGCAGAATGAGCCGGCTCATTTCTTACATGCCGAATGGCCAAACGATCGGGATGACTACGAGGCAGACGATGAGGGAGATCACGCACATCGGAACGCCGACCTTTGCATAATCGTTGAAGGAGAATCCGCCAGGTCCGAGAACGAGGGTGTTTGGCGGAGTAGCCATCGGGGTAGCAAATGCGCAGGATGCAGCGATGCCGAGAGCCATCAGTACCGGTTTCGGGTCAGCGCCGATGGACTGCGCGATGGAGATACCGATCGGTGCAAGCAGTGCAGCGGATGCGGTATTGGACATAAACTGGGTAAGAACGTTGGAGATCAGGAAGAGAACTGCGGTCAGAACGTATGGGTTCGGGTTCGTGCCCATCATGCTGACGACAGTATCAGCGATCAGCTTGCCGGCACCGGTCTTTTCCATAGCAGATGCTACAGAGAGCATACCAGCGAAGAGGAAAATGGTAACCCAGTCGATACCAGCGTATGCTTCTTTTTCCTTCAGGCAGCCGGTGACTACGCACAGGATTGCGCCGGTGACTGCTGCGGTGTGCAGCGGAACGGTCTTGAGATCCAGAGCCATGCAGAGGACGACGCCGATCAGGATGAGGCCAGCGATCCACATTTTGACCTTGCTCTTCGGGCCATCTCCACCTGCACCAGCTTCTTCCTTAGCAGCCTTGATGGCTTCTTCGTCCATAGCGCCAGCAGATTTTGCAGCGATCATGTGACGGCCGATGAAGAGAGTGTAGATGGTGATAACGAGGGAGAGCGGGATACCGATCCAGGCAAATTCAAAGAAGCCGAAGGTCGGGAGGCCTGCCGTGGTCAGCGCGCCGGTAACGATAACGTTTGGCGGGGTACCGATCATGGTGATGGTGCCGCCGACGTTAGCTGCGATAGCCAGAGGCATCAGCTGTTTGGAAGCCGGGAGCTTTGCTACGGTGCAGATACCGATGATGACCGGCATCAGGCAAGCGACTGTACCTGTGTTGGAGGATACAGCGGAGAGAATGATGGTGACTGTCATGATAGCAGCCATCAGCGGGATCTCGTTGGTGCCTGCTTTTTTAACGACGGCTACACCGATGGCTTCTGCCAGACCGGTCTTGAACATAGCCGCACCGATAACGAACATACCGCCGAAAAGAACGACGGTGGAATTAGACATACCTGCATAAACGGCCTTGGACGGAAGTACGCCCAGAATGCCCAGCGCAGTACATGCTGCCATCGCGGTGACAGCGAGCGGGATCAGTTCGGTGATGAACAGGAATGCTGCCACACCCAGTACGCACAGCGTAATAATAGCGGGATCCATAATTTACCTTCCTATGTGTTTCTGTAATACCTATCAATACTTGATGAGAAAAGAGATCAGCGGATCTCTTTTCAGGGAAACGCCGACTCTATATTTCGGCGCTCCATTTGTCTTTCAATTATGGGTCATGCTATCTAAAGATGAATGCTATAATCAATACCCTATGAAAAACTCGGCCCTCTACCTCTATCCTCCTTCCCATCTGAGCCAGCCTGTAATTCCCATAAAGAATATATGTTATTCTTATGAGAAAGCCGTGTTCTATGATACTAAACCACCGATTATTGCACAAGGGCATGATGGAAGATTCCTAGTTTTAGGTATGTATACTATGTATCTCTCATTTGCATTTACATTTCTGCTCGTATCTGGAGCGGCTTTCTATGCTCTCCCTTTTTTATCTATGCCGCCTTCCTCTCCGGCATCTCTCCTATACGTCTTTATACGTTAGAAATCACTCTTTTTCGCCCCATCCTCTGCTGCATTCTATTCGTAAAGAATAGCATGCTATCATTTTTAGGCCGCCCCTCATTTTTCTATGAGATCCTTCGATATCATTTCCTACTTGCATCTATCATAAAAAGCGCGCGAAAAAGGCATAAATAAATTCTATAAGAAGGATAATAATCAGACAAGGAGCATAAGGAGAGCCATCCATCCTCATGCCGTCATTTCGAGCGCAGTCGAGAAATCCTCCTTGCACTCTGTTCTTCCTTGCCCCTTTCGCGGAAGGCTTCCAATTTTACTTTGTCACACATACGACGCTATACCGGTGTGCAAGAAAGATCGAGGGCTTCGCTCGGGATGACGTTGCGTGAATACCGTTCCCTCACACTTCCCATCTAC
>OLZZ01000939.1_pt1 | contig 11430 bp, 6 predicted proteins | sample 1673571 | NCBI WGS metagenome assembly OLZZ01 (sample SAMEA103958115, study PRJEB25191) | human gut metagenome | biome: human-associated habitat [ENVO:00009003]; feature: intestine environment [ENVO:2100002]; material: feces | place: Germany | collected 2013/2015 | reverse complement strand
TGCCGTTCGCGTCCAGCAGGCCCATAAAGCTTTTGGTGAATACGCTTTTGCCGGAGCCGCTCTCGCCCACAAGAGCCAGCACCTCGCCCCGGTAAAGGTCGAGGTCGATGCCCCGGATGGCGTGCAGGATCTTTCCACGCAGATCGAACTGGATGTTGACATCTTTTGCGGAGAGAATGAGCGGGTGATGTTCCATGATATCCCCTCCTTACTGCAGGTGGTTCTTCGGGTCGGCGGCGTCCGAGAAGGCGTTGCCGATCAGATAGAACGCAATGGTGACAAAGCTCAGGATGAGGGTGGGGTACAGCAGCTGGTAGCGCAGCCCGGCCTGCATCATCACCTTGCGGCCATCGTTGACCAGATTGCCCAGCGAAGGCGTCTCCACCGAAAGCCCGAGGCCGATGTAGGTGATGAACACCTCGTTGCCGATGGCTTCCGGGATGGTGAGGGCCATGCGCAGCATGATGACCGAGACGAGATAGGGCAGCAGGTTGCGCAGTACGATGCGCACAGTGGGCGTGCCGAGGCAGCGGGACGCCACATTATAATCCCGGTCGCGGATAATGAGGATCTGGTTGCGGATGAAGCGTGCCATTTCGATCCAGCCCTTGATGGCCATGCCAAGGACCATGGTCCAGATGCTGGGTGTTGCCACGTAAGAGATCAGGATCAGCACAATGGCGGTGGGGATGTTGTCAAAGATGTTGTACAGCTCGGTGAACACGGGGTCCAGCCCGCGCACATAGCCCCACAGCACACCGGCGGTGATGCCCACCACCGCTTCAATGAGGGCCACGAAAAAGGCGATGGTCAGGCTGGTGCGTGCACCGGCCCAGATGCGTGCCCACAGGTCCTGCCCGATGGAGTTGGAACCCCAGATAAAGCCGTCCTGTCCGGGGGCAATGTTGCGATACTGGATGCCGGTGGCGGGGTCCACGGCGCAGAGGTTCGGGTCTGCCTGACCGGGCAGGTGGGGCTGGATGAAGGCAAAGGCCACCACAGCTGCCAGTGCCACCAGCAGAACCACCGCGAACCTGTTCTTGAAGAAAGCGCGGAAGGTGCTGCCCCAGTAGCTGTAGTTGGAGCTGGCAGTGGCTTCGGCCTGCGCCTCGCTGAACCCGGCGGGGGTGAACAGCTTGTCTTCGGGCAGAGCCTCCCATCCGGCAGTGTGCTGTGCCTGCGCGGCATTGAGCTTGTCTTCCAGCAGACGGGAGCGTTCACGTTTGAGAAAAGAGAGCATCAGCGGCCACCTTCCTTCCTGCCAAAGTGGATGCGGGGATCCAGGAGAACCATGAGCACATCGCCCAAAATCAGGCCGATGATGCCCACGCAGGCATACAGCAGCACGATGCCCTGCACCATGGTGTTGTCGTGGCGCTGTACGCAGGTGACCAGCAGACCGCCCATGCCCGGGATGCTGTACAGGCTCTCGATGTAAATGGAGCCGACGACGGTGTTCAGAAATGCGGAGGGAATGTACTGCACCAGCGGCACCATGGCGTTGCGGAAGATGTGATACAAGGCAATGCCGCTCTCGCTCACGCCCTTGGCCCGGGCCAGCTTTACGTAATCCTTGTTGCTTTCGTCCACCATGTAGCGGCGCAGCCACATGGCGTAGAACGCAAGGTTTGCAAGGCTCATGCTGCACACCGGCAGCACCCAATAGCGCCAGTCGGCGGCATCGAACAGCAGGCCCACGCCCATGGCGGTGGTGCCGTACATCTGAATGTACAAAAAGTACACGGCGGCAGGCACGGCCTGAATGAGCACGATGACGGCTGTGCCCAGCTTATCCGGCCAGCGGCCCTTGCACCGGCCCATGACAAGGCCCAGCGGGATGCCGAAGATCAGGCTGAGCAGCATGGCCAGCACACCCATTTCGATGGAAATGGGCAGCTTTTGGGCAAGGATCTTGGTCACGGGAGCGTTGAGCTTGTAAATGTGGCTCACGCCCAGATCACCGTGCAGCGCGTCCCGCCAGAAATGGCCGATCTGCACCGGCAGCGGGTCCAGCAGACCCATGGACTGCAGCCCGGCCTGGATCTGTGCCTCGGTCATTTTTTCGTAGTTGGCAAAATAGCCCTCTACCGGCATGAGCCGCAGCAGGCAGAACACCAGCGTCACGATGATGAACAGGGTCAGGATCGAGCGCCCGATGCGTTTTGCGAGATATGGCACCATCGCTGTGCACCTCACTTTTCGATTGAAATACAGATACCTATAGAATACCGCAATTTTTTACGTTTGGAAAGGGATTTGTGAGTTTTTGCGGGAAAAATGAGGAGCAAACAAAAACTCCCTCAGCCTTTGCTGCGCAAAGCCAGCTCCCTCGGGGAGGGAGCCCTTGGCATGACGGGAAAGTTTCCGGTTTCGCCAGAGGCCCCATCCCAGAGGGGGCTGTCTGCGCAGCAGACTGGGGGAGTTTCCGATTCAGTTTTTACCGCGCGTCGCGGTTCTGGTTGTACTCCTCCATGGAAACGTAATGGTCGAGGATGTGCACGCCCTTCAGGCGGTTGGTGGACAGGCCCGTGGGAGCGTACTGGCCTTCCCACAGGTTCAGGCGGGTGGCGATGTACGGCGGCACCGGCATCCCCAGCGGGATGACCAGCGCGTTCTGGATGAGGAAGGCTTCGGCATCCGCAAAGGCATCATACCGGGCATCCAGATCCTCGGTGATGGTCTTTGCCTTCTCCACCAGAGACATGTACTGCATCACAAGTTCGGCGGTCTCGCCGGTCACGATGCCGTCCTCCACGCCGGTGCGCAGGAAGCTGTAGCAGGTGCCGCGGTCGCCGGCTTCCTGATAGAAGGGGTACACCTCGGTTTCGGGGTCGGAGTAATCGGCACCCCAGTAGTAGGACATCAGCTGGTAGGCACCCACCCGGCGCACCGCGTTTAGGAAGTTGTCGGAGGGGCCCTGGGTGATGATGATGTTGATAAAGTCGAAGCCGTCGTTCAGCACGCCCTCCACCTGCTGCTTGAACACCTGACACTGCTTGTCCCAGTCCACCACGGCGGGGTTGTAGGGGTACTGCACCTTGATGGGGAAGGTGACACCGGCAGCCGTCAGCTCTTCCACTGCGGCATCGCGGTACTGCTTGGCGGTGGCTTCGTCAAAGAAATCGGACAGGCCTGCCAGCCCGCCGCATTCAGTATAATCCACGCCCTTGCTGTTGGCGCAGAAGGAAGGCGGGGTGATGGTGTGCAACTTATAGTTTTCGTAGCCCTCGGGCGCAGTGACGGCCAGAGTGACGGAGGGATTGATGGCATACAGGAACGCCTTGCGGAAGTTGGTGGAGTTGATGGCTTTGGCCCAGTTGTCCGGCTCATATTCAGCGTCCACGCCGGTCACGGTCCAGTTGGAAAATTCGTGACGGTAGGGCAGGAAGTTGAAGATGTAGAAATAGCTCTTGCCGGTCTCCGGGCGCTCCATGGACACCATGTCTCTGGTGGTGTCATCGGCCAGCCAGCTGTCCAGAATGTCCGAGCTGATGGTGGCCTGATCAATCTCGCCGCGCTTGACCATCTCCGGGCCGCTGATGAGCTCTTCCTGATTGTAGATGTAGCGCACCGTATCGATATAAACGCTGTCGGCATCGTAGTTCTCGGGGTTTTTCTTCATCACCCAGTTTTCCAGCGGGGTGTACTCGGCCAGATAGAACGCGCCGCAGCTGCAGGCGGTCTCGGCACTGGTGCAGAACTGGTCGGCAAACTCCTCCAGCAGCGGGCCGTAGGCGGGCTCGTAGGGGGAGTAGCTCAACAGGCTGAGAAAGCCCGGAAAATCAAAGTTCAGGGTGTAGGTCAGGGTGTGCTCGTCCACAGCCTTGACCCCCACGGCACTGAAATCCACAGCCGGGTACTCAGTGGCAGTGCCGTCCGCAGCGGTGGCCGTCACAGTGCCGTTTGCGTCGATGGCGTAGGTGGTGCCGTCCTCGGCCACGGTGCCGTTGTTGGCGTTGTTGCGGTAAACGCAGTAGTTATAGTAGTTGTCCGCACCGGCCACATAGGGGGTGACAAGGCTTGCAGTGGAGGAAGCATAGTCCGGGTTCAGCACATAGGCCAACGCATCCACAAAGTCCTGCGCGGTCACAGGGCCCAGCACCTGGCCATTGCAGTCCACCCAGTTCTCGTCCCGCAGGTGGAAGGTCCAGGTCAGGCTGTCGGCGTCCCATTCCCACGCAGTGGCAAGGCCCTCCCGGATCTTGCCACGGTTGTCGTATTCCACCAGTGTGTCGATGCACTGGGTGCCGTGGTAGAGGTCCGGGTCGGCAGAGCAGACCAGATAGTTCAGGGTGGCGGGCTGGCGGGAGTACAGCACGGTATAGGTGGAGCTGCTGCCGGAAGCGCCGGTGCCGCCGCCATTGGAAGCGGAGGAGCCGCCGCAGCTGCTCAGCAGACCGGCAGCTGCAGCAGAAAGGGCGGCTGCACCGCTGCCCTTCAGGAACTGACGGCGGGAAATGGAATGACGCATAGTGTGATCCCTCTTTCTTCTAGCTCTAGCATTTGTGTGCTCTGAAAAAAGGGAGTAACGGAACACACATCCGTTACCCCCTTTGTAACAGTCCATTGCCGCACAAAGGGCGGCTTTATGGTCAGTATAGCATTGAATCGACGCGCCGTCAATCGTTTTTCGGCGCAGCGGCTTCGGGTGTCTCGTCCGGCAGCGTGGGTGCGGGCTTGGCAGGCGTCACGGCACTGATGACCGAACCGGCTGCAGCCGGGACAGCGGCTTCGGCGGGGACCGCTGCGGCCTCGGCGGAAACAGCGGCACCGGCCTCCTCCGCTGCCTTTGCGGCCTCCTCGGCAGCCTTTTTGGCTTCCCGCTCCTCCCGCAGCTGCTTTGCCCGGGCGGCGGCTTCCTCCTGCCGCTTTTTGGTGCGTGCCTTGATGCGGCACACGGTGCACACGCCCTCCGCACTGTCCGGCGCAATGGGCTTGCCGCACTCTTTGCACAGGGTCTTGCGGCATTTGTAGATGCTCACCGGGCCAAGGGTGGTCAGCTGGCGCAGCTTCATGCCATCGATGCCGTGGTTCGAGCAGGATGCCACGCACACCTCGCACTCGCTGCACTTCCACGGCGTGATGACGATGCGAGTCTGGCCGTCGGGCAGGTCCTCCAGCTTCAGCGCACCGGCGCGGCAGGCCTTTTCACACTTGCCGCAGCCAAAGCATTTGTCGGTGAAGTTGGGCAGATAGTAGCCGTACTTCAGCGGCGTGTCCATGGCCGCTTTCAGCTGCTTTGTGCGCTGGTGCAGCAAAAGGCGGAAATCCACACCGCCGTCGTCCTCGCTGCGCAGGCCGGGCAGCAGCTGCAGCAGCTTTTTGGTGCCGCTCTTGGAGCCGTGGCTCACCTGCTCGAACATTTCGCGGCGGCTCAGCTCCTTTACGTGATAGGGCGCTTCGTCCTGCTCGTAGGCCAGCGTGAACCGTGCCTCGAACATGGGCTGACCAAAGAAATCCACAAGCCTTGTCAGCTCCTTGCGCAGCTGGGCGGCGCACAGGTCGTTCTCACACTCACCGCAGGGGGTCAGGTCCAGCACGATCTTTTTGTTCAGGGCAAGGTAGGCCAGCGTCTCCCATGTGAGGGCAGAGATGCAGGCGCGCACCATGGAATTTTTGCGGGTGGACTTTTCGCAGCCGATCCAGATGGTGTCATTGTCGGTATCGGCGGCAGAGGTGTCCCGCTGCACCTGCTCCGGCGAAGGGATGATGCAGCCGCTGCGGCAGGCAGAAACGCACAGGCCGCACTCGGTGCAGGGGTCCCAGTCCTTGACGAGGTTCGGACGGGTAAAGATCTGTTCGCCATAGGGGCAGATATCCTTGCACTCGGTGCAGGGCTTGCGATGAGGATGCAGGTTCCAGCACTGGCGGCGGTTGATCTCGGGATGGGTAGTTTTCATCAGCATATCCATCGCGGTGCGTGTAAAAAAGCCCATAATTTACTCCCCTTCCACAACAGAAGTGATGTTTGCATGTTCGATCAGAAAGCGCTGTACCTTCTGGGTGGTCACGGCAGAGGCCACAGCGTCCCGGCTGAGCACTTTGCGGATCTCAGACTCCGGGGTGTCGTGCAGCTTGGCAAGGCGGGCGTATTCGGCGTCCACCTCGGCGTTGGACACGGTGATCTGCTCTGCTTCGGCAATGGCCCGCACCGCAAGGATGCTGCGCATCTTGCGCTCCGCATCCCGGCGGAAGGCGGCACGCACCTCGTCCGGTGTGGTCTGGCCTGCCTTGCAGTACAGCTCCATGGTCATCTTGCTGCGGCGCAGCCGGTCGCGCAGGGCGTTCATGTCCCGCTCCGCGTTCTGATCCAGAACAGCACCGTTCAGCTCCGCCGTCAGGTTCGCCCCGGCCATGTCCAGCAGGGCGGCACCGGCAATGCGGTCGGCGTTGGCCTCGTGGGAGCGGCGCTTCTTTTCGCGGATGCTCTCTTTCAGCGCGTCCACCGAGTCAAAGCCCAGTGTTCCGGCAAAGGCGTCGTCCAGCGGCACGGTCTGCTTTTGCTCCACGGTGTGCAGGGCAATGGCAAACTGTGCCGTTTTGCCGGAAAGCTCCGGCACCCGGAACTCGGCGGGGTAGGTAAAATTGAACCGGAAATCCTCACCTGCCTTGTGGCCGTAGACCGCGTTTTCGGCGGCGGGCATCAGCTGGCCGGTGCCCAGCACCACCGTGACGTTTTCCATCCGGCTGTCCGGGATGGGGGCTCCATCCAGAAACCCCTCAAAATCCAGCGTTACACGCATCCCGCGTGCGGCGGGCAGCTCCACCGGCACAAAGGGGGCATGGGTGCGGGTGAGGTTTGAGGCCTCCAGCTCCACGGCTTTTTCAGACACCGGGCGCACCCGGCGGGTAAAGTCCAGCCCTTTGTACTGGCCCAGCGTGACCTTGGGCAGGGCGCTTGCATTCTGTTCCATCGAAAAAGACTCCTTTTATCTCCAAAGTACAGGCGCAGACGGCCTGAGAAAACGGCAGCTTAAAGTCCATGCCCGGCAAGCCAGCCTTCTGCCACCTGCGAGAACATCTCGGGGTAGAGGGCATCCTCCTGCGCGAAGGCATCCAGATAATATTCCACCTCAGCCCGGTCGGCAGGCTCAGTGCGCTCCCACACGGTGAACACGGTGCCGTTGCCCATGTCAAAGCTGGCGGCCTGGGTAAAGTGCTCATCCCGCGCGGCGCAGAAGAGGGCGTTCCACCGGCCGGAGAGCTCGCCGCCGCTGACAAAGGTCTGGGGGAAGGGCTCTGCAGTGAGCACATACTTTGCCTCAAAGAACCGCACCGGGAACTCGTGGGTGCCCGGGATGGAGATGCCGGCGGCCAGCTTGCCCTGCAGCTGGATGTCCGGCAGGGCGGCATACTGGAACATGTCCGAGTTGTACAGCATATCGTGGGGGATCATGTAGGCGAACTCGCCCTTTTCCGCATCGCAGTGGGCATCGATCCAGTCGTCCACGCGCTGGATCTGGGCGGCGTCGGTGCGGTCGTAGGTGAGCTTGTCCAGCCGGACGTACTCCGACACCGCCTTGAGGGGAAAGTGGTCCACCACAAAGCCCGGCAGGGCCACGGTGGTCAGCGGGGAACAGCGCACCGACATGGCAAACACCAGTGTGAAGGCCCAGTAAAAAAGCTTGAGCCTCCGGTGCTTCCGGATGCCCTCGGCCAGTGCGGCAGAACCGGTGAGAAACAGCAGCAGCCACCCCGGCACGAACAGCAGCATCTGGTGGGAGCCGGTGTTCTGCACCCGGGTGAACAGCAGAAGGCTCGTGAGCAGCTCTGCCCCCGCAAGGCAGGGCAGGGCAGGCAGACGGCGTTTTGCGGCAAACCACAGCCCCAGCCCGATGAGGATGAAGTTCAGCAGGCCGATGCGCAGGGTCTGCGCGGCCAGCTCCAGCGTGATGCCGCCGAAGTTGTAGTAGGAGTAGCGCCCGGCGTAATCAAAGCCGAGGATCTTGCGCACCATGGGCAGCAGAAGCAGCACCATGGCCCCGGCGGCGCACAGGCCGAACACGGCCAGCCGGACGAGACGGTGCACAGCCCGGGACTGCTGGCCGCTTTTTGCCAGCCGCACACTGGATACCACCAGCAGCAGGACGTAGGCGAAGCAGTAGCCCACCACAAAGTATAAGTACCACCGCCGTGTGAGGATGACCCCCGCCGTGGCGGCAAAGATCAGCAGATAGCGGGGCAGGTCGATGCGGTCAAAACGGTAGTCCAGCGTGAGCAGCAGGAGCATGAAGGCGAAGATAAGCCCGAACCAGTCCGGCTGGCCCAGCATGGCAGACATGCGCAGGAACGGGAAGGTGACGCACCAGGAAAAGCCGATGAGGAAATACCAGCGGGTGTTTTTCACCCGCAGCAGCTGCCCGGCTTTGCACACCAGTCCCGCCAGCAGCACCAGCAGGCTGGGCAGGACGCTGAACAGCTGACAGAATGCGTAGTCGTCACCGGTCTTGCCGCTCAGGCAGAACGGGAACTCGGTGAACAGGGTGATGAAGTTGGTGTAGTCCTCGGTGATGGAATCGAGGAGGAACCGGAAGCCTGCGCCTGTGCTCTGGGCAAAGGCGGCTTCGGCGTTATACTGCTTTAAAATGTAGTTCACATAGTCCCAGTAGTAGAGGAAGGTGCGGCTGCCCAGCGCCCAGAAAAAGTAGAGCGCCGCCACAGCCCAGACGCCCACCAGCACCGCCTTGTGGAACAGGTCCAGCTCCACACCGGCCCGGCGCAGCACCAGCAGCGCCAGTGCAAACAGCGCTGCATTGCACCACAGGCTCAGCAGCGGGAAAAACAGGCCGCTGCCCGGTGCGGCAAGGCCGAATACGATAAGCGCCAGCGCCCCGGCAGCAAGGCCCAGCCAGACCTTGCCAAGGGCAGACAGACGGGAAACGATTCCATTCATCCCCAAAAACCTCTCAGTTGCAGAATATCACAGCTACAGTATAGCAAGCAAAATCTGCACTGTCCAGCCGCAGGGCGCGGAAAACAGCAAAATGTCCCGCAGCTTTCAAAGCATACAGGACATTTTGATGTGAATATTACTTGCTGGAATTTGAAGCGGCCTTTGTGCTGCGGGCGCTGCGGCGCTTTTGCGCCATGGCTTTGTTAGCGCTGATGCGGGCGGCGTCCGGGTTCGGGGCTTCCGGGGTCAGCCGCAGCAGGCAGCTCCCCATGGCGGGCAGGTCGATGGTGAGGGTGTAATCCCGGCCATAGACGCCGCCGTCGGTGGTGTGCAGGCTGGTCTTGCGGCGTCCCTTGAGCGCACCGCCCCACTCGGAGGATTCGGTGTTCAGCACCTCCTCGGCACCGCAGGGGAACCGGAGGTAGAGGGGAAACTTTTTGTGGGCGTGATCCTGCGTGTTCATGATGCACAGCAGGCTCTGGCCCTGTCCCTTGCGCAGCCATGCGTATACGCCCTCGCTGCGGCTCTCGCAGGCCACCCACTCAAAGCAGTCGGGGTTGTACTCGCCATCGTAGAGGGCGGGCTCGGTGGAGTAGACCCGGCTCAGGTGGGCAAAGTATTTCTGGAAGGCATCGTGGAAGGGATATTTCAGCAGATCCCAGTCCAGCTCCCGCTTTTCGTCCCACTCCCGGAAGTGTCCCATCTCGTTGCCCATGAAGTTCAGCTTCTTGCCCGGGTGCATATACATATAAAAATACAGGGTGCGCAGCTGGGCGCATTTTTCCGCGTAGGTGCCCCACAGCTTATCGATGATGGTCTTTTTGCCGTGCACCACCTCGTCGTGGCTCAGCGCCAGCAGATACAGCTCGTTGTAGAAGTAGTGCATACTGAACAGCAGCTTGCCGTAGCAGCCCGGGCGCTCGCCGAAGGGGGTGGCAAAGTAGTCCAGCGTGTCGTGCATCCAGCCCATGTCCCACTTGTAGTCGAAGCCCACGCCGTCGTAGCGGGTGGGAGCTGTCACCTTGAGGAAGTTGGTGGAGTCCTCTGCCATGTAGATGCCGGTGGGCCAGCGCTCGTTCAGGCCGTGGTTCAGGCTGCGCAGAAAGTTCACAGCTCCCTCGTTCACGCCGCGGTTCGGGTCTCCCTGCCAGTACAGCGCGCGGGAGATGGCGTCCATGCGGATGCCGTCGCAGTGGTACACGTCCATCCACAGGGCAGCGGCACTGTTCAAAAAGCTGCACACCTCCCGGCGGTAGTAATTGAAGTTGCAGGTGCCCCACTCGCTGTGGCCCACATCGCTGTCGTACTCGTAGAGGTGGGTGCCGTCAAACTTTGCCAGAGCGTCGGCGTTGGCGGCAAAGTGCACCGGCACAAAGTCCATGATGACGCCGATGCCCATGCGGTGGCAGGCGTTGACGAAGCCGGCAAACTGGGCGGGGGTGCCGTAGCGGCTGGTGACGGAAAAATAGCCGGTGGTCTGGTAGCCCCAGCTGCCGTCAAAGGGATGCTCTGCCAGCGGCAGCAGCTCCACATGGGTAAAGTGATGGTCCAGCAGCCAGGGGATCAGCTCCTTGGCCAGCTCCTCATAGTTGTACCAGCCGTCTGAGCCGTCCTCCTGCTTGCTGCCGGGCTTGTGCCGCCAGCTGCCAACATGCATCTCGTAGATGTTCAGCGGGCGGTTGCGGCATTTGTCGCGGCGCTCCATCCATGCACTGTCGTCAAAGCGGAAGTCCAGCTTTGTCAGACGGCTGGCCGTACCCGGCCGCAGCTCGGTGGAAAATGCGTAGGGGTCGCTGTGCATCACCACACTGCCGTCGGCACCATGCACCCGGTATTTATAAAGGTCGCCCTCTGCAAGGCCAGGGATGAATGCGCTCCACACGCCGGTATCGGCTTTTTCCATGGGCACGCCTGCCTCCCAGCCGTCGAAGCCGCCGCAGACCTCCACTGCCGTGGCACCGGGGGCCCACACCGCAAAACGCCACCCTTCGGTGCCGTTGTCGGAGCAGGGATGTGCACCAAGGATGCGGTAGGCATCAAAGCAGTCTCCATTGAAGAATTCACGGGGAATGGCGGGGTAATTCATGCAAAGATCTCCTTACATTCTATGATGGGCAGTGCCCGGCGGCACTGCATGTGATACAGATGTTTGGGCAATATATCCAATAAAAACAAGGCAAAATGGGGCACAGTAGCCGATATTCTTGTCGATTCTTGACAAAAATCGGCAAATATTAACATATTTTACAGATTCTGTGCTATACTATTCCTGCCGCTGCAGTGGGCGGCGGCTGATTTTTTTTGTATGGGAGCGGTATGAACAATGGCTTGGTATGACAATGCGGTATTCTATCACATCTATCCTCTGGGGCTGTGCGGCTGCGCACATGAGAACGACGGGCAGGCGGTGCCCGGCGCATTCGAGAAGCTGAGCGCATGGGCGAAGCACGCAGCGGACCTTGGCTGCACGGCCATTTATATCGGCCCGCTGTTCGAGAGCGGCTCCCATGGCTACGACACCATCGATTACCGGCTGG
>OLZZ01000931.1_pt1 | contig 11531 bp, 7 predicted proteins | sample 1673571 | NCBI WGS metagenome assembly OLZZ01 (sample SAMEA103958115, study PRJEB25191) | human gut metagenome | biome: human-associated habitat [ENVO:00009003]; feature: intestine environment [ENVO:2100002]; material: feces | place: Germany | collected 2013/2015 | reverse complement strand
TACCTGAATAGTTGTCCACAATTTTACGCATCATTACCGTTTTACCAACACGGCGAGCACCAAAAATCAGTACTGCTTTATTGGGCGCGATTCGTGCTGTAATCTTCTCTTGAAGTATTCTATTTACTGTTTCCATACCTTATAAAATATAATGCAAAGATAATCATATTTTTTTAATTGGCGAATTTTACAAAAAAAACGGGCTATTAAATGGCGATTTTTACAACCACAATCTTATGGAAGTTGTTTCATTGTTTTTAGTAATGATATATGTTCATACTATGATGACTCAATAATTTACCAGACATACGTTTCTGAAATTTGTCCTTATAGGAATGAAAAACTCACATATATTGTGCTAATTAATATATAATTAAATGAAAATAAAAAGACAGGATACGAGTATTCCTGTCTTCTCATATGTAATGGATATTTTTTTATTTTCTCATCCGCTCCAACTCCTCATCACGCAACATTCTCTCGTTCAGTTTTTCCTGCATCCTGTCAATGAAATAGGTGCGGCTTTCGTTCTTCCGGCGTTTGATATCAGTGTAGAAGCGGTAGCAGTCTTTAGAATCAACCCCGAATATCTTATAGAGAAGTGGGGCGAGCTGTTTGAGCGGCATATTGCCGTTGTTGATGCAGCCCATCACGTCTATGCCGTAGATAAGTTCCACGAGGTCGATGGCATTGCCCGTCCATTGAAGAAGGCTGGCGGTGGTTTCTGTTGCGTTGTTGGCGGATATTAGTGGTGGCACTTGGGGCGTGGCAAGGAATTTCTGCATCTTTCTTACGAAAGACAGAGCCTTGCTGACGTAGGCGGCAATCTCTCTTTTTTCTTCTGACAGATTACGTACGGGATGGTGCTGCAACTCGATTTCGATGTAGGCAAGCGCGATGACGGTAAGGTTCATGTCCATGCCGCCGTTGCACAGTTCGATCACTTGGGTGGCGAAAGCCGTGTATGCCGTTTCCATATTGCAGTCGCCGGCTTCGTTTATCAGGCGGAAAAAGTCGGTTTCCGCCAGCAAGAAATAATTCATGGTTCTGTCAATTTTGAAAATTACACTTTGTTTTCTGCGTGCGCACATGAATATAATTGGCAAAAAACGCGGCAGAAAATAAAAAATCCAACACTCAATTTTACAAAGTGCTGGATTTCAGAGGTATAAAATTCAGTATTTTTTCACAAGGACAAATTATCTCCGACTTAAATTGTTTGTAATCGGAACATTTATTCTATTCCTGAAAATAGAAATGTATGCTTGCCGCACATTTTGGCTATCTTGCTTTTTTATCAAGGATATAGATAATGCGACATACACCGTTGGGATAGCTTTTCAAAGAGGAAAGCGTCCAGTGTTGCTCTGGCAGAGCCGACTTAAAAAAATGTCGTCCGCTTCCGGATATGAAAGGAACGGTGTATAGTATGATTTCATCCACAGCGTGCATCCGCAGCAGTCCGTTTATATAGTCTGCCGTGTCCGGTGTGGCTTCCGCGAGGTAACGGATGTTTGTGCAGTCTTTTCTCCATTCGTGCAGCATTGAAATGGAATAGTCCGGTGTCACACGGTAAAAGGCTTTCTTCCTGATTTCATCAAGACCGCAACGGTCAAGGCACAAATCCTGATGTGCTTTATCATATAACTCTGAAGAAAGACATCCGTCCATCGTCAGTACGGCGAGAATCTGAACTTTACCCATAATCGTTTCCTTTCGTTAGGCAAGGGTAAAAAAGTAGCGTGCAATTCACACTACCTTCAAGCGATGGCTCTGGTAAAGCCTTTACGGAGAGTACGTGAATGCACGCTATGCGTAAGCATAGCATAAGCATCACGCAATCGTCTCCGTAGTTCCAATTTACCAGATTTTCGCTTGAAACGCCTTGCGGTCTTATCCTATATGTTGGCGGCGAAAAGCTCCTGCCAATCGCCGTTTTTCTCAAATGTTATGCAAAGATAGCCAAATTCAGTGAATTACGGGCTATGATTGCTTGAATTTATATTTAAGTCCATACTCTTCAAGTTTGCTGTATAGTGTTGTCCTGCCTATGCCGAGCAGTTCTGCGGCGACACTCCGGTTGCCGTTTGCCTGTTTCAACGCACGCAATATCCGCTCCTTATCCTCCGCGTCATTGCGCAAGGCGAAGCTGACAGTAGAGGTCGGTTTCGTCACGGCAAGTTCCAGATGCTCTTTCATGACAACACCTTCCTGCGCCTGCAATACAGCACCCATAACTTTCTGCCGAAGTTCCCGCACGTTGCCCGGCCATGCGTGTGTCAGCAACGCTTTACGTGCTTCGGAACTGAACCCGCTCACGCTACACTCCAGCTCTCTGTTTGCCATATCACGGAAGAACTCTGCCAGCGGCATAATGTCTTCTTGACAGTCACGCAACGGAGGAACGGTTATCCCGAAGTCGTGCAGGCGGTACAGAAGATCCTGCCGAAAACGCTTTTCATTCACCGATACCTCCAAATCTTCATTGGTAGCAGCGATGATGCGGACATTGAAATTCCGGTCTGCCTTGTCTCCGACCGGGCGATACCGCCTCTCCTGTATGGCACGGAGCAACATCTGTTGGGTTTCCAACGCGAGGTTTCCTACCTCGTCCAGAAACAACGTGCCGCCTTCCGCCTCATGGAAATATCCTTTCTTGGCACAGTCTGCTCCTGTAAACGCTCCCTTGACGTGTCCGAAGAGCTCGCTCTCGAAAAGGGCCTCCGGAATCGCTCCGGCATCCACGCTGACCATAGGGCCGTTCCGCCGCTCGGAATGATTGTGTATCTCTCTGGCCAGAAGATCCTTACCCGTTCCGTTCTCGCCGGTGATCAGTACCGTGGCATCGGTAGGGCCGATCTTCTCGATTGTCTTCTTGATTTCGGCCATAGCCTGTGAAGTGCCCCAGTACATCCCGGTCGGGCCGGTGGCATATTCATTAGACTGCCGGCTGTCCTTCCGGTTCTCCGTCACCGCCCTTTCCAGCGTGGCGAGCAATTTCTCGTTCTCCCAAGGCTTCACGATGAAGTCGAACGCCCCTCTTTTCATCCCCTCCACGGCCAGGGATATGTCCGCGTAGGCCGTGAACAGCACGACTTTCTGGTTCGGGTTGTTGTTGCGTAACTCGCTGAGCCAGAAAAGTCCCTCATTTCCAGTGTTGATGTCCGTGTTGAAATTCATGTCCAGCAGGATCACATCCGGCTGGAAGGCATTGACGGTGCTGATAAGCTGTGCCGGTGACGGCAGGATCTCCACCGCCTCGAACCGCATAGGCAACAAGATCTTCAACGCGGACCGGATCCCCGCATTGTCATCAACCACAAGAACTTTCCCGACTTTCTTCATCTTGGTCACGTTTTTCTTTCAGTGAATCTATTCCGAGGCGGACTCGGTGACGGAGATGTTCTCGACACCGGCGGCTTTCAGGGCGGCGACAAGGGCGTCGGCCTGTGACCTGTCTTCGAACGGACCTGTCGTAAACACGACCGCGCCAGCCTCCACGCTCTTGATCAGATCCTTGTCGGAATGCTCGTGGATCGCGGCGATGGCCTGTTCCGGAAGAGACTGGCCGTCCTCTGGGTAGATCTTGACCATGAGCAGAGATCTGGTCTTCGACTCAATCTCACGGGCTTTTGACACGCTGATGATCTGCCCGTTGCGGAAAGCGTCGATCTGAGCGTCTCGGAACCCTTTCCTCTTCACCTTGTTAAGATTGGAAAGCACGTCCTTGTAAGATTTGAACAATCCGACTGAATATGCATGTTTACCCGAAGTCGTGATCCTTTCAAACACGGGGCTCAAACCGTTGAGATCCGCCACCGTGGCTTTCCTTGACAGGGTGAATATCCTTATCTGATAGATGATTCCGTCCGGCAGAGTGTTGTTCTCGGCGAACCGTCCTTCCGGAAGGATCATGAGAGAGTAGTCGAAAGATGGCTTAGGTTTACGGATGTCCAGAAGCTTTTCCGGACCGTAACTGTTCTTTGAGAACGTGTAGCCGGAAGCAGCCCCCACGATCTCCTTGTCGACCTCCGCCTGAAGTCTGCCGGTGTCGATCACGATTCCGTTGGCCAGAAAATCCATCTCGATGTTCTGGAGCTCCTTTACCGCGGCGTTTAAGGAACTGTTCAAGGTCGGAAGCATCAATTCCTTGTCGGATATCTCGGCCGTGAGTCTGGCTTTTTCTTCCGCTGAGGCCGCCGCAAGTTCCGAGCGCATCTTGTCCAGATTCTTTCCGTACCTTGCCACCGAGTCACGCAAGGCTCTAACCTCACGCATCTTTTCCATGTAGCGCTTTGTGCCTTCATCGTGTTGCCCATCGTCCGGAACCGCCGCGTCATTGTCGATCCTGGAAGGATCCTTGGCCGGATTCAGGGCTGCCAGAGTCCTCAGCTCGCCTACATCGGTGACGGCTTTCCGGACAGGCATGCTGTCATATTCAAGTACATAGATTGTCACACTGTCGCGGCCGCACTCGCGGTTCGACGCGAAGATGGAATATTTCCCGTCCTCCGTGTTGACGAAAAGGAAGTCGTCGTAAGGTGATGAATATGGAAAGCCCATATTCACCGGCATGTCCCAATCGTTGGTCTCGCTGTTCCAGTTTGAGACATAGAGATCGTAGCCTCCCATGCCGTACAGACCTTTGGAGGCGAAGTAAAGTGATTGTCCGTCAGGGGACAGCATCGGGTAGATCTCGTCCGAGGAACTGGTCATCTGCTCGTTGATCAGCGCCGGTGCGGACCATAGGGAATCCGTCAGATGTGTGCAGTAAATATTCCTGATGCCCTCCTCGTCTTTGGCTGAGTAGTAGATGTCCTTCGCGTCGTCAGGGATGTAGATGGCGCGAGAGAGGTCGTCTCCGCCCAAAGAGTCGAGCTGGTTCGGGGTCTTCCTCCAGCTGAAATCCTTCAGCGGGTAGAACAAGAAGAAGTCCCTGAGCGGGAATGTCCGCTTCGCGACGACAGTCGGCTGGCTGCAGAACCCCATCATGTTCAGTCCATTGCGTGCCATCAATAATTGTTCCTCCGCCTTTGCCGAAGCGGTTGAGTCCAGAATCTCGATGGCGCCTTCGCTGTACTTGACCGCCTCCTCGAAGCTGTAGGCCAGCCGGCACGAGTCAGCCTTGATCATGAGTCTGGTCGGGGAGACTTGCGCGTGAGCCTCTCCGTTGGATGTGATCTGCGCGAGCAGAGTTAGAATGCCGATGAATATTTTGTTTCTCATTCTGAAAAATCTCGGTGATTGCGTCTGCAAAAATAAGAAATACTTGGCAGATAATTTCTTTCTAAGAAAAAAATGCTAAATTTGTACCCTTATTTTTATGCGCAAAAATTAAAAACAATAATAAAAGTACACAATTATGCAAAGTAAAGGTTGGATTAGGCTTGTCGCCATTCTGCTTGCGATCGCTTCCATTTGGCAGCTTTCCTTCACAGCGGTGACTTCCATCCAGGAGAAGAAAGCGGCCAAGTTCGCTGAGAAAGCTGCCGTGGCGGCTCAGAATTCAGCGGCTTTCGCCCAGGTTCCTGAAAATGACCAGGCTTACTATCTGGATTCGATCAGGAAGGAACAGAACAGGGTATTCATTGATTCCATCTCTTCGAAGAAGGTATTCCTCTGGAACACCTACAAGGAGTGCAAAGCCAAGGAGATCAACCTTGGTCTGGACCTCAAGGGTGGTATGAACGTCATGCTGCAGGTGCAGCTTCAGGATCTTGTGAAGGCCATTTCCGGCAACAGCATGAATCCTGAGTTCCAGAAGGCTCTCGCCCTCGCCAAGGAACGCAGCGTTAATTCCAGAGAGGACTACATCACTCTTTTCGCGGATGCGTGGAAGGAAGTGAGCAACGGTCAGCACCTTGCCCAGATTTTCGGTACTTACGAGATGAAAGACAAGATCACCCCGGCCTCCTCAGACGCCGATGTCATCAGTGTCATCCGTGACGAGGCTGAGAGTGCCGTCGCCAACTCGTTCAACGTCCTCAGAAGCCGTATCGACCGTTTCGGTGTGACCCAGCCGTCCATCCAGAAACTTGGCAACAGCGGACGTATCCTCGTCGAGCTTCCGGGCGTCAAGGAGCCTGAGCGTGTGAGGAAGCTCCTTCAGGGAACCGCTTCCCTTGAGTTCTGGGAGACCTATACCAGCCAGGAACTTTCCGGCTATCTTGCCGAGGCCAACGCCAAGCTGGCTGAGATTCTTGCTGGAGAGGCCGACACCACAGCGGTCGCCGAGCCTGCCGCCGAGCCTGCCGCTGAGAATGTAGCCAAAGAAGGTGTTGACTCTCTTCTCAATTCAGAGATCGCTCAGAACCAGGACAATTCCGCTGAGATTGACGCTTACAGAAAGGCCAATCCTCTCTTCGCTGTGCTGAGCCCTTCAGGATCTAACAATGCCTGCATCGGTTTCGCCGCCGCGATCGACACCGCCAAGGTCAACAGGTATCTCGCCATGCCTCAGATCGCCGAGATCTTCCCGGCCGAGTTCAAGCCTATGTGGTCTGTAAAGCCTTCCGAGTATGCTCAGGGCGAGAACATCTTCGAGCTCGTCGCCATCAAGGCCACCTCAAGGGACGGCAAGGCGAAGCTTGACGGAGGTGTGATCACCGATGCACGTGTCGTTTACGACCACGGTTCAAACGGTGAGCCTTCCGTTTCCATGAGCATGAACGCCGAGGGAGCCAATATATGGGCCCGCATGACCAGCGACAACGTCGGCAAGCAGATCGCCATCGTCCTTGACGACATGGTATATTCATATCCTAACGTACAGAACGCCATCACGGGCGGAAGTTCCTCTATCACCGGTCACTTCACTCCGGATGAGGCCACCGACCTTGTGAACGTCCTCAAGTCAGGTAAGCTTCCTGCGCCTGCCACCATCATCCAGGAGCAGGTTGTAGGTCCTTCACTCGGTGCCAAGTCCATCAACGCCGGTATGATCTCCTTCATCATCGCGTTCCTCTTGGTTCTCGTTTACATGATTTTCTTCTATCAGGGCGCCGGTGTCGCCGCTGACATCGCACTCCTTTGCAACGTGCTTCTCCTCTTCGGAGTCCTCGTTTCATTCGGAGCTGTCCTGACATTGCCTGGTATCGCCGGTCTCGTCCTGACAATGGGTATGGCCGTTGACGCCAACGTGATCATCTACGAGCGTATCAAGGAAGAGCTTGCTGCTGGCAAGGGTCTGGGCAAGGCCGTAGCCGATGGTTACAAGAACGCCTACTCCGCCATCATCGACGGTCAGGTGACCACCCTCCTTACCGGTATCGTCCTTTTCGTGTTCGGTTCAGGTCCTGTCCAGGGCTTCGCCACCACGTTGATCATCGGTATCATCACCTCTGTCCTCACCTCTATCTTCATCACAAGGCTTATCTTTGATGACCGCATCGAGAAGGGCAAGAGCATCGCTTTCGAGAACAACCTAACCAAGAACTTCCTCAAGAACACGCATTTCGACTTCATCGCCGCACGCAAGTGGTCTTACATCATTTCCGGCGCGTTGATCGTCATTTCAATCGTGTCTATCTTCACCAAGGGCTTCACTTACGGTGTTGACTTTACCGGTGGCCGTACCTATGTTGTACGTTTCGACCAGCCGGTAACCGCCGAGCAGGTTCGTGATGCCGCTATCGTTGAGTTTGACGGTGCCGTCGAGGTAAAGCAGTTCGGTGGCGAGAGCCAGATGAAGATCACAACCCAGTACAAGAACGATCAGGAGTCAACTGATGTTGACGCCGAGGTTGAAGCCAAGCTCTACAACGCTTTGAAGCCGTTCTTCGCTGAGACAGACATCACACTTGACGAGTTCAAGTCAACCGTTGACAATCCTAACGGTATCATCTCATCAGACAAGGTCGGCCCTACGATCGCCAACGACATGAAGAGAGACGCCATCATCGCCGTCATCCTCTCCCTGTTTGTGATCTTCGCCTACATCGCCTTCCGATTCAAGGGCTGGACATGGGGCCTTGGTGGAGTCGTTTCACTTGCCCACACCGCGATCATCGTGATCGGTTTCTTCTCATTGTTCTCCGGAATCCTTCCGTTCAACCTTGACGTTGACCAGACGTTCATCGCGGCCATCCTGACCATCATCGGTTACGCCATCAACGACAACGTGGTTATCTTCGACCGAATCCGTGAGTACAGGACCCTGCATCCGAATGTTGACGTGAGGACCAACACCAACCAGGCCATCAACGCGACATTGACACGTACCGTCAACACCTCTGTCTCCACTCTCGTGACCATGCTCGCTATCGCGATCTTCGGTGGTGAGTCCATCAGAGGTCTCGCGGTCGCCCTTATCCTTGGTATCTGCATCGGTACTTACGCTTCCATCTTCATCGGTACACCAGTGATGTTCGATGCTACGATTTGGAACCAGAAGCGCCTTGCCGCCAAGAACGGCACCACAGCCAAATCATCAAAGAAATAATATCTTTGACAAATGAATATGCAAAAGCGCCGACCCGATAGGGCCGGCGCTTTCGATTCGCACAATAGCCATACACCCCCAGTCACTACGTGACAGCCCCGGTAAATAAATAATAATTTGAAATATATCGCGGCATTTTTGCTTATAATCTTTTTTGGACTTACCTTTGTCAGAGAGATTGTAAAACAATTTATAAACCGATAATATTGATTTATTATGAGCGAAGAGAAATTCAGGATTGAATCCGATCTTCTTGGGGAACTTCAGGTTCCGGCTGAGGCCTACTACGGTGTTCAGACACAGAGGGCTCTCAATAATTATAAGATTTCCAACACCAGGATGTGCGACTACCCTGAGTACGTCATCGCCATGGCCTGCATCAAGCTTGCCGCGGCACAGACGAACAAGGAACTCGGAGCTATGGATCCGAAGATCGCCGACGCGATCGTGGAGGCATGCCGCGAGATCATCGACGGAAAGTTCCACGACCAGTTCCCTGTGGACATGATGCAGGGAGGCGCGGGAACATCCGTGAATATGAACGCCAACGAGGTGATCGCCAACAGGGCTCTTGAGATCATGGGACATGCAAAGGGGGAGTACCAGTTCTGCTCACCTAACGACCATGTGAACTGCGCCCAGTCTACCAACGACGCCTATCCTTCTGCCTTCCGCTACGCTTTCATCAGGATGAACAGAAAACTGGAGAAGAGCCTCAAGGATCTCATCGACGCGTTCAAGGAGAAGGGTGAGGAATTCAAGGACGTTATCAAGATGGGCCGTACACAGCTTCAGGACGCTGTTCCTATGACCTCCGGCCAGGAGTTCCACGCCTATGCCACCAACCTTGAGGAAGAGGTTCTGAACCTTGAGAGAAACGTGAATCTTCTCTATGAGATCAACATGGGAGGCACCGCAATCGGTACCGGCCTCAATGCCAAGCCTGGTTTCGCAGAGCTTTGCGCCAAGAAGATGACCGAACTCACAGGCGAGAAGTTCATCGCTGCTCCGGATCTCGTGGAGGCCACTCCTGACACTGGCGCCTATGTCAGCTACTCTGGTGCCCTCAAGAGACTGGCAGTCAAGCTTTCCAAGATTTGCAACGACCTCAGGCTCATGGCCTCCGGTCCTCGCTGCGGTCTGAAGGAGATCAATCTTCCGCCTATGGCTCCAGGCTCGTCAATCATGCCTGGCAAGGTCAATCCTGTCATCCCGGAGGTCACCAATCAGGTTTGCTTCAAGGTGATCGGCAACGACATGACCGTCTCATTCGCTGCCGAGGCCGGACAGCTCCAGCTGAATGTCATGGAGCCTGTGATCGCAGAATCCATCATGGAGAGCATCACCTGGCTGACGAACGCGATGAACACCCTGCGCGAGAAGTGTATCGAAGGCATCACCGTCAACAAGGAGCGCTGCTACGAGATGGTCAAGAACAGCATCGGCATCGTGACCGCCCTCAACCCTATCATCGGCTACAAGGCCAGCACCAAGGTCGCCAAGGAGGCTCTTGAGACCAACCGCTCTGTCTATGACATCGTCCTTGAGAAAGGCATCCTCACCAAGGAGGAACTCGACAAAGCCCTTGATCCAAAGAATATGATCAGATAACCATTTGATGAATATATCAAAAAGGCCGGCGGATTCTTTTCTCCGCCGGCCCTTTTTGTAGAATCTCCTATGACAATATATAGGTGAAATATTACTACCTTTGTGTCCGTTTTTATGATTGCAAGGCGATGAAAGCGATAGGGACAGTCCTCTTGTTGGTGCTATCCAACATATTTATGACATTCGCGTGGTACGGCCATCTGAAGCTTCAGGAGATGAAGGTCTCGACGAGCTGGCCGCTCATTCTGGTCATCCTCTTCTCCTGGGGACTGGCGTTTTTTGAATATTGCGCCCAGGTTCCAGCCAACCGCCTCGGATTTACTGGCAACGGCGGCCCGTTCAGCCTTATGCAACTAAAAGTTATCCAAGAGGTTGTCTCCCTCGTCGTCTTCACTTTGGTTGTCACCCTCCTCTTCAAAGGCGAGGCTCTCCACTGGAACCACATCGCGGCGTTCGTCTGCCTTGTGCTCGCCGTCTTCTTCGTTTTCCTGAAGTAGCGTCTTCCCCAAAGGTGTTCGGTGGAAAAGACCGGAAAGAATTGCACAGGGAGTGCCGCCCGTGTCCTTCCTGCATGGTTTCCGGCAGCAATTCTGTCTTGAGGCAAGGGTTGGGGAGAGGGGCAATAGCACAAGAGGGACGGCGGAAGCCGTCCCTCTTGTGCCTCGGGCGGGAATCGAACCCGCACGGACATTTCTGTCCAAGGGATTTTAAGTCCCTCGTGTCTACCATTTCACCACCAAGGCAGTATGATAGAATGCAAATTTACTAAAAAAAAGTCATTGATTAAGGAAAACAGTCGCAAACCAGTTAATTTTTGGGGAATATATACAAGTTGACTACCTTCCTCCGCATCGTGCCGACATCCAAGCGATTGCGGGCATACAAGAAAACCCCTAAGGTAACTGTGTCTGTTAATGGTATATAGCGTCTTCAAGACCACCCAGACATAATATTGTGCGAATCTAAAGCTCAGCATACCATAATATGCATAACGCTCAGGTGCGCGAATATGCTCGCACCTAGAAGAGCAAGTCGCTGGTTATCAATCTGATGACATTTCAGGTACGCGTGGTTTCTCGCACTTGGAAGTTCGGAACACCAATAGAACGCCCTGTATCGCGGCTGTCGACTCTTAGGTGCGCGAATACATTTACACTTGAAACATCAACTCATTAGTTATCAAGCGAATGCTGTTTTAGGTGCGCATAGTTTTTCATACCTGTAAGAACGGTCTCATATTGTTTTTGGACAGAAAAATGTACGTAAGGAGGCCTTTGTATGCACTGAATATACTCGAGCGCATCACTGGTGCAGGAAACGAACTTCTGGTGTACCTACAAGGACAAGACGTCTGATTGGGGTTAGGAGAAGAAAACACTGGCCGAACAGCTGGCGACATTCCGGATTCACGTTCAGCAACCTTGGCGCGTGGCATTGTCTGCTCAGATCCAAACAACTATTATTCCGGGTGAAAAAATGG
>OLZZ01000921.1_pt1 | contig 11586 bp, 8 predicted proteins | sample 1673571 | NCBI WGS metagenome assembly OLZZ01 (sample SAMEA103958115, study PRJEB25191) | human gut metagenome | biome: human-associated habitat [ENVO:00009003]; feature: intestine environment [ENVO:2100002]; material: feces | place: Germany | collected 2013/2015 | reverse complement strand
GGAAACACCACAAGCGACATACCGTCCTTCAGAATGCGCTTTGCGCTGTCCATGGTCTGCTGTATCGCCGACGCCGACGAACGGTCCACCATAATATGCTTCGATATGCGGCAGGCTGCGCCGACAAACGGAATTTTCTCCAGACTCTTCTTCATCATCCACTTGAAGTTGTGGTTCAGATAGCCATATACAAGATAAATGTCGTAAGCACCCTGATGGTTTGCCACAAACACATACGACGTCTTGGGGTCGATATTCTCGCGGCCTTTCACCTCAACCTTGACAAACATCAATATGCACCACAGCTTGGCCCAAAAGTGCGCAGGATAATAGCCACCGCGCCTACTCATTCCGAGCAGACTGAAAAAGATGGTCAGCAACGCGGTGATAATAGTCATCACCAACAAAATAGGCATAGCCACACACCACTGATACACGGCAAGAATATGTTTCATAAGAATCCAGTTTTCGTTATCCGCCCATTGCGGACAGTTTTTCAGTTGCAAAATTAGACAAATTCCACGAATTATCTGCCTATTGCCCTAAAAAACCACCAATTCAAGCTCCGCTCCCCCATTTAAAGCCGAAAAGCCATTCCAGCCTGCCCACAAACCGGCAGCATTCTTGAACAAACAAATCTGCGCGACAGCCCCAAGCGACAAAAAACCGGAGCAGAAATCCCGCAATCACAACACTTCCGCTCCGGTTAATCAAACTTAATTGAAAAATTTCTCTGGAAGGGACATTTCTACAATACTATACGCTCTAAACGATAGAAAAGTGATTGTATAGATTCTATATAGATACGAAATAGGCAAAATTTAACGTATTTAACTTTCTATCACGCCGATATTACCCAAAAGTGTATGATTTTTGGCGATTAGTAGAATGAGCAATTCTTCTTGTATAGACAGGCATAATGGAGCTTACTTTGTTCCACACTCTTGAATGGTGGCAACAGGCATTTCGCAACAATGCCAAATACGTTATCCACGATTCTAAGACGATTGGTTGCAAGACAAAGTAATGCGATATGCGCTTGCGTATCTTGTCTGCTTGCAGATTATGGTAAACAATGTTTACATTGCCCGTTGCCAGCTACTCATTGACTGTGGCATCAACCTCTACATACAAAAGGAATAACTTACATTATTAGACGAAGAAGGACATCCGTCCCTCTTTGCCACGATAATGATAGCCACGCTTTCAACCTGTGCGCAATTGGAACGTGATAATATCTCATTCCGATTGCAGTCAGGAAGGAAGCGGTATATAGAGAAAGGTGGAAAACTCGGACGCAAGGTAGGCTCTGTAAAAACGGCAGAACAGATGAAAACCGAATATAGGGAGGTAATAAGTCTGCTCCGCAAGGGGTTTTCCATTCGGGATGTGGCAAAGTTGTGTGGTAAAGGGGTAAGTACCGTACAACGAGTGAAGCGATTTTTGGAGTTGTAGATTTCATTTTGAAGTATAATAGGCTACAAAAAGTATGTCAATTGCATAATTTTGTCTTATTTACGCAGGAAAACAACCCTGTAGTTGTGTTTTCTCGTAAAAATCAGTTATCTTTGTAAGCGAAATGGCAATAGCCATAATTACGATAAAAAAGATAAGATATGCCAGTACAAAGTGAAGCTGCTCTCGAAAACGGACTTATAGATACTCTTCAAAAGATGAACTACGAGTATGTTCATATTGAAGAGGAGAAGAACCTGTCTGCCAATTTCAAGAAACAGTTGGAGAAACACAACAAGAAGAAGTTGGAAGAATTGGGGCGTACCGAATTTACAGAGTCTGAGTTTGAAAAGATACTTATCTATCTTGAAGGTGGCACTCGCTTTGAAAAGGCAAAGAAACTGCGTGACCTCTTTCCGCTTGAACTGGAAAGCGGTGAACGCCTATGGGTGGAGTTCCTGAACCGCGCTCACTGGTGTCAGAACGAGTTCCAAGTTTCCAATCAGATTACGGTTGAGGGCAGAAAGAAATGCCGTTACGATGTGACGATACTTATCAACGGACTGCCATTGGTTCAGATAGAACTGAAGCGTAGAGGCGTAGAGTTGAAACAGGCATATAATCAGATACAACGCTATCACAAAACTTCTTTCCATGGACTGTTTGATTACATCCAACTGTTCGTCATATCCAATGGTGTGAACACTCGCTATTTCGCCAACAACCCGAATAGTGGCTATAAGTTCACTTTCAACTGGACGGATGCAGCCAATGTGCCTTTCAACGACTTGGAGAAATTTGCCACAGCGTTCTTCGACAAGTGTACGTTGGGCAAGATTATCGGTAAGTACATAGTATTGCATGAAGGTGACAAATGCCTGATGGTACTTCGCCCTTATCAGTTCTATGCAGTGGAGAAGATTCTCGACCGTGTTGAAAACTCCAACGATAACGGTTATATCTGGCATACAACAGGTGCAGGAAAGACCTTGACATCATTCAAGGCAGCCCAACTCGTATCCGAGTTGGACGATGTGGATAAGGTTATGTTCGTGGTAGACCGCCAAGAAGCAGTTTATCCTCGCTTTCCGTGACATCATCAAAAAACACGCAGAGATACAAGTGTATGATGAGTTTGAGGAGGATGCTCCCGACCTCGGAATGACAGAACAACAGTTTATGGACTTCCGCAGCAAGTATCTTGACATATACGATTCGTTTGCTGTTAAGAACGATGATCCAAAGAAAGGTTATCAAGTTCCAGAGGAATACCCAAGCATGGTTGGTGAACCAGACCCTCATGAAGAAGTCGCAACTGGTATGGGCGATATTGATTTTTGCTTGGAACTCCTGCATAGTGATATTATCAATGTTGCCTATATCCTGGAGTTGATTGCAGACCTCAATCCTTATAGCGAGGACTACGAAGAGAGGCGTAAGCACATCATCGACACAATGATTAAGGATGTTGAACTTCGCAGTAAGGCAAAACTCATTGACGGATTTATCCAGAAGAATGTGGATGATGACCGTGACAATTTCATGGCTCGCAAACAAAAGGCTGATGGTACAAGCGACCTTGAAGAACGGTTGAACAACTACATCGTAACCGAACGCAACAATGCAGTCAATACGCTTGCAAATGAAGAGGATTTGGATGCTTCCGTGCTCAATCACTACCTATCTGAATATGACTACCTGCAGAAGGAACAGCCAGAAATCATACAAGAGGCATTGAAAGAGAAACACCTCGGACTGATAAAGAAGCGCAAGGCGTTCACCCGCATCATGGACAAACTAAGAACAATAATAAAAGTATTTAATTGGGAATAAGAAAAAACAAAAGATATGTCAGAAGAGCTTCAGCAAAATTTAAGAAACCAACTTTGGGAAGTTGCAAACAAATTGCGTGGCAATATGTCTGCCAGTGATTTCATGTATTTCACTCTCGGCTTCATCTTCTACAAGTATCTGTCGGAGAAGATAGAGAAGCACGCCAACGATGCATTGGTCGACGACGAGGTGACGTTCAAGGAGTTGTGGGCTATGGAGAAGGACGAAGACGTAGAGGCATTGCAACAAGAAGTAAAGACCGAATGTCTGGAAAATATCGGCTACTTCATTGAGCCAAACTTCCTGTTCTCGTCTGTTATTGAGAGTATCAAGAAGAAAGAGAATATTCTGCCGATGCTCGAACGCTCATTGAAGCGTATTGAGGACAGTACCCTCGGACAGGACAGCGAAGAAGACTTTGGCGGTCTATTCTCAGACATTGACCTTGCTTCACCAAAGTTGGGCAAGACTGCCGATGACAAGAACACTTTGGTCAGCAATGTTCTACTTGCACTTGATGATATTGACTTTGGTGTAGAAGCATCGCAAGAGATAGATATTCTCGGTGATGCCTACGAGTATATGATTAGCCAATTTGCCGCTGGTGCTGGCAAGAAAGCTGGTGAGTTCTACACTCCTCAGGAAGTAAGCCGTATCTTGGCAGAGATTGTAACCATCGGTCACGCTCGTCTGCGTAATGTCTATGACCCTACTTGTGGTAGTGGCTCGCTGCTGCTCCGTGCAGCAAGTATCGGCCATGCAAACGAAATTTTCGGACAGGAGAAGAACCCCACGACCTACAACTTGGCTCGCATGAATATGCTTCTTCATGGCATAAAGTTCAGCAATTTCCGCATAGAGAATGGCGATACCTTGGAGGCTGATGCTTTTGGCGATACTCAGTTTGACGCTGTGGTAGCAAATCCTCCTTTCTCTGCCGAATGGAGTGCTGCCGATAAGTTCAACAACGATGACCGTTTCAGTAAGGCAGGACGCTTGGCACCACGCAAGACTGCCGACTATGCCTTTATTCTCCACATGATTTACCACCTCAATGAGGGTGGCACAATGGCTTGTGTCGCTCCTCATGGCGTGTTGTTCCGTGGTAATGCCGAGGGCGTAATCCGCCGTTTCCTCATTGAGAAGAAGAACTATGTGGATGCCATCATCGGGCTCCCAGCCAATATCTTCTATGGCACAAGCATCCCTACTTGTATCTTGGTGTTCAAGAAATGCCGTAAGGAGGATGACAACATTCTGTTCATTGATGCCAGCAAGGAATTTGAAAAGGTAAAGACCCAAAACAAGCTTCGTCTTCAACATATTCAGAAGATTGTAGATACCTATCGTGAGCGCAAGGAGATAGAAAAGTACAGCCATCTCGCCACACTGCAAGAAGTGGCTGAGAACGACTACAATCTCAACATTCCTCGCTATGTAGATACTTTCGAGGAAGAAGAACCTATCGACATTCATGCCGTGATGAAGGAAATCAAGGAACTGGAAGCCAAACGTGCTGACCTTGACAAGGAGATTGAAGGGTATTTGAAAGAGTTGGGATTGGTGGAATGAATTTTTGTACCAGGTTGGGACAATTTTAGAAGAACGTTTTATATGGCTGAGAAAGATAATATACCAGAAATGCGTCCTACGTTTGATGCTATCCGCAGGACTGACGAAAACAACAAGGAATATTGGAGTTCGCGCGACCTTTGTAATGCTATGGGATATTCCACTAACTGGAAATTCCAAAATGTCATAAATAAGGCAATTGCCGTAGCCAATCAAAAAGGCATGAAGATTGATGACCATTTCAACCAAACGGTTGATATGGTCAAGCTCGGTAGTGGTGCATATAGAAAGGTGAACATATTCCGTTTGTCTCGTATGGCGTGCATGATTATAGCTGAAAATGCAGACGGAAAGAAACCTCTGGTGCAACAAGCAAGAGAATATTTTTCTCAGTCCGTTTCTACCACAGAACTTATCCAAAACTCACTGGAATCCAACATATTGCTGTATAAAACAGCACAAGGTGAAACCCGCATTGAAGTGATATTCAACAACGAGACATTTTGGATGTCGCAAAAACGCATGGCAGATTTGTTTGGCGTAGACCGAGCAACGATTGCTTATCACCTTTCTCAAATTTATGAAAGTGGAGAACTTACAAAAGAGGCAACTTGTAGAAAAATTCAACAAGTTCAACTTGAGGGTGAGCGTGATGTTGAACGTACTCCTTTGTTCTACAACCTTGATGCCATTATTGCCGTAGGTTACCGTGTGAACAGCTATCAAGCAACTCAATTTCGTATATGGGCAACTTCTGTGTTGAAGGAGTTTATCATCAAGGGGTATGTTCTTGATGACGAACGTTTGAAACAAGGCAAGCATTTCGGCAAGGACTACTTTGACGACTTGTTGGAACGCATCCGTGAGATACGCACGTCAGAACGCCGCTATTACCAAAAGATAACTGACATCTATGCAGAGTGTAGTGCTGACTATGACGCAAAATCAGAAAGTACCAAATTGTTCTTCAAGATGGTGCAGAACATGATGCGCTTGGCTGTCACACATCATACCGCAGCAGAGATTGTCTTTAACAGAGCTGATGCCGAACAACCACACATGGGGCTTACCACATGGAAAAAAGCACCTAACGGACGGGTACAAAAGTCGGACACAATTGTAGCCAAGAACTATTTGTCGGATACCGAATTTAATCAACTCAATGGCATAACTACTTCATTCCTTGACTTTGCTGAGACTCGTGCCCAACGCCATATCATTACAACAATGGAAGATTGGCGAAAGCGACTTGCCCAGTTCCTTGCGGCAATGGACTATGAGGCAAACCCTTCGGCAGGAACTGTTTCGCAAGATGAAGCAAAAGCAAAGGCTTATGGAGAATATGAGAAATATAAGCTCATCCAAGACCATTCATATATTTCTGATTTTGACAGGTTTAATAAGGGCGATGACGATACGCCTCTGCTGCCTTTCGACCTCAATCCAAAAGAAACTTAATTTATCTACCAAGCTGGTAGACTATTTCAGAAACATCAAATTAAGGATTAAAAATGACAACGACAACAAATAACGAACAAAAGAAGCTCAATTTTTCGAGTGAGCGAGAGCAGAGCCAAGCTTGCTTGAACTCTGCCGAGCATGAGAAAAATCAAGGACGAAAAGTCCTCAATGTCCCAAATCTCAGATTTCCTGAGTTTCAGGGGGAGTGGGAGAAGTGTACATTGGAGGATGTTATAAATTTTTCAACTACTCGTGTAAACTCTTCGGAATTGAATAAGGACAACTATGTCTCAACAGAGAATATGTTACAGGATTATCAAGGAATAGTGAAAGCAAAATCTGTTCCAGAAGATGTGAATGTTGTTTCTTTCTCTTGTGGTGATGTTCTTATTTCAAACATTCGTCCTTACCTCAAAAAGGTTTGGAAAGCAACTTTTAATGGTGGTTGTTCTTCTGACGTGTTTGTTCTGAAAGCAAATGACAATATTGAATCTGATTACTTGCATTATGTTATAGCCAATGACAAATTTATAAATTTTGTCATGAGTGGAACTAAAGGTGTAAAGATGCCCCGTGGAGACAAGAAGCAGATGGAGACATACTCTTTGTCTTTACCACAAATTCAAGAACAGCATAAAATTGCGAGACTTCTCTCACTTCTTGATGAGCGCATCGCTACCCAAAACAAAATCATTGACAAGTTGCAGTCCTTAATCAAGGGAATTAATCAGAGTATATTCATGAATAATAATGTCATCAATTATAAACTTGGAGAAGTCTGTGGGATTAGGAGCGGTTATTCAGGAAATCAACTTTTGTCAAAGAAAGGATTAAAAGTATCTCGTATAGAAACCATTTCTGGGCATAAGGTGAATATGGAACGTGTGGGGTATGTTGCACCTTTTGAATCTTCTGAAAATTACAGGTTGCGAGTTGGAGACATTTTGTTCAGCAATATCAATAGTGTTGAATACATAGGAAATACCGCATTCATAGATAAAGATTATGATCTGTATCATGGAATGAATCTACTCAGATTGACACCTAACAATATGGTGGTTATACCATTCTATTTATACTTGTTGTTGAATACAAATAGAATGCTTAATCGCTTTAAGACAATCTGCAACAAAGCTGTATCACAGGCAAGCATAAACCAGACTGAGTTGGGAAAAACTGTTGTTCAGATTCCTGATATAAATGCTCAGGAACAAATATGTAAGTTCTACCAAACATTATATGACAAATTAGAGTCTGAGAAATACGCAAATTCACTTTTCCAAAAACAAAAGCAGTATCTGCTTCGCCAAATGTTCATATAAACATCTGACGGAGCAAGTATTGCTTCTGCAAAGTTAGGTTTGTTAGAATGTTCTTTTCCACCAATAGTTTGCTATCTATTGCAGATAACGACTGAGCATATTGGAGTTGTTCTGTATATGATGGGCAAAAAAACTTGGCTTTGCCATAATCCTTGAAATATATGTGAGGTATAGCCATACCTGTCTTATAAGGTTCAAAGTTGAATACTTTCAGCAAATAGTAAAGATATTGAAGTGAATAGCCGTCTTTTGCTTGCAAAGTATTCAAAGTTCCTGTTGCAGAACATTTGCCTGTAACATAAGAAACAGTACCGACACCAGAACCATCTTTTATAATATAAACGGCCTCACCTTCTGTATTATAATTAGGGTCTGCTGAATTAATTTCGAGTCACAGACAGAGGGTAGCAGACGTAGACCCTCATAGTGACGATAATGATGAAAATCCGCCAGATTTTGGTCAGGACAAGACAAAGTTCCCTCAGGAACTTCATCACGTTTTTGACGAATTAGCACATATTCCTTCTCAAGTTCCGTCATAAACTTAAATGTCAGAGAATTATAAATTATTCAGTAAACACTAAGTAGACGTTCAAAATCATTTAAATTAATTTTGGTCACCTTCTTAAAAAATCGCCTTTGGCTCATTTATATTAATGTAATGCGCCGTTCTTAATGAAAAAATAGCTAACTTTGCACAGTTTTTTACGTCCCATAGGACAATTTGTAATCAACCACTATTTTTTAAGCAACAAAACATCAAACAAAAAGCCGATGAACGCAACATCGCCTCACATCATTGACATCACACATGTGTCGAAAGCTTTCGGCGAGAAGAAAGCCCTCGACGACATTAACCTTTTCGTAAGGAAAGGCGAGTTTATGACCATCCTCGGTCCTTCAGGCTGCGGCAAGACTACGCTGCTCCGACTGCTCGCGGGCTTTGAGACAGCAAGCGAGGGCGAGATAACCCTCAACGGCAAAGACATTACAGACCTGCCGCCGCACCGCCGGCCCGTGAACACGGTGTTTCAGAAATATGCCCTCTTCCCGCATCTTAACGTGTTCGACAACATCGCTTTTGGTCTGAAGCTTAAGAACACCCCCAAGGACACCATCGTGCAGAAGGTGAAGAACGCCCTGCGCATGGTCAACATGAGCGACTACGAGTATCGTGATGTCAACTCGCTGTCGGGCGGACAGCAGCAGCGCATAGCCATAGCACGCGCCATCGTCAACGAGCCGGAGCTTCTGCTCCTCGACGAGCCGTTGGCTGCCCTCGACCTGAAGATGCGCAAGGACATGCAGCTGGAGCTTAAGCAGATGCACGACCGTCTCGGCATAACCTTCGTCTATGTTACCCATGACCAGGAGGAGGCGCTGACGCTCAGCGACACCGTCGTGGTGATGAGCAACGGACGCATTCAGCAGACAGGCACACCCACCGACATCTACAACGAGCCGGCCAACGCCTTCGTTGCCGACTTCATCGGCGAGAGCAACATCCTCGACGGCGTGATGCTCCACGACTGTCTGGTGAGCGTGGCGGGCAGCGACATAACATGTGTCGACAAAGGCTTTGCCAAGGACGAGCAGGTCGACGTGGTCATTCGTCCCGAGGACATCGAGGTGAGCACCGACACGGAGCATGCCCAGTTTGTGGCCCGCGTAACATCGAGCATCTTCAAGGGTGTCCACTATGAGATGCTTGCCGAGAGCAAGGACGGCTACGAGTTTCTCATGCAAAACTACAAACACTTTGAGGTGGGACAGACCGTGGGCCTGACCGTGGCACCCGACAACATTCACATCATGCGCAAGGAGCGCACAGCCAACGTGCTCACGGCTTCGCTCAAGGGCGACACGTTGCAGGTGCTCGGCGTAGAGTATAAGTTATCAGACCTCACAGCCCTCAACACGCTGCCCGAGATCCAGGCGCTCGCCGCCGACGGCACCGGCCATGACCTTGAGGTGAGCATCAGCTTCGATGGCGTGCAGCTCTTCGACAACGAGCAGGAAGGCACGTTCACGGGCGATGTCGACTTCATTCTCTACAAGGGCAACCACTATCACCTCACCGTCAACACCGACTGGGGCGACACCCTCTATGTCAACACCCAGGACCAGTGGGACCTCGGCGACCATGTCGCCATAACCGTTCCGCCCGACAACATAACGTTAAACAAACCCATCACCACCGTCTGAGACGACGGCTCTGAACGAACAACAAGAAATGACATTACTGACACGTCTCTTCTCTTCACGCAAGAGCTGGACCATTCCTTACGCCATCTTTGCCGCCGTGTTTGTGGTTCTGCCTCTGCTGCTCATCGTGGTCTTCGCCTTCACCGATGAGAACGGCGCCTTCACGCTCTACAACTTCTCCAAGTTTATGAGCCACCCCGAGGCCATCAACACCTTTGTCTATTCTATAGGCATAGCCTTCGCCAACACCCTGTTGTGCGTGCTCTTGGGCTACCCCGCAGCCTGGATCCTGTCGCAGACGCACATGCGCAACGCCTCTACCGTCGTGATGCTCTTCGTGCTACCCATGTGGGTTAACATCCTTGTGCGCACGCTTGCCACCGTGGCTCTGTTCGACTTTGCTGACATTCCGCTCGGCGAGGGAGCCTTGCTCTTCGGCATGGTCTACAACTTTCTGCCGTTCATGATCTACCCCATCTACAACACGCTCCAGAAGCTCGACCGCAGCTACATAGAGGCAGCCGAAGACCTGGGCGCCACGCCCGTGCAACAGTTTCTTAAGGTCGTGCTGCCCCTCTCCATGCCTGGCGTGGCGAGTGGCATCCTGATGGTGTTCATGCCCACCATCTCAACCTTTGCCATCTCCGAGCTGCTCACGATGAACAACATCAAGCTGTTCGGCACGACCATCCAGGAGAACGTCAACAACTCGATGTGGAACTATGGCGCGGCCCTGTCGCTCATCATGCTGTTCCTCATCGGCGCGTCCATGCTCTTTGCTTCTGACGACAACCAGACAGAGAAAGGAGGCATCCGATGACCAAGAGTGTGCTCAAACAAGCGTTCTGCCAGGGCTATCTCTGGCTCCTGCTCCTCCTGCTCTATTCGCCGATAATCATCATCATGGTGTTCTCGTTTACCGAGGCCAAGGTCATGGGCAACTGGACGGGCTTCTCGCTGAGGCTCTACCGTAACCTCTTTGCCGAGGGTACGCACCATTCGCTCACCGCCGCCCTCGTCAACACCATAACCATAGCGCTCATCACCGCCACGGTGTCAACAATCTTCGGCACCATTACAGCCATAGGCATCCATAACCTGCGGTCGCGCTCACGACGAGCCATCTCGTTTGTCAACAACATACCCATCCTTAACGGCGACGTGATCATCGGCATCTCGCTCTTCCTGTTGTTCATAACGCTTGGCATACCGCAAGGCTATGTCACGGTGGTGCTCTCTCACATAACCTTCTGTCTTCCTTATGTCATCCTGAGCGTCATGCCCCGACTGAAGCAGATGAACCCTAACCTCTATGAGGCGGCGCTCGACCTCGGTGCCTCGCCCATGCAGGCGCTGAGGAAGATTATCATCCCAGAGATCCTGCCCGGCATGGTGTCTGGTTTCATGCTCGCCGTCACGATGTCGATCGACGACTTCGCCGTTACCATCTTCACCATCGGCAACGAGGGTCTGGAGACGCTCTCCACCTACATCTACGCCGATGCCCGCAAGGGCGGCCTGACGCCTGAGCTCCGACCGCTGTCAACAATCATCTTTGTTGTCGTGCTGGTGCTGCTGGTGGCGATCAACAGGAGAAAGGCGAAAGCCTTTTAAAGGGAAAAGTGAAGAACTTATTAAGTGAAGAGTGAAGAACGAAGAGTGAAGAATTCAATAGCCCTGGCCATTCACTCCCCTCCCTAAGGGGAGGGGTTAGCCGCCTTAGGCGGCGCGGGGGTGG
>OLZZ01000919.1_pt1 | contig 11590 bp, 9 predicted proteins | sample 1673571 | NCBI WGS metagenome assembly OLZZ01 (sample SAMEA103958115, study PRJEB25191) | human gut metagenome | biome: human-associated habitat [ENVO:00009003]; feature: intestine environment [ENVO:2100002]; material: feces | place: Germany | collected 2013/2015 | reverse complement strand
GATTCTCGGTCTTTGGCGTTGCCGAGTGATCTCGCTTCTTATTTGCGGGCGTGCTTTTCGAGACGTAAACCAACGCACAACTTTCTAGGTTGGCGAAGGCGAAGGTATTGCAATGACAAGCCTCCAGATGTGTTATGTGTGTGGCTGACCCTACCTCAAATGGATAGGTCAGCCACGTTTGGATGCTCCACAGGCTTTCTGTGGCGTATTCGTGTGACCGTGGTTTTCGGAACTCACAATTCCGCTTTCAGTTCGTCATATAGGTCAACGGGACCTAAATGCCAGTATTTCGTGCTCTCTGTTGACAGTCTTTTATAAAGATTTGAATGGTAAATGCGATCCAGACTTTCCTGCAATGACATTCCATAGTCATCGTGCAAATATTCAACAAGCCAACTAATCTTCCCCGGAAGAAGCAAGTGAAGGTTACTTTGATCTATCTGGAACATACTATTCAATTTTTGTGGTGCCTATAAAACATAAGGCCTCCAATGACCTCTCAGTATGAAAAAGGTACTGATCCACAAGATTATAGGTTTTAAGCTCGCGGATAAGTGTCTCGACACTTATAGCGCCTGCCTCATATAGACCGAACTGAAGATACACCCTGTCATTGGCCACTGGGCCATACACAATGTCATAGTCGTGTGAAAAGCCATTCTTGGTTCTGTTTGCCATAACAAATTCAGCCCAGTCCTCGTCCGGTTCACTAAAAATCAGACTCTTGAATTCGGGCAGCATCCCATCATCAAATTCATACATATTCACATAGCCGCAGGTCGAGTGATTTTCAATCATACGCCTTTCCACCCACTCCCTCGCCTGCTTTTCCGAGGTCGTGGTATAGAATCCTTCTCCGTAATCCAACTTTCGGTTTGGGTGAAGTATCTTAGGATGCTCAACTACTTCCAAACTGCCGTGATAAATCTTCATATTCACTGATTATTCCTTAGTCCAATGAATTCGTCGATTTCGTCTATCAACCATTGACGGCCCTGGGTATGAAGCGGTTCATAGCATCTACTAAGATATTCAGTCACCCCAAACCGAGAGAACAAGTCTATCACCTGCTCTCCGCCAATCCCTTTCGCGGCTCCATATTCCTCAATACAAAATGCAACGAACAGGGCTATATCCTTTTCTTTCTTGCTCATCGTACGAAACGACATTATCATTCCACCAAATATAAGCATTTTCACGCAATAATATACTCTTGTGGAAGCGATAGCATTCAACGGCCAGTCTATTGTCAATCGCCAGCTTTTGACAACAGGGTCACAGTGAGCGGATGAGGCCTCAACACGCACGGTGTGGTAACTCAGGGCAGGATGATAGGGGCTGCCTGATACTAAAAAAGGATCTTCAAAACCAGAAGATCCTTTTTTTAGTGACTACCCTCAAGGCTTTCACAATCATATTCCCAGCCAGTACTTGCCCTTCGGGAGGCGGGACAGGCAGAGGACTATGAGGTAGGTGACGATGAAGGTGCAGATGGTGATCGCAGGGATGGCGGCGGCTACTGGCAGCACGCTGTCCCAAAGGTCGTGGAAGAAGTTAAGCACCATAATGTGAGCCAGGTACATCGCGAAACTGCACACTGAGATTGACGTGATGAGACGGGCAACGCGGCTCTCCGGATTGATCTTGACTTTGCTCAGAAGCGAGAACACGGCGAGGGTCATCAGCGCCACGTTCAGGCAGCAGAAGTCCCAAGGGATCTCCAACTCGACAGCATCCTTGGCGAAAGTAGTGAAATGATTGAAATCCAGAGCGGTGAATATGTAGCCTCCGACCAGCAGCAGGGCTGACAGCCAAGCCGACGGCACTCCGAAACGGCGCACATAATGGCCGAGGAGGAAGTAGCCACCGAAGCCGGCGAAATAGTAGAACGTCGGAGTCATATTCCAAGTCGCCTCGCCCCAGAGATTGATGCCTGTGTGATGCAGGTACGGCAGCAAGGTGGTGAGCAGCCAAAGCGCAAGGTAACCTTGAAGCTCGCGCTTCGAGCTGGAGGAGAGCCACGGCGAGATGATCGGAATCAGAAGATACAGTCCTACAATCATATAGACGTACCAAAGGTGGCCTACCTCTACGCCCCAGTTGAGCGGGATGCGGCAGATGTTGCCGAGGCATTCTCCTACCGAGTCGCCCCTGTAAAAGACAAAATAGACGGCGTAGGCCACGCACCAGAACAACCACGGGAACAGAACCCTGCTGAACCGATGGCGGAAAAAGGTCGGCGTGTCAGTCTTCATCGGCAGGACGAAGTAGCCGGAGATCATCACAAAAAGCGGCACACAGATGCGCGAGAGGCTGTTGAGCCAGGCAAGAAGGCCGCAGTTCTCGTGGATGACGCTCAGGTTCGGCCCGATGTAGTAGTACTCGCTCGCGTGCTGCAGCAACACAAGAAAGATCGCTGCTACCCTAACCAGATCCAGCGCCACATCGCGCCCCGGCTTGACGGAATTTTCCATATTCATTGAATATAATCGTTTAAGCCGCGAAGTTAGAAAAATCAGCAGGAATCCGAAAATATGACCGGGATTTGCGTTTCTTGCTGGAAATCGCGATATTTGGAAGATATAAACTGAGGAGGAATATGAGCCAGTTTGACACTTGCTTTTTCGAAAGGTATGCGAAGATCTCGTTGGAGACTCTTCTGGACGAGGGTTTCTCAAGCCTTGTTAACAAGGACAGGCCGGACCTTCAGAGTCCGGACGGGGTCTCGCTTGGGATTGAGGTCACCAGGGCTATGCCTGAAAGCAAGGAGGCCGCCCGGTCGATGCTCAAGGAGATTATAGACATCGGAGAGACCGTGAAGATCTCCTATGTGGACCAGCAGCACAGGAGCATCGATCCGGACAAGACAGTGTTCGAGACCATAGCCGGGAACTCCGAGTGGGTAAGGCTCGGCAACAAGGACATCAACGCCCGCGCCTGGGTGTCGAGGTTCAATTTCAGCGGCTCGGATCAGGAGAAACTCTGCGGAGTCCTTTCCGGAGGCGAGAGGAACAGGCTTCACCTTGCGCTGACCCTCAAGGACGAAGGCAACGTGCTGCTTCTGGACGAGCCGACGAACGATGTGGACGTGAACACGATCCGCGCCCTGGAGGACGGTCTGGAAAACTTCGCCGGATGCGCCGTCGTGATCAGCCACGACCGTTGGTTCCTGGACAGGATTGCCACACACATCCTCGCTTACGAGGGTGACTCCAACGTGGTGTTCTTCGAGGGCAACTACGCCGAGTACGAGGAGAACCGCAAGGCCCGTCTCGGCAACACAGAGCCTAAGCGGTTCAAGTACAAGAAATTGATGGAATAGTTTTTGCAGAATTTAGGTGCAGGTGCGCCGCGGTGGCGCACCATTAATGTTGCACTAAAAATATAACTGTTATGGCAAGTGACTCAAAAAAGTACGAATGCCTGCGCTGTGGCTGGATCTATGACCCGGCCGAGGGCGATCCTGACGGTGGCATAAAGCCCGGAACCCCGTTCAAAGATATTCCTAAGGATTGGAAATGTCCCGTCTGCGGAGCGTCAAAGTCTGATTTCGCGGAATGTCAGGATTAGAATCTGAAAACGCCGGCCAGGAAAGATACCTGACCGGCTATTTTTATAATGCTCGGTCAAAGGACACGGCTATGTTCAGAAGTCATTGATTTCCAGAAGACAGGAAACATCCGGGATGGAATCCTTGCAAGATGTCTTATAGACACCGGCATATTCATTTGACATTCCTTGGACTATGGTCATCATCCGTGTCCTTACATCAGATGGGTAAAGAACCTCGATGTAGTCGCCGTAGCGGCATATTTCCTGGTAGAAGTCGTCGGTCGGCTGGAGGTAGTAGCTGAAGATGGTGTAGCCGTCGCGGCGGCCCTCGTGAAGGATGCGCTGGCTGCGGTGGAGAGGGACGCTTTTGAGGTAGAAGTTGTATTTCTCCCAGACAAGGATGATTATCTGACGCGGCGGGACCACCTCGTTCGGGATGATGGTGGTGCCGAGGCATCCGGACATCGCGGCCTCGGGAGAGAAATCAGCCGGGTACGTGAAACGCCCGTCCAGGCTGCGGAGGCTCCTCATCCTGTCAGAGTCCAAGGCGTAGGAGCGGATTGTCCGAGGGTCGCCGTCCTCCAATGGCCCGATGACCTTCCAATGCAGTCTGAAGAGCTTCACGAAGTACGGCCTCATCGTGACTTCGACGGGATCCTCCCAGTAGTCCTTGTACTCGAAGGCGATCAGCCGGTTCTCCTTCATCGCTTCGATGACAGTCTTAAGGGCGCTTCCCGCCGAAGGGATGTCCTCCAAGAGAATCCTGTCCTTGAGCGCAAGGCTTGAGGAAAGGGCGTTCTGCGTCGAGATGGTCTCCATCAGCCAGTTGCTGGCGTTCTCGCTTCCCGGTTCGACCTGGTACGTCGTGTCCTTGCCTGCCAGGTTCGTCACGATTGAGACCCCATAGCATTCAGCGATATGCTCCTTCCAGTTGCGGAAAGTCTTCCGGTCGAACGGAGCGCCGGTGTCATTGAGGGACGAAGTCTTCCACTTCTCCCGTATCTCATTAAGCGTCAACGGCTGCCGCAGCTGATCGACAAGCCAGATGTATTTGTTCTCCATCAGCGGAAATCAGTTTTAGTTCCTACCAAAAGCAAAATTAACGAATATTTCTGAATATGGGGAACGATTTTCCCCACATTCCGAGTTTATTTGCGGAAAATTGTTAAAGAATATGTTCGAAATCGACAAATTCACATCTGGAGCAGACCTCCCCGACACAGTCGGGAAGATCGGCGTACCAATCCTCAAGGCCGGCAAGGAAGCCGGCGAAAAGCTCGGAGACAAACTCTCCGACCTGATAGACAGAATCATAGACTCAATCTTTTAACCTTATGAATGAATTTTTAAAATTTGCGGCGAAACTGCTCTCCGGAGCCATACTGGCCGCAGCCGGAGGAAAGTTGGTGAAGAATAGCCTCGACAACGCCAAGCGCATCGGTGGCTCAGGCAACAACTCATCTAAAGCCTAAGCGCGATGGTAAGAGGCAAGACATTCTTCAAATGCCCGCACTGCGGACGTGTCTTCCGTGACTGGGACATAGAGTACTGTTGTACAATCTACTCCACTCCGATGCCCTGCCCGGACTGCGGGACGAAGAGTCCCGCGGCAAACCTGCTTGACCTACTGTTCTGGGGTCTCTCCAAGAAAATCCTGAATAAGTAGGAACCTACGAAATAATAATGAACACAACTGCTCCTTTTTCCGGGAAAAACAGTATATTTGCCAGAAATAACGACCAAATCGTCTCTGAATTCCGACACCAGAAGAAATGGTCACCCCTACAATGGTCGCTGTGTCCCACAAAGGCGCAGTGTGTGTTCATTAGTAGGGAGGCCGTCGGAAGCCAAGAGACGTAATGTGCTGCATTGCGTCTTTTTTTGTAGGATTCAGGGGATGATTGGCTGACGTGAATTTAACATATTTTTGTATAATTAACTATCAAGTTTGACGGTCTTTGCCTTTGCAGGGCGTCCGCGTCGTTTCGGGGAGACCTTTCTGGATTTGTATTCAGTTCCGCAACCTTCAGGGATGTCAAAGCCAAAGGCTTTGCAGATATCTTTTTGGGCACCGACAAACGGAGTGATGAACTTGGCCCGACCATTATGCTCTATGCAGCGGATCGACCGCATTTCGTCAAGGATATCCTGGGTTGAAGCGAACTGTTTCTTGAGCCCTGTCGTCTTCCAGATATGGCGCACGTATGAACTTATTATCAGGCCGACAAAGAGGATGAGGAGCCTGCCCGTCTTTCCTTCCTCCGACCAGTTGCGCTGACGGTCGAAGCCCATCTGGGTCTTCATCTGACAGAAGTACTTCTCCTGTTCGTCCCTGAGACTATACGCATCAAGGGTCTGCAGGGCGGTATAGTCAAGGCCGAGGGTGATGTATCCGAAGAAGCCGGATGTCTTCTTCACGTTCTCTATCTTCTTCTCATCGAGGCTGAAGGAAAGCAGCTTGCGGTCCTTCTTGTCATATGAGACCTCGTACCAGTTGTAGTTCTTCTTTATGCTCTCATCGTCGTCCACGCTCCCGCCGGCATCGAGTATGGACTGGAGGCTTCTGCGCTGCATCTCGACCGCGACTTCGAGTTCAGTCTGCTCCGCGGCCCTGCGGAAGGGGTCGAAGAACAGGTCGAGTTTCATGCGGTCGGCCTTGTGGACGGAGTCGCCGTTGCCCCTCACGTCGTATTCCAGGTCATACTGCTTGTAGTACAGCCTGCTCTCCGGGTCGAAAAGCATGTCCCCCGGCTTTCCCCCGATGGCCCCGAACTCGGCAATCCTGTCAAGGACGATCTTCTGGCGCATCTTGACGCACATTATCATCGGCTGGCCGCGGAGGATGTACTTCTCGAGGTTCTGAACCGATTCGTAGCCCCTGTCCGTCACCAGGATAACCCTCGGGAAACCGGCGTGGCTGATGTCGGTGAGGATGGTCTCCACGCTTCTGGAGTCAGGGATGTTGCCCGGAAAGGTCCTGTAATACACGGGCATATGGCTGTCAAGCGAATATACGACGACTTCTGAAGTCTGCGGCAGAGGGACGCGCTCCTTGTTCCGGCCCCATTTGATGTCGGCGAGCGAACTGCCGTATGCGGATCTGGTCGTGGAGTCGACGGCGCACAGCTCGTCCTTGTCCAGCCTGTCGGCTCTGTACTTGAACAGGTTCATCCTTTCGGTCTCGGAGATGGAATGCGTAAGGCGGGTTATCGTCATCGGGGTAAGCTCCCTTGAGGACGGAGCCTTCTCCAGCTTCTGCCATCTGGCCGCTCTGCTCCAGCTGTTTCCGGTCGCGAATGAGTAATAGGCAAGGGTGAGGACATCATTCACGATTTCCGCGTTCTCATGGAACGTCGCCATCAGGTCCGTCCGGAGCCCCACCTTGTCCGCGACCTGCTCCATGAGCCAGACGTCGCCATAGAAACGATTGACGTCCGCACCCTCGTATGCAGGACGGCCTTGCCCGCGATTGCTCTGAAGCTTATCTATTTCGCTGAGGTCCCACCCTTCGGGAAAGATCAGCCTGGCCCGTTCCTCCGGAGAGGCGTACAGGTACTGCTTGCCCGGGATAAACTTGAGACCATCCGTCACAGTGCCCCAATGCAGGCAGGAGTACTTCCTCTTGCCGTCCCCGGTCACGGTATACGGATGAGTCGTCGCATACATGTAACCTCCGTTCTTGTGAAGCGACATCCGATAGACGCTGTCCGCTTTTGTGAGTCTTGCCATATCTATTGTATTACTTATACAAATGTATAAATAATAATTTGAATATACAAGGAAAAAAGCGGGGATATTTAATTGTTCCCCAACTTATTACAATAAGAACTATGGATTAATTATACAATTTAATGTTAAACTCACGTATTAAAGGAGTGTCTTTAGAATGATCCAACTAAAGGCGCAATCGTATAACACTGATATTCAAAAAGTTAAGCGCCACTCATTAAGAATGATGACATGGCGGATAAATAACTGGTAATCAATGATAAGATTACCTGATCTAGTGGTAGAAATGGCACCAGAGCATAATACCATAATCTTGAATCTCAATCAGTTAAATGCCACACCTTCCCAAAACTCACCTACACATAGTCACCATCAACCTCGCCATACCAGCACACAGCAATAATAAGGTTCCCGCACACACGAGTGAGAATCCAATCATTCTCGGGGAAAGCACAATTTTTATCATAAAATGATTATCATAAAATGATAAAATGTTATATTTGCAATGTAAAATGTTGTGACTATGCTAAATCCATTCATTACGACCGGTTATGCCGGAACCAAATATTTTTGCGACAGGGTCAAAGAGACAAGGGATGTTGTGGAGCTGCTGACCAATGGCAACAACATCGCTCTGATCTCCCCGAGACGTTATGGTAAAACTGACCTTATCCGGCACTGCTTCGCACAAAAGGAAGTGAGGGATAACTATCTAACTTTCATCATAGATGTGTATTCAACAAGTTCGTTGGCTGAAATGGCTGACAAGATGGGAAAAACTATTCTTGAACAGCTAAAGCCGAAAGGAGAGAAAGCGTGGGGAAAGTTTATCGGTGCCCTGACTTCACTCAAGGCAGGGATATCCTATGATGCGGCCGGTGTCCCTTCTTGGAGTGTTGAGATTGGAGACATCAAGAATCCGGCAGTCACTCTTGATGAAATATTCAAGTACATTCAGAATTCAGACAAACCCTGCCTCGTTGCGATAGATGAGTTCCAACAGATACTGAAATATGACGAAAAGAATGTTGAAGCGACCATAAGAACATACGTCCAGTATTGCACCAATGCCAACTTCATCTTTTCCGGCTCGCAAAGAGAGATGATGGGTGCTATGTTCACATCATCCGCAAGACCATTCTACCAAAGCGCCACCATCATTAACCTTCCGCGAATTGAGGAGATGGAATATTCAAAATTCTGTGATAGATTATTTGAAGAATATGGAAAACATCTGGATGAAGATGTTGTCTCTGCCCTGTACGATGAGTTTGACGGTACCACTTTCTACCTTCAAAAGATCATGAATGTTCTCTTTATGAGAACCCAAGAAGGAGGAAAATGCCACATGGACTGCCTATCTGAGGCAATCAACTATGTTATCGACTTCAGTTCAGAGACTTACGAAGATTTGATCTATCAGTTACCGGAGAAACAGAAACAGGTTTTGCTCGCCATTTCAAAAGAGCGTAAGGCGCAGAACATCACCTCATCATCTTTTGTCCGGAAATATTCACTCACATCGGCCAGTTCCGTCAATTCCGCTGTCAAAGGGCTGCTTGACAAAGGACTGCTTACCCACAACCATGGTGTATATCAAGTCTATGATCTTTTTCTGGATGTCTGGATCCGGGAGCGATATCTGAAATAGAAATCCAAAGCGACCACAAAGGACATTAGATCAGTTCGCGGACTATCTCGTCAGAGGTGAAGAGGCGGGATTCGGGGATGCGGATGCTGGCGCCCTGCCTCTCAAGAGCTCCTTCGCTCAAAAGGGCGTCAACAACAGTGCTGTCTGTCAATGAATATAATTCCGTGGCTTTCAGGCCTTTGTCGGTGCGGAGGGAGAGCATGATCCTCTCGACACGAATGTCCTCCGGCGAAAGGGTCTCGAAGTTTCTTGAATATGTGGCCAACTTTCCGCTTGGATTCCTGGATGAGGTTTGACGCGAAGACAAGCCCGAATTACAGGATGAGATTACGTCCAGATTCCGGGATGAAGTTTGACACGAAGTCGAGTCCGGATTACAGGACGAGATTCTGTCTGGATTGCAGGATGAGGTTTCATCCTGCTGACGGTGCGGGAGTTCCTGGCTGTTCCAGGAGCGTACATTGCCGGTCAGGGAATGGGCACCGGGGCCGAGGCCGATGTACGGTGCCCGGCGCCAATAGGCGCTGTTGTGGACGGCTTCGAAGCCGGGCTTTGCGAAATTGGAGATTTCGTAATGATGGTAGCCGGACCGCCCAAGACATCTGCACAGGATGTCGTACTGCCGGCGACATTGTTCCTCGGAAGCCTCAACGTAACGCCCGTCGGCTACCATCTTGGCAAGGGCGCTTCCTTCCTCTATTGACAGTTGGTAGGCCGAAATGTGCTCTGGAGAAAGTTCCAAGGCCTTTCCGATCGTGTCTTTCCAGGTCTCGTCCGTCAGTTGGGATATGCCAAAGATCAGGTCAATGCTGATGTTCCGGACTCCGCTTTCGCGAAGGATATGGAAAGCCTTGACGGCATTCCCTGCATCATGGCGGCGGTTCATCCAACGGAGAATGTCATCGTTGAATGACTGGATGCCCATGCTGATCCTGTTCACACCCAAGGCCAGAAGTCCGCGGACATATTCACGGCCTTTTTCCACTATATCTTCGGGGTTCACTTCAACGGTAAACTCATCGAAGAGTTCTGTCGGGGTGGTCACTTCGACAGGCTCAGTGACCAGAGAAAGCTGTTCAGTGACCAAAGAAAGCCGTTCAGTCTGGGAAACCGCACCGACAATCCGTGACAAAACATCAAGAGGAAGCACCGATGGGGTGCCTCCTCCGATGTATAGGGTGTTGACCGCATCCTGTGCGGACATATTCATTTCCAGTTCCTTCCGGCGGTCACGAATCTCAGCGATGACGGCATCTGCATATTCATTGAACGCCTGTCTGCTCCGGCATATTTCCGAATAGAAGTCGCAGTAAGTGCAGAAACTGCCGCAGAAAGGGACGTGAAGGTAGATCACAGGTTAGCGGAGCAAGAGTTCAGTCTTGCCGAGGAACGCCTGAGAGGTGTAGGCCTCAACCGTGTATATTCCCGACTGATAGGAAGGAATGTCGTTGAGATAGATGCTCAGGTCAACCTCCTTACCCTCGTAGTCAACCTCACGGGAAGCGGAGGCGACCATAGTCTGGCCGTTGAACGAGAACGAGGTCTGCGTGCTGTTGGTGAGAAGGATTCCGTCCGGATCCTTGACGCGGAGATAGACTCTCACCGGTCCCTTAGGAGCCAGGTCGTTCTCGACAAGGCTCAGGGAGGCCAGAAGTCTCACTACCCTGCTGCTACGGTCCGTAACCTTGTCGGAAGCGTTGTAGGCGGCGACGCTCAAGCCTCTGGACTTGATCACGGAACCGGCGGCCACCTGACCGGAAAGGTTCTCGACCTGTCCCTTGAGGTCAGCGTTCTCCGCACGGCTTTCGGCGGCCTCGCGGCGCGCGGCGGCGGCATCGGCTGTCAGCTTGTGGTTCAATGTGTTGAGCGAGTCAATCTGCACTATGTAGTTTCTCATGATGCTGCGAAGGGTTCCGAGTTCCTTCTCGTACTGACGCATCTTGCGGCGGTTCGTGGCCTCGGTCTTCTGGATCCTCTCTATCAACTGGTTGACCTCTTCCTTGGAGGAGTCCAGCTGGCTGTTGATCGATGCATAGTCAGATGAAAGGCTGTCGTAGTCTCCCTTGAGGGCGATCATCTGCTGGGTAAGGTCGTCCTTCTCAGCGTTAAGGTCCTTTACAAGGCTGGACTTCGAGAACCAAATGTAGGCAAGTCCCGCGGCAAGCAGCACCGCCACAGCCACAAGAATCCACATAACCTTCTTGAGGCTTTCATTCTTTCTTTCCTGCTCTTCGCGATCACGACGCTCGCGGATAGGATCAATTTCTGCCATAGTCTTTCGATTTAATGATTAATGACACAAAAATAACAAAACTATTTCATATCTTTGCTTCGTTAGCAAAAATCGGACTATTATGAAATATTTTATCAGAGCTGTCAAATACTTTTTCTACTTCACCATCCTGTTTGTGGTCATAATGGCGGCGCTCGTGTTCATCGGAGTCGTCAAGGCTGATGTCAGCCTAATGTTCCGCGATGGCTATAAGTCGCTGTGGCAGATAGCCTTGCTATTCGCTTTCGTTTCAGCCTTCTACCCAAGATTCGGTTTCATCAAAAGATCAGTCATATTAAAAGGTGAATATTCCGACCTCCGTGGCGGGATTATTGAATATATGGAGATGCGCGGCTACCGCCTCGAAAGCGAGGACGGCGAGAATA
>OLZZ01000917.1_pt1 | contig 11609 bp, 9 predicted proteins | sample 1673571 | NCBI WGS metagenome assembly OLZZ01 (sample SAMEA103958115, study PRJEB25191) | human gut metagenome | biome: human-associated habitat [ENVO:00009003]; feature: intestine environment [ENVO:2100002]; material: feces | place: Germany | collected 2013/2015 | reverse complement strand
GGTTGCAAAGGTGCCTGAAAACGCCAGTGTAACTGTCACCTACATTAGCCAGAGCGATGCCATTGCGTTCGATCAATGGTTGGTCAGCGGTTTGGACGATTCGACCGATGTCAAACAAAATCCATTGCGCTTTCAAATGCCCGCAGGTGAAAAGGGTGTAACAATTGAAGCTATGACAAAAGATGCTTCCATCGAAGATGGTGGTTCTGGCATTCTGGGCACCGTTATGGTCATTGGTGCTGCCGCCGTATTGACATGGCAGGGCTACCGAATCGGCACGGAGCTTTATCTGAAACGTATTCTCCCCGATGGCGCAGCGATCCCCGCCAATGCCACCGAACTTGCCGAACTGGTGTGGGATGATGCCGGCAAACCTGCTCCCGCTGCTGCGTTGGACACGGATGCCACTGACGCACAGAAGGCTCTCACCTGGGCCTCTGAGAACCAGCTGCTTCCTTCCAATAAAACTGCAGATGCTTCTGTAAGTTACTGGGAAGTGATCCAGATCTGGCGCAAGGCGCAGGCACTCAAGAACTAACCCCTGGCAGGCAGAAAGCCCCCTGACGATTACACTGTCAAGGGGGCTTCCTGCTGTTTATTGGCGAACCCAATAGAGTGTTCACGATCTTCTTCGTCTTTTTATGATGTACACCACCGGCCTGAAAGTCATGGGCACCTTCTCTTTTTACCGCTTCGCGTGGCGCTCGCCCATGGGGATGACATCACAAAAGACGCAACGGCTCTTGGTGGAAAGGGCCACATCCTTGTGGTAGCAGCCAAAGAACCACTTTTCGTAGGTCAGCTTCAGCAGGACCTTATCAAGAAACAGGTGCAGGCGGTTGGATTCGCCCACCGCGAGGGAAGTAAAATCAAGGAATCTGCTTGGGGCATCGTGGGTCAGCACATAATCTACCTGCCAGCCGTTTGCTTCGAGATTGGCCTCACAGGCGGCGTATTCCTCATCGCTGGGCATCTCCTGCGGCCACCAGTTGTATCCGGCCTCCCGCTCTTCCTTGTCGGGGCTCTCAGTGCCGCCGAAGCAGAGGTATTTCTTTCCCTCCAGCTCCAGCACACTGCCGCGGCACACATGGTACACATTGCCGCCCAGTGCCTGCACCTTGCCGCCAAAGCGTTCCTCGGTGGGATACTGCTTCAAAAGATCATAGTTTTCGTGGCTGCCGTCCAGAAACAGCAGGGTATACGGGCGCTTGCGCAGCCAATCCAGCTTTTTCTGTTCCTCCCTGCTGCCGTCCCACACAAAACCGAAATCGCCCAGCACCACCACGGTGTCCCGTTTGCCCAGCCAGCGCAGCTTGCCGTGTTTGAAGCGGTCGATGTCGCCGTGGGTGTCCCCTGTCAGATATACCATTCCTGTCCTCCCTGACCGGATGTGAAATCGGCACAATAAGCCTTGTCACACCCCGCCAAACCTGTTATTATAAAGAATACAGCCTTCCGCTGTGATCTCGTTCTTACCCGGCGCACAGCGCTTGTGCCGTGCTGCCTGTTGTTTTATATTATCGCTTTTTAAAGGAATTGTCCACATGAAACGTATTTTTGCACTGGTTTTGTCGTTCGCTGTCCTGTTCAGCTGCCTGCTTCTGCCTGCCGGCGCCATGTTCGACCCCACCCCGGTCTATCAGGTGCAGGCGCAGAGCGCCTACATCGTCAACACCGACACCAACATCATCGTCTACGATAAGGACAGCGCAAAGCAGGTACCGGCCGGCGGCCTGACCAAGTATATGACCGTCGCCCTGTTGCTGACCAACTACGCCGACCATCTGGACGACACCTTCCAGATGCCGTTCGCCATTTCGGATTATGTATACAACACCAACAACGCCGACATGCGTTCCAACGAGACCTTCACCTACCGGGAAGCCGTCTACGCCATGCTGACCCGCAACGCCAACGAAGCCGCCATGGGTCTGGCCTACACCCTTTCCGGCGGCGATCTGGCCGGTTGGGTGAGCCAGATGAACACCCTGTCCCAGCGCATCGGCACCACCGGCAGCACATGGACCGACGCCTGCGGCATCGACAGCGGCAATGTGACCTGCGCCGTGGATATGTACCTGATCCTGCGCTATCTGATGAGCTTCGATGCCTTTGCAGAGATCTCCGGTGCTCCCACCTTTACGATGCCCGCCAAGGAAAAGCACCGGTCGTCCTCTATTCTGGTCAGCCAGAACGCCGCGCTGAGCAAATCCAGCGGCGGCAAATACTACCGCAGCGCCATGCAGGGCGGCATGTGCGATGTGACCGCCTTTAAAAACGACAGCGGCCGCCAGAGCTATGTTTCATGGGCCAACAAGGACGGTGCAACCTATATTTTCTGCGTGATGCAGAGCCCCGACACCTGCGACGATTTCGGCTACGCCAACCGCCGCCCCGCCCTGTGCGAGACCGTGAAGCTGATGGACTGGGTGTTCGACAGCTTTTCCATTCAGGCCGCGCTGGACACCGACCTTACGCTGGCCGAGATCCCGGTGAAGTATTCCTCCGACACCAGCTCCCTGCAGCTGTACCCCGCCGACAGCATGATGACCCTGCTACCCTCCACCGGTGACGGCAGCGTGACCCAGAAATATTTTCACCTGCCGGATGCGGTCAGTGCGCCCATCCAGCAGGGCGATGTGGTGGGCACCGTGGAACTGAAGCTGGCTGGTGAGACCATCGGCGTGGTGGACCTGATCGCCGGGCAGGACGTCAGTCTGAACCCGCTGCTGTTCACGGTGGCCCGGTTCCGGGAGTTTCTGGGCAGTTTGTACCTCAAAGTTGTGATAACACTAAGTATTATCTCTGCCGCAATTTACTTTTTGTGGACGTTCCTGAACGGCTGGAACCGCCGCAAGCCCACCAGAAAGATCCACCGCCGCTGAGTTTTGCACCGTTCGGCCGCACTTTGTGGAAAAAATGATGCAAAAAGCCCCGCCAGCCTTTTCAGGATGACGGGGCTTTTGGTTGCGCCAGCAGGAGTCGAACCTACGATGGGGGAGTCAAAGTCCCCTGCCTTACCGCTTGGCGATGGCGCATCGTTCAAGATATTATACCATATTCTTTGTTTTTCCACAAGGGGAAGGTTCCACTTTTCCCGTTTTGCGGCCATCCTCCGCAGCCTTTTGTGCTGCTTGATTTGTAAAAAAGCGGTTTTTTTCATTCCTGCATCAAAGCCTGCCCGATTTGTTGCGCTTTTGTTGCACTCTGTGTGGTAAAAATAAATCTGAATAAACCTCCTCATCCCGACTTTTTCGTCTGCTGCCCTGTGGCGGGGAGACACGAGGTCTGTTCTGGTGTTTCCGCAGTCGGCTGCACCATCCCCCAACTCGTCAGGAAAGTGAGGAGTCCTATGAAAAAGATCCTGAAAATGCTGGTTCTCGGCCTGCTCAGTGCGGCGCTGCTGTGTTGTGCACTGCCCTCCGCCTTTGCTGCAGAACAAAAGGACGCACAGATCTACACCATTGGTCTGGATGCCATGGGCGGCACCAGCTCTGTTGTGGCCGTTACCACCAACCTGAACGGCAAGCTCAGCGCTCTGCCCGCCCAGCCCACGCTGGACGGCTACACCTTTGATGGCTGGTACACCGAGACGGTGGGCGGCACAAAGGTCACCACTTCAACGGTGTTCACGGGGGATACCACCGTGTATGCCCACTGGACCGTCAAGAGCACCGCCGCTTCCAGCAGCACCAGCACCTCCAAGCCTGCTCAGCCCGAGCAGACGGAACAGGATGACGGCATGACCCTGAGCATCCTTACCGTTGCCGGTGCCCTGCTCACCACGCTGGCCGTGGCTGCCTTTATGTAACGACCTGTTTTCGCTTTACACTTCATCAAACCATCAATCGAAAGGAAGATCCCCCATGTCTGTTATGAAACTGCCTGCTAATTACGCCGTCATCAACGAAGAGGAAATGGTCTATCTGGACGGCGGTGCCAGCGACCTGTACAACGACTTCCTGAATGTGGGCAAGGTGTTCAACGCCATCGCCCGCATCTTCTCGGGTGCAAGCTCCATCATCAACAATGTCAACGTGATCTATCAGTCCTTCCTGACCCTGAGCGACCTGCTGAAGGGCTTCTGAGCATCTCCGCGTTTTCTGTAATTTTCAAGAACTGTTCTCATTTAGGGGACAGTTCTTTTTGTTTTCATCCATTCTTTCAATCTTCCGCAGCGGCACTCCATTTATTGGAAAATATTTTTTATGATTTTTGCAGAAAGATGCATAAAGCAGCCTTTTTGTTGCGCTTCTGTTGCAGTTTCTGTGATAATATTGTTACACATTCGTGTCAATGTTGTTGCACATCGTATGCTATCCTATAGATTGTGCGTTTGACTTTTAAATATACGCAGTCCGGTGGAAAGACGGTATCTCAAAGCCGCCATTTTCACAACGGAAAATTTGTGTTTGATAACTTTTTTCCGGTCGCTCAGACCATCTTTTGCGGAGAAACAGACCATTATGCCAGACCGTGAACTGCGGCGGATGCGCCGCGCCGAATTAGTCGAGATCATTCTGGCTCTCAAGCAGACCGAGGACAGGCTCCGGGCAGAAAACGCTGCCCTGTCTGCCCAGCTGCAGGAGCGTCAGATCCATATTGAAAACGCCGGTTCCATTGCGCAGGCCGCGCTGGAGCTGAACAAGGTGTTTGAAGCCGCACAGGCCGCTGCGGACGAGTACGTTGCATCGGTGCGCGCCGCAAACAAAAACACCGATGCCGCCGCCAATGCCCTGCGGGCACAGGCTGAGGCCGAGGCGGAGCAGATCCTTGCGCAGGCCCAGACCGAAGCCGCGAACCTGAAGGCCCGCACCCAGAAAGAGTGTGACGAGCAGGCAGAGGCTGCGGCGCGCAGCCGTGCCCAGACCGAGGCCGACTGCAAAGCCATGCTTGCGCGGACCCAGCAGGAGATCCGGCAGCGCTGGGCCGCCTTTGACCGCCGCGCCAGCGAGCTGCTGGACGGCTACCACAGCACGGAGTTCCTGCCGGAGGAGCGTGCCGAAAAATGCGACAAATGAAAGAACAAAAGATCAAGTTCACGCCCATCCCCTCCACCGCCGAGGTGAAGGCAGAGTGTGACCGGCTGGCTTACCGCCGCCGCTACCTCCGCGTGCTGCGCAGCACGGTGTATGCCCTGCTGGTGGTTGCAGCCATTGCGGTGCTGTTGGCCACCCTGTTTTTGCCGGTGCTTCAGGTCTCCGGCGACAGCATGAACCCCACCCTGCAGGACAAGGACATCATCCTGCTGGTCAAGACCGGCGACATGAAAACCGGCGACCTGTGCGGTTTTTACTGGCAGAACAAGCTTCTGCTCAAGCGTGTCATCGGCCTGCCGGGCGACGTGATCACGCTGGATGAGGACGGCGTTGTCACCGTGAACGGTCAGACGCTGGACGAGCCATACGTGGACGAGCTTGCCTTGGGGGAATGCGACATCAAGTTCCCCTATCAGGTGCCGGAAAACCGCTATTTTGTGTTGGGCGACCATCGGTCCACCTCCATCGACAGCCGCAGCAGTGTGATCGGCACGGTGGAAAAAAGCCAGATCGTGGGCAAAGTCTTTCTGAGGGTCTGGCCCTTGTCCGGTTTTTCGCTGATGTCCTAGTCCCGGCGGGGCCGGTATTACTTTGTGACAGCAGACGGCACAGCTATAACGCTTACCGCTCTGGTGTGCTGGGTCTGCAGAGTGTGCAGATGCAGAAGGCAGGGCTGCCCCCTTCTTACGCAGCGGCAAGGTCATTCCTGCGCTGTATGCGGACCCGATAAAGGAATCAAAAGCAAAATCTGAGAGGAGTTTTTACAAGCGATGAAAAAGACGTTCAAAAAACTCATGGCGGCTCTGCTGGCTGTTGCCCTGCTGTGCGCCATGGCGGTGCCTGCGTTTGCGGAAAGCGCAAATAGTAACGGCAAGATTATCATCAACAAGGCAACCGATGGCGAGACTTATACGATCTACCGTATTTTTGATTTGGAGAGTTATGATAAAGGCACCGGCACAAGCGACCCTGGCCGCTATTCCTACACTGTAAACTCAAAATGGCTTGCTGCAGATTTTACCAGCAGCGAGGCATTTACGAACTACTTCACTTTGGTAAACAAAAAATATGTAAAGGCAAATGAAAACATGGATGCTGCTGCTTTTGCAAAAGCAGCTCTTGCTTTTGCAGAAGAGAAGCGCATTGTCAACGATGGCACTGCTGATGCTACTGGTGGTAAGGTCGAGTTCGCATCCCTGCCTACCGGCTATTATCTGATCAACACCACCGTTGGCACGCTGTGCGCTCTGGACACCACCAATGATACGATCGTAATCGACGATAAGAATGTGCAGCCCACAATCGATAAGACAGTTAAAAGCGGTACTGGCGACTACGTTAAGAGCAACGATGCCAGCATCGGCGATAAGGTTGATTATAAGGTCGTCATCCATGCCAAGAAGGGTGCTACCGGTTATGTACTGACCGATACTATGACCAAGGGCCTGACCTTCAACAATGACATCGCTATTACTGATAGCAACGGTAAAACTCTGGCTTCCGGTACTGATTACACTGTGACTTCCACTGTCGATAGCACTACCGGCGTCACTACTATTACGGTCACTTTTAAACCGGAGTACCTGAACACATTGACTAACGCTAGCACCGACATTACCGTCACTTATTCTGCCACTTTGAATAAGGACGCAGTGGTTTATACTGACGCTAACAAGAACACTGCTAAGTTGAATTACGGTCACGATGCCGAGACTACACCGAGTGAAACCGATACATATACCTACATGTTCGATTTAGTTAAAACCGACAGCACCAACAAGCTGCTGGCTGATGCAAAGTTTAAGCTGTATGATGCTGAAACCAATGGTACTGAAATCAAGCTGGTCAAAATCGATGACAATACTTATCGCGTTGCAAAATCCGATGAAGCAGGCATTGAAATTGTGACAAATGCAGCTTCCAAAATCACAATCAAGGGCCTGAAGAAGGGAACTTACTGGCTGCAGGAAACCGAAGCCCCTCAGGGCTACAATGGTCTTACTGCACGTGTCGAGGTTGATTTGACTGGTGGCAATAATGTTGCAAAGATGGATAATACCACCTATGTGCCTGTAAATAATGCCGGTATCCATATCGTCAATAACACCGGTGCTACCCTGCCCTCCACCGGCGGCATGGGCACCACCCTGTTCTACGTCATCGGCGGCGGCCTGATGGTGGCAGCAGTGGTCCTGCTGGTCACCAAGAAGCGCATGGAGAACAAGTAATTCTTCTCCCCGGAAAAATCCTATAACAACAGGAGATGCGGAGGTCTTGCGGCCTCCGCATCCTTTCCTTAATCTTATAACATTAGGGAGCAGCCCATGAAAAAGAACAAAAGTACAATCATCCTGATCCTCGTCTTTTTCGTGGGTCTATCCGTGATGTTATACCCCACCATCAGCGACTACGTCAACCAGCTGCACCAGACCCGTGCTGTGGCCAACTACGCCGCCGATGTGGATAAGCTGTCGGATGCGGATTACACCGCCTATTTTGAAGCGGCTGATGCCTTCAATGCGCAGATCGCCGCAGACCCGGATGCCCTGTATTTTCCGGACCGGTTCCCGTCCTACGAGAGCACGCTGGATGTGACCGGCACCGGCATCATGGGCTATATCACCATTGAAAAGATCGGCGTGGAGCTGCCCATCTACCACGGCACCAGCGATGCCGTGCTGCAGGTGGCCGCCGGTCATCTGGAAGGCACCAGCCTGCCGGTGGGCGGTGCCAGCACCCACGCGGTCATTTCGGCCCACCGGGGCCTGCCCAGTGCCAAGCTGTTCACCAATCTGGATCAGCTGGAGGTGGGCGACACCTTCACCATCACGGTGCTGGACCGGACCCTCACCTACGAGGTGGACAACATTTCCATCATTCTGCCCACCGAGACCGACAGCCTGAAGGTGTCGGAGGGCAAGGACTACATCACCCTGATGACCTGCACGCCCTACGGCATCAACACCCACCGGCTGCTGGTGCGCGGACGCCGCATCACCACACCGGACAAGCTCAAGCACATCCGTGTGACCTCTGATGCCATCAAGATCGAGCCCATCCTCACCGCGCCCATCATGGCGCTGCCCCTGCTTCTGGTGCTGCTGTTCTGGCTGCTGTTCGCTCCCAGCAAACGCAGTTCCACAAAGGATGAAACGCACAAAACGCACTGAGGAGCCGCTTTTATCCGCAGCTTTGCACGGAATAAGTTTCCCAACAAAAAAGCATCTGCAGCCGTAATGACTGCAGATGCTTTTTTTGCCTGTTCAGCGGTCCTCCCGGAGGGAGAGCCGGTTATTTACTGCTGTGCCTGCTGCTCGGCGCGCTTGGCTTCCAGAGCCAGAATGGCGTCGCGGCGGCTCAGGTTGATGCGGCCCTGCTGGTCGATGTCCGTGACCTTGACCACGATGGCATCGCCCACGGCGACCACATCCTCCACGCGCTCCACACGCTTGGTGTCCAGCTTGGAGATGTGCACCAGACCTTCCTTGCCCGGTGCGATCTCCACGAAGGCACCAAAGTTCATCAGGCGGGTCACCTTGCCCTTGTAGATGGCACCGATCTCGGGGTCCTCCACAATGGTCTTGATGGTAAAGATGGCGCGCTTTGCGTCCTCCTGATCCACGGCGGAGACGAACACATGGCCGTCCTCCTGCACATCGATCTTGCAGTTGCAGGTGGCGCAGATGTCCTGAATGACCTTGCCGCCCTTGCCGATGACGTCCTTGATCTTATCGGTGGGGATCATCATGCTGAACATCTTGGGTGCGTAGCGGCTCAGCTCGTGGCGAGGCTCTGCGATCACCGGCTTAATGATCTCGTCCAGAATATACAGGCGGCCCTTGCGGCACTTCTCGAAGGCCTCGGCAATGATGTCGTAGGTCAGGCCGTCGATCTTAATGTCCATCTGGATGGCGGTGATGCCCTTGCGGGTGCCGCCCACCTTGAAGTCCATATCGCCGTGGAAGTCCTCCACGCCCTGAATGTCCAGCATGGTCATCCAGCGGTCGCCCTCGGTGATCAGGCCGCAGGAAATGCCGGCAACGGGTGCCTTGATGGGCACGCCTGCGTCCATCAGTGCCAGTGTAGAGCCGCAGATGGATGCCTGAGAGGTGGAGCCGTTGGAAGAGAGCACCTCAGACACGCAGCGGATGGTGTAAGGGAACTCTTCCAGAGAGGGCAGCACCGGCACCAGAGCACGCTCTGCCAGTGCGCCGTGGCCGATCTCGCGGCGGCCGGGGCTGCGCGGTGCGCGGGCCTCGCCCACAGAGTACGGCGGGAAGTTGTAGTGATGGATATAGCGCTTGGTCTGCTCGTCGGTCAGGTCGTCCATCAGCTGGTTGTCCTTGGTGCCGCCCAGGGTGCAGGTGGTCAGCACCTGGGTCTGGCCGCGGGTAAAGAGCGCCGAGCCGTGAACGCGCGGGAGCAGTACCACTTCGCAGGTGATCGGACGGATCTCCGTCAGCTTTCTGCCATCCGGACGGATGCCTTCATTCGTGATGGTGTGACGGACGATTTCCTTCGTCAAATGGTCGAGCGCATCCGCCACATCCGAGAGATGTTCCGGGTAGATGTCAGCGAAATGCTCCATCGCCGCCTTCTTCGCAGCAGCGATATTGCCATCACGGCGCAGCTTATCCGCATCGAAGATCGCCTTCTTCAGGGACTCGGTCGCAAACGCTTCGACATCCTTTTCGATCTCTGCCGGGACTTCCGGGAAGGTCAGCACGCGCTTTTCCTTACCGACTTCTTCGATGATCTTTTTCTGGAAACGGCAGATCTCCTTGATCGTCTCATGGCCGAACATGATCGCATCGAGGACTTCTTCCTCCGGTGCTTCCTGCGCGCCGCCTTCGACCATCATGATCGCCTCTTCCGAGCCGGCGACCGTCACATTCATCGTGGACGCTGCCATCTCTTCCTGTGTCGGGTTGATGACATACTTGCCATCCACACGACCCACACGGACACCGGCGATCGGACCATCCCACGGGATATCGGAAATGCCGATGGACGCGGACGCACCGATCATACCGCACAGCTCCGGTGCATTGTCATAGTCGACAGAGAGCACCGTCGCTACGACATGGATATCATTTCTGCATCTTTTATCAAACAGAGGACGGATCGGACGGTCGATCAGACGCGCACAGAGGATCGCCGAATTTCCCGGACGGCCTTCACGACGAAGGAATCCCCCCGGCATCTTGCCGACAGCATACATCTTCTCTTCATAGTCGACAGTCAGCGGGAAGAAATCCGTGCCTTCGCGAGGCTCCTTGCTCGCCGTCGTAGCGACGAGGACAGCGGTATCCCCATATCTTACCAGTACAGCGCCATTCGCCTGCTTGGCCATTTTACCAGTCTCAATGATCAGTGGACGACCGGCCAGTTCCATTTCAAATGTTTTGAACAATTCCTGTTCCTCCTTAGTAAATGCTTCTTTATACGACTACTTATTATATAATACAACTTTCATCTTTCACAAGGGGGGAAATGAGAGGAAATCGGGTAGTGGGTTCAGGGTTCAGGGTTCAGGGTTCAGGGTTCAGGGTTGTGGCGAGCGGAGCGAGCCGGATAGGGTTCTAGCGGTATGAAAGACTGATGAGGAAAACGGAGAAGTGCGCGGCACATATGGGGAAAGCATGAGCCCTTGACCCCGAATGACAAAGATTTCTCGCTTCGCTCGAAACGACGATACGAGGATGAGGATCATTCAACATCATTTTTTACCGCTATGGGGATCCATCCTCCGCCTTCGGCGCGCCCCTTCTTCAAGGGGCTACTCAGCTGTCATGCAAAAGCACTGCCCCGAGCGCCACCGATTAAGACTACAAAATGAGAATACCGCTTCCACCGCATCAAAACCTTCCCCAATGGGGAAGGTGTCCCGAAGGAGCTGATAGGATACTGGTGTTATAAAAGAAAATGAGGATGGCTGCGCACTAGGGAAACGCTGATTAAATTCCCCTTGCTTTTATGCCTATCTTTGCTATAATAATACTGACAGAGCCCACCACGCATAAGGCGGAAACGTACTGCGGACCATGGTGGGACTTTTTTTATGGAGGTTTTGATGAAACTCAAGCCCGCTCTCACTTATAATCAGCAAATTGATCGCCTGGTTCATATCCACAATCTGACCATTACTCAAAGAGAGACTGCTATTTCCATTTTGAAGCGAGTGAACTATTATCGCTTAAGCGGCTATGGTATCGGCCTGAAAAAGCCAGATCATCCAGAAGAATATCTGGATGGCATCTCCTTAGAGCACATCTATCGTCTTTACCAGTTTGACAGCGCCCTCCGAAACCTATTACTCCATGTAATTGAGCAGCTGGAAATCCAATTACGTACCCAGCTTGCTTATCACCTCGCTTTGAAATACGGTCCGGAGGGATATATGGATCCCTCAAATTTTCTGGCCAAGAAGAACCGGCATGAGCAATCCATCCACGAAATCATTATAAGCAATTTCGAAAAAGAACGTGCCCGGCAAAAGAATGTACCTTTCGTCAAGCACCATGATTTACGATATCAGGGACACTTCCCCATCTGGGTCGCCATAGAGTT
>OLZZ01000915.1_pt1 | contig 11621 bp, 10 predicted proteins | sample 1673571 | NCBI WGS metagenome assembly OLZZ01 (sample SAMEA103958115, study PRJEB25191) | human gut metagenome | biome: human-associated habitat [ENVO:00009003]; feature: intestine environment [ENVO:2100002]; material: feces | place: Germany | collected 2013/2015 | reverse complement strand
CGATTCCCTTATCAACATTCTGTCCTTCCGGGTACAGATAGACAACCTTGTCCGGCTTGCATGTGAACTGCTCTCTGGCGACTTTAGGCAACTCCTTCTTGCCGTTCACGCTTTCAAGCTGCTGGCCGAGCCATCTTTCCAGAGCCGCTGAGAACTCAGGCCTGCACGATCCCAGATTGTCCTTGCAGACCTTTGGGTCAAGGCCGATGCTCAGATCAGTGAATCCCCAGCCGTGACCTCCTTTCGGATAAATATGAAGCTCAGCAGGAACCTTGTTTCTGACGAGAGCCTGATAGAATTTCACGGAACTTACAACCGGTACGGTCTTGTCGTAGGTGCTGACGCCGATGAAAGTCGGGGGAGTGGTAGGGGTGACATCACGATAGGTGGTGTACATTCTCTTCAGCCCATCATATTCATTCAAGCCATTGTACCATTGGCCGAAAGGTTTGTCCTCCCTGTCGGTCCACGACGCTTCGCCGCCGAGAAGATTGTCAACCGATCCTTTGTGTGTGGCATTCTCGTCCATCAGGATAACAGGGTAGAGGAGTACCGCGAAGTCCGGCCTTGTCGTGGAGTCAACGTACATAGTCTCGGCAGTGCTGGCGAGATGTCCTCCAGCCGAGAATCCCATCACACCGATCTGCTTTATTCCCCAGTCCTCTGAATGATGCCTGCAATAACGGAATGCGTTCTGCACATCCTGAAGCGGAACCTCACGATGCCCGTTTGGCAGACGATACTTCAGAACAGCACAGGCGACATTTCTGTCATTCAGCCATTTTGCCACATAAGATCCTTCGTTCCAAGTTGAAAGGCCGGCGTACCCACCGCCTGGACAAGCGATGACCATCTGTCCGTTCGGTTTTTCAGGCAAGAATATGTCAATACGCGCGCTGTCCGTCACATTGGAGACGAATCCCCAGCCGCCGGCCACCTCCGCTCCTTCCAGACCGTTTGAGACAAGCGGCCCTTGGGTCACAGCCACACCGTTCTCGACTATCCCTTGGTCCACTCCCTGTCCCTTCGGATAGAGGTAAACGGTTTTTGTGGGAGCATATTCAATGCCCGGCGTGTTCTTGGCCTTCAATTTTTCCTCGACAGGGGAAGTCCTTGCCAACGGATTGACATTCACCACCGTTCCGTCAAGAACCAGTTGGCTTTTCTTCGCCTTTCTCTGCGCCGAAGCATCCGTCCCTGCGCAGACAACAGCCGCCACCATAGCGGCCAGAAGAAATGTTCTTTTCATATTATCTGTCTTTAGTGTCCTTTTTATGAATATGTCTGCAAATATAACGAAAAGGAGCGGCTTTTTATGACCGCTCCTTGAAAGATAACTATTTGATTAGTGGTGTTCACTCGGCGTTTTCCCTGAACTCAAGCAAATCTCCAGGCTGACATTCCAATGCCTTGCAGAGCGCGTCGAGTGTGCTGAATCGGACACCCTTGGCCTTTCCGGTCTTCAGAATCGACAGGTTGACCGCCGAAAGCCCGATCTTGTCAGCCAGTTCGGCGGAAGTCATCTTCCGCCGAGCCAGCATCACATCGACATTTACTACTATTGGCATAATGATTATTCTTCAGCGGTTTCTTCCTGAGGCTGCTCCTCCGGCTTGGTCTCCTTGCCTTTAAGATATTCGGGCAGATTCATTCCGGCCATATTGAACAAATCCTGAAGCGGAGGTACTGAGCCCATCAGACCGGAAATGAAATTCGCGGTCGATGTCTTGCCGTTCTTGCCGTCTCCGTTGCCGTCCCATACGGTCACCTTGTCGATCTTTATGCCCTTGACAGCCTCGACCTGAGTCTTGACGAGTTCAGGCAGTTTGTCCGCGATAAGCATAAGCACAGCCTTCTGAGGATCGCCGGCAGCGGCCTTGACCATCTCGTTGAAACCGTCGGCCTGCTTTGAGAGGATCTCAAGGGTACCACGGGCCTGAGCGTCCATCTTTGCGAATATCGCGTCAGCCTCTCCCTTGGCCAGCCTGCGGACCTTCTCGGCCTCGGCCTCAGCCTCGATGATGAGCTTCTCCTTGTCGATCTGGGCAGGAACGACGATGTTGGCCTGCTGGGTAGCCCTCTCCCTCTCGGCACGGGCAAGCTCGGCGTCACGCTCGCTCTGGTAGGCCTCCTGGAGGGCCTTAGCTGCCTGAACCTTCTCGGCTGCGACCGCTATACGCGCGGCCTCGGCCTCCTTCTCGCGGCGCTGGGCGTCAGAGTTTGCGATGTCGATCTTGGAAGTGTTCTCTCCCTGCACGGCGAGGGCGTTTGCCGCGGCAGTCTTGATACGGGTATCTCTCTGGGTCTCAGCGATTCTGATGTCCTTGTCCCTGTCGGCCTCGGCCTTACCGATCTCACCGTAGCGGTTCTGCTCGGCCACGCTCTTCTTGGCGTCGTTGATGGCCTTGGCGGCGGCTTCCTTACCGAGAGCCTCGATGTAGCCGGACTCGTCACGGATGTCGGTCACGTTCACGTTGATGAGCTTGAGGCCGATCTTTCGGAGCTCAGCCTCCACGTTCTGGCTGACGGCAACGAGGAATTTGTCACGGTCAGAGTTGATCTCCTCGATGTCCATCGTGGCGATCACCAGACGAAGCTGTCCGAAAAGGATGTCGGTCGCGATGTTCTGGATGTTGTCGATGGAGAGTCCGAGAAGCCTCTCGGCTGCGTTAGTCATACTGTCCGGCTCGGTGGAGATACCAACCGTGAACCGGCAAGGCACATCCACACGGATGTTCTGCTTGGAAAGCGCGTTGGTAAGGTTGCATTCGATCGAGATCGGCTTGAGGTCAAGGAACGCATAGTCCTGGAACACAGGCCATACGAACGCCGCACCACCGTGGATGCATCGCGCGGATGAGATTGATCCGCTCTTGTTCTTGCCTGTCTTACCGTAGATGACCATAACCTTGTCGGAAGGGCAGCGGCGGTAGCGCTTGAGAATCGCCGAAAAAGTCACGAATATGACTGCGACGACGATGAGGATCAGTGATAGTTCCATATTCAAAATCTTTAATGGGTTTATAATATTCCTTTAATATATTCGGTCAGGTTAGAAATGGCTTCGGTTGGTTAGATGATGGTCGGAGTCAGCTCCTCAACCAGTAGGGTGTAGTCATTGATGACTTCGGTGACCTTGATGGCCTTGCCGGTCGGGATTGTCTCCCCGTCTGTGACTGCGTCATATTCCCTGACGGCGTTGTTGATGGTGATCTGGACCTTGCCTTCGCCCTTGCGCTCGCCCGGAATCGTGAGGTAAACCTTCCCCTCGCAGCCGACAGCGGACTTATGCACATCGATATTCCCCGTCTGCTGCATTCCGCTGAGCCATTTGAATATCCACATAACAACCGTGACCAGAAGTATGCCGACAATTACGGAGACGATGATCAGCAACGCGTTGGACTGAATCTTCTCGTGCATCAGCACCGCCGTCCATCCGAATCCCATGCAGAAGTTGACCAGGTTGCGGAACGTCAGCAAATTCATCGAAGGATCCGCGTCGAACGATCCGTCCGAAGTGTCGAGATCGAAATCAGCGTCGTGGTCTCCCAGTCCGAGGAATGTCATAACAGTCTGAATGACGAAAATCAGCGATGCCGAGAGCGTGATGGCCCAAAGGACCTGCATTGCCGTACTAAGTGATGTCCACCAGGTAATCATATCTATTAGTTTTTAGTTAGGCGGCCGGATTCCTTTCCGCACCGCTTCTTTTGCAAATATATTAATAAATTTATGAAAAACAATAATCTTTTCAAAAAATACATAAATATTTTATGAATATGCCCGCTCGCCGTCACCGCACCTCGCCGCATAAGGGAACCAGCTGCGGAGCGAAAGGGGGAATGCTGGCGGACGGGCCACGGATTTTGTACGAAAATCAATGAATATTGTATGAAATGAAGGTCTCTCTTATTTCGTACATCATTCCCGTTGTTTCATAAAACTGATTTTGAAACCGGCATTATATTCCGGAACTTTGCATCGTTGAAAATATCGGATATGTTATGAAAACAAAAAAGATACACCATTATATGAACAAAACTATTCACGTGTCGGCCATCGTGCTGGCGATTCTCATCCTGACCGTGGGCTGCCAAGGGAAGAAGGGCGGCTCACGGGCTGAGGATGAAGGTTCAAACACAGTCCTTGCTGACAGCTCCATTCAAAAGTATTCCGGAAAGGCCACGGTTACCGGAAGTGAATATTTGGACAAACTCAGTGAAATCTGCCGTTATTCTGTTGATTCGCTCGATGGCGGTGGATGCAGCCTTGATTTAGACATTCTGGAGAGCAGGTTCGCCGATGAGATATTCCTTGATTTGGATGAGGATGTCCGGAAGGATGATTTTGCCCTTTCGGTCAAGGATTGGTTCGACAGGACGGCGTTCCTCTATTACTGCTCTTCGCTTTATGAGCTTCGCGTGCGATATGACCGTAATAACTATTCCTTTGACACCACGGCTGTGGAAACGCCGGGCTCGACAATGTTGACTGGAGAGATGAGACCGTCAATGAGCGTGTTGCAGAAGGTGTTCCCTGACAAACGTGTCATAGATGCGGCTTCAGCGCTTTTGAATATGCTGTACAAGACCCCTGATTTCAATGATGTGAGCAAGCATTTAGGTGAATTGGTGGATGCTTATAAATCAGCCGCTTTCGCTTCCGGGATGCCAATAGATACGGCCAAGATCGGCAAAGCTTTCGCGAATGAGGATGCTTACTATGACAAGTCGGCGTTTGTTCCGGACATAAAGCGTTTCCGTGACGCAAGGGCCTATTTTGACAGTGCAGCCGTTCAGATCAAAGATCCTGTCGGAGAGATAGAGGCGCGGATGAAAGCCCCGATGGATTTTGACACCAAGTGTGTCTATGCGATAGAACTTTCGCACGTACAGCCGGTAGATTGCGTGGACACCCTCGGGGCTCTCATAGAGTCAAGAATATATTCCCGCTACCTCCTTGAGGTCTGGGAGAATTGGCGTGCAGAAGCCCAGTTCGGGTGGTTCGGCTGCTCGAATGATTCCGAAATTCCCAACGCCTATTATTTGAAAATCAGGAATATCTGTGCAAATACGATGATCCGTCATATTCAGAAACATCCGGAAGACAACGATGCGTATCTGCGCCTCTTCCGTTTGCTTTATTGCGAACCGATCCATCGTGGCGGCGGCCTCTTTGGCAACGAAGTAGTTGCTATATTGTGTCATCTCCGTAGCGCGGAATATTAAGTACTTTTACAAAACCCGTTCAGCCACACAATGTGTCTGTGCCCAAAGAAGCCATATCTGGCTGAAAAACTCGAAGCCCAAGGTACAAGTTTTTCACGGTAATATGCCATCCAGATGCTTCTGTCCAGCTTTGGGATGAAAGCATATTGTAATAATGTTTATATTCCTGCTTCCTGATTTTCAGAAGCAGGAAATTCCTCATTTGCTCTTCCGTGACATCATAGATAGGATGGAGTTTAGGGTTGACACGGCTTCAATAATATTGTTGATGGAAGGTGTGAGGCCTTTTGCTACCGAAAGGCTTGATATGTATTGTCCCATTCTCATATTTGTCAACAAGTATGTTAACGAATATGTTAACAAACCTTGAGATTTCCAAATAAACTTAATTACCTGATATGAATAGTGGAATGTCCTAAGTTAAACGAACTGATGATGCTCCTCAACAGGCGTTAATTTGCGTAAATCACGCTTTTAGAGGGACAATAATCTATTCACGAGCGTATTTCTGTCATATTCCCGCTTTTAGGGAACGTGGGTTAAAATTGGTGAACATACCTGTTCAGCTATCTGCCTTTCTTCATTCTTTTGTGTGTCGTAATCAAATCTGGTCTGAAGGTTCACCCACTCTATTGATGGTATGCCAAGAATTACTTCTAACTTGTCGGCCACTGGCTTAGTGATTGACCTCTTCCCCTTGATAATTTCGCTAAGATGTGACGCATTGTTCACAAATTGCCTTCTACGAATTCGGGAAAAAGGAGTATCCTGTCAGCGGAATGTGTGTTGAACAGCAGGTGCTCGAAATCACGCTTTTTCACATTCAGGTCAATTGTGGCTAACTTGTCCGTGATGGCTTTTTTCAAATCATCAGTGTTTGATATTCCGGCTCTTTCCTTCAGAAACTCATACGAAGGCTTGGTCTGTTGCATCAAAAACATACAATCATAGAAGTCACGGCCTTTTGCCCTTGCGAGCAGTGCGGATAGTTTCATACCGAGCAATACGGAATCCGGTGGAACCGGTAGTGAGAAGAAAAATCCACATCGCTGTACATGCCGCATCTCAATCGGGTATGCGACACCTTGGTTCTGCGCCTCAATCTTCAATAGGAAACGCTCCTCTCTATGACCTGTCAATCCAAGTTCAAAGAGAAATTCAGGAAAGAATATGTTCCTTCTGAAAGCGGTCAACTTGGAATTTGCCTTGTCACGAGTCTCAACATTCAGACCACTGTGTCTCAAAAAAGTGATCACGCCGTCAGTCATTTCAACAAATTTCTGCTCCGTGAGGTCCTTGCAGTCGAAGTCGAGATTCTCCGAGAACCTGTCTATTCCTTTGATGAGGCGTAGGTTTGTGCCACCAATGAATGCCAGTTTGCTGATGTATGGCGTTGTGGCAAGATGGTCAAGCACCATCAGTTGAATATATTCCTTGAGAATATGCTTCTGAAAGGCGGCGTTTGATGCTATCTGAGACGGAAAATAACTGTTAATGTAATTCAAGTCAATCATAAATCGTATATTCTTAATAGTTTCTTGATTCTGCTGTCCAGTGCCTTGCTGCTGATTCTATATTGATATTCTTTGAGTCTTTCAATATCCAATTCTTCAGTCATATATGCTTCATCCAGGCGGAGCTGTTCCAACTCAGTGTTGTTGTCGTAAAACGGATAGAGATAGAGCAGATCCAGCAAAGCTTTTTCAGGTTGCGCCAACAGCCAAGTCTGTTTCGGGGCATTAATCAAGGCCGTGTTGATTGGAAGCTCCACAGGCTTATAGCCGAAGAATAGTTCAGGCTTGACATTTTGATAGGAATATTGCCCGAACTTGTTTTCAAACCGTGCCGTTTTCAATGTCGAGATTGACGTGATGCTCGTGACCGCCTCCGGAATCATCCCGTACATGCTCAACGCCGTGTGCAGGCTGATGTATGACGGACGATAGATGCGGCAGGCCACATAGCGTGAGAAATCAGGACGCTGCAACAGCTCCGGAAAAGCGTACCATCCCTGCCGTAATTTTATCAACATCCCCTTCCGTGCCCATCTGGTCAGATTATTCCTGTCGAATAAAGGGAAAAACGCCCTTGCCTGATGAACGGAAAAACATCCTTCAGGCAACAACTTTTCCCTAAACTCTAAATAACTCACCACGGCAATATATTTCTAAAACAATGCAAATATAATGCTTTTTGGAAATAAAATGTCATCCGCTTTATGATTTCGGCAAGAAAAATGATATACGGTGACCACTTAAAGAATCAATTGCGCTGAAATGTTATTATCTTAGCGTGGAAGTTTTGAGGATGGCGGGAAGCGGCGGAAAAGAACTATTGAATAAGACTGAAACTGATGACGAATATGCAATATCCATTAATATCAGAATATGTCCGTGCGATGCAGGATCCGGCGGGTAACCTTGACCAGCTGGCGCATCTGGTGCCTGTGCTGGATGACCACGGTGAGCCGATGCGGAGCAGCGGGGCGTTCGCGGTGGTGTTCAAGATGAAGGATGAGAGCACCGGGAAGGAATATGCGCTCAAGTGCTTTACTGAGGATCAAGAGGGTAGGGCGGAAGCCTATCGCCAGATCGCTGACGAGCTGGAGTCGGTGGATTCCACCTATGTCACATCTGTAAAGTATTTGGAAAAGGAGCTTTTTGTGGATAGTAACTGCGATGACGATGAGTTTCCTGTCCTTCTGATGGACTGGATAGAGGGCGAGACAATGGATCGTTACATTGCGGAGAACCTATACGATAACTATGCGATGTCAATGCTCTGCTACCGTTTCTGCAAGATGGCAGCGTGGCTCCGTTCTCAGCCATTCGCCCACGGCGACATCAAGCCGGACAACATAATGGTCCGTCCAGATGGTTCTCTGACCCTGATAGACTATGACGGAATGTTCGTCCCGTCAATGAAAGGCCAGACCTCGCCGACAATCGGCACGAAGGATTTCAGCCACCCGCAAAGGACGAAAGAAGATTTTGACGAGACGATAGACGATTTCGCCTTAGCCAGCATGGCCCTCTCCCTGAAAGCGATCTCCCTGTCCCCGTCTCTTTTTGATGAATATGGTTCCTCCGACCGTCTGCTTTTCTCGGCCGACGATTACCGTGACCTGAGCCAGAGCAAGCTTCTGACAGCTTTGCAACCCCTGATGACCGACTCCGAGCTGAACACCCTCCTGTCCCTCTTTCTCCTCGCCCACGCTACGAAGACCCTCTCGATGGACTCGTTCAGGCTCTTCTCTGTCTCTAAACCAGAATGTGTCTCGGTAGTTGACATATCCACAGACGTGACTGACGAAGATTTGGTCGAAGCTATTGAGGATGAATATGGAGTCAAATACAGCAAAGATGGCAAGCGACTTCTAAAAGCCTATAGTAAACTAAATGGTGAATATCATATTCGAAAAGGTACAATCTGCATATGTTTTTCTGCTTTTGAGAACTGCGCTGGCCTGACAGGTGTCGTGATACCGGAAGGCATTACGGAAATCGGTGATTTTGCATTCTCAAACTGTCCTAGCCTGGAAAATATATTAGTATCGGCAGACAATCCCTCATATGTTTCTATAAATAATTGTTGTTTGTCAAAGGATTTAAGAAGGCTTATATTTGGTTGCGGATCCTCAATTATCCCTGATGGAGTCTCAATGATAGAATGGGATGCATTCCGTGACTGCGCTGGCCTGACAAGCATTAGGATACCAGATAGTGTGACGGCAATAGGGGTAAGTGCTTTTTATGGCTGTAATTTGCCGGAAAGTGTTAAAAAAGAACTTGCTGTAAAGTTTGGAAGTTTTATATTTGACGAATACTATAAATAGGGATTGTCGTTTGTCTTTTCAATTTGAGTGAAGCCACGAACACCCCCATAGTCTCTGCGTCTGACTCATCACAATTGCTTTTTATAATATTGGTGTCCGGTAAAACAGACTTTTGAGGACAAAAAAAGAAGGGCTGAACCTATTTGTAGGAATCAGCCCGTATGCCTTACTTTGTTGCTACGAAACAAACGCAGTAAGGATGGGCAAAAATACTAATTTTACCAGACAGCCGATATAAACTCTCATCTGTTAAAAAGAGTCTGTGCGACGGCCCTTTATCGTGGACACTTACCAGAAAGACATCCTCTGCCTCATTGACAAATATGCCGAAAACGAAAAGCTGTTATATCATTTCAATATAGACGATATATATAGCTATAGCCCTTCAGTTGAAAAGATGGACAATATGATGCGTTGCCATGGCTTTGTGATGCTATTGAGATGCAGCGAAAAGTTCCAGTCTTATCTGGAGAAGATTCTGCCTTGGTGCAAGCCGGAAGAAACGTGTCTGGTATATTCCCAATATCACGGGTACATAGATAAGCGTGAAGGAAATACAGCTTTTAACCAGAAACTGTATGACTTTGTAGAACAGTTCCGGGAAAGAGGATGCTTTGTCAAAGAAGACCTTCACACATCCGGTCATGCCTCCAAACAGGATTTGGCACGACTCTGCGAGCAGGTCAACCCAAAAGTCATAATCCCCATCCATAAAGATGAAAAAGCCGATTTCGCCTCCATTCTTTCTGATGAGCTGAGAGCAAGAGTCTGTGAATATGAATACAGTATGGATGGAGTTGATATTTCCCTCGATTCACTATAACGGTTTTACATTTCGAGTTGGTTCGGAGCGAAAAGCGGATCTCTCGTGATATTCATAAGAAATTGATTTTGCGGAGAGAACTTTGTACAGGAGAGGGGCTTCTGGTGTACCAACGGTGGTGAAACGGTGGGTTGGTACAGGGAATAGGGTTTTGGTGTACCGATTTTCGGCGAAGTGAGGACTTGTCGCGGAGCGGGGATATTCATTGGCACAGCAAAAAATAAAAGAGTGACCGGAATGACCAGCCACTCTTTCTTTGAATATGTCAGCGGTACACTACTTGCCGGCGAGGCGGGTGTAGGTGCCGTAACGTACTTTGGCGAATTCCTCGGTGAGGCTCAGGAGCTCCTGGGCTCTGTCAGGGAACAGCTTGTAAAGGGATGCGAAACGAACCTCTCCCTTGAGGAAGTCCTGGAACTTGGTCCAGTCCGGTTCCTTGGAGTCGAGGGTGAACGGATTCTTGCCTTCTGACTCAAGGGCTGGGTTGTACCTGTAGAGGTGCCAGTAACCGCAGTCAACGGCAAGTTTCTCCTCCTTCTGGCTCAGACCCATACCAGCCTTCAGACCGTGGTTGATGCACGGAGCGTAGGCGATGATCAGGGATGGACCGTCGTAGGCCTCAGCCTCCTTTATGGCGTTGAGGTACTGTGCAGGGCTTGCACCCATGGCCACCTGTGCGACATAGACATAGCCATAGCTGATGGCCATCATGCCGAGATCCTTCTTGCGGATCTTCTTGCCTGAGGCGGCGAACTTGGCGATCGCGCCGGCAGGGGTTGACTTGGAGCTCTGTCCACCGGTGTTGGAGTAAACCTCGGTGTCGAGAACGAGCACGTTCACATTCTTGCCGGAGGCGAGGACGTGGTCGAGTCCGCCGTAGCCGATGTCGTAGGCCCAGCCGTCACCACCGAAGATCCACTGGCTGCGGGCAGGGATGAAGTGCTTGTAGTCAAGAAGTTTCTTGCAGTGAGGGCAGTCGGTCTTCTCCATGAGAGGAATGACCTTGTCAGCCACCTCGCGGGTGATCTCACCGTTCTCCTTGTTCTCAAGCCACTGCCTGAACAGTGCCTTTACTTCATCCGGGCACTTGTCGCAGTCGAGGGCGGCGGTCATGAGGTTGGCCACCGTCTCGCGGGCGCGGTCGGAGCCGATCTTCATTCCGAGACCGAACTCGGCGTTGTCCTCGAACAGGGAGTTCTGCCAAGCCGGGCCATGACCTTGGGCGTTGGTGCAATAAGGAGAAGCAGGGAATGACGCTCCGTAGATTGAAGAGCAACCTGTGGCGTTGGCGATCATCATCCTGTCACCGAAGAGCTGTGTGATGTTCTTGATGTAAGGGGTCTCACCGCAACCGGCGCAGGCACCGCTGAACTCGAACAGAGGCTGTGCGAACTGGGAGTTCTTGACATTGGCTGCCTTGTTGACAACAGTGTCCTTGTAGCCTACCTTGGTGGCGAGCCAGTTGAAGTTGTCCTGCTCAGAGTGCTGGTCGAGGGCGGAAACCATTGTGAGGGCCTTCTCCTTCGCAGGGCAGACATCCACGCAGTTGCCGCAACCTGTACAGTCATCCACAGAGACTGAAAGGGCGAATGAATATTCCTTCAGAACGGCCTTGCCCTGTGCCTTCTGCTGCTGCACCGGGGCGCGGACGCCTCACTGTGCGCCGCCGGGGCCATTGCCGGCGTCACCGCCGGCTCCCTGCTGTCGCTGACGGTGCTGGCGGTGTTTCTTC
>OLZZ01000912.1_pt1 | contig 11627 bp, 9 predicted proteins | sample 1673571 | NCBI WGS metagenome assembly OLZZ01 (sample SAMEA103958115, study PRJEB25191) | human gut metagenome | biome: human-associated habitat [ENVO:00009003]; feature: intestine environment [ENVO:2100002]; material: feces | place: Germany | collected 2013/2015 | reverse complement strand
AAAAACCGCGCAAGCCGAGTGAAAAATGAAGTTCGCTTCAATTTTTCCGAGGCGCCGTCGGTTTTATCAAAAAGAAAAGCGCTTGCACGATTTTGAACCGCCCGTGATGAGCATAAAAAAACGGCCGCATCCTTGCGGATACAGCCGTAGTCATTGAAAGCGATGTCGGTTAGAGGCTCACTTTTTCTTTTTCCTTAACGAGGTTTCTGTACATCACTTTGCCCTCGATGTATTCCTGAGTTGCGATAAGCACAGGTTTCGGCAATTTCTCGTAGTAACGGGAGATTTCAATCTGCTCTCTGTTTTCGGAAACTTCTTCAAGGTTGTCGTTGAGAGTGGCGAACTCTTGAAGTTTCTTTTCCAAGTCCTTTTTCATCTCTACGGCAATCTGGTTGGCGCGTTTTGCGATGATGCAAACAGTTTCATACACGTTGCCGGTGTCTTGTGAAAGTTTGATCACATCGCGAGTAACCGTGTTAAGCGGCGCATTCGATCTCTTGTAGTCCATTATCTATATGAATTTAATGTTGTTTTATCGTGTTACTTGTTGAGATAGTTGTTGGCTATCTTGAAAATATTGTCAGCCTCGCTGCGGTATTTGCTCTCTGGGTAGTCGTTGATGAAAGAGTAGTACTCATCAATCACTTCGCGGTAGCGGTCGGCCTTCTTCTCGATGACGCTCTGGTATGCCTGTTGGAATTTGGCTTTCAGCACAATCATCTGCAGTTGTTCCTTATGTTTTGTGTAAGGATAGTTTTTCAGCGCGTTTGTCGCCACAATTACGGCGCTTTCGTAGTTGTTGCCGAGATAATTTCCGAGATTGTAGTAAAGCTGGGCGTTGTCGATTTCTTTCTGAACCAACTTGTCCTGCAACTCAAAGATGGCTGATTGGGCTATCGACTTCTTGTCGCTGTTGGGGAAGTAGTCAAGAAATCGCTGAAGTTCGTCAATTGCCTTGTAGGTGTCGGTTTGGTCCAGCTGCGGCTCCGGAGAGTCGAGGTAGTAGCCGTAGCCGGCATAGAAACGCGCCAACTCGGTATATTTTCCCTTTGGATAGTGCGTGTAATAGGTTTGGAAATACGTGCTTGCCGAGGCATAGTCCTTGTTCTCATAGTGGCTGAGCCCCAAGAGGTAGAGCGATTCTTCCGCTTTGTCGGTGCCTTTCAGCACCTTCACCACGTCTTCAAGCAGCGTTGCAGCCTGGACGTATTTGCGCTCCTCGAAAGCCTTTTTGGCGTATTCGTATTTATAGTTGGTATCAGAGCTTTTCAGCACCTTGTTGTATTCTCCGCATCCTGTGAGCACGGCGGCGCAAAGCAATGATAATATCAGTTTATTTCGCATTCTCAGAATTGTCTATTTTCTATCAGAATGCAAAATTACGCTTTTCTTGCCACATGACAAAGCCTTTTTGTGGTTAAATAGCATTAAAATCGCAAGTTGGCTATGAAAAAGCCGAGAATGATGACGGATGGCCTATTTTCGCCTCCGGCGTCCGCAATTTATTGTGGCAGTGACGGCAGATGACAAAATGCTATAAAACATATTATTTTTTTGGGTTTTTCCTTGTCCGTTTCGGAAAATAATTCCTAAATTTGCTCTGTGTAAATGACAATTTACTATATACCAAATATTAATACCAAAAACTATGAATGTAGAAAAAATTCTATCCGATCTCGAGGCCAAACATCCTGGTGAAAAGGAATATTTGCAGGCCGTCAAAGAGGTGCTTCTTTCAGTTAAGGACGTCTATGAACAGCATCCTGAATTTGAAAGCGCAAAAATCATTGAAAGAATGGTGGAGCCAGACCGTATTTTCACGTTCCGTGTGCTCTGGACTGACGACAATGGAGAAGTGCAGACCAATATTGGTTATCGGGTGCAATTCAATAATGCCATCGGTCCGTATAAGGGAGGTATCCGTTTCCACGCTTCTGTAAACTTGTCAATTCTCAAATTCTTGGGCTTCGAGCAGACGTTCAAGAATGCGTTGACCACTCTTCCTATGGGTGGCGGCAAGGGCGGTTCTGACTTTGACCCCAAGGGCAAGAGCGACGGAGAGATTATGCGTTTCTGCCAGAGCTTTATGACAGAGCTTTGCAGACATATAGGTCCTGACTGCGATGTTCCCGCAGGCGACATCGGTACAGGCGGACGTGAGATCGGTTATATGTTCGGTCAGTACAAGAGAATCAGAAACGAATTCTCAGGCGTTCTCACAGGTAAGGGCTTAACATTCGGCGGTTCACTTGCAAGAACAGAAGCTACAGGCTATGGCCTTTGCTACTTCACAAACGAAATGCTCAAGGCTAACGGCAAGAGCTTCGACGGCAAGACAGTTGTTATCTCAGGTTCAGGTAACGTTGCTATCTACGCTACAGAAAAGGCTACACAGTACGGCGCTAAGGTAGTTGCACTTTCTGACTCAAACGGCTACATCCACGATCCCGACGGTATCGAGCTTGATGTTGTAAAGCAGATCAAGGAAGTTGAGAGAAAGCGTATCAAGGAATACGTTAACAGAACATCACACAAGAACGTTACATACACAGAGGGTTGCTCAGGTATCTGGACAATCAAGTGCGACATAGCACTCCCCTGCGCTACACAGAACGAAATCAACGGCGAGTCTGCTCAGGCTCTCGTAAACAACGGTTGCTTCGCAGTTGCCGAAGGAGCTAATATGCCTTCAACTCCCGATGCTATTGAAGTTTACCTTTCAAACGGTCTTCTTTACGGTCCTGCAAAGGCTGCTAATGCCGGCGGTGTTGCTACATCAGGTCTTGAAATGAGCCAGAACTCAATGCGTTACAGCTGGACATTTGAAGAAGTTGACGCTAAGCTCCACGACATTATGAAGGAAATCTTCAAGCAGTGCGACACAGCCGCTAAGGAATACGGCTTAGAGGGCAACTACATGGCAGGCGCTAACATAGCAGGCTTCTTAAAGGTTGCTGAAGCTATGAAGGCTCAGGGTTGTGTATAATATCCGATTTCGCTAAAACTACTCCCTTAAAGGAGGGCTTTATATGAAACACGGTACTTTATCTCAGGGCAAGAAGAGTACGGTTGACCCGAAAACATCTCTTGTAAGAAATGACGGAAGCGTCAAGCGCACCGATGACCTATCAAGCACAGGACTGGAATTTCACAAGCCGTTTACTCACGGCAAGCCCGATAAGGATAACAAGTAATAATAAAATGACCTCCGCACCTGTTATGGTGCGGAGGTTTTTTTGTGTGCGATACTATAATAGAACCGCCCTGTGTGTTACTGCGCACAAGGCGGTTTTCGTATTATATCAGAAATTTTCCGTAATGCTCTTAGCAAGCTGCCTTATTTCGGGGCAGTCAGCCGCTTCCCACAGTCTTATACTGCAATGTAGAACGCCGTTCTTCTTATACAGCATACCAAGGCGATGACAACGCTCGGTGTTGTCTACGACCTGAACTATAGGTGTAATTTCGGGGTTATCATCAAGTATATCAGCCTTGCTGTGAGTTACCGCCTCATACCACTGCGGAGTTGTGAACTTTTCTGACGGGAAAGCACTTAACAGCTTATCGTTCTTGTCAATAAGAAGTCCCATTGTTCCGGGCGCTACAGGCTTGTTCATGCTCTCCGAAATGACACGGAACATATGATAGTTCCAGAAATCTGCGCAGTATGCGTTTTCTATAGCATTACTGCCATCGGTTATTACCATAGCCTTTTTGCCGCTCGTTATAAGCTCCTTTGCCTTTTCAACACTGTCTGCAAAAATCAGCTCGTCATCGGCTGTCTTTATACAGTTTTCGGTAATTTCAACATCTGTCTGCGGATAAAGCCAGAATACATAGCCGTTGTGATATTTGCCGAATGTAAGGGTGAGAACAGCCTTCTGCGGCTTTGTAATAGCGCTGAAATCAGGAGTGAATGTGCCGACAGAGGTAAGGCGTGCATCGGAAGAATTAAACTCAACACTGCCGTTTATATCAAGCTCATCGCTTCTGAGCGAATACCGTACCGCTCCGCTATTTATCTTATCCTTGCCGTATGAAGAAAGAATAATTTCGATAGCCGGTTTTTCATCCGCACCGAAAACATACTTTTCGGATTTTGCAAGCAGTACGTTACTGTCGCAGAATCCTCTCCAGTCCTCAGGCGTTATAAAGCCCTTAGATTGCATAAAAGCATTAAGCACGCCGACAAGCGAAACTCCCTGTCCGTTGAAATCCTGCAGATCGAGAAGCTGGAAGGCGCTGAGTTCTGAAGAACGCAACGCCGTTTCAATTTCGTCCTTATAGCACTGCGTACAATGTGCGCCGACTGCCTCGAAGAAATCTCTCCACTGCGTGTAAAGTCCCCTTTCTTCAAGCCGCTCTCTGAAAATATCGAGATAGCGAGGAACGAGCGGGCCTGTGTACATTTTCATCTCGTCAAAGTCGGGGAAGTAATCATACTGCCCTACCTCGTGAGAAACTACCGGCTTGTGCGGAATATAACTGCCGTCTGCGGCGCTCAGCTTTACCGTCTTTACTCCTGTGCCATACTGAATCTGTATTGTATCTCCGCCCTCGTTCTCCGAGCCGTTTTCGCCTCTGATTATCGCATCATAATCGTGAACGGTATTCGGCTTGTCCGTCTGGATATGACCGAGAGGTGCGTCGCACATAGCATAAGAGCCTCTGAACAATCTGTCACGGGAAAGTCTTACGCCTGCAAAAAAATCCTCCTGCGGAATTTCTGCGGGCCAGAACTGGAAGTTGTTTGAGCCGCTTGTGAAGAAGATTGAATGATTTTCACGGCGGAGGATGTCAATGATCTCTCCCAGTCTTTCACGGCTGCCCCAAAGCTCGTTTCCGAGCGACATCATAACAAATGAGGGGTGGTGGGAAAACTCTTTTATAATACGGATACCCTCGTTTATAAGGTAGTCCTGTTCTTCCTCGTTATAACCGTCCTCGCCCTTTGCTGCAATCGTTCCCCAGAAAGGAAGCTCCGGCTCCATATAGATACCAAGCTCGTCTGCGGCGGTAAATGCAGCATCGGGAGGACAGCAGGTGTGGAAGCGGTAGTGGTTTATACCATAGCTTTTGGCGATTTTAAGACGCTCTTTCCAATCGTTAACGTCACAGGGAGCATAAGCGGTAAGCGGAAAAATCATTCCGTCGTGCTTTCCTCGCAGGAACGATTCGCCGCCGTTTACAAGCAATTTTCTGTCATTACCCGAGAATGTCACAAAGCCGAACGAGGTATTGAATATATCTTCACCGCAACGTAACTCAAGACTGTAGATATTGCGTTCAAATTCATCCCACAGCTGAGCGTTTTCAAGCCTGAACTCCGATTCAAATGTATCTCCGTCAGCTATGATATTTGCCTTAAGCACACGGATTCCGCCGGGAGCGGTAACAGTCGCAGTAACAACGGCATTGTCTGCACCGCTAGCCGTGCCTCTTACCGATAAACTTCCGTCAGCAGATGCAATCACTCTTACATCAGAAATATAGCTCTTGGGATATATTTCGATATTCATCTTTCCTACAATGCCTAGCCAATTTGTCTGCGTATCCGGACTTGTCATGTGACCTCCGCCCGTCTTATAACCGACATTCGCCACACGGATAACGATTTCGTGCGTGCCTGCGGTCATATATGAAGAAATATCGTAGCGGTGCGTACTGCAAAGGCTGTCGCAGGTACCTACTTCCGCACCGTCAATATACAGCGTGCTTACTCTTGTGCGTTCAAGCGTGAGTATCGACACCAAGCCCGTCATATCGCTTTCAACGGTAAGCGAACGTCTGAACCACGCATATCCCGTGAATGTGTATTTATCGGTAAGGTATCCTTCGTCCCTGTTCTTGTTCTCAGCCACCTTTGCGGCATCTGACAGAGTATCGGGAAGAATTATGCTGTCGTTGTAATTATCCGGAAGCAAGGTACGGTTATTTTCGCTTATGAAAAGCTCCCACTTTCCGCTTATATCAATCGTATTGATCATAGAATACTATCCTTTCGTGTGAACGTTTACATTCTTTGACTATGATACTATAAAGAAGCAACGCTGTCAATAGACGAACGGGAAGAAAATATTGAAAATTATCGGGTGACACTTTACAATATCTTCTTTCAATTACATAACCAAATTTTACATCATGTTTTTGTCTTGACATTTAAGGAAACCTGTTATAAAATAACAACACAGAATTCTGTCTTTTAAAAAAATAAACAAAAAATATTCTACAATCTACAGGAGGTTAAATGTTAAGAATAACCAAAAAACACGGCTTTAATGAAATCAATCCCAACACAAGAATAATAAGAGTTTTTGAAGAATGGAAATATGAAGATTTGTTTAAAAGCAATGCCATATTCTTCCCCAGCATTAATAATTTGCGTGAAAAAGAACCTTTGGAAAGAGCGATACCAGAGTGCATTTTTGCTAGACTTAAACCAAGCGAACAACAATTCTATAAATCTATCAGTGAACACACAGACAAAATATTCACGTCGTTTGTTTCTTGTTGGAGTAAACAAGAATGCAAAGAATTATGGGAAAACTACGACAAAGACAAAAACGGATTTGCCATTTCAACTACTGTAGGCAAATTATTGAATGAATTAAATAGCAACTATTTTTTCCCGTGTGAAGTGGATTATATTGAAATAAATAATGAGAAAATCGCTGTTAAAATGCCGTTTGTAACATTTTATGATGATTCAGAACAATGGGAATACTTTATAACAGTCAAAGAGAAATTTAAAAACGGTCGCTTTATAGATGATCATGAAATACGTTTTATAGGGTACGAACGTGCTAAAGAAAACTGGAAGAAAATTTCGGTTAATTTAAATAATATTATTGACTATGCGATAATAAATCCATTTGCCAGTGATGTCAATCACAAAAAAATTTACGACTTTTTAACTGAACATAAAATAGCTATCGAACCATCTGAATTGATATAAAAAATTATCATAAAAATTGTGACTAATTTAAATTCAGTTTAAAAAAGGCTAATATAATACAGGTACAGGGTGAGAAAAAGCCCTATTAATGTTGCTATCTTCGTTTTCATATATTTCCCCAAAACATCGGTGCCCGGCTGTAAAATGTCGGGCACCGATGTTTTTATATTCTTTTTTCTGTTATTCGGAATAATCAGTCCACATTTCGGTAACATTGCCGTTGCCGTTATGCTCAGCGTAAATATCTCCCATAAGCATTGCATAGGTATAATCGCCGCACTGCCACACCTCACGGTAGCGTTCTCGCACTTCCATAACTATACCCTTTCCGAGCGCTTCGGCTATGTAGATATTGTTCTCGTCAAAGCCTGCTATTATCGCAATGTGACCGTCACAGCCGATAAGATCGCCCACCTGCAATATTCCGCTTCGCATTACCTCCTCGTCAAGCCATACACGCTCTCCGAAATCAGAGTATTCATCGTCATAGCCGGGAGTATCACCCGCACCGACATCACCGAGTGGTACACCGCCGTTATACAGGCACCACGAAACAAATCCCGAACAGGTCATGCCGTTTGCATATTTCGCACCCGGAATAAGTCCGAATGCGTCCTCCCAGTTTGTGAGCGGTTCACCCCACGTTGCAGGTCCGTATAATATGCCTTTCTTATCAAGAATGTCAAACTTACTGTGCGTCAGATAAAGCCCCTTGTGATAGAATCTACCCTCGCCGTCACAATACGGCCTTTCGGGCTGTGGATCAAGCCTGCCGTTTTCATAGAAATACGGTATCTTGTAATTGAATTCAAGCGGAATAAACCTTGCCGCCGCAACTACACCTGCTCTTGTGCCATAGCCTGCTGTATTAACTCGGCTCTCAAGCACAGCGTCGATCAGCGCCCCCTCTTCCTCGGTGTACTGTCCGGCAGGTAAAAGAGGCTTTGTTGCTGTGATTTTCGGCGCTCTGAGCAAATCGGTAACGGTTATTTCAATACTGTCCGAAATGCTGTCCGATACGCTTGCTGTTATTGTCGCCTTACCCGCTTTCAGTGCGGTGATCACACCGTTCTTGACGCTGACCGTTTTCGGTGCGGAGCTGTTCCACTTTATCGATTTTTCACTGTCTGTGGGATTTCCGATAGTTTCAAAAGCGGTTGTAAGCGTACCTGTCATTCCAACATTCATATATGTATCGGTTTTATCAATCGATATACCGCTTACTACGTCGACTGCCACGGTAAATTTATCACTGCGTGTAACTTTACCGCTGTCATTGGTTACTATTATAATATAGTTTCCCTTTGAAAGAGGAAACGTTGCCTTGCCATCCTTAATATCCGATTTCAATCCGTCAAGGTCAGGTACATCGCTGTTGGTAACATAATAATGCAGACCGTCTGTTGTACCGTCGTCATTCCTGCAATCGAGCGTTACATTGCGAGTAAAATCAGAGTTCAGAACTGTGGACACTGCAACAGATCTTATTTCCGGTACAGGCTGTATTTCCGAAGCGATTATTGTCGGCTCTGCCTCAGACGACGACTCTTCGCGTTTATTTTCGATAAGTGCGTAACCGCAGAAAAGTGATATTCCCGCACAGATTGATATAACAACCGACAGAAAAGTAACGCACAAATTATGCAGACGGTCGGACTTATGCTTTTTCTCTATGCTCTTTCGGTGCGAATTGGGGTTTTCTGCTGTTGACGCCGGATTTATGCTTGTAATTTCTTTTTCTAAAGATGTTTCTGATGATGTCATAACATTTCCTTTAAATTATCTGTATTTATGAAAAGATAAGCAACTGTTTAATTTAGTATAACATTTATTTATTGAAAAATCAATTGCTAAACGGTTACAATTTGGTTACAATTTTAATAAATATTATTGTAATTATTGCATACGAATATTTTCAAAAATTTTTTAAAAACTCTTGACTTAGAGTTAACTCCATGTGATACAATATGGTCGTAACGAAAAATCAGGCAAGAAATGCATCTCTCTGAGTTGCATACATATAAAGAAAAGGAGAAATAACAATGTATCTTGAAAAAATCAACTCACCCGCTGACGTAAAGAAGCTCAGCACGGCAGAAATGGCAAAACTAGCACAGGAAATGCGTGATGCACTTATATTCAAGCTCAGCCGTCACGGTGGACACTGCGGTCCTAACCTCGGTTTTGTAGAAGCTACTATCGCAATGCACTATGTTTTCAATTCACCCACGGATAAAATGGTATTTGACGTATCGCACCAGACATATTGCCATAAGATGCTGACAGGAAGAAAAGACGGTTTCCTTTACGAAGAGCATTTTGACGATATTTCGGGCTACTCGAATCCCGCCGAAAGCGAACACGACTTTTTCGTCATCGGTCACACCTCAACTTCTGTAAGCCTTGCACTCGGTCTTGCAAAGGCAAGGGATTTAAAGCACGAAAGCGGAAACGTTATTGCGGTAATAGGCGACGGTTCGCTCAGCGGCGGCGAGGCTCTTGAAGCTATCGACTATGCAGGCGAATTTGACGGAAATCTTATCATTATTATAAATGATAACGATATGTCTATTGCTGAAAACCACGGCGGTATGTACAAAAATCTCAAGGCTCTGCGTGAGGGCAACGGAAAAGCCGATACGAACCTGTTCACAGCTATGGGTCTTGACTATGTGTTCGTAAAGGACGGCAACGATATTGAAAGTCTTATCGCCGCTTTCAGTAAAGTAAAGGACAGCAAGCATCCTGTCGCAGTGCATATAGTTACCGAAAAGGGAAAGGGGCTGTCTTTTGCGGAAGAAAACAAGGAGGACTGGCACTGGCATATGCCGTTTGACCCCGAAACAGGAAAGCCTAAATTCAATTTTGACGGCGAGGATTACGGCGACCTTACAGCTAAGATGCTTCTTGAAAAAATGAAGAATGACGAAAGCGTATGCGTTCTTACCTCCGGTACTCCCACAGTCGGCGGCTTCTGGAAAGGCAGAAGAGATGAGGCAGGCAGACAGTTTATAGATGTAGGAATTGCGGAAGAAAATGCGGCGGCTATGGCATCGGGAATCGCAACAGGCGGCGGAAAGCCTTTGTACACCGTATACAGCACATTTATACAGCGTACCTATGACCAGATTTCGCAGGATATATGTATAAACAACAGCCCTGTTGCGATAAGCGTATTCGCAGGCTCTGTCTACGGTATGAGCGATGTTACCCATCTCGGACTTTATGATATTCCTATGCTCTCCAACATTCCGAATCTTGTTTATCTTGCTCCCTCAACAAAGGAAGAATATCTTTCTATGCTTGACTGGGCAATCGAACAAAGCAAGTATCCCGTTGCTGTGCGTGTACCGGGCGGTGCGGTAATTTCCGACGGTAAGGAAGTAAAAAGCGACTGGTCGGATATAAACAAGTACGAGATCACAAAAAGCGGCTCAAGGATAGCAGTGATAGCACTCGGCACTTTCTATCAGCTCGGTGAAAAAGCTGCCAGTCTTATCGAGGAAAAGACCGGCACAGCTCCCACGCTTATCAATCCTCACTATATCACGGGAATTGACAAGGATACGCTTGAAGACCTCAAGAAAAGCCACGATGTTGTGATAACTCTTGAGGACGGAATTCTTGATGGCGGTTTCGGCGAGAAGATAGCACGTTTCTACGGCAACAGCGATGTTAAAACACTGTGCTTCGGTCTTGAAAAGAAGTTTTATGACAGATACGACGCAAACGAGCTTATGCGTGAAGCTCATCTTACACCCGAACAGATCGCCGATGATACGATAGCTCTTCTGAAGTAATTCTATAAACAGCCTGTAACGAGCAAACGCTACGGGCTGTTTCTATTTCAGTCTGAATAAATATATGTATCCGTCGTCATGGATAACAGGCTGATATAACGTACTGTCTCCCTTTTTCAGTTTCCATTGTTTATTGTAGCGTTCTTCGGCATTCAGAGCAGTAAAGCCGACTGTATCATCGGTTACTTCCGTTATTTCAAAGCTGTGTTTTCCTTTTTCAAAAGCAATTACCTTTCCGACAGAGCAAAGTACTTTATGCTTATCGGTTTTCTTTATCTTCTGTTTTCCTGTACAGAAATTTATTTCACGCATTTCTTCCTTTATTATAAGTTTCATACTCCCCCGCCCGAACTTTATGTAATTTATTTGCTTTTTTACAAATTATATCATATATTTTTTTGCTTTTCAAGTATCCGCTCCAATTTTTGTAATTTTTTTAGCATATCGAATGGAAATTAAAATTATATTACAATATCCCCAACACAATACAAACTACTTTCGGAGTTGTTAAGCTCTGTTTTTTACCTGTTATAATAAGGACAATAGCATTCGGGCAGCAATGAAAATTTAACAGATACAGAAGAATACTTTATAGCCCTGTCAGTTGTGAGGCTCGACAAAACAAGCGCAATAAAATATAAAAATGCGGTACAGAAATTTTTCGTACTGCATATTTTTATATAATTGTTCTTAATTTAAATGCTGAAATTCAGCGCTTAATAGTATTAAGGTAAAAAAGAAAAGGCTCTGCTGTGACCGTTTTTCAGTCATCGCAGAACCTGCTTATGTTAAAATGTTTAGAGAAATCCCATTAACTAAGGACTTTCGGATAAAGAAAACGGACACCAATCAAGATACGCATTGTATCAAAA
>OLZZ01000908.1_pt1 | contig 11647 bp, 7 predicted proteins | sample 1673571 | NCBI WGS metagenome assembly OLZZ01 (sample SAMEA103958115, study PRJEB25191) | human gut metagenome | biome: human-associated habitat [ENVO:00009003]; feature: intestine environment [ENVO:2100002]; material: feces | place: Germany | collected 2013/2015 | reverse complement strand
CAAAATCGGACTCATAACTTTCAATGTGAAGCTATAAGTTTCATCGCCATAAGACCAGTATCCTAAGTAGTTGACATTACTGATTACTATAGTCAGATTCTGTTTGTAACCCTTCTGAGTACCGTTATCATTTAAATCCTTTGTACCATCGGTATTCAAATCATCTTTCAATCTAATAGTCCATGTAGTAATATCAGTTACTTTCGCTGAAGTAGAAGTCACATTGCTTAATTCTGCCAAGCCATAAGATGTATAGTCACCAACAATCTTGGTTGCATTGTCAAGGTTAGCATCAAATGTAGAAGTACCAACAGTTGTTGCCAGGTTCTTGAATGCATTCTTAATTGTATAGATAGCAGCTTTGTTTGCAGCAGTAGAACCACCTTCATTAGCTGCTTCATCCATATAAGCACTAGCGATATCATTAACCCAAATACCATCCTGATGAACGAACATATCCTTCAAAGCAGGTAATGTCAGAGTCAACTTAATAGTAGCATCAGCTAATTTGGCATCAGCACCTGCATAAACTACTTCAATAGTATACGGAGTATTGACTTTGAAATTAGAAGCAGCTTTTTCATTATCAATAGCGAATTTCACAGTAGCAGCAGCAGCAATCTTGTCTGTTACTGCTTTACCATCCTTATCAAGGAAAGAAGGAGTGATACCCTTAGCGACCAGGGTAGCAGCTTTAGCACCATTTAACCCGGCAACAACATCGCCCTTAGCATCCTTTACAGTGAATGTTGTATTATTTACCAATGCATTTCTGTTGAATACAGCTAGGTTTTCAGCACTCATCTTATCTGTCATGCTCTTCAAATCAATAGAGAAGAAGTTCTTTGTAGCATCTGCAACAATCTTATGAGTTCTTTCATAAACAACTCCGTCAACTAAAGACTTGGTAACCTTCACATAAATATCCTTTGACGCTACGTTACCATTAACATTCAAGTATCTAACGACAACTTTAAATACAGCCTTTGTATCGCTATCCGGCATCTGAGTTGCCTTGAAAGTCATAGCAGCATTGTCATGATCGATAGCAAACAATACATCATCGTCATTAGAATATTCAATATATGCATCATATACGGCATTTGCTGCATCAAAAGTAATCTTATTATCAACATTCAAGTCGATTTCAACAGGAGTTGATTCGGTGCCTAATACAGTACTACCATTTAATTTAACTGTAGCATCATCCATTTTAGTACCATCATGGGTAACTCCAATGCCAAATTGGCTGGTGAAAGTTCCTGCCTCATTTTGTAAAGCAAGTTTTTGCGTATTGATGTCCGAACCATCCACTTTCCAAGCATCAGCTTTGTAATCAGCTTTCTTGACTACTGTAGGAGCCAAAGAGAAAGTATATAATCCTGCTTTCTGAGCAGCTCTGGCCAATACTTTATTATAAGCTACAGCACTGTTCAATGCAAGCCAATCCTGAGAATTTCCCTTGCTATTTACCAAAATAAATGACTGGCCGGTAAAGTCAACTGATGACGGAGCCATACGAACCAATAAAGTCTTTTGATCTTTAGCTGTTGCAACGATATAGTCATCTTTTGCAATTGTACCTTTAGGACCTTCCCATTTTGCAATAACTTTATTTGCTGAATAATTCAATACGACAGCATCAGAGCTTATCTTGTTATCATCACCAAGCAAACCAACGATTTCAAATTCGCTCATCAAAGAAGCTGCTGTTGGAACTTTTACTTCTTGTTTGTTGCCGTTAGCATCAATCACTGTCAATGTCCATCCGTCCGCCTCGCTACCAGCAACGGCTAAGCCAGATACGGGAATATTGCTATTTTCGTATTCGCCTTTATCATTTAAAGTATACCAGAATCCACCCTCGATTTTTACAGGAGCTTTTTCTGCATCTTTAGTCGGGTAAATGCCAGTAGGCTCATTGTCAATTAACATCTGGCCGTCTTTGTCAAAAGTAATTTTCTGAGCATCTTTGCCCGGCTCACCGTCTTTCACATCCAAAGTTACTGTGACAGGACTTCCTTTAGAAAAAGTAAACGTAATACCCTTGCCATCAGCAGTTTTTGCCACACCAGTTACATAGTCTCCGTTGTCAACTGTTGTCTGTAAAGCTGCGATCTGAGACTTCAGCTCCGTCAACTCCTTGTCGATACGATCGATGTCATCATCATAGTCTTTACAAGATACAAACGTTCCTGTTGAAGAAACCATCAAGGCTCCGAACAGGATTGCACTTAAAAATTTTTTGTTCATAATAGAAAAACTTTAAATTTATAAATTTAAAAACTCAAAATGTTTATTGTTATAAAAGGACTTAATTGCGTTGAATCATAAAAGGACTCCGACTCTGCGATATATATTGCAGGGGAGTCATGCCAACTACTTTTCTGAACGCCACATAGAACACGCTCTTGGAGGCAAACCCGCAACGGCTGAAAAGCTCGCTCACCGGGCAATCTTTACCGTCCAGCAACTCCTTCGCGCGAACCACCCTGTAAGAATTTATTAACCGCTTGAAATTGCATCCGAAGTAGTTGTTCACCGCATTACTCAGGTAGGTCGTATTCGTGCCGGATACTATACAGTAATACTAATTGTTTGAATACCAGTTGTATGTGTGACAACTTTAATGATGTAAGGGCCATTTCAGGTTCTTTTTTATTTATAATTGACAATAATATCCGGTAAACTATCTACTGCTTTTTGTTTGAGTTCATCTATGATATGAACATATTTTTCAGTGTGCCGGGTAGTAGAATGTCCTGCAAGGCTGGCGGCGGTCTTGATATTAGCTCCATTTGCCATAATGTTGGTGATAAATGAGTGTCGGGCACAGTGGAAGGTAATGTGTTTGTGTATATTAGCTCTTTTTACCCATTTGTTTAAAATCCTTAGTGTGTAAGAATAGGAGGGGAGCCCGAATACCAAGTCCTCATTAATGCCTTTATGCCTTTGTAGGAGTTTGATGGCAGTGTGGTTTAAGTTTAGATGCAAGATTGCGTTTTTGGAGTGTGACTGTACTTTCTGTTGCAGAATAGTAAGGCGGTTTGATGAGAAATCTATGTCTTTATATTGCAGTTGATGTACATCACACCAGCGCAGCCCGCAATAGCAAGAAAACAAGAATGCCCTTTTTACTTCGTTGTTGGGGCATGGAGTGATAGCAAGTTTCTGAATCTCTTTTAAACTGAGGATTGCTTTGGTTACTTCATCAAACTGCATCAGGCGGATACCATCTGTAGGATTAGATGTCATTAACTTTTTTTCTATACATTTATTAATGCACATTCTGAACTTCTTGAAATATCCGATGGGAGTGTTGCCTCGGAGATGATCCCTGAGATACTCAAGAAAGTTTATACAAAAATCTTTTGTGAGAAGGGTTACAGGTAAGCTTTTCTTTCTTGTAAACAGTCGCAGATGGGTGATACATGCCCTAACCATTTTCTTGTCCTTTTTGTGATAGGTATCCAGGAATTGTCCTATCAGAATATAGAAATCGGGAACATTGCTTTTATCTGTTGGAAGTATATCATCGAATGTATTTTCTATATCGTTCAGATGATATTCAACGGATAAGAATTCTAGTTCCTTTTTTGCTCTTATCTGCCTGGCAATTAGTACCTTGTTTCTGTTTTCCGCTCTTCGCTCTGCACTGGTAGGAGCATCCAGAATGATACCCAAATACTCTTTGCGGCGTTTTCCGTTATAACTGTAATTTAAATAAAGCGAAACTCTTCCTTTGTTCAATTGTTTCTTTCCTAATGTAATTCCCATAATGAATAATAATTAATACAATAATAATGTTGAAAAGAAGGACCAGAGAGGGACTGAAAATGAATTCCTCCATCTTTCTTTCTATAATAATAATATCTTTTGTACCTTTGTGTCATAAACAAAAAAATGGAAGAAAATTTTGATATACGCGAGCAACAGCTCACAACTAAAGAACGCGATTTTGAGAATGCCTTACGTCCGTTGAATTTTGAAGATTTTAGCGGGCAGGATAAGGTGGTAGATAATCTGCGCATCTTTGTCAAGGCGGCGCGTCTGCGGGCCGAGGCGTTAGACCATGTTCTTTTGCACGGACCTCCTGGCTTGGGCAAGACGACCTTAAGTAATATCATTGCCAATGAACTGGGAGTAGGTTTTAAAGTAACCTCAGGACCGGTGCTGGATAAACCGGGGGATTTGGCGGGAGTACTGACCAGCTTGGAACCCAATGATGTGCTTTTTATTGATGAAATACATCGGTTGAGCCCTGTGGTAGAAGAATATCTGTATTCTGCCATGGAGGATTATCGTATCGATATAATGATAGACAAGGGACCTTCGGCGCGTAGTATCCAGTTGGAGCTGAGTCCGTTTACTTTGGTTGGAGCCACTACTAGGAGTGGGTTGCTGACTGCGCCTTTGCGTGCCCGTTTTGGAATTAATCTTCATTTGGAGTATTATGACGATGATGTATTGACAAGCATTATCCGTCGCTCTGCTAATATATTGAATGTGCCTTGTGACATGAAAGCAGCGGGTGAGATTGCTTCGCGCAGCCGTGGAACGCCCCGTATTGCAAATGCGTTGTTGAGGCGTGTCCGTGATTTTGCCCAGGTGAAAGGTTCCGGAAGGATTGATGTGGAAATTGCCCGGTTTGCTTTAGAAGCCTTGAACATTGACAGATATGGACTGGATGAGATAGATAACAAGATTTTATGTACTATTATAGATAAGTTTAAGGGAGGTCCTGTGGGGCTGACTACTATTGCAACCGCTTTGGGTGAAGACGCCGGAACAATAGAGGAGGTTTATGAACCTTTTTTGATTAAAGAAGGTTTCTTAAAACGTACTCCGCGTGGACGTGAGGTCACGGAACTGGCCTATATACACTTGGGACGGAGCATTTATAATAGTCAGAAGACATTATTTGATGATTAGAAGATGGCAGGATTAAAAGCATTAGCCAAGGAAACAGCCATATATGGGATGAGTAGCATCATCGGGCGGTTCCTGAATTATTTGTTAGTACCGATATATACCAACGCTTTGCCTGTGGAATCGGGGGGCTATGGTGTCATTACCAATATGTATGCTATAACTGCCTTGTTGATGGTGCTTTTAACATATGGTATGGAAACCGGCTTTTTCCGATTTGCCAATAAGGGGGTGGATGATCCGATGCGCGTCTATTCCACTACTTTGCTTTCGGTGGGGGCGACTGCGGTCTTGTTTTTAATTGTTTGTCTTTCTTTTCTGTATCCCATAGCAGGTTTCTTGGGATATGGAGAGCATCCGTGGTATATGGGGATGATGCTGATTGTAGTCGCAATGGACGCTTTCCAAGCTATTCCTTTCGCTTATTTGCGGTATAAGAAACGCCCTGTTAAGTTTGCTGCATTGAAATTGTTGTTCATTTTTGCCAGCATTGTCTTGAATATCGCTTATTTTGTAGGTATGAAGGGAGAGAATGTCGGAGTGGCTTTTGCTATAAATCTGGCTTGTACTTCTTTGGTGATGCTGTGTATGTGGAAAGAATTGGTGGGCTTCAGGTATGTGCTGGACAGGGAGTTGTTGCGGCGTATGCTGCATTATTCTTTCCCGATATTGATTCTGGGTATTGCCGGAATCTTAAATCAGGTAGCCGATAAAATTATTTTTCCGTTTGTTTATCCTGATAAGGCGGAGGCGACTATCCAGTTGGGTATTTATGGAGCAGCCAGTAAGATAGCTATGATCATGGCCATGCTGACACAGGCTTTCCGGTTTGCATACGAGCCGTTTGTTTTTAGTAAGAGTAAAGAAAAGGATAGTCGGGAAATGTATGCCAAAGCGATGAAGTTTTTCATTATCTTCACTTTGCTGGCCTTTTTGGCTGTTATGTTTTACCTTGATATATTGCGTTATATTTTAGGACGTGATTATTGGGTAGGGCTTAAAGTTGTACCTATTGTCATGGCTGCCGAGATGTTTATGGGTATTTATTTCAATCTTTCTTTTTGGTATAAACTGATTGATGAAACAAAATGGGGAGCTTATTTTTCATTGGTGGGATGCAGTATCATTATCCTGATAAATATTTTCCTTATTCCGGTGTTTGGCTATATGGCGTGTGCGTGGGCAGGTTTTGCCGGATATGGAGTAGCTATGCTTCTCTCTTATTTTGTAGGGCAGAAAAAATATCCTATTAATTATGATTTGAAAGCAATAGGTAACTATGTGGTGTTAGCGCTGGTACTTTACATTGTTTCAGTTTATCTTCCTATTCAAAATATATTCTTGTTGTTGGGTGTTCGTACATTACTGTTGTTATTGTTTGTGGCATATATTGTGAAAACGGACTTCCCCTTGCAGCAGATACCTGTTATAAACCGATACATAAAGAAATAGCTATGAGTGACCTGAAGAATGATTTGAAGAATGTGCCTTATATAAAGCAGTTCTTTGGTGAATATCTTGATTTGCGCAAGGATAAGGATAATGAAGCCTTGATTGTAGAAAGTATTCGTAACGGTGTTGAGTTCAAAGGAACTAATTTGTGGATTCTTATATTTGCAATTTTTATTGCTTCATTGGGCTTGAATGTGAATTCTACGGCAGTGATTATCGGTGCTATGTTGATATCTCCGCTGATGGGGCCGATTATGGGAGTGGGGCTGGCTATCGGACAGAATGATTTTGAACTGTTGAAACGTTCTCTGAAAAGTTATTTGGTGGCGACTGTATTTAGTGTGATTACAGCTACCCTTTATTTTTCGCTGACTCCGTTGGATGAAGTACAATCGGAGTTGCTGGCACGTACTTCTCCTACTATATATGATGTGCTTATAGCTTTATGCGGTGGCTTGGCCGGTATTATCGCCTTGTCTACAAAGGAGAAGGGGAATGTTATTCCGGGGGTAGCTATTGCTACGGCTTTGATGCCGCCTTTGTGTACTGCTGGATTCGGGCTTGCTACCGGAAATTTACTTTATTTTTTAGGTGCATTCTATTTGTATTTTATTAATTCAGTATTTATCAGTTTGGCTACTTTTATCGGGGTACGTGTCATGCATTTCCAACGTAAGGAATTTGTGGATAAGGAGCGCGAAAAATTAGTCAAAAAATATATCATTGTTATTACTTTAGCCACCATGTGTCCTGCTATTTATTTGACTTATGGTATTGTGAAAAGCACTATTTATGAGGCCTCTGCCAATAATTTTATTAATGAAGAATTGGATTTTAATAATACTCAAGTAATAGACCGGAAGATTTCTTTCGAGAAGAAGGAAATACGTGTTGTGCTAATAGGCAATGAGGTTTCGGAAACAGAAATAGCAACCGCAAGGGATAATTTGAAACATTTTAATTTGGCAGGTACTAAACTAGTTATTCTTCAAGGAATGAATAATGATGCGATGGATATTGGTAGTATAAAGGCCCAAGTGATGGAGGATTTCTATAAGAATAGTGAAAAACGTTTACTGGAGCAGCAGGAGAGAATTAAGTCTTTGGAAAACGAGCTTAAAGTATATGCTGCATATAATACTGTAGATAAAAAAATAATTCCTGAACTTAAAGTACTTTATCCTACAGTAGAAGCCATAGCTATGGCAAAGACTGTGGAATTACAGGTGGACTCAACTAAAACGGATACATTGACAATAGTCTTGATGAAATTCAGTAAAAGACCCATTGAGAAAGAACAAGAAAAAATATCCGAATGGTTGAAAGCACGTGTCGGAGCAAAAAAACTTAAATTAATTGTAGAATAAAACCATGAAAAAACTACTATTGCTGCTGTCTTTCCTGCCTTTATGTATATGGGGTAATGAGGGAATGTGGCTTCCTTGTTGCCTTGGCAAACAAACTCAACAAGTGATGAAAGAAATGGGATTGGAACTTTCATCTGAACAATTGTATAATCCTGGTGGAAAAGCATTGGCTAATGCTGTTGTTAGTTTTGGAGGTTTTTGTTCGGGTGTTGTTGTATCTCCGGATGGTTTGGTTTTTACTAACCACCATTGTGGGTATGATGCCATTCAGCAGCATAGTTCTGTGGAGCATGATTATTTGCGAGATGGTTTTGTAGCCGACTCCTTAAGTAAGGAGCTTCCTAATCCGGATTTATTTGTCAGTTTTCTGATACGCACAGAGGATGTGACGGAGCGTGTGTTGCAAGCTATTCCAGTCGGAACAAAGGAAAATGACCGTGCACTGATTGTAGATTCTATTTCCACATTGATTGCTCAGGAAGCTGTGGCGAATGATACGTTGCTGCGTGCTGAGATAACTCCTTTTTATGGTGGCAATGAGTTTTATCTATCTGTGTATAAGGATTATTATGATGTTCGTTTGGTATTTGCTCCTCCCTCTTCTGTAGGCAAGTTTGGCGGAGATACAGATAATTGGGTATGGCCCCGCCATACCGGGGATTTCTCTGTCTTCCGTATTTATGCTGATCAGAATAATCAACCGGCAGCTTATTCTCCGGAGAATGTGCCTTATCATCCGGATTATTTTGCTCCTGTTTCTTTGGGCGGGTATGAACAAGGTTCATTTTGCATGACTATGGGATATCCCGGTTCTACCAGCAGGTATTTATCTTCATTTGGGATAGACGAAAGAGTCAATACGGATAATGCCGCCATGATTAATGTTCGTACCATCAAGCAAGCTATTTGGAAAAATGCAATGGAAAAAAGTGATGATATCCGCATTAAATATGCTTCCAAGTATGCACAAAGCTCTAACTATTGGAAGAATAGTATAGGGATGAATCAAGCGGTAAAAGAATTGAAAGTGATAGAGAAAAAACAAGCTTTGGAGCGCCAGTTGCAAGAATGGATCCGTCGGGAACCTGATAAGCGAAGCAAATATGCAAGGGTTTTGACTGAACTGGAGTTAAATTATCGTAATCGTAGAAATGCGGCACGGGCTATGGCATATTTTGGAGAAACATTTGCCAATGGACCGGAGTTGATTACGGCAGCCTTGGCTGTACTGAATTTTGATTTTGAGGCAGAGGAGAGTGATTTGGAGCGTAATATGCGGCAATTGTTGGAGATTTATGCCAATATGGATATAAGTGTGGATAAACAAGTCTTTGTGGCTATGTTGAAAGAATATGCAACTGAGGTAGGCAAGGAATTTTTACCTGATGTTTATTCATTGATAGAGAAAGATTTTAAAGGTGATTACCAAGCTTATGTAGATGATTTGTATACTCGTTCCTCTTTAAAGACACCACATGGTTTTGAACAGGTAGTGAGAGGAGATACCACTTATGTCTTGTTTGATGACCCTGCGGCTTCTTTTGCCATCGATATGTTGGTGAAATTTTATGAATTCAATCAGTCGGTGGAAGAAGCTAGTATGAATATTGAGAAAAATGAACGTTTGCTGAATGAAGCAATGCGTGAGATGGAGGCAGATAGGGTGTTTTATCCGGATGCTAATTCTACTATGCGTCTGAGTTTTGGCATGGTGGGTGGGTACTCACCGAAAGATGCTATTGAGTATTCTTATTTTACGACGACAAAAGGAATTTTTGACAAGATAAGGCAGTATAAGGGAGATAGTGATTTCGATGTGCTTCCTTCTGTAGTCGAATGCTTGAGAAGGAAGGATTTCGGACGTTATGCTGCTGGGGATGGTAATATGAATGTTTGCTTTATTTCGGATAATGATATTACGGGAGGGAATTCCGGTAGTGGAATGTTTAATGGAAAAGGGGAATTAATAGGTCTTGCTTTTGACGGGAATTGGGAAGCAATGAGTGGAGATATTGTTTTTGAACCTAATTTGCAGCGTTGTATCGGGGTGGATATCCGCTATGTTCTTTACATGATTGAAAAATATGGGAAAGCTTCCCGTTTGGTCGATGAACTGAAATTGACAGACTAAAAGAAAAGTATGAAATGACAGGAAGCTTGGGTATGTCAAAGTTCCGATAGTTTGTCATATAATCTTTCATCCGGAAAGATGGCAAAAAAACTGTTAATATTAATTCGATGTAAACAAGGATATTCGGCAAATAATATAATAAATCTGTTGGGTTTATTATATTATTTGCCGAATATCCTTGAAATGACAGGTTGTTTCAATTCCGCATACTCCGCTATTATTCAAGAGAAGTGGATGTTATTTGCATATTTCTACTATGTCCAATCCTCTTTCATTAAGTTGGATTCCTTATTTCTTGGATTTCTTTTTCTTATTGTTATCGCTGTTAAAGAATTGTTTCCAGTCGTCTTTCGTTTTGGGGCCTCGTTCTTCAATGTAGCCACGTTCCGCACGGCTAGTTTTTCCTTCTTTTGAGGTCGTTTTTTTATTGGACCTGTCACTTTTTTTGCCGAATGAAGCATTCCTTGCTGCACTGCTTCTGCGTTCGCCATTGTCGTTTTTGCCATTATTGTCACCGGCAACTTCTACTACAATTTTCCGGCCGCCATTCAGATTGACCTTGTTTAATGCCTTGATAACATCCTGTGCCTGATTTTCTGCTACTTCGAAGAAAGAGAAATTCTGCATCAGATCTATTCGCCCGATGGTGGTACGTTGCTTCTTCATGTTGCGGTTAATCAGTTCAATGATTTGATTGGCATAAAAACCATCTGTCTTTCCCACATTCAGGAACAGGCGGGTATATCCTTTCTCGGCCTTGCGTTCTGTCTTTTCACGGGCGCTACCATGGTCTTTGCGTCCTTTCGGTTCACGTTCGCTACGGCGGTCGTTCATGCTGGGAGTTTCTATTTCCGGAGCGTTGCTGTAATATTCCAAGAAGCGGTTGAACTCCATCGATACTACACGCTTTATCAGGTCTTCCTTCGAAAGCCATTCCAGTTTGCGATAGATACCGGGTAGGAAGGACTCGATTTCCTCGTCGTTCACTTTTACCTTTTCTATATCATCGATCAGTTTGATTAATTGTTGTTCGCAGATTTGTTTACCGCTAGGCATTTCACCCATGATAAATTTTTTGTTGATGATTCGTTCTATCTCACGCATCTTTCCTTTTTCGCGCAGGTTGATGATGGCAATAGAAATACCTGTTTTTCCGGCACGTCCTGTACGTCCGCTACGGTGAGTATAGCTTTCTATATCATCGGGCAGGCCATAATTAATGACATGTGTCAAATCATTTACATCCAAACCGCGGGCAGCTACATCTGTAGCAACCAGAAGCTGTAAATGACGTTGACGGAATTTCTGCATCACCAAGTCACGTTGTGCTTGTGAAAGCTCGCCGTGTAGAGAATCTGCATTATAACCATCTTGAATCAATTTATCAGCTATTTCCTGAGTTTCCTTACGGGTACGGCAGAAAATGATACCGTAAATTTGTGGGTAATAATCCGCGATACGCTTCAATGCAGCATATTTATCTTTGGCGTGTACCAGATAGGCAATGTGGTTTACGTTCTTGCTGCCTTCATTCTTAGTACCGATTGTAATCTCTTTCGCATCGTGCAGGTATTTTTTTGCAATACGCGAGATTTCGGGACTCATGGTAGCTGAGAACATCAAAGTGTTCCGGTCTTCGGGAACCTTTTCAAGAATAGCATTGATGCTGTCGGTAAATCCCATATTCAGCATCTCGTCAGCTTCGTCCATTACTACATCGGCAATGGTCTCCAGTTTGGCGACTTTTCTTTCCATCAGGTCAATCAGT
>OLZZ01000907.1_pt1 | contig 11655 bp, 9 predicted proteins | sample 1673571 | NCBI WGS metagenome assembly OLZZ01 (sample SAMEA103958115, study PRJEB25191) | human gut metagenome | biome: human-associated habitat [ENVO:00009003]; feature: intestine environment [ENVO:2100002]; material: feces | place: Germany | collected 2013/2015 | reverse complement strand
TCCCGCCTTTCACGCGGGCAACACGGGTTCGAGTCCCGTACGCGATGCCAGCTTTTCTTTTTTCCGACTTGCACCGGAATCTTTTTTATGCCATCCCCGCGGGATGATTCTGGATTTTTTCTCCTGTTGTGGTACAGTAGCTTCCGTCATGGCAGCCCAGAACGATATTATGCTGAACGGATCCCCGTACGAACTGGCGGAACCCTGTTCCGTCTCCCGGCTTCTGGAACTTTTGAACATGAAAGGCAAACCCGTCGTCGTGGAACACAACGGGGCCGCGCTCCTGCCGCAGGATTTTTCCCGGGTGACGGTTTCTCCCGGCGACCGGGTGGAAATTGTCTCCATCGTCGCCGGCGGCTAGGGTTCCGCTTTCTGGAACAGTCTTTTCCAATCCGTCATCGCCATGCCATCCATCCACGTCATGTCTCCCACCCTTGCCAGCCAAGTGGCGGCAGGAGAAGTAGTGGAGCGCCCCGCCTCCGTTGTGAAGGAACTGGTGGAAAACAGCCTGGATGCAGGAGCCAAATTCGTACGGGTGGAGATACGCCGCGGAGGCGTGGGCATGATCAAGGTGACGGACGACGGCAGCGGCATGTCACGGGCAGACGCCGAGCTGTGCACCAAACGGCACGCCACCAGCAAACTTTCTTCCCTGGAGGAGCTTTTTGAAATCACACACCTGGGATTCCGCGGAGAGGCTCTGCCCAGCATTGCCAGCGTTTCCCGCTTCAAACTCTGTACCAGGCAGCAGCAGGATCTGGAAGGCTGGGAAATACGCATTGACGGCGGCCTGGAACACGAACCGAGAAGCTCAGGCGTCTCTCCCGGCACCGCCATTGAGGTGGCCGACTTGTTTTACAATACTCCAGCGCGCCGCAAGTTCCTCAAATCCGCAGAAACGGAAGCTTCCCATGTGGAGCACCAGATACGCCTGCATGCCCTGGCTTATCCCCAAGTACGGTTTGCCTATAAACGGGACGACCAGCTTGTTTTTGACCTTCCCGCCACAGCGGATCTGCGCGTCCGCATTTCCGCACTGACGGATGCTGCCACAGCGGCGGCCCTGATTCCGATAGAAACGACCATCGGCCCCGGTATTTCCATCACGGGATTCCTGCTTCCTCTTTCCGAAGCCAGACGCACCAGAAAAGGGCAGTACGTCTTTATGAACACGCGCCCCGTGGAGGACCAGCTCATTAACAGGGCCATTCGGGACGGCTATGGAGGCTTCCCCACCGGACTGCATCCGGCGCTTTTTTTGTATATGGAGGTGGAGCCCGCTCTGGTGGACGTCAATGTGCACCCCGCCAAGAAGGAAGTGAGATTCCGCCGTTCCGCAGACGTGGTAAATACCATTGTGGAAGCCATAGCCAACACTCTTCAAAAGCACGCCCGGCAGGAAATCCACGCTGCCGCCGCGCCGGAGCCGGAGAGAACTCTTCCTCCTGCCCATTCTACCACCGCGCCGTATGGGGAAATACCCGCCCGTTCCACCAACCCCGGTTCTGCTTTCCCGGCGGCCGCCAGACCGGCCCCTACTTCTTCCGCCGCCCAACCGCCGCTTTCCTCCTCTGCCAGACAATCCCATGGGCCTGTCCCTCCCCCTACCCTCCGGGCCATTCCCTTGAAACAGGTTCCCGCCACCCAGGGGAAACTGGATTTTCACCGTCAGGAGGATGAAGAAACGGCACGAAACGCCCATGAAAACGCAGCTTCAGAAAGGGATGCCTCCGCCGGATTTTCCTATCTGGGAACACTCCGCCAGCAATTCGCCCTGTTTGAAACGCCGGAAGGCCTGGTTCTGATGCATCCCAAGGCGGCCCGGGAACGCATCATATTTGAACGGCTGCGCGCACGCCGGGAAGCCCCCATGCCGTCCCAGCAGCTTCTGGATCCGGTGGTGCTGGATCTGGACCCGCGGGATTTTGCCGTCATCCGGCAGTTCGCCCCGCATTTTGACCAGGCCGGCATGGTCGTTACGCCCTTTGGACAGAATACCATCAGAATAGAATCCATCCCCGCACTGCTGGAACTGGAAAACGCACGCGCTTTTCTCCTGGAGCTGGTGGACCGTCTCACCCAGTCCGAATTCAGCCGAAATGCCAAACGCGTGGCTTATGAGACCTTCATTGGGGAATTTGCCAGAAAATCCGCCTGGAGGGAGCGCATTTCCCCTCACCGGGCCCCTGCCATCCTAAAGGATTTGCTTGCCTGTGAAGTGCCGTACTGCACCCCGGGGGGCAAACCCACGCTGGTGAATTATTCCGTTCCGGAAATTAAACGTAAATTCGGCCTACAGGCATAAGGGAACCTTGTTTTCCAGAAAACAGGCTGAAACGCTGCAAGATTTTACGGCGAACGGAAAATATGCAGCCAAAGACGGATTGATGCCCGCTTCTGCGGTATATTATTTTCCCTTACCGATACTCAGTTTTATTTCAGCCGCAGTAAGGGGCAGAAACTCTCCCTGGCAACAGGGATCATTTTATCCTGTCCGGCTTACGGACACCTTTTCCGTCTTGTCCGCCAGAACTCTGGCATTTGGACGCATCCTCCCGCATACAACAGGGAGCTTGCTCTTGGCAAGGAAGTTTCCCGCGTTTATACTGCAGCCTTCCAGATAAATTCCCAACCATGCCAGACTCTCCCCCCAGCACCTCCCCCGCTCCGCGCATTGCTGAAACTGCCGCCGGGAAAATTCTGGCGGGCCTGCTGGCCCTTTTTTACATCTTCCTGGCAACGACGGCGGCAGGCGGGGAATGGCACACCCTTTTCCTTCCCGCCTGCTTTCTGGCGGCAGCCCTCCTGCTGTTCTGCTTCTGTATTCTCCGGGGATACAAGATTCCCAGCCCCGGACTGCCGGGCTGGCTGGCCCTGGGTCTGGGAGGCGGCTATTTCCTTGTCCGGGCATGGTTTTCCCCCTGGTTTTATTATGAGAGCGTAGCGGATCTGGGCCTTATCGCCACGGCCATCGTCATGTTCGCGGCGGGAACGTATGCCGGAGCCGGAAACGGGGAAAAGAGTATTCTTCCCGTACTGGCTGCGGCATTGGGGCTGCTGAATGCCCTGCTGTGGGGGTATCAGAACATAACGGGAACGGAAGCCTCCTGGTTCAGACCGGATTATTCCCTGTTCGGCACGGAAATCCGCAACATCGGATTGTTCGGATACAAAAATTTTTCCGCCCATTTCCTGTCCGTCACCGGTTTTTTCCTTTGCGCATACAGCATGGCTTCCGCCAGAAAATGGGGCATCCGCCTATTCACAGGATTGGCGCTCATCCTCGTTTCCTTCACGTGCGGCTCGCGGTCCGCCTTCCCAAACGCCCTGGCTGGCGTAACCCTGTGCTTCTTTATTTATACCTCCAGCGTTTTCCGCAATAACAGAAAATTTTACACGGCGTCCATCCTCTTTATTATCCTGCTTTTCCTAGGCACGTCCTATGCCGTGCTGGATTTGTCCCGGGGGGCGGGCAGGCTTACCGCCCTTCTGGATACATTTTCCTTCGGCAACCGGCTGGACCTGTCCAAACTGGCCTGGGCGCTGGCGGACCAGGCTCCGCTGTTCGGTCACGGCAGCCGGATGTACACCAATCTTTCCACGGAGTTTTTCTCCGGAGCCAACCTCCCCAATTTTGCCCACCACGAATACGCACAAGCCGCCTGCGACTACGGCTATGCCGGGCTGGGGCTGATGCTGGCTCTGCTGGCCCTGTTTCTTATTTCCGGACTCCGGAGCGTTCTGAAATTGTCGGGAGAACATCAACGGCCCAATCCCCTGGGACCGGCGGCGTTCTGCGTATTGTGCATCGCCGCTTTCCACGCCTATGGGGAATTCATCTGGCATAACCCTGCCTTGCTTGGAGCCAGCGCCCTATGCGGCGGCATTACCTGCACGGCCCCTCTTTCCAAGGTGAAGGCTTCGCGCCGAGTCGGCCGCTGGCTTCAAGCGACCGCCGCACTGCTGATGGCCATATTGGCTCTGTGTTATGCGTTTCTGGCTTTTCCGGTCTGGAAAAACTCCCTTCAAGCCGTCCCGGCTTCCTCCAGCAATCGGCTGCCCATGCTGGAAGCAGCCGCCTCCTGCAGCCTGGACCCGGATTTGGTGCGGCGCAATATTCTGCATGCCGCAGGCAGTTCTCCCCCCCCAAGCCCAGCCCGGCTCAAAGTATTGGAGCATCAGGAAGAAAAAGCGGAACGCCTGAGCCCCGGGAACCACGGCCTGACGGCGGCTAAAAGCCTCCTTTACATCCTCCAGGGACGCCTCACGGAAGCGGAACAGCTGCTCCGCCCGTACGTAGAGAGTCCCGGCAGGTTTGACGACCGCATGTTCGCCTGGACTACCATTTACAATAATATGCTGTATTCCTGGAGTACGGCCATTGCTGCCCAGTCCCCAGGACGCGCCCTGTCCATGGCCATGACGGCCCAGCGCCTGATGTCCGCCCAAACGGACCGGTGGCTGTATTATGGGGCCCTGGATCCTGAAGTCAGGAAAAAACACTACTCGCGCCTCAATGAGCTCAAGATGCTCATCATGATGCTCCAGGCCCGCGGAACGACGCCCGACCCCTCCTGGAGGAAATAGTATTCCGGAGAATCGGGGAAAAGGAATCTGTGCAGCAACCGTTATATCCTTTTTCCAGAGAAGCCGCTCCATACAGAAGTTTCCCCGTCTTATCCGGTTTCTTTTTTACCGGATTCCACGTCAGCTTATTTGTCCACGGAACACAGAGCGTACTGCAGCCAGAAAGATGAAAAGCCGATAGTTGGCGCAGCAAGTCCGCACAGGCGTTACGCCGGAATTTTAAGCGGATTCAGCTATCTTCCGCCGGAAGCGGCAGCCTCTCCGGAACAGAATCGTTTGTTTCTTTTTCCCCCAATCGCGGACTGCCTCGGTTGGCGGTCCCGTAAAACGCATGTCCCGACGCAGCTCAACAGAAAAAAACTTTCCCGGCTCTATTCCTTTATCGAATCTTTTTGTATGAACATAACCATCAAACGAATTTATGACCCCAAGGAACCCGGGGACGGATACCGCGTCCTGGTGGACCGGCTCTGGCCCCGCGGCATTTCCAAGGAAAAAGCTTCCTGGGACGAGTGGCTGAAGAACATAGCTCCATCCACGGCGCTCCGCCAGTGGTTTGCTCATGATCCAGTCAGATGGGACGCATTCCGCAAAAAGTACGACGAGGAACTGGATGGAAACGGAGAAGCCGTTTCCCATCTGCTCCGGCTGGCGCGGAAAGGGAAGGTTACGCTGCTGTACTCCGCCAGAAATACGGAGCACAACGAAGCTGCGGCTCTGAGGGATTACCTTTTGCAACGGTTTGCTTCATAAATAGAAGCATATTCCTGCACAAACTCCATCCGCAAGCCCCAAATGCTGTCACGGGAACCTATGATACGGCAGGATTTCTTCTCTCGTTCATGAACAAGCGAAGAAAATGGAAAGGAGGTGAATACAATATGGCCAGCAGTTCCCACATGGGTGGAAGTCATAAGGGCAGTTCCAAAAAACGCTCCGAGACTACCACAAGCAAAACCGGGCGGCGCATCAAACGCGATGCTTCAACCGGGCAGTTTATGAGCGATAAAAGCTCAGGCTCCAAGGAAAAACATTAATGCCCGCGAGTTTTTCGCCTGATTCAGGCTCCGGATCCGGTCCGGAGCCTTTTTATTTTTCTCCGCATCCGGAACACGAGGAAGTCTTCCGCCATCCACTCAGGCCCAATTCTTCAAAAGCCCGAAGGCCCAGCGCTTCAGGGGCTTTCCGGTCTCCGCGAATCACAACGGCAAAAGGCTCTTCCCTGCCCGGAACGTAATACGCAGCCCGCAGAACCAGTTCCTCTCCATCCGGATGGGCGTAAACACCCACGGGCGTGGAACAGTTCGCACCCAGACGTACCAGGAAAGCCCGTTCCGCCAGCGCACAGGCAAAAGATTCCGGATCATTGATGCCTTCCAGCATTTCCGCCGTCTCCCTGTCCGAGGAACGGCATTCCATTCCAACGATGCCCTGCCCCACAGCAGGAATAAAAACTTCCACCGGCAAGGGACGCATGTAAAGTTTTCTTCCTTCCACAAGGGTTTCCGGCGCGTACAGCCCCAGGCGTTCCAAACCGGCCCTGGCCAGAATCACGGCATCCCAGCCGGGATGTTCCACCAGCTTTCCCAAACGCGTAGGCACATTCCCCCGCAGGTTTTCAAACCGCAGGCCGGACCCCCAGTACGTGCGCGCCATCAGGCGTCGGCGCACGCTTCCGGTAGCCAGCGTTCCGGAACCGTTCCAGTCCGGTTCTTTCGTGATAAGCACATCCTCCACGGCAGCACGGGGCAAGACGGCGGCCAGCGTGAAGCCGGCGGCAAGCTCGCTCGGCACATCTTTGAGGCTGTGCACCGCTACGTCAATGCGGCCATCCCGGAGGGCGGTTTCCAGTTCCTTAATAAAGATTCCCTTGTCCACCATGCCGGAAACGCGGGCCACATCCGCCAGAGGAACATCCGTACGGCGATCGCCGATGGTATGGATGATTTCACGGCGCACGTCCAGTTCCGGGTAACGGAGGGAAAGGGCAGCACAGACCATATCCGCCTGGGCCAGGGCCAGGGCGCTCCCGCGGGTGCCGATGATGAGGGTATTTTTACTGGTCATAAAGAGCGGAATCCGGAAAATATCTGGAAATGCTGTCACGGATGATGGCCTCGCACCGGGAGACCTCCTGCTCCCGGCTGCGCTTGGCCTCATCCGCCAGCTGGGTGAGGGTGTCAATGTCGTAGAGATACACTTCCTCAATATCCGCCACGTCCGGAGAGATGTTGCGCGGCACGGAAATATCAATCAAAAAGAGGGAGCGGTATTTACGGGAGGCGCGCAAAGGCAGCAGCGTTTCCCGGGTGATGATGCAGTGGGGAGCAGCGGTGGCGGCCACCACCACGTCAATATCCCTGAGATAGTTCCCCCACACGTCATACCGGATGGCCTGGCCGCCGATCATGCCCGCCAGCTCTACCGCACGGTCAAAGGAGCGGTTGGCCACATAAATGCCCTCAGCACCCCGGGCATGCAGGGCACGCCCCGTAACGCGGCTCATCTCGCCCGCCCCCAGAATAAGGACGCGGGTGCCGGAAAGATCCCCGAAAATTTGTTCCGCCAGCTCTACTGCCACGGACCCCACGGAGGTTGCCCCGGCATGAATCTGGCTTTCCGTCCGCACTTTTTTACCGATAGTAAAGGCTTTCTGAAAGGTTTTGTTGGCGCAGGCCGCAGTTATTCCGGCATCCAGAGCCGTATGGTAGGCCGTTTTTACCTGGCCAAAGATTTCCGTTTCCCCCAGCACCATGGAATCCAGGCCGCTCAACACGCGGCACAGATGCCCTAGAGCATCTTCTCCCTGATGGCTGTAAAAATAAGAAGCCATATCCAGTTCCCCGCGCCCATCACCCAGAAAATGGGATAAAATGTGCTCCTGCGCATTTTCCGGTTCGTTGGACCAATAATAAATTTCCATGCGGTTGCAGGTGGAAAGCACAACGCACTGGTCCACACCAGGAAGGGAACGGATGCGCTGTCCTTCCTCCCGGAGCTTATGGGACGGCACGGCAAACCGCTCCCGTATTTCCACGGGAGCGGTCCGGTGATTCAAGCCTAAACAAACCATTCTCATCAGCTTACCAGGAAAATGCTCATGGATGCAATAAAGAGGGCCACGCAGCAGCAGGCCAAAATTCTTCCCGGCATGCCGCGGCGGTAAATGAACCACAGCAGGACGCTGTAGCCTGCCGTGAGAAGAATGAGATGCCCCCGCCATCCGAACCATTCCCCGAGCAGAAGAAGGAGGAATGCCACAAGAACCAGGCGCTTCATGCTGGCTTCCAGTGTACGGATGGGAGGAAGCACACGGCAGGTGCCGGGAATCCGGTGTCTTTTAAGACATTCATTCTGCATGCAGAACGCCGCCCCCGCGGCAGCGGCCAGGCCGCCGGCTCCGTAGGACATCATGGCTATGCCCACATGCGCCGTCACCCAGAAGTCATGCGTGCCCTGCACGTCCGCTCCGGAACGGCCTATCAGCAGAGAAAAAACCGTCAGCACGGCAATAGCCGGAGCCGTAAAGATGCCAAGCACGGACATTCGGTAAGCACGTCCCAGCATCAGATAAAAGAGATTGATGCTCCAGGAAAGGAAAAAGAGCACCTCTGAAGCGCCGCGGATGGGACACATTCCCGCCTGGTACGCTTTGACGCATAGCGCCCCTGTCTGTAGAACAAAGAGGCACGCCATCCAAAGATGGGCATATAAAAACCGCCGGCCGGAAGCCAGCAGGCGCCATCCCAGCCCTGTGAAAGCCAGAGAAAGGATGAGAGAGGCAACGGCCCACCAGTTATCGTTCATAAATCCGGCGCGGAAATGGTTCAGGAACGCAAATCGCGCTCAATGACGGCATATGCCTGGTGGTTATGGATGGATTCAAAATTTTCCGCTTCCACCCGGTACCAGCTGAAGGCGGAATGACTCTGCGTTTTCAACGCCACGTTGCGCACCAGATCTTCCACAAAGACAGGGTTTTCATAAGCTTTTTCCGTCACCCATTTTTCATCCGGCCTTTTCAGGACGCTGAACAGGGAGCAGCTCGCGCAGGATTCCACCAGGTCAATCAGGTCTTCAATCCAGACGGGCCTGGAGGCGAAACGCACGGAATAAGTAACCAGCCCGCGCTGGTTGTGGGCTCCGTAGGCACTCATGGCCTTGGAGCAGGGGCAAAGTGTCGTCACGGGAACGATAACTGTCAGCTTGAAATCAGCCAGTTTGTTGTTCGCTTCCGCCTCCATCTCAAACCGGACAACGTAATCCATGAGCCCTTCAATTCCAGTCACAGGAGCGTTTTTGGAGCGGAAAAACGGGAATTCCATTTCCACATGGGAACGGCGGGCGGACAGACGGCGGAGCAGTTCCCGCGGAATGGCCAGGGCCGTATGCACATCCAGCAAGGGGCCATGCTGGTGCAACGCTTCCACAAAACGGCTCATATGGGTGCCCTTGAATTCTTCCGGCAGATCCACCGCCAGAGAAACCGTCGCCACGGTGGACTGGATGCGGTTGAGCTTGTCCTGTATCTGGATGGGGAAGCGCAACCCTTTTACGCCCACCCGGTCAATGGAAATATTGCGCGTATCCGCCTCGGACTGGGTATCTTTCAGTTCCTGCATGGAAAAAGAGGATGATGGGTGGAAATAAAACGGGAGTCTGCCCTGTTACCGGACAAACTCCCGCCTGCAAAGACAATTCTACCGAAAGAGATTTTCCTTGGGGCTTGTTACGGCAGAAGGTTGATGGAACGGGCCCGCTTGATTTCACGGGTTATCTTGCGGTGCATCTTGGCGGACAGCCCGGTCACACGGCGGGGAAGAATCTTGCCGGTTTCAGAGGTGAACTTGGACAGAAAATCAGGGTTGAGCAGATTGACCTGATCCATCGGGATGTCGAGACGGCGGCGCGGCATCTGACGATTGCACGTGCGGAAACGAATACGGCGTTCTACAGTCTTGGGTTCAGTGGACATAATAATAAAGATAATCGATAAGCCGAACCAGTTAACGCATTTCACGATGAAGCGTGCGGCGCTTCAGGAAAGGATTGTACTTAATCTTTTCCAGGCGGCCGGGAGTACGCAGGCTTTTTTTATTGCGCGTGGTGACGTAGCGGGACGTAGGCTTTCCTTCGGCTTTGGCCTCGGTGCATTCGAGGATGATGATGTCTCTTGGCATGATGAAAATGTGTTACGGGGGAGGATTTATACACTATTCTTCATCATCGTCAAGAGAAACAGATAAATCTACATCATTTTGTCCTCCGGCAAAGCCCAGGGCCACTCTGGGACGGAACCTGGCATTCTGGCCTTTTTCCTTTTCCCACTGGGCCTGGCATTCCACGGTAAGCCGCGCAAAGGGGATGGCCTCCAGACGCAGGATGGGAATGACCTTGTATGACATTTCGCAGATGCCATATGTTCCGTTGTCAATGCGGGCGAGCGCCTGTTCGATTTCATACAGGCCGTCCTGCTCTTTGGAAAGCAGGCTGAGCGCAAAATCACGGTCATAGGCGTCACTGCCGGCATCCGCCTGGTGCTCCCCGGAGCCGGAAGCCTCACTGCCTTCCGGATGATTCCGGAGAGTATCGCGGGCCACGCCGCTCATGTTGTCCAGAGCCCTGTCGCGCAAGTCCAGCAGATGCTGGCGCTGCATCTGCACAAAAGGCTCCCATTCGGGGTTGGCGGCCAGTTCGGCCCTAGCGGCGGCAATGGCTTCCGCCTGTTCATCCGTCAATTCATTTTTCGCGGGAGCGGGAACCGGGGCAACAGGAGCGGGAGCGGTTTTCTTAACCGGAGCCTTTCTGGCCGTTTTCGGCGCAGGCTTCTTTTCCATTTCAGCCGCGGCGGCGGCAGCCTCTTTGGCGGGCTTGGCGGCTTTTTCCGGTTCAGACGCCTTTTTCCTGCAGCATTTCTTCTTGGCGGGAGCCTCCAGGTCTACAGCGGTCTTGCAATCGGACTTCCCGCAGGTCTTTTTCTTGGAAGCCGGAACTTCCTTGGCGACGGTCTTGCTATTGGTTTTCTTGGGAGTAGGCATAGGAGGTGTCTCTATGGGCTGAGGTTGACAATATTTCACGAACAGAGGGCAGAACCCGCCCCGCTGACTAGACTATGAGACATTACAAACGCCCAAATGTTCATTCAAGAAAATTCAGTTATGAAACAAGTCATTTTTCCCCCTTTTGCACCCTCTATTTTCCTGTCGGGATTTTACCGGGAACATACTTCTTTTAACCTTTTCAACGCCCGATAAAATTCTATATTGGCGTTATATGACAGCTTCAACCATTCCCTCCATCGGCATTGACTTCGGAGGCACCTCCATCAAGATGGGGGTCGTCAAGGGCGCGGAAGTAATCGCCCACGCTCCTTCGATAGCCACCCAGGAATACGGCAATCCCGATCAACTGATTGAAGCCATAGCCCAGTTCGTGAATATGCTGCGGCTGAATCACCCGGAAGTGCAGGCCATCGGCATGGGAATGCCGGGGTTCGTCAATTTTTACCAGGGGACCGTTTATACGCTTACCAACGTGCCCGGCTGGAACAACGTTCCGGTACGGGACATGCTCCAGGCCGCCTGCGGACTGCCCGTATACGTGGAAAACGACGCCAACTGCATGGCTTATGCGGAATGGAAGCTGGGCGCCGGAAAAGGAAAAAGACATCTGGTCTGCCTGACCCTCGGCACCGGCGTTGGCAGCGGCCTGATCGTGAACGGAGAACTTCTGCGCGGGTCTACCTGCTCCGCCGGGGAGCTGGGGCAAACGAGCATCGACTACCGGGGGCGCCTGGGCCATTACGGCAACCGCGGCTCCCTAGAGGATTATGTAGGCAACCGGGAAATAGCTGCGGATGCACGCACGCTTTACGCCAGCCACGGCATTGACAAGGCCATTGTGGACTGCAACCCCATCGCTTTGGAACGGGCCGCATTGGCGGGTGATGAAGTGGCTGAACAAGTATGGCGGGACCTGGCCGTAAAACTCTCCTGCGCCCTGATGAATTGCTGCTATCTCCTGAACCCGGAAGCCATCATCATCGGCGGGGGCGTGGCCAAGGCCAAA
>OLZZ01000900.1_pt1 | contig 11729 bp, 9 predicted proteins | sample 1673571 | NCBI WGS metagenome assembly OLZZ01 (sample SAMEA103958115, study PRJEB25191) | human gut metagenome | biome: human-associated habitat [ENVO:00009003]; feature: intestine environment [ENVO:2100002]; material: feces | place: Germany | collected 2013/2015 | reverse complement strand
GGCCTCAAGTGCTTTCTCAAGAACCAGAAGTGATCGTCCTAAATCCTCAGTTTTGAGCACGTATGCCATCCGCACCTGATTCTTGCCAAGGTTTGGTGTGCTGTAGAATCCTGCTGCCGGAGCCATCATCACGGTCTCACCGGTGTAGCCTTCCGGGGTTCCGTCATCTTTGTACGAGAAGTCTGTCAGGCACCACGAACAGAAGTCCTCCGCGTTTTCTACAGGTAGTGACGCGATTGTATAGAAGGCCCCATTGGGCATTGGCGAATACACTCCAGGGATCTTGTTCAAGCCTGCGATAAAGAAATCACGTCGTGCGAGATATTCATCGAAGCATTCTTTTGAATATTCCTCGGTTCCTTCGATTGATGCTTCCGCGACAATCTGGCCGAGAAGTGGTGGACTGAGCCTTGCCTGGCAGAATTTAAGGATCGCTGCCATCGCTTCTTTGTTGTGACTGACTATCATTCCGATTCTCGTACCGCATTCCGAGTACCTTTTCGAGACAGAGTCTATGACCACAACATTCTGCTCAAGACCTTCAAGGCAAAGGGCTGAAAGATATGGTGCGTCCGTGTAACGGAATTCTCTGTAGACCTCATCGGCGAAGAGGTAGAGATCATGACTTAGAACGATGTCGCGAAGTCTCTGCAGTTCTTCTTCTGAATAGAGGTATCCTGTCGGATTGTTCGGATTGCAGATGAGAATGGCCTTGGTCTTGTCGGTGATCGCTTTCTCGAAGTCCTCCACTGAAGGAAGCGCGAATCCGTTCTCTATTTTTGATGTGACGGTCTTGACGGTCACTCCGGCGGTCACGGCGAACGATAGGTAATTGGCGTAACCCGGCTCGGTCATTATGATCTCATCGCCGGGATTCAGACAGGCCATGAATGTCAGAAGAAGAGCCTCAGAGCCTCCTGTTGTGACAATGATCTCATTGGCATTTACTTTTATCCCGAATTTGTCGTAATAACCGACCAGCTTGTCTCTCAGAGATTTGAGACCTTGGCTTGGACTGTATTCGAGAGTCGTTCTGGTTATTGTCTTCAATGAATCCAACGCTTTTTGAGGCGTAGGAAGATCCGGCTGCCCGATGTTTAGATGATAGACCTTTACCCCTTTGGCTTTTGCCGCGTCAGAAAACGGGGTCAGTTTTCTGATTGGTGAGGCGGGGATTTTTTCCCCACGAATAGAAATCTTCGGCATATTAATTATGTAGTTTGTCCAAATTTAGAAAAAATGTGGTTACCTTAGCAAAATAAATACAACTTTTTTAATATGAATGCCCGAATTCTTGTGGTCGATGACGAGGAGGACATCTGCGCGATTCTGAAATTCAATCTTTCCAAGGAAGGTTACGAGGTTGTGACCGCTAATTCCGCAGAGGAGGCACTGACGCTGGACATCGCGTCATTCAATCTGCTTCTTCTGGATGTTATGATGGGCGGAATGTCCGGCTTTGAGCTGACTGGGAAGTTGAAAACCGATCCAAAGACCGCCGGGGTTCCCGTGATATTCATAACAGCTCGTGACACGGAGGATGACGCAGTCGAAGGGCTTGAGCTGGGTGCGGACGACTACATATCCAAGCCTTTCTCGATCCGGGAGGTGGTTTCCCGGGTGAAGGCTGTGCTGAGACGGACCGCCGCGATACCGGATGCCAGCACGGGCATATTCATAGATGATGAGAAGAAGGTTGTTACGGTGGATGGTGCCGCTGTGGCGCTTACAAGGATTGAATATGAGATATTCAGACTCCTCTTCACCAACAAAGGGAAGGTTTTCCCGCGCGAGGATATTCTTTCAAAGGTTTGGCCTGACGATGTGATTGTCACCGACAGGACTGTGGATGTCAACATCACCCGCCTTCGCAAGAAGATCGGTGAATATGGGAACAGGATAGTCTCGCGCCACGGGTTCGGTTATCTATACGAGGAACAATGATAATACTGTTGTCTATAGTCGTTGTATTGCTGGCTCTTGCGTTGATTACGATGCAAGGACGGTATGTTCATCTTAAGAAATCCATAGATAAGGGGAAGGTGAGTATGTACGACAAACTGCGTGACAGTGAGGAGGATAAGACTCGCTTGAAGAGACAGCTGACTCAGAATGTGGCTCATGAGTTGAAGACCCCGGTCAGCAGCATCCAGGGCTATCTTGAGACGATAGTGTCCAACCCGGACATTGACAAAGAAACAAGGGACCAGTTCATACAGCGCTGCTATGCCCAAAGCCGCCGTCTGTCAAACCTTCTCGCGGACATCTCGACACTCAATAAACTCGATGACGCCCCTCAGGAATATGAGTTTCAACCAGTGAATATCCCGGATCTGCTTCAGTCCATCCAGCGGGACGTGTCCATGCAGATGGAGGATAAACACGTGACATTCAGGGCTTTGGTTGATCCGGAAGTGGCTGTGGACGGCAATCCTTCGTTGCTATATTCAATATTCAGAAACTTGACTGACAATTCCATCGCATACGGGGGCGAAGGGGTTACAATCACCGTGCAGGTCTTGTCGGAAAGCGCGGATTTCTATACCTTCAGCTTCTCTGACAATGGCCCAGGAGTGGCGTCCGAGCATATTCCTCATCTTTTTGAGCGGTTTTACCGCATTGACAAGGGACGTTCCCGCAAGATGGGAGGCACTGGTCTCGGGCTTGCGATAGTCAAGAACTCTGTGCTGCTTCATCATGGCAACATCTCTGTCCGCTTAGGCATCGCCGGAGGGCTGGAGTTCGTCTTCACGCTGCCTAAGGCGGCTTAGGCTTGCTGTAAGTGTGTGGTGGCTCTTCTCTGTTTTTTGTCACCACTTGTAATTTGGAAAAAAATTATTACTTTGGGAATAATATATTTGTTTTTATTAACTGGCGTAAGCCACAAAATCCATTTTTTTATGAAAAAAGTATTTGCCGCCCTTGCCGCCCTTGCGATGATGGTAGCGGTTGTTTCGTGCGAGTATGACTCGCCGGACATCAGGTTTCAGCAGACCACAACAATCACGAATGACTACAGTGAGGTCGTGAAGGCCCTTCTGGATCAGACACTGGCTCTCTCGAAAAAATGGAACTCATGGAGGACGCCATGAAGAGCCAGACAATGACCATCTCTGAAAAGATGAATCTTCTTGATGAGGCCTTGAGGAACCTATCCTTGACCCTTTCCCAGAAAATGGAACTCTTGACAAAGGCCTATGAGAACGGAGTCCTGAAGTACGAGGAAATGACCGGCAAACTGATCGGCGAGATTAATTCCATGAATATATCCACGGCGGAGAAACTTGACGCTGTCAAGAAGGCCATCGAGGCTCAGTCTTCCGACCTTTGCGCCAAGCTTGACTTGATAGGGAAGGCTCTCGCTCTTATCGAGAAGACCGCCGGTGAGGGCTTTGACAGCAACGTCCAGGCTTTGGCTCTTGTGAAGGCGGCGATTGAGTCGCTTTCCGGGTCGCTGGAGGAGAAACTTGCGGCTGTCGAGAAGGCGGTGAGGGATCAGACGACGGATCTTAGCGCGAAGCTGGTTCTTATAGAGGGGACGGTCAAGGCCGGATTTGCCGACAACGCGAAGGCGATTGATCTTGTCAAGGATGCCATTGGCACGCTTCAGGGCTCTCTGGAGGAGAAGCTTGCCGCTGTGGAGAAGGCTGTGAAGGATCAGACGATGGATTTGAGCGCGAAGCTGGTTCTTATCGAGGGTGCGGTCAAGACTGGTCTTGCGGACAATGCTGAGGCGATTAAACTTGTGAAACAGGCGGTAGAGTCTCTTGAAGGAACTGTCGAAGAAAAACTTAAGGCTATCAATGAGACAATAGAAAGCCAGACCAATACCCTGTCCGGGAAACTTGCCGCGATTCAGGGTTCGTTGGATGCCGGTCTTGTGGGAGAAGACAGCACGCTCGGCCTTGTGAAGAAGGCTATAGATGCCTTGAACGCTACTGCGGGAACGGCCAATGATAAACTGGACGCCATCAAGAATGCGATCGACTCGCCTACTTCTGGGCTTAACGTGAAGCTTGAGGCTATAGAAGAGGCTTTGTCTCAGGGGCTGATTGATGTGACTAAGAAGCAGGATTTGATTCTGGCCGCACTCAACAGTGCGTCGACATACCATTTCACTGATGATGAACTTCTTGAGAAGGGGCAGGATTATTTATTGGTTGACGCCGCCTTCTGGGAGGCCAATCACGAGAACTATGAGGTGGTAAGGAAACTTAAGGAGTTGATTAAGTTATCTGTGCCACATAAATATAAGTTCTGGATCAAACTACCTTCCGGCAAGTACCCGATATCAGGCTCCGAGGACACAAGTTTTTATGGCCCCCTTTACACCGAAGGAGGAATTATGAAAGACATCATGAACTCGGGAGAAGTGATTCTTGCGGTTGATTGTGACTCTTATCTCAATCCGAAGTGGCACACTGTAAATGGACACAAATGTTACTATCTTAAGAAAGTCCATAAAGGTTGCAGATACAATTTTGTAGTGAAAGTGGGCGAAAGGGCTGCCGGCAAGAAACTCAAGGTGGAGGGTATGAATTCCAATGATCGTTTCATTCAAGTCACTTATGCTCAAGTTGGGGAATGCATTGAATATTGGCATCGGTCTGATGCGGTAAAGACCAGAACAGGAGTATGGGGATTTCAAGAGTTGCAGTATTACCCGTATCGATACCCGGATAATTCCGTAGAGTTTATAATAGTCGAAGATAATTAGTACCATTCGCTACTTATGAAAAGATATTTGACAATCATAATGTTGGCCTTGTCCTCGGGCCTCTTCGCTGATGTGGTGGCGCAGGAGCGGGGGAACAGTGCCTACCGCACCTCCACCTGGAGCCTTTATGCGGAGGGCGGCGCAACGATGGTGCACGGACTGGGGATGTCAAGCGTGGACGCTCCACCGGGTATGAATATCTTCCCGGAGATCGGAGCCGGTGTCTCGTTCAACATCCGTCCTTGGATCCGGCTTGGCTTGAACTACGATTTCTCGAAATATGCCCGTGAGCAGCGGTTCTCCGAGTTCCAGCCTCTGGGTGTTCCAACCGGTGATGGAACGCTTTCAGAGCAATACGGTGGCCTTGCATATTCAAAGATGTGGACTCATTATCATGCGGCTGACGCCACTGTAGAGTTCAATTTGATGGAATTTTGGCGGAATCGTGAGGACAAGCGCTTCAACCTTTATGCGGGAGCCGGTTTCGGCTGGCTCTTCGCCAAAGGGAACACTTATGACATCTCGATGGGGCACGAGCGGTGGAGCGAACCTTACAAGGAAACGATCAACACTTGGCTGGACGCCGTGAACACCAGGCATAAGTACGATGTCGGTTATGTTCCGATGCTGCTGTCCGCCGAGTTTGACGTGAGTCCAGTGGTGACGGTTGGCCTGCAAGGTAACTACAAACGGCTTCTGAAATGTGACAACGCTCCAAAGGGAATAGGCACCGCCTCAGTGGTTTTGAGACTGAATATTTTAGGCTCAAAATCCGGCTACAAGAGCACCGGACGGAAGTTGCGTGAGTCCGAGCTCGCTCTGGCCGCGATGACTGTGTCCGGCGCTGCCGCTAAGGCGGACTGTGAGGCTTCCGGAAAGGCTAAGGATGAGGCTCTCGCATCTGCCAAGACCGAGAACTCCGCGCTGAAGTCCCGGGTGGAGGCCCTTGAGAAAGAAAACGCAGGGCTTAAGGCGCGCCGCACCAATGAGGTTCTTCAGGATCTTACCGTACAGTTCTCCAATGACAGTTTCAAACTTCTTCCAGAGGCGAAGGCCAGTCTTGACGCTTTCGCGGAACGTTTGAAGACCATGAAAGAAACTGAACTTGTTGTTGTCGGAGAGGCTTCCGCAACAGGCTCCAGCGGGCATAACCTGAGACTCAGCGAGCTTCGTATCGAGACCGTTCTTGACTACTTGAGAAAGCAAGGAGCAGACCGATGTTATTTGCATCTGCGGAATAGATACGGCTGGATGCTACCAGTCCGGCGATTCCGGCAAGGACACTTCTGACGCGGCTCGCCGCGCGACTATCCTTGTTGTCTCCCGTGGGGAATAAATAACAGATAATCAACGTGATAAAAGGACGTCCTCCCACCATGTAGGAGGATGTCCTTGTTAATGTAAAGATATTCAGACGATTGGCTTCCACAGTGCCACCATACCCCTGCTAACTATTCCCTGAAGCCTTTGGAGGCGCGGAGGAGGTGGCGGAGGGAGCTGGTGAGCTCACGGGTCTCCTGAAGGAGGTTCAGGTAGAGGTAGGCCACAGCTATGTTCTCCTTGGATGACTGCATCCGCTGCATCTGGGCCTCACGGGCCTTCTCAAGACAATCCTTCAGTTCCTCGGCCTCGCGGCGAACCTCATCGACCTCATCGTAGGAATCTGTCTGGAGAATCTTCTCGGTGCGTCTCAGGAGGAACAGAACCGTGTCCCTCAATGGGATATATTCCTTGACCTGCTCTTTGCTCAGCGGCACGAAATTGTTGTCCACGTGCTCCTCGCAAGGGTCGGCGATACGCCTCAGGCAGTATAGGATCTCTTCACAGGAGTTCCTTCCGAGGTGGAACCAGGTGTTCTTCTCCATCGCGACCTCCGGGTCAATTTTACGGAACCCGATCATCTCCTTACGTCTGCTGTTCTTCAGCTCCTCCCTCTTGCGTCTCATGGTGCTCTCAGCCTTGTGCAGCATCCCGAGATCCTCCTTGATGAAGCCATCGGTGATCTGGCGGAAGGTTGTGTTGACATATTCAAGGAAATAAGACTGGCTGTCGGCTATGTGCTTGCTCAGAAGCGTAAGGATCTCGCTCTTGTCGGTGCTGAGCATCATCTGGTTGAAGGTCACGTCTCCGTTCTCTTCCTCCGCCTTTTTCTTGTAGCGGATGTTGCTGCGGATGAGCAGGAAGATCGCGAGCGCCATCATGATGCAGGCGGCGACGAAGCCTCCGACGTGCATCAGCATAGCCACGAGGAAGCAGAGAATGAAGGCCGCTCCGGCTGTGATGAACCAGCCTCCGATGACGGAGACGACACCAGTCACTCTATAGACAGCGCTCTCTCGTCCCCAGGCACGGTCGGCCAGAGAAGAACCCATCGCTACCATGAATGTGACGTAAGTTGTTGAAAGAGGTAGTTTAAGGGATGTTCCGAGGGCTATCAGCAGACCTGCCACAACCAGATTGACCGTGGCCCTGACCTCATCGAACGCCGCTCCTTCCGGAAGTCTGGCCTCGTCGGTGTTGAAACGCTTCTCGCACCAGGCCTTGACGTTGTCCGGTACGACATCCTGGAAGAAATTGGCGGTGTTGTTGGAGAATCTGACCCGGGCTATCTTCGACGAGCCGAACATCTCGTCACCCTCGCTCTGCCTGGAAAGGTCCACGGAGGTCTTGATCACGTTGTGGGCTTTCTTCGATGTCGCGAGCGAGAACACCATCACCGCGCCTGCCGCCACAAGGAATATCATCGGACTTTTGGCCGGTCCCTCAAGGGATGACATCATGAAGGTGGAAGGGTCCGAGGCTCCGCTTGCGGCAAAGTCAGTGTAGGCGGAATATCCCGCCAGAGGCACTCCGATGAAGTTGACGAGGTCGTTGCCGGCGAATGCCATCGCAAGGGCGAAAGTTCCCATCAGTACCAGGATCTTGAACACATTGACTTTCAAGAAATAGAGAAACTGCATGATGGCTGTTGACGCGAGGAAGCATATTCCCAGAATGGCAAGGGTGTGATTTTGGATATATTCGTAGATTTCCGGCGTGACGAAAGACATGCTTTTGATGCCTTTGAACAGCATGAAGTAGAAGATGGCTGTCGTGGCGACGCCCCCGAATATTCCTATCTTCCATTTGAGGTTTTTCTTGTAGGTGAAGGTGAAGACCAGTCGTGAGATGTACTGCAGGACGATTCCGAAGAAGAACGCTATGGCGACGGAAACGAATATGGCCATGATCATGCCGAGCGCCTTCTCCGTGTTCATCAGGTCGCCTACCGTTAGTCCGGTGGTGTCGTTCGCCAGCTTCAGAAGCACGAATGCCGTGGTGCCTCCAAGCAACTCAAACACAAGGGAAACCGTGGTCGAGGTCGGCAGTCCGAGGTTGTTGAATATGTCAAGCAGGATCACGTCAGAGATCATCACAGCGAGGAGGATGAACATCAGCTCCTTCAGGGAGAACATCGCCGGATGGAATACTCCATTCCTTGCGACTTCCATCATTCCGTTGCTCATCGTCGCTCCCATGAACACTCCGACAGCGGCCACGATGATGATTGTCCTGAACTTGGCCACTTTGGCGCCTATCGCTGAGTTCAGGAAGTTGACAGCGTCGTTGCTGACTCCGACCATCAGGTCGAACACCGCCAGCACGAACAGGAACACCACAAACACAAGGTAAATCTCACTCATAATTTTTCTCTACTATTACGAACGCAAAATTCACCATAAAATGTTACCGGACGGTTGCAACCGTGTTACATTTCGGTTACAATCTATTGTTTGTATTGGTGGAGCTTCGGCAAGCCCAAAGCATAGCCACTTGACAGCGGAAAAATCAAATGGCGGATTTTGGTAACGTGCAAAATCCGCCATTTGCCTTTTTTCCGCTGTCATCAAGCACGGTAGAAGCCGGCTTATGATTGTGAGTGCCCCTGTCTGGGTATAATGTTCCAACCCTTGAACCGAAGTGACTGCACAACATAAAAATCCCTCTGAAAGATTTCCAGAGGGATAGCAAATGGATGTGTCGGAAAATTATTTAGCCTTACCCTGCTTGGCCACAGCCTCCTGCTTGCGCTTGAGCTCCTTAGGATCAGCGAGATAGTAATCCTTCACGAGATTGAGGTCGTCATCGAACTCGAACACGTAAGGAGTCGCTGTCGGGATGTTCAGGCCGACGATGTCAGCGTCTGAGATTCCCTTGAGGTGCTTTACGACACCACGGAGGCTGTTGCCGTGAGCCACAACCACGATGTTGTCGTGCTGCTTGAGGGCAGGGAAGATCTCGCACTCCCAGTAAGGCATAACACGCTCGATGCAGTTCTTAAGAGCTTCTGTGCGAGGAATGTACTGGTCTGGAACGAGAGCGTAGCGAGGATCCTTGGTAGCGCTGTTAGGATCGTCCTCAGGAAGGTTGTGAGGAGCCACGTCGAAGCTGCGGCGCCAGATGAGCACCTGCTCGTCACCGTACTTCTGGGCGGTCTCGGCCTTGTTCAGACCCTGAAGCATTCCGTAATGCTTCTCGTTGAGCCTCCAGGTCTTCTTTACAGGGATCCAGTCGAGATCCATAGCGTCGAGGACGTTGTTGAGGGTCTTGATGGCTCTCTTAAGATAAGAGGTGTAGGCCACTTCGAAGGTGATTCCGGCCTCTTTGAGGGCCTTTCCGGCGTCGAGGGCTTCCTGAACGCCCTTCTCGCTGAGGTCAACGTTGGTCCAGCCTGTGAACCTGTTCTCCTTGTTCCACTGGCTTTCGCCGTGACGGATAAGTACAATTCTTTTCATATTCTTGAATATTTCAATAAGTTTCTTTCTACTGATCCACCGTCGCTCCGGCGCTTCGGCAATCTAAGCGGCCGCAGCCCCCGGTGACCGGAATGCAAAGTTACATCATTATTCCGATTCGTCAAATTGGTTGCCCATAATCATAAGCAGCTTGTCGCCGACCTTGAGCTTGACTGATCCGTCAGGAACAATCAACTCACCGTCCCTCTTTATCATCACAACACGGGTCCCCTCCGGTAATGCGACTTCCTTAAGTGTGTCACCGGCAGCGAGATCCGTCTCCGTCAGCCTGTGGTCCATCAGCTTGCCGGCCTCCTCCGGGATCTCGATTCCGAATGTCTCCGGAGCCTTCTCCTGAGGCAGGGCAAGGTTCAGCTTGCGCGCCACCGCAGGAATGCTCATGCCTTGGATCAGCATGGAAACCATCGTGATGAAGAATACGATGTTGAAGATCAGTCCGGAGCCCGGAATGTCAGCCACGACAGTGAATATGGCGAAGATGATCGGAGTGGCTCCTTTCAGACCTACCCAGGAGATGAACACCCTTGCCCTGAACGAGAGCTTCCTGAAAGGCAGGAGCGAGATGAACACCGCCAACGGACGGCCTATAAAAGTAAGGAATATTCCGATGAGAAGTGCCACGGGAGCCACGGACAGCATCTCCTTAGGGTTCACGAGAAGCCCAAGCGTGAGGAACATTCCCATCTGCATCAGCCAGGTGACCGTGTCGCTGAACCTGAAGACCTCTCTCTTGTGGGCCATCGGCTTGTTGCCTATGATCACACCGGCGAGGTAGATGGCGAGGAATCCGTTGCCGTTGACGAGTCCGGTGATCGAGTAGATGAAGAACCCGATGCTCAGCACGAGGATGGCATAGAGTGAGGCTCCGTTCAGTTTCAGTTTCCCGAGAGCCCAAGAGAAAGCCCTGCCGAGACCCACACCCATAATAGCTCCGATTCCAAGCTGCATCGTGAATGTCAGCAAGGCGTTGCCGATCATCCGTGGGTAGTCGATGTCGATTCCGGAGGCCGGCTCGAAAAGCTGCTGGGCGCATTGGATCAGCACGATGGTGATGACGTAGGCCATCGGGTCGTTGGAACCGGACTCCAGCTCAAGGACCGGCTGGAGGTTCTCCTTCAGCTTCATCTTTGCGTTCCTCAGGATGTTGAACACTGACGCTGAGTCGGTTGACGACATCACGGCCGCAAGCAGAAAGCACATCACGGTGGACATTCCCTCGGAGAGGTGTCCCACCCTTGTCAACAGATAAATGAATCCGCCCGTGAACAAGGCCGTCAGGAACACCCCGACGGTGGACAGCACGATTCCTTCTTTTAGTACGGGTTTTATCGTGTCGAACTTCGTCTCAAGACCGCCGCAGTATAGGATTACACATAGCGCTATGGTACCGATGAACTGTGCGATGTGGAAATTGTCGAACGCGAGTCCTAATCCATCGACACCGAACGCCATTCCGACGACGATGAACAGGAGCAGGACCGGGATTCCGAACTTGAAACCGGCCCGGCTGATGAGTATCGCCGTGAAAATCAGGATGGATCCGATGAGGAGTATATTCTCAGGGGAAAACTGTATCATAATATTCTGTGTTTCTGTTCATAGTCGCGGCACCAGTCCCGCAGCGGGCAATCGTCGCATTTCGGGTTTCGGGCCGTGCACGTGTACCGTCCATGGAGGATCAGCCAATGATGTGCCCTTGCCCTCAGTTCCGCCGGGATGTACGACTCCAGTTCCTTCTCGACAGCCTCGACTGTCTTTCCGTCCGACAGTCCCATCCTGTGGGATACACGGAAAACGTGCGTGTCAACAGCGATGACCGGTTTGTCATAGATCACGGAGGCAAGCACGTTGGCCGTCTTGCGTCCGACTCCCGGGAGTGTCATAAGCTGGTCTATGTCCGACGGGACTTCGCCGGCATATTCCCGCAACAATTTTTGAGCCATTCCGATGAGGTGTGCGGCCTTGCTGTTGGGGTAGGAGATGCTTTTTATAACCGCCAGCACGTCCTCGAACGACGCGGAGGCCAGATCCTCGGGCTTCGGAAACCTTCTGAACAGTTCCGGTGCGACCATATTCACCCTTTTGTCCGTGCATTGCGCGCTTAAAATCACCGCCACAAGCAGCTGGAAAGGGGATTCGTAGTGCAGTTCGGTCCTGACTTACGGTTGGTTGGCCTGGAACCAGGAAAGTATGTGATGGTATCTGTCTTTTTTCAG